>Ga0326726_10001139_pt1 | contig 24636 bp, 17 predicted proteins | sample MHFenrmetagenome_2_FD_207603 | JGI IMG/M metagenome (GOLD analysis project Ga0326726, IMG submission 207603) | Lab enriched peat soil microbial communities from Michigan Hollow, Ithaca, NY, United States - MHF15MN | ecosystem: Environmental > Terrestrial > Soil > Wetlands > Peat | place: USA... | reverse complement strand
TATGCTTCTTTTCCATCATCTTTTAAAACACTTATCAATCCGCTTGTTGTAAATCCACCTTTATCGGAGTCACTTTCAAACTCATCTTTTACTATTTCAAATAACTCACGGTTCAGATCTTTGGTAAAGTCATCCGAATGAATATAATTGAATATTAACTCTGCAACCGGCTTATCAGCTTCGAATAATAACTTTAATATCTCTTTTTCAAGATTATATAAAAAGGGGGATATCTCAGGAGCTGCATCTGTAAGAACTGTTGCGGTCTCCTCAGCTCTTCTATTTTGTAAAAGTTTCGAATCGGTTTTTTCAAATCTTTTAACTCGTTTTATTTGCTTATCTAGTTCCGATTCAAGAAGTTTTTCTCTTAAGTTGAATTTCTTGGCAATATTTTTTATCAGCAGGTTTCTCTTCAGCTCATCATTCATCAGTGCAACCGGTTTGACCAATTCTCTAATTGAGTCTGCTGCCGTCGAAGGATCATTAAATTTTCCCTGTGATTCATAATAACTGGTTTCGTATTCAAGAAAATTTTGAGCCCGTCTAACGAGCTCTTCAAATTCTTCCGTACCATATTTATTAACATAAGAATCCGGATCTTCTCCTTTGGGAAGTGAAACTATTCTTACTTCCATGTCCCTTTTCAGAAGCAACTCAATACTTCTCATTGAAGCTTTAATTCCAGCAACATCTGCGTCAAAAAGAAGAACGACATTTTTTGTGTATCTCGACAGAAGCTGAACCTGGTCATCAGTTAAAGCTGTTCCTGAAACAGCCACAACATTTTTAACTCCGCTCTGATATAGCGAAATTAAATCCATATAACCTTCTACAATTATGGCCTTATCCAGCCTGCGAATGTCATCCTTCGCAAAAGAAAGTCCATAGAGAATTCTTCCTTTTATATAAATAAGAGATTCGGGGGAGTTAATATATTTCGCACCAGTTTCTTTTGGATCCAAAACTCTGCCCGCAAATGCAACCACTCTTCCATTCGGAGAGAAGATCGGGAAAATTAATCTGCCCGGTAGTTTGTCATATAATTTTCCTTCAGCTGTCTTACCAATCAATCCAAGCTGAATACATTTATCAATATTTAAATTTCTGCTTTTAGCATAGTTGATAAAATTTTCCCATCCTCTTAAAGTATAACCTAACCCGAAAGCGCGCAGTGTCTGTATCTTTATATTTCTTTCGTGAAGATATTTTCTTGCATTTTCTCCTTCATCATCATTTAAAAGATTATTCAGAAAATATCTTGCCGCTTCAGTATTGATATCATAAAGAACTTCCTGTTCGGACTGTTGTTCTGCGTATTCTTCTTTATCGAATTCAATTGTAATTCCCTGCTGCTCAGCAAGCTCCTGAACAGCTTCGACAAAAGATATTTTATGAAATTCAGTTAAAAACTTGAAAACATTTCCACCAGTATGACACCCGAAACAGTGAAATATTTGTTTCTCGTCACTTACTGTAAACGAAGGTGTTTTTTCCGAATGGAACGGACATAAGCCGATATAGTTCTTTCCCCTTTTCCGGAGCTGAACGTATTGAGATATAATATCAACAATATTAGCTGATTCTCTTATTTCTTCAATCTTTGATTCGGGAATTCTCATATCTTTTTATTCACTTCTTCCGTAAATATAATCGATATTTCAATCAATTGTTAAGTATCTTAATAAGCACTTTTTCACAGCAAGTCAGATTTCATATATTTGCACGTAAATTTGATTAACAGAATGAAAAAACTTTCACAAAATAGCTTTCTGATATTTCTTCCGAAAAAAGATTTTAATGAAGAAGAATACACTGTTGTTAAAAATCGATTATTGAAAGCAGGCAGGCAGGTTTTCATTACCTCTGATGATCATTTTGTTTGTTCGGGAAGTAAAGGAATGAAAGTAAAATCTGATACGAGCTTCTACAATGTGAATGTAAATAATTTTTCGGGATTGATTTTAATCGGAGGTTCTGGAAGCAGATCTTATTCGGAAAATGAATCGCTTCACAAAATTGTTAAAAAATTTTTCGATTCTAAAAAAATAGTTGCTGCAATCTGCTCTTCACCAATTATACTAGTAAAAGCTGGAATTCTACAAAACAAAAAAGCAACCTGCTTTGCTGAAGATAAAACGGAACTAATTAACGCCGGAATTGATTATCAGGATAAAAGTGTTGTTATTGATGGAAATGTGGCGACTGCTAACAATTCACATTCAGCTTTACAATTTACCGAAGCAATTTTGCACCTTTCAAAATAAGAATCTATTCCAAAAGAATGATCGATACTATAAAAAAATATTGTAATAGTTTAACCGAATACTCTCGCTATAAGACAAGAGAAGTTTTTATTGGGGATGTTCCTCTTGGAGGTAATAATCCAATCAGGATTCAATCGATGACGATTACCGAAACGATGAATACAATTGCAACTGTTGATCAAACTATTAGAATGGTTGGAGCCGGATGTGAATACGTCCGCATAACCGCACCAAGTATAAATGAAGCGAAAAATCTTGAGAATATAAAAAAAGAATTAAGAGCACGCGGATATTCAGTTCCATTAATTGCAGATATTCACTTCACACCAAATGCTGCCGAGCTTGCTGCACGGATCGTTGAAAAAGTAAGAATTAATCCGGGCAATTATATTGATAAGAAAAAGTTCGAAAAATTTGAATACACTGAACGGGAATATCAGGAGGAGCTTGATAGAATTAGGGAGAGATTCACTCCGCTAGTAAAAGTCTGCAAAGAGTACGGAACTGCAATGAGAATCGGCACGAATCACGGTTCTCTTTCAGACAGAATTATGAATCGGTTTGGAGATACCCCACTCGGAATGGTTGAATCGGCTCTGGAATTTGTCAGAATTTGTGAAGATCTCAATTATTACAGCATTGTGCTTTCTATGAAAGCCAGCAATCCTCAGGTAATGGTTCAGGCTTATAGATTGCTAATCCAAAAGATGGAAGAAGAAGGAATGAATTACCCCATCCATCTTGGTGTAACTGAAGCCGGCGGTGGAGAAGACGGAAGAATTAAATCTGCAGTGGGAATTGGAACTTTGTTGGAAGATGGGATTGGGGATACGATCAGAGTTTCACTTACTGAAGATCCAGAATATGAAGCACCTGTTGCAATCTCTTTGGCAAACAGATATAAAAGCAGATCAAATCACAAACCAATAAAACCAGTTACTGATATTTCTATTGATCCCGTTAATTATAATAGAAGAGAAACATTTGAAGTTGCAGGAATTGGGGGAAACAATGTCCCCATTGTCGTATCTGATTACAGTTCAAGAAAAATATTAACTCCGAATGATTTGACAGATATAGGATATAAATACGATGAGCTAACTGATAAATGGTCTTTAGCCGATGCTGCATCTGATTTGATTTATCTCGGAAAGCAAAATATAAATTTCAATCTTCCTGAGAATCTCAAACTGATCATTGATTACGAGGAATGGGAAAAACTGGACTCTGAAAAGTTAAGGTTTCCATTGTTCAATAAAGAAAATTATCTTGAAAATAAATGCCGTTCAAATCAAATTAATTTCCTTGCATTGAAATTAGATGAACTTGATGATGAACTAAAAAACGAAATTAAAGATGATAACAATCTTATTTTAGTTATCGAAACAAATAATGCACACGGAATGGCTGAACAGCGAAGATTTTTCTTTGTCTTAATTAATGAAGAAATAAAAAATCCTGTAATTATAAGAAGAGATTATCATCATAGTACTCCCGAAGAATTGCGCTTATACTCTTCAACTGATATGGGTGCTTTACTTATTGATGGTTTGGGAGATGGTGTTTGGTTAAATTCTGAATTTAAAGAGAGCAAAGAAGAAACAAAATATGTAATTAAGCTCCTTCAGACAAAAGAAACGAAGGAAAAATTTACTAACAGAACTTTGTTCGGTATTTTACAGGCAACAAGAACCAGGATATCCAAAACAGAATACATTGCATGCCCATCCTGCGGTAGAACACTTTTCGATCTTCAGGAAACAACCGAGATGATCAGAAAACGTACGGAACATTTGAAAGGAGTTAAAATTGCAATAATGGGTTGTATTGTAAACGGTCCCGGAGAAATGGCAGATGCGGATTATGGATATGTGGGTTCAGGCGTAGATAAAATAACATTATACAGAGGCAAGGATATTGTTAAAAGAAGTGTCCAGTCTTCTCGAGCCGTTGATGAGTTAATAGCTCTGATAAAAGAAGACGGAAACTGGTTAGATTCCTCAAAAAACGATAATTTATAAGAATTTGCCCGGGTTGCTAGTTAGAATTTTTTCTGGTATATTTTGGCAACTAAAATGACCGGAATTAAAAAGCATATTTTAAAATACCTTAACATTGTTGAAATAAGGGACATAAAACTCCCGGGGTAGATAAAAAATTTAGGAAATGCACTTCAAAAAAGAAGTGCATTTTTTTTTGAAATGAATGGAAAAGAGATAATAAAATATTTGGAAGAATGGGCTCCAAAAGGAATTGCCTGGGATAAAGATAACGTTGGTTTACAAGTTGGTAATCCAGAAACCAAAATTAAAAATATAATTCTGAGTCTTGATCTTTCAGATACTGTGATTGAAGAAGCAATAAAAAATAAATGCAATTTGATCATAACTCATCACCCTGTTCTGTACCACCCGTTAAAAAATCTGGACTTCTCAAAAAACCAAACAGCTCTAATGATTGAGAAGTTAATAAAGAATGATATTAGCCTTTACTCTGCTCACACCAATCTGGACTTTACTAAACAAGGTGTCAGTTATCAGCTGGCAAAAAGAATAAATTTAAAACAAATAAAATTTTTAAAAAATCTCTCTGGTAATCAGATTAAGCTTGCTGTTTTTGTGCCCCTATCACACGTAAATAAAGTTGCCGAGGCTGTTCATCAAGCAGGTGGTGGAATAATCGGTGAGTACTCTCATTGCAGTTTTAGGACATCAGGTACAGGCACATTTAAAGGTTCTCAGGAAAGCAATCCTTCAATTGGCAGCAAAGGCAACGTTGAATTTGTTGAAGAAGTTAAGCTTGAAGTTTTAGTAGATAATTGGAAATTAAATCGGGTTATTAAGGCAATAAAGGAAGTTCACCCGTATGAAGAAGTAGCTTATGATATTTATACTTTGAAAAATGAAAATGTTAATTACGGAATGGGCGCTATAGGAAAACTTGAAGCTGCTATGAACACAAAAGAATTTCTGGATTTTGTCTCGTCTAAACTGAAAATAACCAACTTCCGTTTCGCAAAAGGCAGAAATAAAAAAATACAATCTGTAGCTGTCTGTGGTGGATCATGTGGCGAATTAATTGACGAGGCAATTCGGCAGAATGCAGATGTTTTTATTACCGCTGATTTAAAGTACCATTCGTTTCGTGATGCTGAAGGGAAGATATTATTAATTGATGCTGGTCATTATGAGACAGAAATACCAGTCTTAGATGAAGTCCAAAAAAAACTTCAAATGTTACTTAGTAAAAATGAAAAAATACGAGTATTAAAGTTTAAGGGTTCAACTAACCCTATAGTTTTTTATAACAAAATAGGAGCTAACTAAAATTGTATGACAGGTTAAAAATTCTTTACCAGTTACAAACAATTGATAATCAACTGGATGAACTGGAAGAACTGCGCGGTGATTTACCAAATATGGTTCGGCAACTTGAAGAGAAAATAAATGGAATGATAGATGACATTAAGGTTAAAGAGAGTGAGCAGAAAGAATCATTAAAGAAAAGAGATCAAAATGAAGATGAGATTGAAAAATTAAAAGAGAACCAGAAAAAATTCAAAGCGCAACTCTATCAGGTAAGGAACAACAAGGAGTACGATGCCCTCACAAAAGAAATAGATCACACCGAAGAACAGGTAAATAAACTCGAATCAGAAAACAATTCACTTGCAGATAAAAGTAAAGTGCTTACCCAGGAAATTGAGGAAATAAATCCCAGGCTGGATGAGTTTAAAAAGGAGCTTAAAGAGAAAGAAGCTGACTTGAAGGATATTGTTAAGGCAAATGAGAGAGAAGAGTTAAAGTTGCTCCAGGAAAGAAAGAAGATTGAAAGTGAAGTGAAAAAAAGTGATATAGCAGCATATTCGAAAATAAGAAAAGCAAAGAAAGGACTTGCAGTCACTACTATAAAAAGATCGGCTTGTTCGGGATGTCATAACATTGTTCCGTCACAAAGACAACTTGAAATCAGACGAAACAACAGACTGTACTTTTGCGAGTATTGCGGTAGAATTTTGGTTTCTGCAGAAATTGCAGAGGATGTAAATAAATAGTCTTCGTAAGTTGAAAGATTTCTGCTGATTTCGGCGAATCATTTTATTATATTTGCGCCTAGTTAATAGTTTTAGAAATTTTGTAAAAATTTAGTGAATTCTGAAATTTTTTCACAAAAAAGTTTTAAAGAAAAATAGAATGGTTCAGTCCGGGCAATCGCTTTCCGCCTTAGGCGGAGGGAGGAAAATCCGAACTTCATAGAACAGGGTGCCGGGTAACACCCGGGAACTATAGAAGCAATTCTATAGTTACTGAAAGTGCCGCAGAAAATATACCGTCCCGACTTTGTCGGGATAAGGGTGAAAAGGCGGGGTAAGAGCCCACCGCTCCGTTGGTAACATCGGAGGCAAGGCAAACCACACCTGAAGCAAGGTCAAATAGGGAAATCGTTTTCCGGCAAAACGGAAGGCGGGGTTGTTCGCTCCGCAGGTTTCCGGGTAGACCGCAAGATCGCACCAGTAATGGTGAGGCTAGATAAATGATTGCCACCCCGAGTAGTCGGGTCTACAGAATTCGGCTTACAGGACTGAACTTTTTATTTGTTCTTTTAGAAGATTGAAAATTCCTATGGGACGAAAACGCTGGAAAATAAAAGACGTTTCTGATGAGCTGTCGGTGCAGAGGCTTGCAGATTCACTTAATATATCCCCGATACTTGCAAGGCTACTGGTTCTTAGGAACATTATGACTTTTAATGAGGCCAGAAAATTCTTTCGTCCTTCTATTGATTCCCTTCACGATCCATTCCTTATGGATCAAATGGAAGCCGCGACCACAAGGGTTATTACTGCCCTCACCGAAAATCAAAAGATATGCATCTACGGAGATTATGATGTTGATGGCACTTGTGCAACTGCTCTCCTTTACATGTTCCTGAAAGAACTTTATGCAAATGTTGAATTTTATATTCCGAGAAGACTTGAAGAAGGATACGGACTTTCGACTTCAGCGATGGACGCTGTAAAGGAAATGGGAACAGATTTAATGATCGCTGTTGATTGCGGAATTACGGCGATAGAAGAGACTAATTATGCAAATCAGCTTGGGATGGATGTAATTATTTGCGATCATCATCAACCGAAGGAAGAGCTGCCAAATGCTTTTGCCGTTCTTGACCCACTAAAACCCGGATGCAATTATCCATTTAAATATCTCTCCGGTGCCGGTGTTGCATTTAAACTAGCACAAGGTTTGTGCGAAAGAATTGGTAAACGAGGACTCCCGTTAAAATATTTAGATCTTGTTGCTCTCGCAGGTGCTGCGGATATTGTTCCTATTATTGACGAAAATAGAATTTTAGTCAATGAAGGTTTAATTCAAGTCAACTTGAATCCCCGTCCGGGAATTGAAGCACTTATTGAATTAAGCAGGCTCAAGCAAGGTCAACTAACTTCCGGACAAATAGTCTTCACTATTGCACCAAGAATTAATGCAGTAGGGAGATTGGGAGATGCTGAACGTGCAGTTAATCTTTTAATCGCAAATAATAAAAAAGATGCTCTTGAGTTAGCAGAAGTATTAGAGACTGAAAATTACGAGAGAAGAAAAATTGATGTTGATACTTTTGAAGCAGCTAAAGAAATCGTCGAGTCACAATTTGATTTAGATGATGAGCTGGCTATTGTTCTGCATAACGAAAACTGGCATCCCGGTGTAATAGGAATAGTAGCTTCACGGCTGGTTGAAAAATATTATCGACCCTCTGTTCTATTAACAACTATTGATGGCGTAGCAAAAGGTTCTGCAAGAAGCATAAATGGTTTTAATATATATGAAGCTCTCCAGAAATGCGAAGATTTGTTACTTCATTTTGGAGGTCATCAGGCAGCAGCTGGACTTGCACTTGAGGTTGAAAAAATAGATGAGTTTAGAGCAAAATTTAATGAGGTATTGAAATCCTCTATTTCCAGTGACGATCTCCTTCAGGATATAAACATTGATTCAAAAATTAAATTTTCAGAAATAACACCAAAATTTTTGCGTGTACTAGATCAATTCTCTCCATTCGGACCGGGCAACCTTAGACCAGTATTTTTAGCAGAAGATGTTCATATTGTAAATTCACCAAGAGTTGTCGGCAATAATCATATAATAGCAAGCTTCAAACAAAATGGATCCGATAAAGTTTTTGACTCAATTGGTTTCAATATGAGTGAGAATTTTGAAACGATTAATCAAAATAATGGCGAGCTGGACATTGTATTTTCAATTGATAAAACTATTCGGGATAACAGAATTTATCCTCAACTTAAATTAAAAGATATTAAAGCAAAAACATAAAGCAGGAGATATTTCAATGTCGGGGCATTCAAAATGGGCAACTATAAGGAGAAAGAAAGGTGCCTTAGATGCAAAGAGAGGAAAACTTTTTACAAAATTAATTAAGGAATTGACCATTGCTGCCCGTGAAGGTGGCGGTGATCCATCGGGAAATCCCAGACTTCGCCTCGCAGTCGATAACGCCAAAGCTGCGAATATGCCAGCAGATAATATCGAACGTGCAATTAAAAAAGCAACAGGTGAATTAGAAGGGACAACTATCAGCGAATTAACATACGAAGGTTATGGTCCCGGTGGGATTGCTCTGCTTGTCGAAGTTGCAACGGACAACAAAAACAGAACCGTCGCTGAAGTCAGGCATTTATTCAGCAGGCATGGCGGGAATATGGGTGAGAGTGGATCTGTTGCGTGGATGTTTGAGAAAAAGGGAGTTATCTCTCTGCCCAAACAAAATAAATCCGAAGATGACATTATGGAAATTGTTTTGAATGCCGGAGCTGAAGATTTACATACAGAAGATGAATTCTTTGAAATACAAACTGATTTGGAGTCTTTCGAACCTGTAAGAAAAGCTCTTATTGATAAAAATTTAACCGTTGATAATGCATCGCTTCAGTGGATAGCAAAAAACACAATTAACATTGCTGGTGAGAACGCAGAAAAGATGATGAAATTAATCGAAGCGCTTGAAGATTGCGATGATGTACAAAATGTTTTCTCTAATGCTGATTTTGATGAAGAGTTCATCAAGCAGCAAACTTGATTTTAACATTCACTTCAAATAAAAAATAATGATCATTCTCGGTGTTGATCCCGGCACAAACATTACCGGCTACGGATTAATCGAATACACCAACAACAAGTTCAGAAGAATATCCCACGGGGTCATTAAGCTTCCTTCTCAAAAAACTATTTCTGCAAAGATAGAAATTATTTATGCGGAACTTGACAAGCTGCTTAAAACATATAACCCAGATGAGTTTGCAATTGAAACAGCTTTCTATGGAAAAAATGTTCAGTCCGCTATGAAGATTGGCTATGCGCGAGGAGTCTCACTCCTTGCTGCTGTTCATAATAAAATTCCGGCAAGTGAATATTCCCCTCGAGAAGTGAAAAAAGCTGTTGTAGGAAAAGGTGCCGCATCAAAGCAGCAGGTTAATTATATGGTGATGACAATTTTAAACTCAAAGAAGATTAAATTTAAACCGGACGAAAGTGATGCTCTTGCAATTGCACTATGTCACGCATTCAGATTGAAGGCACCGTCATATAAGAAAAGTAAAAGCTGGAAGGAATTTATTGAAGCAAATCCACAGAGGGTCGTAGGATAAAAAAATGATAGGATTTCTGACCGGAAAAATAATTTCATCAAAACCAACTCAAATCCTTCTGGATGTAAATGGGGTTGGGTACGCGATTAAAATTTCCATTAACACTTTTGAAAAGCTGACTGGGAAAAACACAGTCTCGCTTTACATTTATACCAATGTAAAAGAAGATTCAATTACTCTGTTTGGATTTTACTCAGAAGCAGAGAAAGAGATGTTTGAGCTGTTGATCTCAATTAATGGTGTCGGTCCAAAATCAGCTTTAAGTTTACTTTCTGGAATTTCGACTGATAACCTGAAGCATGCAATCATTACGAATAATATTGAGAGAATAATTGCCGTTCCCGGAATAGGCAGAAAAACTGCTGAAAGATTAATACTTGAACTCAAAAATAAAGTTAGGGATATTAAAGAAGAAGGAATTACACCTGCCAAGCCAAGCGCTCACAAAGAAGCTATTGCCGCCTTGACAACATTGGGTTATAATCTTGCTTCTTCTGAAAAGGCAGTTAATAAAATTTTAGCTGAATTTCCGGAATGTAGTATTGAGGAGCTAATAAAAAGAACTTTGAAGGAATTAAATAAATAATCCGTGAACCTGCCCACCTCAGGTGAGTTCGTGGTAAACTATTAAATAACCGTACAGACAAGTTCAGCAATTTCCCCAAGTCTCGCTTCTAATTTATCACCTCTGTTAACTTTGCTCACACCAGCCGGCGTTCCTGTATATATCAAATCTCCTTTTTCAAGTGTCATAATAGAAGAAATATATTCTACAAGTTGTGCTGGATTAAAAATCATACTTTTTAAAGTATCGTTTTGTTTTACAATTCCGTTTACCTTCAGTTCGAGTGTTTCATCTAATTTTAATTGATAATTCTCTTTCAAAACGAAATCTGATATAACTGCAGAAGTATCGAAACATTTTGCAAGTGTCCAGGGATTTCCCTTCTTCTTGAGTTCATTCTGAACATCCCGCAAGGTCATATCAAGTCCGACTCCGTAACCGATGATTGATTTTTCTGCCTGACCTTGGTTTGCTTTTCTAACTGTCTCTCCAATCAAAAGCACAAGCTCGACTTCGTGGTGAAGCTCGTTCCCATAATCCGGATGAATGATTTCTCCGCCAGAATAAATTATTGCTGATGCTGGTTTTAGAAATAACACAGGTTTTTCCGGAACTTCATTGCCGAGTTCTTTTGCGTGCTCTGCAAAGTTTCTGCCAACGCAGACTATTTTGCCAATTCTATATTCTTCTTTTGAGTTTTTAATTCGAGCTGATTTCATAAACAAATCCTATTAAGTAAAAATGCCACATCGCAAAGATATGGCATTAATAATTTATTGAAATGAATTAAAATGACATAACTATTTTAACAGAATCATCTTCTTAGTCTCAACAAAAAAACCTGCATTCAACCGATAGAAGTAAATTCCGCTTGGTAAATTATTCGCATACCAGATTATTTCGTATCTACCAGCTTGCTTTTCTTCATTAACTAATGTTTCTATCTCGTTGCCAAGTATACCATAAATCCTGATTTCAACATTCGAACTTTGTGGAATTGTGTATTGTATTTTAGTGTTCGGATTAAAGGGATTTGGATAATTCTGTGAAAGTGAAAAATTTGTGGGTATTCTATCAATCTCTTTCTCTTCGACATACGTAGAACCACCATTTGTTGTATGGAGAATTGTCCCATACTGACCAACTGTTGTTCCTGTATTTGCATCTGTGAATGAAACAGCAAATAAATAATTTGTTGTTCCACTTGATTGCGAAGTCCACGTTGTGCCTCCGTTCGTGGTTCTGAGTATTGTTCCATATTCTCCAACTGCTGTTCCTGTATTTGCATCTGTGAATGAAACATCATACAAATCACTTGTTATTCCACTTGGCTGCGAAATCCAGATCGAGCCTCCATTTGTGGTTCTGATAATTGTTCCTGCCTGACCAACAGCCGTTCCGTTATTTGCATCTGTTAATGAAACACCTAATAAATGATTTGTTGTTCCACTTGATTGCGAAGTCCATGTTGTGCCTCCGTTTGTAGTTCTGACTATTGTCCCAGTCACTCCAACTGCTGTTCCTATATTTTCATCTGTGAATGAAACACTATGCAAATTATCTGTTATTCCACTTGACTTCGAAGTCCAGGTTGTGCCTCCGTTTGTTGTTCTTAATATTATTCCATAAATACCAACTGCTGTTCCTGTATTTACTTCTGTGAATGAAACACCATATAAATGAGTTGTTATTCCACTTGACTGTAAAGTCCACGTTGTACCTCCGTTTGTGGTCCTGACTATTATTCCATCCTGACCAACAGCTGTACCTGTATTTGCATCTGTGAATGAAACACTATATAAATGATTTGTTGTTCCGCTTGTCTGTGATATCCAGTTAGTGCCTCCGTTTGCGGTTCTGAGTATTGATCCATAATCACCAACTGCTGTACCTGTATTTGCATCTGTGAATGAAACTCCATGTAAATCATTTGTTATTTCAATTGACAGAGAAGTCCACGTTGTGCCTCCGTTTGTGGTTCTGACTATTATTCCAGTCTGACCAACTGCTGTTCCCGTATTTTCATCTGTGAATGAAACTCCATATAAATTATATGGTGTTCCAATTGACTGGTAAGTCCACGTTGTGCCTCCATCTGTGGTTCTGCGTATTGTTCCAGCCACTCCAACTGCTGTGCCTGTATTTGCATCTGTGAATGAAACACCATACAAATTACCTGTATATATTCCAATTGACTGCAAAGTCCACGTTGTGCCTCCGTTTGTGGTTCTGAGTATTGTTCCATCCCAACCAACTGCTGTGCCTGTATTTGCATCTGTGAATGAAACACCTAATAAATAATTTGTTGTTCCACTTAATTGCGAAGTCCACGTTGTGCCTCCGTTTGTGGTTCTGACTATTGTTCCAGCCTCTCCAACTGCTGTTCCTATATTTGCATCGGTGAATGAAACACCAAATAAATGAAATGTTGTTCCACCTGACTGCAAAGTCCACGTTGTGCCTCCGTTTGTGGTTCTGAGTATTGTTCCATAATCACCAACTGCTGTTCCTGTATTTGCATCGGTGAATGAAACTCCATATAAATGATTTGTTGTACCGCTTGTTTGTGATATCCAGTTAGCGCCTCCGTCTGTGGTTCTGAGTATTGTTCCACTCCCACCAACAGCAGTCCCCGTATATGCATCAGTAAATGAGACACCTAATAGACCATTTGTCTTTCCGCTTGTTTGTGAAGTCCACGTTGTTCCTCCATCCGTGGTTTTTAAAATAGTTCCCAAGTCACCAACAGTCCAGCCGACCATTGGTGAGATAAATTTTACTGATTTCAGGTGATTACCTTGTGGTAGCGGATTTTGCCAAAACCAACCTTCTTGTGCAAATAAAGTAATAGAAAGGATAGGAACCAGGATAGATATTTTAAGGGATCGCATAATTTTACCCCATTTAAAATTAGACTAATAGAAAGTTAAAAAATTAATTTGATAATTGCGAGGATGGAAATTTTATGTTTTCTGCTTCTTCTTTGTAGCTGCAGGGAAAAGAATATTGTTTAATATCAACCTGTAACCGGGTGAGTTTTTATAAAGACTGAGATCAGTAGGTGGGTCACCGACAGCATGCTGGTAATCTTCAGGATCGTGACCACCATAGAATGCAAATGATCCCCTGCCATAATTTCCCTGAATATATTTTACCTGGTCGGTTCCTTCTCTTTGCCCAAGAATTGTAACAGAGTTTTTAATTGTGCTTCGTCTGAACATTGTTGTCTGTCCCATAAATCCTTTTATAACATTTACATGGCACTGCGTTAGCATTGTTGGCACAGGATCGTACTTTGCAGAGAACTCAAACAGAGTAAAGTAATCGTTTTGAAAATTTCCTATTTCAATTGGCTGAATATCAATATCGCTGTACTCATAAATATAAGGATTCATTTCAAGCTTAAAATTCGTAAAGGCAAGGGTGTTGTCGAAGTTCAGTTTTTGCTGAGCATCCGGATCGGCAGCATCACCGTCATACATTGGTGCGCAAATATCAACGCCGATCGCAGACAAAGCAATATCGTAAGAATCGGTTGCAGAGCACATAGCAAAAAGAAACCCGCCTTTCCCTACAAAATTTTTTATATCCACTGCAACAGCCTTCATCATCTCCGAAACTTTTTTGAATCCGTTTTTCTTTGCATCCTGCTCGTAAGTCATCTGTTGATCAATATACCACTGTGCATTACTGAAACTTGCATAAAACTTTCCATACTGCCCAGTAAAATCCTCGTGATGCAGGTGAAGCCAATCATATTTATCAAGATCACCTCTTAGAATTTCATCATTCCATATTTTATCGTAAGGAACCTGAGCATATTCAAGGGCAAGAGTTACAGCGTCATCCCACGGCTGGAAACCGGGCGGAACATAAACTGCAATTTTAGGTGCTTTCTCCAATCTTACCACATCCATATTATTTTCTTCACTCTGAACAAAAGAATAAATCTCAGTTGTTTGCGAAAGCGATAATGGTTCAAAAGCTACACCTTGAAGTCTGCATTCTGCTGCAAGGTCTTCACTGTAATCAATCATAAATGAACCGCCGCGATAATTCAGCAGCCAGTCAGCTTTGTAACCTTTCGTAAGTGCCCTGTAAGTAATTCCATATGCTTTGAGATGATCAATCTGATTCAAATCCATAAAGATGAGAAGTTTGGATTGAGGGACGATGGTGAATGAAGAAAATAAAAGAAAAGTTAATATGTATATTAATTTATTAGTCATTTTACATCGAGTAATGCAATCAAGGATTGTTCAATTGTTTTATTGTTAATAACAATTTAACAATGCTACAATAAAACAATTTCTATAATCACGCAGACTTCTTCTCCACCTTGATGAGTATCGGTTCATCCCCTGTTTCAATAACATCTCTTGTAATAACACATTTTTCAACATCCTTTTTATTCGGCAACTCATACATAATATCCAGCATAATATCTTCCACAATTGATCGCAGTGCACGGGCACCGGTTTTCTTTACCATAGCCTTTTCAACAATTGCATTAATAGCAAACTTGTCAAACTCCAGTTCAACACCTTCCATCAAAAATAGTTTTTTGTACTGCTTCAGGATAGCGTTCTTCGGATCAGTTAAAATACTTCTCATCGCCTCATTACTAAGCTGATGAAGCGGAGCGACAACCGGGATTCTTCCAATTAGTTCGGGAATCAATCCGTACTTAAGTAAATCTTCCGGCTGAATAAATTTAAGAAGCTCTTCATCCTGTTCTTTATCTTTTACATCCCTTGCAAAACCCATTTTATTTTTGTTGATCCTTGCGGCAATAATTTTGTCTATACCGTCAAATGCACCGCCGAGAATAAAAAGAATATTTTTTGTATTAATGTTGATTAGACTTTGCTCAGGATGCTTCCTTCCGCCTTTAGGAGGAACGCCTGCATTTGTTCCTTCCAATATTTTTAAAAGTGCCTGCTGTACTCCTTCACCCGATACATCACGTGTAATTGAAGTACTTTCGCTCTTCCTTGCTATTTTGTCAATTTCATCAATATAAACTATTCCCTTTTGTGCCCGGTCAAGGTTGTAATCAGCTGCCTGAAGAAGATGGACCAGAACAGTTTCAACATCATCACCTACATAACCAGCTTCTGTTAATGTAGTCGCATCTGCGATTGCAAAAGGAACATCAAGAATCCTAGCGAGAGTTTGTGCAAGCAAAGTTTTACCAACACCTGTTGGACCAATCAGCAAAATATTACTTTTTTCAATTTCAACATCATCAAGTTCAAAAAATGTTGAGCGTGTGCTGATTCTTTTATAATGATTGTAAACCGCAACTGAAAGAACCTTCTTTGCTCGATCCTGCCCGATAACATACTCATCAAGCTGTTTTTTAATTGATTCTGGAGTGTGGTTGTATTTTTCTTTATTGTGCGAATTCTGATAAGCTGCTAGGTTATTCTTCAGGATATCGACGCTGCTGGCAATGCAGATGTCGCAGATATAAACGTCGGGTCCGGCAATCATACTTCCAACTTCGTGTCCTTCCCTTCCGCAGAAAGAACATTGAACTATCTTCTGTCCTGGTTTCTTATTCATTCAAGTCCCTGGTTTATTTTGTAATAATAAAAGTTGTGTTCTTGCATCATCATTATAAATAGATTTAGGATAATCAGCTAAAAGCTTCTGGTAATAATCTTCGGCTTTACCGTAATTTATTATTCCAAACTGATGAATCATTCCCAGCAAATATACAGCTTTATCGGCATAAATATTTTTTTCGCCTTCGGAAGAAATACCTTCAAGAATAGAAATTGCTTCGGGATAATTATCAACTGCTATCATCATTTCACCGTATCTTACTGCTGAAATTGCCTGTAAAATAAAGGCCTGCTGATTATCAGCAAGTTTTTTATAGTTGATAGCCGCCTCATCAAACTTTTTCTGTTCAACAAGAAACTCAGCCTTTGCAAAAATCATAAGGTTTAACGAATCACTCATCTCAGGGTTTAATAATAGCGATAGTTCAAGAGCATCGTTTGCTGAATTATCCTTTAAATTCATAAGCACTTTTGATATTAGTTTCCGGGCTTCATCAAATTTACCCTCATAAAGATTTACTTTTGCCATCTGATAAATTGCTTTATTCTTTTCATCTTCACTTGCATTCTTCAGATTTAATATATCCGAATAATCTTTGGCTGATTCATCAAAGTTTCCTTGGATGAGAGCTATGTTCCCTAATTCGAGGTAAGCTTCGCCAGAGTTTTTTGAAAGAGGTGCTTCGTTAACAATAATGTTTAAAAGCCGGCGAGCATCTTCATAATCGTTCAAAAGATAAAATTTAATATTTGCTGTTCTAAGAATACTCTCGTAAGCTGGTTCGGAATGTTTATAAAGATTTGTTACTACAGTAAAAGCATCCAACACTTTTTCAGTTTCTTCTGATTGAAATTTTTCAAACGGAAAATATGGTTTCCAAAGAGGAAGAGTTTTTTCATATTCTCCAAGAAGAGAAGCTTCCAGCGATCGCGCATATCCTAGCTCTGCCTGAGAAATGATCGGCGAATCAGGATAGAGATCTGTAATTTTTTTAAAAACTTCGGACGATAATTTGTATTCCTTCTCTGCAAACATCTGCTGAGCAAACTGGTAAAGATCTCTTCCTTTACTTGATTGTTTTTCATCTATGTAAAGATAAGTCTCATAAGCCTTATCAAATGATTTCTTCTCGGTGTATAAACGTGCGAGCAAGTACGAAAAACTGATGATATTCTTATCGGCACAATCCTCAATAACCTTTAAAGTTGCATCGAGAGCACCCGGCCGGTTAATATTTTCAAGAATTCTTAGTTGAACTGTCTGCAGCTGGGAAGGATCTGTGGATAGAATAAAGCAGCATTCCTGCGCTGCTTTTTCAAACTGCATTGTAATTGAATAGAGCTGTATCAGATCATAAGCATAAAGTATTTTATCACTAGAAACTTCCTTACCTTTCTCATACAATTCAATTGCCTTTTCAAAAGCTCTTCGCTCAACTATATATTCACCAATCACCCTGTAGAATAAAGGATTAACTTTATCGAACTGAAATGGTTTATCCCAGGATTCAAACGCTTTCTCTTCATTCCCCATTAAATAATATGCCGAGCCCAGCATCCCATAAGCGGTGATATCATTGGGTTCTTGTTTAATTCTTTCTTCGAGAATGTTCACCGCTGCAGCGTAATTTTTTTTCTGTATATAAACGCGATACAGTGCGCTGATGTATTGCGAATTGGACGGATCTGACTGGTATAATTCTTCGTAAAGCTTAGTAGCCGAATCAAAATCTCCAACCTGTTCATAGCTCTGAGCGAGTGCATACTTTTGATCATTTTTAACTTGCGCCTGAACAAAAAAAGCAGGCACCGTAATAATTATTATCATAATTATCTTTTTCATATAGCAACAAAATAAGAATTTATTACTCGCTTTCAAGGTCAATTAAGGGTTTATATTTCAATCATTTAACCATTTGATTACTTAACTGAAGATATGATAAAAGAGCTTAACTTTAGGTGGTTTTTCTGTATTTTTGACCCCAATGAAAAAGGTTTTTGTTCTTGGCTCAACCGGATCAATCGGGGTAAATTGTCTTCATGTAATTAACAGGTTTAAAGATGATTTTGAAGTTTCCGGGTTGACTGTAAATTCAAATACAGAATTATTGCTTGAACAAATCAAGAAATTTAAGCCCAAGGTAGTTGTAGTTAGAGATGAAAATGCAGCTAAAAAAATTTATGGAAAAATTCCGAATGGCTGCGAGTTATTAGTTGGCGAAGAAGGTTTAATTAAGGCTTCAGTAGATGCTGAATACGATATTTTCATGGGAGCGATGGTTGGGTTTGCCGGGCTCGCTCCAACTATCGAAGCAGTTAAGAGAGGAAAAAGAGTTGCACTTGCTAACAAGGAAACTCTTGTAGTTGCCGGTGAACTGGTAACAAATCTCTGTCGTGAAAATGTTTCGGAAATTATTCCTGTCGATTCAGAACACAGTGCAATTTACCAGTGTCTTATTGGTGAAAATTTAAACGAAGTTGAAAAACTTATTCTTACTGCGTCCGGCGGTCCATTTTTGAACAAAGACAAATCGTTTTTTGAAAATGCAACAGTTGATGAAGCACTGAATCATCCCAACTGGAAAATGGGCAGCAAGATCACAATTGATTCCGCCACCATGATGAATAAGGGATTGGAAGTAATTGAAGCGCACTGGCTATTCGGGTTATCAGTGGACAAAATAGAGGTTGTGATTCATCCACAGTCAATTATTCATTCAATGGTTCAGTTTGTCGACGGCTCGATAAAAGCTCAATTAGGTTTGCCGGATATGAAGGTGCCAATCCAGTACGCTTTAACGTTTCCTGAAAGACTTCAAAATGATTTTGAAAGAACGAGTTTACCGGAAATTGGATCGTTGACTTTCTATAAACCCGATCTTAATAAATTCGAGTGCCTTAGACTTGCGTTTGAAGCAATTAATGAAGGAGGTATCGCACCCTGCATTTTGAACGCTGCAAATGAAGTTGCTGTGGATAAATTTTTAAATAAAGAGATAAAGTTCTCGCATATTCCCTTGCTTATAAATAAAGCTTTGGATAAAGTTGAAAACTGCTTTTCGCCCAACTTGGAAACGATCTTCGAATACGATAGAAAAACAAGAGAATATGTGCTCACACTAACATAATTTCTGGATGCTGGATACAGGTATAATGCAAGCGAATTTTTTTTCAGAATCAAGCATCCAGAATGCAGCATCATATAAACAATGAAATAGGAAAAAATATTTTTATTAAACTTTAACTGAGAAACAGGAGTTACTTTCTTAATGGATTATATAATTTATTTTGCAATCACAATTGGTATACTCGTTTTTATACACGAGCTGGGGCACTTCCTGGCAGCAAAACTTTCAGGTATGCGCGCCGATGTTTTTGCAATAGGATTTGGTAAAAGACTTTTAGGATATAACAAGAAAACTGGATTTTCTTTTGGAGAACTTCCAAAAGATTTTGATGGTGAAGGAAATACAGATTACAGGCTTTCGCTTTTGCCTCTTGGCGGTTATGTTAAAATTGCCGGAATGGTTGACGAAAGTTTCGATACTGAATTTGCAAATAAAGAACCACAGCCTTACGAGTTCCGCTCAAAAAATTTCTGGCAGAAAACTTTTGTGATAACTGCCGGCGTTTTAATGAACTTGCTACTGGCAGTTTTTATTTTCTGGGGAGCAAATTATTTTAAAGGCAAACCTGTTACACTTACTACCACCGTTGGATATGTAGAGGCACAAAGTCCTGCTGACTCGCTCGGGTTCCAAGAAGGGGATGTAATTAAATCAATAAACGGTGCAGCAGTAGCTAACTGGGATGACATACGATCTGAAATGTATATAAATACTATCGGTGACAATCTTAATTTAAAAATTGACAGAAGTGGCGTAGAAAAAAATCTGTTCATCCCACGAAATAAGATTCCAGATCTTGAAAAGAAGGGAGAATTAATTACTCCCGAAGGATTTAAACCTTATGTGGCGGAAGTATTTAAAGATACTCCAGCTGATAAGGCAGGTTTACTTTCACGGGACATAATTCTTTCAATTAACGGAAAGAACTTAGGTAACTCCAGGGAGTTTATTGATATTGTTTCACATAACGCAGATGTGGAGCTCCAGGTAAAAATACTTAGGGGAACTGATACACTTAACCTTGCGGTTATCCCGGGAAGCGACGGAAAAATTGGAATTGCAATAAATGATATATTTGAAGGAAAATCAGAATTTAAAACTTTTGGATTCTTTGAATCATTTTATATAGCTGGAGCTGACTTAGTCAATCTAACAAAAGTAACTTTCAGTGTCGGCAGCAAAGTTGTCTCCGGTCAGATTGAATTCGGCAAAGCTTTTGGCGGACCAGTGCGAATTGCGAAACTTGCTGCAAAGTCTGCTGATGTTGGTATTGAAAGCTTTCTCTATTTCCTTGCAGTTCTCAGTCTTAGTCTTGCTTTAATTAATATAATGCCTTTCCCAGTTCTCGACGGTGGTCATTTACTGATGATAATTATCGAAACAATTTTCAGGAGAGAAATTCCGGTTAAAGTTAAAATGGCTATCAACAATACTGGCTTTGTCTTGCTACTGCTGTTAATGGCTTTTATAATTTATAACGATATAATCTCGTTGTAACAACTTTACAGCGGGTCTACATGAATAAGAAAAGAGGATAAATCCTTCTATCACTTTATTTTACCTGCGGTAAAAATTTTTCGTCCCCACTACTAATCTCTTCATAATTTTCAAATGTGATTTGAGTCCTGTAAAGTCAATTGCGGGACTTATTCATCTTAAGAAGGAATAAGATTATATTTGATACGAAGAGAGAAAAAAATACCTCATAATTTTCAGGATTCAACAAAAGGGCAGCATCCGGAAAAAGAAATGAAACTAAGCCGCAAACAAATCTATTGGATTAGCCAGGTTACCGGATGGTCGTTTTTTGTTGCTGTCAATCTTTTCATAATTGCTTCATTTGAAGAACTTCCGTGGCAGAGAATTTTAGTTTGGATATTTCTTGGTGCACTTGGAATATTATTCACACATCTTCTTCGCAGAGTAATTAAAAGTAAGAACTGGCTCAACCTTACACTTAAAAACACAATTCCGAGAATTCTTCTTGCAAGCATAATTACTGGAACAATTATTTACACATTAGTATTTTCTGCAAGCTACATTGCCGGAACATTCAGACAGAATGAATACAATATTGCAAGAGTGATTGCAGGAATTACAAACACCAGCATACTCATACTTTTATGGAGCCTTATTTATTTTGTAGTTCACTACATGGAAAACTATAAGAAAAAAGAAATTGAGTCTCTAATCTGGGAAGCAGCGGTTAAAGATTACGAGCTGAGAACTTTAAAGTCGCAGCTAAACCCTCATTTTATGTTCAACGCTATGAATAGTATCCGAGCACTAATTGAGGAAGACCCGGAATCAGCAAAGGTAGCAATAACAAAACTGTCTAACATACTTCGATATTCATTGAAAATGGAAAGGATGGAAAGAGTTCCTCTTGAAGATGAAATCGAAACAGTAAAAAACTATCTTGATCTTGAAAGAATAAGATTTGAAGACAGACTAAAGTACAAGCTTGATATCGACAAAAGCTCGGAAAAAATAGAAATCCCGCCAATGATGATACAAACACTGGTAGAAAACGGGATAAAGCATGGGGTTTCTAAACAAACAAAAGGTGGTGAGATTCAGTTAAAATCTAAGGTTCATTCAACCGCTAACGGCGCAAGATTAAAAATTGAAATCAGGAACAGTGGACATTTTAGCGAAGAACAATTAAAAAACTCTAGTGGTTTCGGCGTGAGCAACACAAAACACAGGTTGAATCTGCTCTTCGGTGAGAAAGCAAATTTTTCTATAAAAAATGAAAATGGAGACACTGTTCTTGCAGAAGTTGAAATTCCAATCCCGACATTATCGGGATAAATAGGTCTCAATACTGTTCAGCCAAATTAAATCGGAGGAGAAAAATGAAAGCTTTAATAATTGACGACGAAAGATTAGCACGAACTGAATTAAAAAGATTGCTAACACCCTTTAAAGATTTACAAGTTGTGGGGGAAGCAGTAAACGCAGAAGATGCCATCGAAAAAATTAACGAACTTAAGCCGGACCTAATCTTTCTTGATATACAAATGCCGGGCAAATCCGGATTTGAAATGCTGGAAGAGTTGGATGCTGTTCCCATAGTTGTGTTCACTACCGCTTATGATGAATATGCTCTAAAAGCATTTGAGTACAACGCTCTTGATTATCTTTTAAAACCAATAGAACCGAAAAGGCTCGAAGAAACAGTCAACAAGCTGATTGAAAGGGGTAGGAAAAGAGTTGCTGTAGAAACGGATCAGGAAATTTTAACGGAGAGCGACCAGGTTTTTGTAAAAGATGGCGACCGCTGCTGGTTTGTCAAGCTGGAAAAAATAAGATTGTTTGAGTCGGAAGGAAATTATGTGCGGCTCTTTTTTGAAGAGAATAAACCGCTAATACTCCGCACGTTAAATTATCTTGATGAAAGACTTGACAGCAAAGTGTTTTTCCGCGCGAATAGAAAGCACATTATAAATCTTAAATGGGTTGATTCAATCGAGCCTTGGTTAAACGGTGGTTTGCTTGTTAAACTAAAAGACGGTCACAAAGTTGAAGTTTCCCGCAGACAGGCTGTTAAGTTTAAAGAAATGCTGAGCTTGTAGTCTCTACTGCACCGTCATTGCGAGGAGTGTGACGACGAAGCAATCTTTAGTTTACAGATTGCTTCTCCCGCTAAAGCGGGATCGCAATGACAAGCTGTGGCTAATTAAACAACTCCCACGCTAAACCAAACCGAATGTTCCTCTCCGGCATTGGGTAATAAGGAGTGATGTAATACTGGTTGCCGAACAAATTCTCCCAGATGAAATAGAAAATTGCAACCTTTTTTATCTCTCCTGCTAAAGTAAAATCGAGTTTGTTTGTTGGGTCAACATTTGAATTACTTAGCCACCAATATTCTGATGATTTGATTTCTCCCGTGTAATGAAATTTAAAGCCAGCTTTGAGGTTAAGATTATTGCCAAAGAATAATTCATTAACATAGATTCCACCAACGAATTGCCATTTCGGAAGAATTAATCTCGATTCATTTTTAATATTAAAATAGAAAGTGGAGTTGGTTTCTAACAAAAGAATCCAGAGTTTGTAATTTAAAATTATTCCCAGACCTTCATTTTTCTGTGAATAGTCATGGTAATATTCAGGTCCTCCCGACCACCGAAGCTCATTAATATATTCATTATTGAAGTACTTAAGATCCAATACCAAATTGAAATTTTTATAATTAAAACCAGCCTCGATTGTGGGAACCTGGTCATATATTTCATATACATGCCTGATTGAATAGCCGGCATAAAATGAAAATTCATCTGTCAATATGTATTTTAGATCCGTACCCATGCCATTGTAACTGAAATCTGTACGCTCTCTGTAACCATCCTTATAGTATATCGAGAATTTTAACATATTATCCAAAGTGCTCAAAGTTATTAAACCACCAAGGTTATAAAGTTCATCCGTAGAATTACTAGTATAATTAGTTGAGCTATAACCAAAATCGGATTTTTCATAATCACCAAATATCTGTAAAGTTAAAAAATCATATGAGTAATAATAGTTTAGAACAGTACCATACGATTTGCTCTTACTTTCGTCTTTATAATCAACGCTATCCCGAAAATCTCTTAATTTATCAAGCCCGTATCTATAATAGATAGATAAATCTAATTGCGAATCATTAAAAGGTTTTGCAAGAGCTCTCAAACTAAAGTTATTCTGCAATACATCCAGTTTCTGGTTTGGACTTACTACCGGTGCAATAAACGAATTGTAGAGATCTAAATTTGGATTATCAGAGATTTTGCCAAGGCTATCATAATCAACTCCGCCGTTCATTCCCTGCTTGGAGTGTACGAAATAATATGAACTTGTTATGTTAACCGAATTTGACAAAAAATATTTAAGCTTTGTATTGACTTGCCAGATACTGAATTCCGAGTTGGTATAAGTAGAGTCAAACTTTCTATTTGTAACCTGGAATCCCAAATTCCATCTTTTAAAAATCCTTGCATTAAACTTTCCGTCAATCATTGCTTCGCCATCAGGTCCTTCGTAATATTTTACTCTTGAATAAGGCTCAGTGGAAATAAAATCCCTTGTAATAAAGTTAACCGTAACCGGATTGTTATAAGGTCCATACAAAAATCCGCGAGGGGAGGGAACAATTTCTATTGAATCAATATCCTCACTCTGCACAAGGTTCAAGTCTAGTGAATTAGTGAATCTATTATTTATCAGAACTCCATCCTGCAGGTAGCTTATGCCATTATCCCCAACTCCGTAAATAAAACTTTCGTTAGGATAACCAATAAAACCCAGATCTTTTATAAAATTAAAGCTAAATGACCGCAGAAGATCCCCTGTATACCGGTAGTTATCAAACAAGAATGTTCTTTTGTTAATTATATTACTAACATCCGTAAGCGGTTCCCCCTGGATAGGGACAAGTGTATCTTTTTTGGTCGCT
>Ga0326726_10001138_pt1 | contig 24641 bp, 17 predicted proteins | sample MHFenrmetagenome_2_FD_207603 | JGI IMG/M metagenome (GOLD analysis project Ga0326726, IMG submission 207603) | Lab enriched peat soil microbial communities from Michigan Hollow, Ithaca, NY, United States - MHF15MN | ecosystem: Environmental > Terrestrial > Soil > Wetlands > Peat | place: USA... | reverse complement strand
AGAAAAGCGCCGTGCCGGGCCTTTTCAGCCAATCCCGCAGGACAATCTCGAGCGAGTGGGCGCGGCGGCGGTTGTAATCGGCCAGCGGCTGCTCTTCCTGCGGCCCCGTGCCCTTGAAGGTGATCTCGTAACCTTTGTCGCCGACGTTGATGTAAACCACGTCGCGCTGTTTGGTAAGCTCAATGCGTTCCTTGTCGGGATACTTCCAGAAGCGCCAGAACACCGTTCCCAGGCTGCTGGGCTGGCCATGCGAGTATCCGTAGGCGCGCCCCTGCTGTTCCATGTCCTGAAGATTCAGCCATGCCTGCCCGCCCAACGCCTGGATGCACTGGTCGAGGATGGCGCGAGCTTTCTGCGCGTTGGGGTCCTGGACCGCGGCCTGGGGATTGGTCGCAGAGGACCTGGAGGACGCAGAGGATTGTGGCGCTTGGGCTGCACCTGCTACGGCACAGGCGGCAAGCAAGATGGCAATAGCGAACAACTTCATAGGAAAAGCCTATACTTAGATGCCCTGAACGGATTCAAGCGCAAAACCTCAGGTACCAAGGGAAAGCTGAGCCGCGGCGGAAAATTACCATTGAGTAAACCTTAGACGGTATATACCCCCCTCCCCCTGCTCTCTAATGGAGTCAGCAACATACGTACGGTATCCCATGGGAAACTGACGGTTACCGTGGATGCTATACGTATAATCAACAACTTCCGTCCGAGTTTTCTGGAATCCCGAAGATATTCCATTGTCCGGTCCAAAAAGCACATCCTGAGCACAACATATTGTGATCTATGCACAAAACAAAAGGCCGCAAGGTGGTCGCCCTCCCTGCGGCCCAGATGTGTCGCCGGATTATCCAGCTACTTAGATTGTAAGCAGTTGGTTAAGAGGTGTCAATAAGATTTTGTCACACGCGTGGATAGATCAGGGTAAGGATGCTTCATTGTTCGTCTGTTAAGTTCGCGGGGCGCACGAGCGTGTTGATGCGGAGGGGAAACTCCAGCGTTCATCGCCGCCTCATTGTTAATTGCTTCCGGGTTGCCCGACAATCCCCACATTGAGCAACACAAGGGCGTTTATCGCGACTAATATGATCGACGAACCGATTACTCTCCGTTTGTCAGCACCCGAACAAATCAAGTGTCCCAAAAGGGTCTCTTCCTAGGCACGCCGCAAGTAACTGCAAACAGACTGCGAAATTCGGCAATCGCTGCCGTCTCAAAAGGTGTGGCTTCGGACACAATCGACCATTGCGCGATAGTGGGATAGAGTCCGCCGCGAGAAGTGCCCACCTCACGCAAGAGAACGAGGTGGGCACACCAAGTACCTGAGCGCAAGATCCAGCCGGGGGCATTGGCTGGTTGGTTTTATCTCAGTTTCCTTGGCAACCTACTTGAACCTGTTGCCCCTTCATTTCTTTCGCCAGCTTCTCTTGGCGTGCGGATCCCTGAAGGTCCATGCCGAAGTCAGAGGAAGGGATCCAGAGCTGCTTCAGGAAGTACTCGCTGCCATAGCGAGCGAATATCAGTTTTCCTTTAGCCGTGCGATTCGACCTCGAGTAGTTCGGTATCACGTGCACAATCATGGTTCGACTGTCGCTGCTGCGCAGCCGGACGTAGCCATGCTGCAGCGTCTCCACTTCATATACGCCGCCAGGAAATTGCTCCTGCTGTACGGAGAAGGAGAAGGGGATGTTGGCTACCACAGCATGATCGGACTGTGCCCAGGCACCGACGGCACACGTTATCACAACCACGCTCAACAGAACACCAGCGAACAGGTTCGTCTTCATAACCGCTCCTTTTTGGCCGGATGTGCCGGCTGACAGGAGCGAAAGTGCGCCAGCACGCCGAATACCTCAATGCACGGCGGGTAACTTGGAGGAAGACTGAGGGTGAACTGCCCAATGGCATGAAAGGGAATGACTTAAGGGCTGCGGTGAACTGGCAACTTTATCCGAATTGATGCGAGACGCCCTCGCTAAAAGTGCGAGCACACTCGAAGATCATCTTTTCGTCAGGCGTGAAGGCGTGAAAGCATCCGGGACAACACAGCATTGCGGCAGATCGACGTTCCTTGATTCCTGATGGAGAATTACGGGAAATTGTCGATGAGATCGATTTCGCTCCTCGCATTTCCCACTTGCGTATAGAAGACCGTCTTCCCATCAGGTGAGACTGTCATTCCTGGGGTCTGTCGGGCTGGATTCTCGATATCGAAAACTCGTGTCGAGGAACGAGTGCTGAAGTCGAAGAACTTCAACGCAGGTGTGTGGCTGGTGTCCAGATAGTAGATACCGTTTCGGACCGGGGTAAAATAGCCCCAGTAGCCCGCCTCCGGCATTTCCAAAACGGACGACTCTTCTCCTCCTTCATTTGGAACTTGCCACAACCCGGCCTCTCCCAGTCCCTTCGCGTAGAACACTTTTGTGCCATCTGCGGACTCCAGAGGTGCGAACCCGCCATTCTTCGTGATCTGAACGGGATCGCCGCCGCCGGGAGCAACTTTCCAGACTTCCCAGCGGCTGGTCCGATCGGACGCGAAGTAGATCCAACGTCCATCAGCGGACCAACTCGGCACAACTTCGTTCGACCCGGGATTAGCAACAACCGCTCGCGGGGGGCCGCCATTCGCATCCACGATGAACACGTCTGCGTCTCCTTTATCACGAGAATCGAACGTAATGAACTTGCCGTCAGGCGACCAACGTGGCGTTCCAGTCCACGTGCCGCTCATGTTCGTGAGTTGCCGCGCGACGGTTCCATCTGTCTTACTAATCCAGATCTGGAAGTTGCCACTACGATTCGATTGAAATGCAAGCTTCGTCCCGTCCGGCGAGATACGCGGACCTGCATCGATTCTGGTGGAAGCGATGATGGGGCTGGATTGCGGTGAGTGTGCAATGTCCGCAAGAGAACGACTCACGATGTTGTAGCTCTTCCACTTGTTGCAATATGCAATCCTCGAGCCCCTGATGGAGGGCTCCGTCGCATTTTGCCCGAAAGTAAGGTTCTCTGTTGGGCCGCCCTTTAGCGGAACTGTTGAGAGCCAGTTTCCACCGACGACCAGGTGTTGACCGTCCGCAGTCCACGCGAGTCCATCTTTAGAGCTACTGTCGTCGCTGACCAACCGTTCAGTGCCGCCCTGGGTAGATACAACGTAAAGGAAGTTTGCTCCCATTGCGTCTCGGACAAATGCAATCATGCGACCATCAGGAGAGAATCTCGGATTGATGTCGCCCGTCTGCGACTTGCTCGACGTAATCCGCTGAACGGCACTCGTGTCCAACGAAAGCAGAAAAATGGAATTGGGATCGGTGTCGTTCACCCGGTCAGAGAAAACGATATGGTTACCATCCGGCGACCAATCAATCCTGCCTGATAACAAGAACGGCGCCTTTGAACTCCAATGGGTCGGAAGTACTTTGCGCTCCGCTCCTCCGAGCGCAGAAACGATATAGATTCCCGCATCATCATCGGACAGTCGCGCAAAAGCAACTTCCCTTCCGTCGGGTGACCAAACAGGATCTAGGTCATTCGCGTTGGGAGCGTTCGTGAGTCGGAGATGGGTTTCGGATCCGACTAATTTTTCGTAAATGCTATAGGTTTGGCCAGAGCCTCCATCCCACGAGAACGCGACCTGCTGTCCACTAGGAGACAGCGATGGATACGCCTTATCACCTGGATATGAAACAAGAGCTGAGGGCAGATTTGGGTATCGCCCGGGCTTGGGACGAAGCTGAATCCAAAAGAGAAGTCCTATTCCCGCCAGCACGAGCGCAATCAAAACCAACGGATTCCGTCCGTGGTGAGGGACCTGAACGTTCGGGTAAGTCGGCACGCTGGTATCGGAGCGCGTTGTCTCGCTGGATGCGACGTGAGGGCATGCGCTGACTTCCCCAATGAACCGGTACCCGCGCCGAGGCACTGTCTCGATGAAGCGCGGACTGTCCGCATCATCGCCCAACGTCTCACGCAACTTCTTTACGGCCGTGTTTACGCCGTGCTCGAAGTCGACGAAAGTTCCATCAGGCCAGAGCGCTTGTTGGATTTCCTCGCGGCTGACGAGATCTCCGGGACGTGAAAGAAGGAGTCGCAGGATTTGGAAGGGTTGATCCTGAAGCTTGAGCTTTGTGCCATTCTTGCGAAGTTCTACGTTTGCGAGGTCCGCTTCAAAGATCGAGAAGCGGATTATTCGCTGGGCCGTTCCGAATGATTGCATACCTCACCCCGCCCCCGATTGCGCGGCATAGTATCGCGAAAACAGAGGAACAGCAATGCTTGCGGGACCGTTTCCGTATCAACCCGTAGGAATTGAGCTCGTCATCCGGGAAACAGCATCTCACACGGGCATCAATGGTCGATTGTGTCCGAAGCCACTGGTTTTGACACACGGCTTAGTCGACTTCGTGAGCTTTTGAATTCAGAGGGTTACATCGGGTACTTCGCTGAGCCTTTTGCGACAAGAAACTATGAATTCCTTGCTGTTTGCCTGTCTCAAAAGGGTTGAGATGATCGTTATTCTTCAGGGGCCTTTTGGAACCGGTCATTCAGCTACCCAAGAGGGTCATGGAGCAGTCGTCAGCAGTCTAGGAGTAATCTAGACTCCCGCGACGAGATTAGTATCGGGAAGTCGGCTTGTGGGAACTGATCGCGGGATTGTCGATCAGGGGAAGGCCGAGCCCTAACCGGGCTGCCTATCCCACCAGCACGGCGCCGCCGTTCACGTTGAAAATTTCCCCGGTGATGAAACCCGCGTGCTCGGTGCACAGGAACAGGATGGGCGCGGCGATCTCCTCCGGCGTCGCCACCCGCCGCAGCGGAATGGTGCCGAGGACCTTGTCGCGCGTCGCAGCATCGTTCAGCGCGGGAGCGGCCATGTCGGTCGCCACCCACCCCGGCGGGACGCAGTTCACGCGGATGCCGGCGCTCGCCAGCTCCGTCGAAAGCCCCTTCACCATGCTGATCACCGCGCCCTTGGTGGCGGCGTAGTCGCAGTGGAAGGCTTCGCCGCGCTGGCCGGCGGTTGAGCTCACCAGCACGACGCTTCCACCGCGCCCTTGCTGCTTCATCTGCGCCACCGCGTGCTTTACCAGGCCGAAGACGCTGTCGAGGTTGATGGCCACGGTGTCGTGCCATTGCTGGTCGGTCATGCGATCGATGGGGACATCTTCCGGCGGCCATATGCCGTGGTTGACGACCAGGATGTCCACCCCGCCGAAGCGCGCCACGGCCTGCTCGACCAGCGCGCGCGCCGATTCGATGTCGCGCAGATCGGCCTGGACGGCGGCACAGCGATCTTTGTTCCTGCCGCATTCGTTTACCACCTGCTCGGCGGCGGCGCGATTCTGCTGATAGTTGAACAGCACCTTGGCGCCGGCGGCGGCGAACATCTTCACTGTCGCCGCGCCAATGCCGCGCGATCCGCCGGTGATGACGGCAACGCGGTCCTGCAGAGTGAGCGGAATTCCGTTTGGCATAAGAGAACATTGAACCGCAAAGGACGCGAAGGATGCAAAGGGAAGGCACGATATTGGAGGGTGATTGCGGCGGGCGAGGAGCGCCCGCCGCGGCTGCGATCCCGGTTCCGCGAGCAAATGCCCCGGCGAGGCGCCGGGGCCCACAATGTCCAAGAGTGCCGAGAGCCGAGAGCTGAAAGTTGAGAGCTGAGAGCTAGAGCAATTCCGCAGATGCTGTAGCCAGGGCTGAAGCCCGTTTTCAGCGGAATCCGGTTCACCGGCCTGAAGGCCGGTGCTTCCACCATAGGAACAAGTGGCTACACCGATTGTGGAACCGCTCTAGCCCGGATTTCTCACCAGAAGTAAACAACAAGGGGTAATTCACAGTAGAAAAAGGCCGTCTTCTCAGGCATAACTGCGGTGTTGAGACGAAGTCGATGCCCGAGGAAAGGCGGCCTTTCTCATGACAGAGTGTAGCCAAGAATCGTTCCCGTTGGCCGAACATTTTTCGCGGCGGGTGGTGGCGGAGTTCAACGGCGCCTGGATGACGAGCGACGGCGGCGGGCTGCGGTTGCGTCAGACCGACCGCAAGATCGGTTTGCTGAAGCGGGTGGCGACTTGCTTCCGCGACGGACGGTCTCCGTGGTTGGTGGAACACCGGCTGAGCGAGATGCTGGCGCAGCGCATCTACGGGCTGGCGCTGGGCTACGAAGATCTCAACGATCATGAGCAACTGCGTCACGATCCGCTGCTCGGGCTGTTGGTCGGCAAACGGGAACCCGGGGAGGCGCTGGCCGGCAAGAGCACGCTGAACCGCATGGAACTGACTCCCGCCGGTTCGTTGGCCGCCGAGCGCTATCACAAGATCACCTACTCCCCGCAAGCCCTCGACGAACTGCTGGTGGAGATCTTCCTGGAAGCTCACCCGCGGGCGCCGCGCCAGATCGTGCTCGATCTGGATGCCACCGACACGCCCCTGCACGGGGAGCAGGAAGCGCGCTTCTTCCATGGCTATTACGGCCACTACTGTTATCTGCCGCTGTACATCTTCTGCGGCGATCATCTGCTGTGTGCCCGGCTGCGGCCCTCCAACCAGGACGCCAGCGCGGGCAGTGTGGAGGAACTGCAGCGCATGGTCGGCCAGATTCGTCGGCGCTGGAAGACGACGCGCATCATCGTGCGGGCCGACTCCGGCTTCTGCCGCGAGGAGCTGATGGCTTGGTGCGAGCTCCACCAGGTGGACTATGTGTTGGGCTTGGCGCGCAACCAGCGGCTGCGCCGCAAGATCGCTCGCCAGCTGCGCCAAGCGAAACAACAACACCGGCAAACGGGAAAGCCAGCGCGGGTGTTCAGCGAGTTTTTTTACCGCACCCGCAAAAGCTGGGGCCGGAGCCGCCGCGTGGTGGCCAAGGCGGAGCATCTGGACGAGGGCGAGAACCCGCGCTTTCTCGTGACCTCGTTGTCGGCAGAGCAGTGGGAACCGTGCGTCCTTTACGAACAGCTCTACTGCGCGCGCGGCGAGATGGAGAACCGTATCCAGGAACAGTTGAGCCTGTTCAGCGACCGGTTGAGCACGGAGACGATGCGGGCCAACCAGTTGCGGCTGTACTTCTCCTCCTTCGCCTACGTGCTGATGCATGCCCTGCGGCGGCTGGCCCTGGCGGCAACGGAGTGGGCCACGGCGCAGGTGGACACCATCCGGCTACGGTTGCTGAAAATCGCGGCCGAGGTGCGCCTCACCGCCCGCCGGATCTGGGTGCGCTACTCGCACGCCTATCCGTGGAAGGGCCTGTTCGCCGCTGCCTGGTCCGCCCTGCGCTGCTGAACCCACTTGTTCCGAACCCCTCGTCGCAACCTTCTTCCCGCAGCCGAAATCTGTCCCCAATTGCCCCGCCAGCACGGCCAAGTCGTTATCTACCCGCGTCTGCAAACTCGTCTTCCGCGGTATTGTCGCGCAAACAAAGCTCGCGGATGTTTTTCGCCTCGCAGCTTCACTCAACTCACTATTGATGAGAAATCCGGGCTAGAGCTACTCTTGCAGCACAACCCTGTCTGGCAGAAAGCTGAGAGCCGAAAACTTGATAGCTGAAAGCTGAGAGCTGAGAGCAGATAGCTATTTGGGCAGCGATTCGAAATCCGGCACCGGAGTGCGGGGCTGTTGATGACGATGAAGGGCAGCTTGTACGAAGGCCTGAAAAATGGCGCGCGAGGATTCGTCATCGGCGAAACTGCGCTCCGGGTGCCACTGCACGGCGAGCACAAAATGATCAGGCGCGGCGCCCTCAAGAGCTTCAATCGTGTCGTCTTCGGCTTGGGCGACCACGCGCAGGCCGTCACCCACGATATCGGCCGCCTGGTGATGGCTGGAGTTCACCGACAACGCAATCTTCTTTCGCGGGTCCTGGTCCTGCCCGTCGCCGCACAACTCGGCGGCGAGTTCCTTCACCGGCGCGACGATTCCCGCCAGCCGCGAGCCGTGCTCGACGGTCACGGTGTGGGCGCGCGGCACGGTGCGTCCGGCGGAGTGATTGATCTCGCTCTCGATGTGTTGCACCAGCGTGCCTGTACGCCACACGTTCAGCGCCTGCAATCCGTAGCAGATGCCGAGGATGGGCTTGCGCATGTTGAAGGCGTCTTGGAGCAGGAGCTCGTCCACGTTGTCGCGCGCGGGATCGGCAGGCTCGGTGTGCGGATCGCGGGCGGCGGCGCCGTACTTTTCCGGGTCGATATCGGCCTTGCTGCCGGGCAGCAGAATGCCGTCGCAGCGCTTGGCCGCCTGCGCGATCTGCTGGTTCGACCATTCCAGTGGGATAGAAACCGGCTCGCCGCCCGCCTGGCGAATCGCGTCTTCGTATTGCGTGAGCGCGCGCTGCGCGTAATCGCGCTCGGAGTGCGGGACGGGAATGGCAATGCGCGGCTTCATAAATCAGTAGTTAGGAGCTAGTAGTTAGGAGTTAGCGAGAACTGCCCAATTCCGCTCAGCTTCTTCCAGATCAGTTTAACTCTATTAGGTTTGAGTTCCTATCGCCCCGGCGGTTACACGCGGGTCGGGCACTCTGGAGTGGGAGTAGTACAAATCTTCCACCGCCTTCTGCACCCGGGCGGCGAGCACGTCCATGTCGCGCAGGCTATAGCCCGCGGTGGAAATGGGCTCGCCGACCACAAGCCGCATCGGTCCGGGGCGAAAATGGAAGCTGTTCATGGGAAGAACTTCGTAGGCGCCCACGATCGCCATAGGCACGACATCCACGCCTGCCTTGATGGCAACATAAAACGCGCCGCTCATGAAGGGTTGAATCTGTCCGCTCGGCGAGCGTCCGCCTTCGGGGAACACGACTAGCGGCATACCGCCCTGCAGGCTGCGGACGGCGCGCATCAGGCTGCGCATGGATGCCATGGCGCTGGCGGCATCTACCGGAATCTGGCCGGAGCGCCGCAGGTGCCAGCCCATAAACGGGTAGCGGAACAGTTCTTTCTTGGCCATGATGCGGAACTGACACGGCAGGTATTCGTACAGCAGCGGGATATCGAGCGCGGAAATGTGATTGGCGACGAAGACGCGCGGCCGGTCGCGATCAACGCGCTCCAAGCCGGTGACCCGCACCGGGCACCTGATGGTGTGCAGGATCAGCCACGACCACAGCCGCGCAAACCCGTGCTGGATGCGGCCATGGCGGTCGATGAGCGACGACAGCAACGAGAGCGTGCCAAGCACGAGCGTGTAGATGTAAATGAGCGGGTCAAAAATGAAAATGGAGCGGGCCCAGCTCAGCGCATGCCAGATTTTGGTCGAGGCGTTCACGGAAAAGTCTATCGGTCTTTCAGTCTATCGGTCTTTCGGTTGGTTAAGTCCTTCTCAGATTCAAAGGACCGATAGACCGATAGACTGATAGACCGGCGTCCAGATTCAGAATTCTATCTGTCGGTGTGAGTTAGACGCGGCTCACAGGACGCGCTATGGTGCGATCCCCAGCGCCTGCATGGCTTCGCCGACCACGTAAATGGAGCCGGTAATCACGACCGCAGCATTCTCCGGCGCCAGCCGCCGCGCTATCTCGAGCGCTTCGGAAACGGTGGGTGCAACCTCGATCTCGGCGCCGGAGCGCGCGGCAGCCTGGCGGACTTCCTCCGGAGTTGCCGAGCGCGGATTCTCCGCCCGGGTGGCGACGACGCGTTCGGCGACCGTGAACAGGATCTCCGACATCTCCGCAATCGCCTTGTCGCGCATGGCGCCGAAGACGAACAGCAGCGGGCGTCCTTGGTAGCGCTGCGACAGGGCAGCGCGGAGCGCCCACGCGCCGGCCGGGTTGTGGGCCACGTCGAGGACGCAGGTGAGTTCACCTTCTGCAGGGGCTGAAGCCCTCGGAGCGGTAGTGCGAAGATCGGCACGACTAAAGTCGAGCCCTGACACACGGGACACGTCGAGCCCTGACACACGCGGCACGGTGACAACCTGAAAGCGGCCCGGCCAGCGGGTCTCGCGGATGCCGCGCTCGATGTCCCGCGGTGTGATGCGAAGCCCAGCGTGGTTCAATTCCACGGCGGCGGCAATCGCGAGGGCGGTGTTGCGCAACTGGTGGCGTCCCACCAGAGGCGATTCCACCGTGATCTCCTCGGTCATGACAGTGAGTGGGTAGGAGTTTCCAGTTTCCGGTTTCCAGTTTCCAGAAACAGCAGATTCCTCCCCTGCGGCTCGCTGCGCTCGCTCAGGGTCGGAATGACAAGTCTCGATGGGCGAGCCTGGAGCTAGCGGCGGAACGTAGGGAACGGCGCTCACGGCGCGGGCGTCGCGCTCGAGGATGGTATGGCCGATCACGTCGTTGGCTTCGGGGTGCTGCGGCAGGGTGACAACGGTTCCGCGCGGGCGGATGATGCCGGCTTTTTCGCCCGCGATCTCGCGCACGGTGTCGCCGAGGAATTTCTGATGATCGAGGGAAATGTCGGTGATCACCGACACGAGCGGCTCGACCACGTTGGTGGCATCGAGGCGGCCGCCCATGCCGACCTCCAGCACCGCGATGTCAACGGCGTGCCCCGCAAAGTGCAAGAACGCCATCGTGGTCAGCACTTCAAAGAAGCTTGGGTGCCACGGCAGCTTGCCTTGTTCGACCAGCCGGGCGGCGGCTGCTTCTACGTCATCGTGCACGCGGGTGAAATCGAAATCGGCAATCGGCCGGCCATTGATCCGTATGCGCTCATTGATGCGCACCAGATGCGGCGACGTGTACAGCCCGGTACGGTGTCCGGCGGCGAGCAGAATGGATGCCAGCGTGGCCGCGGTCGAGCCTTTGCCGTTAGTGCCGGCGATCAGGACGGAACGAAACTGAGTTTCCGGATGTCCCAGAGCCTCGAGCAGCACGCGCATGTGCGCCAGGTCGAACTTGTGCGACGGCGTGCGGGCAAGCTCGTGCCCGAGTTCGTAAAGCTGCGCGACGGCGGAATCGTAAGACAAACTCTTAGCTCTCAGCTTTTAGCTCTTAGCTACAGCGCGCTGATGCCGCATTTCGCGTTGAAGCCGAAAGCTAAGAGCTAACAGCTAAGAGCTTTTTCCGTTCGGCATCATGAAGTCGAAGGCGCGCGAGATGTAGTTCTTCAGCTCCTTGCGATGCACCACGGCGTCGAGCATGCCGTGTTCGAGCAGGAACTCGCTGCGCTGAAAGCCTTCGGGCAATTTTTGCCGGATGGTCTGCTCGATTACGCGCGGGCCGGCGAAGCCGATGAGCGCGCCGGGTTCGCCAATGTTCAAGTCGCCGAGCATGGCGAACGACGCTGTGGTGCCCCCGGTAGTGGGGTCGGTAAGCACCGAGATATAGGGCACGCGCTCTTCGTCCATGCGCGCCAGCGCGGCAGAAATTTTAGCCAATTGCATCAGGCTGATCACGCCTTCCATCATGCGCGCGCCGCCCGAGGCGGAAACGATGATCAGCGGCGTGCGCATGTCGGTGGCGCGTTCCACCGCGCGCGTGATCACTTCGCCGACCACCGATCCCATGCTGCCGCCGATGAAGGCGTACTCCATCGCGCTCACGATCACCGGCCGGCCGTTCAGCTTGCCGCGAGCATTGATGATGGCATCCTTAAGCCCGGTCTGTTTCTGTGTCTTGGAGAGGCGGTCGGAATACTTTTTGAGGTCGGTGAAGCGCAGCGGATCGGTGGACGCCAGCGTCATGTCCTCGGTGGTGTACTCGGCGTTGTCCAGCAGTTGCGCCAGCCGGGTGCGCGCGTCAATGCGGAAATGGCGTTCGCATTTCGGGCACACGTTCAGGTTGGCGTCGAGATCTTTTTTCCAGATGATCTGCCGGCAGTCCTCGCATTTCACCCACAGGCCCTCGGTGCGGACTTTTTTCACGCCCGAGGGGTCCACATCGCCGGATTGCCGCTTGAACCAGGTCATAGCGAATTTGGTAATTGAGTAATTTGGTAATCTCGTAATTTGGTAATTTCGCCGACTGTGGTTGTTGCCGCGGGCTCCTCAGCAATTGCCAAATTACCCAATTACCAAATTACCAAATTACGAAATCAAAAATTCTAGTATTCGATTCCCCGCTGCGCCTGCACGCCTTTTTCATAGGCGTGCTTCACCTGGCGCATCTCGGTGACGGTGTCCGCCAAATCGGTAATTGTGGAGTGCGCATTGCGTCCCGTCAAGATCACATGCACCATTTCGGGCTTTTTCTTCAGCCCCTCCACCACCTTGGCGGGGTCCAGCATGCCGTAGCTGATGGCGTAGTTGATCTCGTCCAGGATCACCAAGTCCCACTCGCCGGACATGATGGCCTTCTCCGCCTCGGCCCAGGCTTGCTCGACCATGCGGATGTCCTCGGGATCAGTCTCGGCGCCGCCCACCTTCACGAACCCGCGTCCCATCTGCTTCATGACGAAACGATCGCCGAAGGCCTGCACGGCATCGATCTCGCCGTAATGCCACGAGCCTTTCAGGAATTGCAGCATCAGCACCTTCATGCCCTGTCCGACAGCGCGCAACGCCGTGCCCATGGCGGCCGTGGTCTTGCCTTTGCCGGGACCGGTGTTGACGATGATCAAACCTTTACGAACGTCATTCATGGGTTTCACGTTTCACGTTTCAAGTTTCACGATGGCAGCCACCGAACGTGACGTGAAACTCGAACGTGAAAGCTGGTTCAGTGTCCCAGGTGATACGGATGGCCCTTCAGAATTGTAAATCCTCGATAGAGTTGCTCGAGCAAAACCACGCGCGCCAGCTCGTGGGGCAGTGTCATTTTGCCCAGCGAGAGCTGAAACGACGCGGCAGCGCGCGCTTTATCCGAAAAGCCGTCCGCGCCGGCCACGGCGAACAACAACGATTGCGTGCCGCGGTCCTGATGCTGCTGGAGGAACTCGGCGAGTTGCTCGGAGGAAAGTTGCTTGCCTCGCGAATCGAGCAGAACCAGGGTCTGTGCCGTCCGCGAGCCGGATCTTTCCAACTGCTTCAGCAGCGCCGCTTCATTCGGCAGCTCCAGGGATTCGGTCGGCCCGTAACGCGAGAGCCGCTTCAGATAATCCGCGGTCAGCGACTGAATGGCCGCTTCCTTCGTCTTGCCGATCCAGGCGATGCGGAGCTTCATTGGTAATCTGCAATTTGTAATTTGCAATTTTGTAAATCGCAATTTGAAGGGCCGTATGCGCTCGGTCCCGATGTCTTCAATTGCAAATTGCAACTTACAGATTTCAGATGGCTCACCGCACCCCCGCGGCGAGCACGAAATCCGCCGTCATATTCACCTTCTCGCCGTCCCAATACTTGGCAAACGCGGCGTGAACGTCGCGGGTGATGATCTCCACTTGCTCCGGACGGATCTGCGCCAGCAGCGGGCGAAAAGGAATGGTTGCCGCCTGGAAATACTCCCAAAGGTCGGCAATGGAGCCGGACCAGACCCACGGCACGGTTTGCAGCTCTTCCTTGACGTCGCGAAATCCGGCACCGGTGAGCGCCGCGCCCAGAGTGCCGCGCTGGCCAAATTTGAATGTCTGCTTAGCTGCGTCAGGCAGGGGGGCACCGATACGCCGCATGACTATGCCGCCGGTGGACTCGAAATACGGCTGTTGCATCGGACCCCAAGCCAGGAGCGCAACCCGCCCGCCGGGCTTCAAGACGCGACGCATCTCGCCCACCGCGCGCGGCAGGTCGGCGAAAAACATCACGCCCAAGCGGCAGGTCACCAGGTCGAAACTCTCGTCGGAAAACGGCAGATTATGGACGTCGGCAACTTCAAAGCTGATGTTGGTGAGGCCGCGGTCCCGGGCGCGTTCGGCGGCAATCTTCAGCGGCTCGGGCGAGAGGTCGGTGGCGGTGACTCGCCCGCTCGGCCCGATGGCGCGAGCAATCTGCAGCGCAGGAGCACCGGTGCCGCCGGCAACGTCGAGTGCGCGCATGCCGGGGCGGGGCTGCGCCAGGGCAACGATTGCATCGGTGGCGCCGCGGCCCATCTCCGCCGACGGCCGCTCCCAGCGCGTGGCGGCATTCATACGCGCGTGAGTGGCCCAGTCAGACGAAGTGGGTGGCTCGGTTGCCATGGAGAGAAAGTAACAGAATCACGGTTCCGGCGTCACGATGACGCGACGTAATTCACAAGCTCCGTGGCAACCGGTCTGCGAAATGCTTTTATGCTTTTGCAGTTTCGCGTGCGCTTTCAGCCAAGGGCTTCTGCTCCGCTCCCCAGCCGCGGCGGGATTGCTCCAGGTAGAGCAGGATGGCGCAGATGATCGCGCCCGCCAGTAGGGCGATGCCCAAGGTCCGTTCCAGCATCAGGAACTTGCCAAGGCCGAACAGCGTGAGATAGACCATGGCGCAGCCCAGAACCCAGGCGAGCAGGTTGCGGCCGAGGTCGCGATTGGCCGAGACCTCGGGTGCGAGACGCGCGATCGGCTTCCAACCCCGCACGTCGGGACGAGTCTTACGGTAGAAGGAGAGCAGGACACGCTCAGGTTCCGGCTGGGTGAGCAGCGTAACCGCGATCCACGCAACGGTGGTGACGGCGGCGGTCGCGAGGGCGGTCTTGGCGAAAACCACCGGGCCGCTGCCGGTGAAGGGAGCTTCTCTGCCCGCCAGTTGCAGCCACAGCGCTTTCCAGTTCAGAGTCAGGCTGACCAGCAGTGAGGTCGCCATGGCGGAAATTTCGCTCCAGGCATTGATGCGCCACCAGTACCAGCGCAGCAGGTAAACCAGTCCCGTGCCGGCGCCGATTTCGAGCACCACCTGCCAGCCGCCGGCGATGGATTCCAGTTGCACCGATACCCAAGCGGAAACGATCACCAGCAGGACAGTGGCAAGGCGCGAGACGGCGACGTAATGGCTCTCCGAACCGTCACGCTTGAGAAAGCGCCGATAGAAATCGGCCACCAGGTAGGAGGCGCCCCAGTTCAATTGCGTCGCCACCGTGGACATGAAGGCTGCCAGGAATCCGGCGATGGCGATGCCGCGCAAGGCGTGCGGCAAGTGCTCGTTGAGCATCATGATGTAGCCTTGTTCGGGGTGCTGCAATCCGGGATAGCGGACGATCACCGCCAGGCCGGTGAGGATCCAGGGCCACGGACGTACGGCGTAATGCGCAACGTTGAACCACAGCACCGAAAGCATTCCATGGCGCTCGTCCTTGGCGCTGAAAATGCGCTGCGCGATATAGCCGCCGCCGCCGGGCTCCGCGCCCGGATACCAGGAAGCCCACCATTGCATGCCCAGGTAAACGAGAAAAGTGATCACTGGCAGGGTCCACAGCGCGTCCCAACTGAGGCCATGCGAGACGTCGGGAAAAAGCGCGGTAGGGGAAGCGGCGGCGTGCGCGGTCTGACGATACGGGTTGTAGGACGCGGTGATGCCGTTGACCGTGGCCTGCTGATATCTGAGCTGGCCCAGCAGTGTTTCCATGCCACCCGCGGCCGCCACCGCGTAATAGGCGATCGCGATCACGATGGCCATCTTCAGCACGAATTGAAATAGATCCGTCCAGAGCACGCCCCAGAGGCCGCCGAGCGCCACGTAGAGCCCTGTAAAGGGAATGAGGAAGAGCACGCAGATGGCGAGCGCGGCACCGTCGTTGGTGCTCCAGCGGGCGCCCAGTGGCGAAAGTACGCGGCTGATCCCGTTCAACAGGGGCGTGCCGTGCAGGGTTATGCTGACGATGGTGGTCATCGCCTTGGTCACCCACCCGAGAATGACGCAGTTCATCAGCAGGCCGAGGTAGAGGGCGCGGAAGCCGCGCAGGAAAGCCGCGGGCTTGCCGGCGTAGCGGAATTCGGCGAATTGCACGTCGGTGAGCAGGCCGGAGCGCCGCCACAGCCGGGCGAACAGGAAGACGGTCATCATCCCGGAAAGCAACATGCTCCACCACAGCCAGTTGCCGGCGATGCCCTGGGAATACACCAGCCCGGTGACCACCAGCGGGGTGTCGGCGGCGAAGGTGGTGGCGACCATCGAAGTGCCGGCAAGCCACCAGTTCACGTTGCGCCCGGAGACGAAGTAGTCGTCCACGCTCTTGCCGGAGCGCCGGCGGAAGTAGAGGCCGAGCACGAGCGTGATGCCGAGATAGGCGAAGATGGCGGCCCAGTCGAGAAATGTGAAAGTCATGTGGTGCGCGGTTCCCAGTTTTCGGTTAACGGTTTGCAGTGCGCAGTATGTCAGGAATTCAATTTTTCAGCATGTCAGTTTTTGAGCTTTTTAGTACGTGAGTACATCGGACGATGGAGTGATCTGAAAGGACTGAGAGACTGAAATAGCGCGAGCAACGCGCGCAGTGCCGCGTTGACCCGCATTTCTGGCGTTCGCTATAATCGAAGAGCAGAGCGGGAGTAACTCAGTGGTAGAGTGCGACCTTGCCAAGGTCGAAGTCGCGGGTTCAAATCCCGTCTCCCGCTCCAGGATTCACTGGACCCTCGCTGCCGGCGAGGGTTTTGTGCCTGCACGCGGAGGGCGCGGTAGCCAAGTGGAGCCGCTTTGCGGGCGTGAGCGAAGCGGGAGCCCGCAGGCGAAATCCTGAGCCGAAGGCGAAGGATCCCCGTTGGGAAGCAGGAGGGCGCGGTAGCCAAGTGGTAAGGCCGAGGTCTGCAAAACCTCCATCGCCGGTTCGATTCCGGCCCGCGCCTCCAGTTTTGCTGTGAGCCTCAAGTCGACTCCGCCCGCTCCTCAGCGTTGAATCCCCCGAAATAGGCTCGACGACGACGCCAAAAAGCGCTTATGCTTAGCTCGTCATCAGGCGCGGTACCCAAGTGGTAAGGGAGAGGTCTGCAAAACCTTTATACGTGAGTTCGATTCTCACCCGCGCCTCCAGACTTGACCGCGAGTTGTGCTTAGAAGAGGTCCCTCGCTGCGCTCGGGATTTCGGCAGCGGGCTCCCAGCCTCGCGATGCTCGGCTTCACGCCCGCTAGCGCCTCAAGTTCGATTCCGACCCGCGCCTCCAGAAACTCTCCCAAATCCATTTTCGGAACTATGCGGCAAGGCGCGCGCCGGGAGGCAAGACCTCCTGAACGGACTGCGGCAGCGATGCTAAGTCATTATATATCTTAAGGTTACGGTTTTGACGTTTCGACGCTGCGCCGCCTAATATAAATCTACTATTTTCAATGTCACAATCGAGTGTGATCATCCCGTGCTGACCCACAACCGTGGTTTGACCAAAGGAGCTCTATGGCGGCGACCAGTTCGATGCACGATCACATTATGGTGCCGGCAACACAGGCAAGCTTTCACGACAAGCTGAACACCCGTTGGCATGAGCGCACGCTGCAGTTGTTCATGCTGATCGTTCTGGCGCATTGGGCCGAGCATCTGGCACAGGCGTGGCAGATCTACGTGATGGGGTGGCCACGCCCCAAGGCGGGCGGCTTCCTTGGGCTCTTCTACCCGTGGCTGGTGAAGTCGGAAGTGCTGCATTATGGTTACGCGTTGGTGATGCTGGTGGGGATTTGGGTGCTCCGCAAGGGCTTCACCGGCGTGTCGAGGAAATGGTGGACGATTGCCCTGGTAATCCAATTCTGGCACCACATCGAGCACGCGCTGCTGATCGGCCAGGCCATAGCTCGCCACAATTTGTTCGGGTCGCCGGTACCGGTCAGCATTCTCCAACTGGTGATTCCGCGGGTTGAGCTGCACCTTTTCTATAATGCCGTAGTCTTTGTTCCCATGGTGATCGGGATGTACTACCACATGTTCCCGCCGGTAGGGGAGACCGAGCGTGCCCTGTGCACGTGCGCTTGGCATGAGGCCTCGGCCAGGGCGGTCGCTGCCTGATCCCGGTCCGGGGCAGGATCCAAACGGCCTTCGCCTGTGCAGTTCTCCTGCTGGCGGCCGGATGCACCAGAGCGGCACAGACCTCTCCCGGCGTTTCGGTTGAGACCCAATTCACCCCCATTCCAGCGCGAGTGGGACGAGGCACAGTCTCCATCAAGTTGCAGGACGCCGCGGCGAGGCCCGTGATTGGCGCTAGGGTCACGGCGGAGGCAAACATGTCGCACCCCGGCATGGCTCCGGTCTTCGATGAAGCAAGAGAAATTGAGCCGGGACGCTATCAGGCGGACGTGGAGCTTGGCATGAGAGGCGATTGGGTGATCCTGCTGCATATCAGACTGGCGACCGGTCAGAAGATGGAGCGGCGGATGGTACTGAGCGTGGACAAGGCGGAATAGGTTGCTTCAACAGTCGTCCAACCCAGCTTTGGAATCTCCTGGCTCTGCCGCCTTTGACTTGCTGAAGATTCCCGCAGTGAGCAGTTTCCTGCGCTGGCGCCACGCGCGCACCTTCCTACAGATTCCGCTACTAATTCTGAGTGTGGTGATGGTATTGCACGGGCTGTTCGGGCCGACGTTGGCGCCCAAGAACCTTGCTACCACTCTGACCTGGCTTCACTTCCGCGGGGTTCTGGTGCTGGTGCTGCTTGGCGCAGGGAATTTTTTCTGCCTCGCCTGCCCTTTCATGCTGGTGCGCCAACTGTCGCGGCGCGTCTTTCGGCCTTGGCTTAACTGGCCACGAAGGCTGCGCAACAAGTGGCTTTCGGTCGGCCTTTTCGTGCTGATCCTGTTCGTTTACGAGCTATTTGATCTCTGGTCGTCGCCCTGGTGGACAGCCTGGTTAATCCTCGCGTACTTCGTAGGCGTGCTTCTGGTGGATGGTGTTTTCAAGCACGCCAGCTTTTGCAAGTTCGTTTGCCCTCTAGGACAGTTTAACTTTGCTGCCTCCACGCTTTCTCCGATGGAGGTGAGGGTCCGCGAGCAACAAGTGTGCACCGCATGCGCGACCAAAGACTGCATCCGCGGCAGGCGCGAGCCTGGGTCTGAGCTTGTCAGCATCCGAGGATGCGAACTGGCACTCTTCCAGCCGCGCAAGATTGGCAATATGGACTGCACCTTCTGCCTGGACTGCGTCCATGCCTGCCCGCATGACAACGTGGGTATCGTGAGCCGGCTGCCGGGCAGCGAATTGATGTCTGATCCGTTGCGATCCGGCATCGGATACTTCTCGCGCCGGAAAGACCTGGCGGCGCTGGCTATTATTTTTACTTTCGGCGCGCTGCTGAATGTATTTGGCATGGTGAGTCCGGTGTATGCGGTGGAGAACTGGGTCTCAGGCAGGCTGCACATCCATCATGAAGCACCGGTGCTGGGGCTGGTTTTTGCGGTGTTTCTGGTGGCCGAGCCGTTGCTAATGCTGGGCCTCGCCGCGTGGTTAACACGGTTGTGGGCGGGCACTCGGCGGGCCGTGCTCCCCTTGATAACGCGATATAGCTACGGCCTAGTGCCGCTGGGCTTTGGCGTGTGGCTCGCTCACTACAGTTTTCATTTCTTTACGGGGCTGTACACGGTTGTGCCGGTTGTACAGAGTGCGGTGGCAGACCTGGGCCGCGCATATTTAGGAGAACCGCGGTGGACCATGACGGGCCTGGCTTCGAGCGCAGTGCAACCGCTGCAGATAGGATTTCTGGTGCTTGGCTTGGCGGGATCGCTCTTGGTGATGCACCGTTTGGCGGAAGACGACTGCCACGAACATCCCATACGGGCCTTTGTGCCATGGGCTGCTGTTTGCCTGCTGGTCTGGCTGGGAGCGATGTGGCTTGTCTTTCAACCAATGGAGATGCGAGCCACTTTTATGAGCGGCTAGGATAATCGTTCTCGATCTACGTGAGTCGGGATGGCAATTTTCAGAAATATTCCGAGAGCAGCGTGGCGCGCCAGTTGTGTGGCTGCCCTGTTGTTGCTGGGCTTCACGTTGCCGGCCAAGGCCCACAATGGACCGCCGTTTCCCATCATTGTGGATAAGAAGGTCGGGCCGTGCACGGTCTCGCTTTGGACCCACCCTGATGTAGGTACAGGAACTTTCTTCGTTATTCTCACGCCGCAACCGGGCGTGACTTGTCCGGACGATCTCAAGATCGAAATCGGAGTTCAGCCGGTAAGCGGCAGGCTTCCGGAAGTGCGCTACCCCGCTCGGCGCGAGGAGTTGCGTGGTCAGCTTCAATACAAGACCGAGGTGGTCTTCGATGCCCAGGAGTTCTGGAATGTCCGCCTGGTTCTCAACAGCGCCCGGGGCAGCGGCGAGGCGAGCGCCAGGGTTGAGGCGACACCTCCGGGCCTGGGGCGCTGGGACTTGCTGTTCTATGTCTCGCCATTTCTTGCGATTGCTGTCTTATGGGGTCGCGCAATCGCGCGCAGACGGAGAAGGAGCAGAGCGTGACCGGGTTGCAATACCGCTGGCGTTGCGTAGCGATAACTGCTCTGGCGGTGTGCGCCCTCATGCTGGCCGGGTGCGGTTCGGGCGCCAAGGTCCCGCAAAAAGCGTCCAAACACTATGCAGAGGCGGTGTCGCTTTTTTATGTGGGCCTGGCAGCGTTGCAGGTGGGGGATGACGTCCGTGCCGACAGCAAGCTTGCCCAACTGACCCAACTTGCGCCCGGAGAACCTGCGGGATGGGCCAACTGGGGACTCCTGGCGCTGCGGCAAAGAGATTATGAAGCGGCAGCGGGAAGGCTGGAACGGGCGCGCAAGCTGGCCCCCAAGAACGGAAAAATCTATTACCTGCTGGGCATGCTGGAAAGTGGTCGCGGGAATTCGGGGGAAGCGCTGGCCAACTTGCGCAGAGCCACAGAATTGAGCCCCCAGGATGTGCGCACGAGATATGCCCTCGCGGAGGAGATCGAGCGCCGGGGCGGCGAGAACAGCGAAGCGGAATTCCAGCAGGCGATGGAGAAGATCCTGGAAGGCGAGCCGGAGAATTTGGCAGTACTGCTGGAATTGGGGCGCGTCGCCGCCAAGCGTGGTGATACCGCCAGCCTGAAGACTGTAGTGGAAAAAATAAGCCGGCGCTCCTCCGGCTGGCCGCCCGAGGTGCAACAGCAACTCTCCGCCTTGCAGGCTGCTGTCGCCGGTCCCGATCCGGGCGTCGCCTCAACCCGAACGCTCTTTTTGCGCAACGTACTCATGCGGGTCCCCGAATACCGGCAGAGCCTGTCCAGGATCAAGCCTCCGCCGGGAGAAGAGGTCCAGCCGTTCACTCACTTTCTGCGGATGGAATCACCCAGCTTTGCACCAGCGCCGGCTGATTCAGCGCTTTCATTTAGTCTTGAGCCTTTGCCCAACCAGGGCGGCGAGCGTTGGAACTGGATTGGCGCCATCGCCCTGGGTGTCGGGGGGAGTCCGGTGCTCGCCGAGGCCAATGGTCGCATGGTGCAGTTGTCCGGCGGGGCGAAGGTCCCCTTTTCCGGCGGCCGATCCGGCGTCACTCCGGGTGCGGAATCGATCCTGCCAGTCGACTTTAACTACGATTTCAAGATGGACCTTGTACTGGCAGGCGCTGGAGGCGTGCGTTTTTTCCGTCAGGACAGCCCGTCGGCATTTTCGGATCTGACTGCACGGACCAAGTTGCCGAAAGCGGTGATCAACGGAAGTTACACGGGCGCCTGGGCAGTGGACATTGAAGCGGACGGCGATCTCGACATCGTGCTGGGCGTAAAAGAGGGCCCGCCCGTGGTGGTGAGAAACAACGGCGACGGGACATTTGTCGTGATCCATCCCTTTGCCGGAATTTCCGGGCTGCGCGGATTGGCCTGGGCCGACTTCGACGCCGACGGCGCACCGGATGCTGCGCTCATAGACGGTGTGGGCCGCCTTCATATCTTTCGCAATGAGCGCAGTGGACAATTCAGGGAACGGTCTGTTCCGGAGAGTCTGCCGGCGATAAAAGCCATTGCCGTGGCTGACGTCAACAATGACGGCGTGCTTGATCTTCTTGCCGTTCAGGCCGACGGCGCCATCATCCGGATCTCGGATAAGAATGAAGGAAAAGGCTGGGATGTGGCCGCGATCACCAGAGTACCCGATCCAACGGCATATCTGGCGGGCGAGGTGCGCTTGCGGGTCGCTGACCTGGACAACAATGGAGTAGTCGATCTAGTTCTCACTCCCGCATCGCCGGCCCCGGGCAAGAGCAGTAGAGGAGCCCTGGTTTGGCTCGCCGACGAAAAGGGCAGCTTCGTTTTACTGCCGCATCCAGTTGGTCCGCCGCTTGTCTTTGACATAGCCGACATGACCGGCAACGGCCGGCTCGATCTGCTGGGTCTCGACGCGGATGGCCAGCCAGTGCGAGCAGTCAATCGCGGATCAAAGAATTATCACTGGGTGATCGTGCGTCCTCATGCTCATCAGGCGGTGGGCGACCAGCGGATTAACTCGTTCGGGATTGGCGGTGAGATGGAAATCCGCTCCGGCTTGCTGGTTCAGAAACAGCCTATCACCGGACCACAAATCCATTTTGGATTGGGAGAACAGCCGGGCGCCGACGTAGTGAGGGTGATTTGGCCCAACGGCTCGACGAGCGCTGAGTTTGAACTGAAAGCCAATCAAGAGGTCGTGACCGAACAGCGCTTGAAGGGATCGTGTCCGTTCTTGTTCGCCTTTAATGGCAGCAAAATGAACTTCGTAAAAGATGCAGTGCCTTGGAGTTCCGCCATCGGGCTGCGCATCAATACGCTCGGCACGGCGCGGGTGGAAGCTACCGAGGAGTGGTACAAGATCGGCCGCAATGAACTGGCGGCTCGCGACGGATATTACGATCTGCGAATCACCGCCGAACTGTGGGAGACCTACTATTACGATTACTTGTCGCTGATGACGGTTGATCATCCCGTGGGCACCGAGATTTTTGTGGATGAGCGCTTCGTAATTCCTCCGGCCAAGCTTGCTATTACCGCGGTCGAGACGCCCCACAAAATTACCCGCGCCGTGGACGACAACGGCGCGGATGTCACGACGGTAGTGAATAGCCTGGATGGACAGTATCTCGACACGTTTGGACGCGGCCAGTATCAGGGTGTGACACGGGATCATTATGTGGAGATCGACCTGGGTGGCGATGCGCCCGCCAATGGCCCGCTCTGGCTGATTGTGCGCGGCTGGATGCACCCCACCGATTCTTCCATCAACGTGGCCATTAGCCAGGGACACCAAGTGCAAGCTCGTCCTCTGAGTCTTGAGGTGCCGGACGGGCGAGGTGGCTGGGTGGTGGCGCGCCCTAACTTAGGCTTTCCCGCCGGCCGCAAGAAGATATGTCTGATCGATCTGAGCGGAGTCTTTCGGCGCGGAACACCTCGTCGAGTGCGGCTGCGGACCAACCTCGAAGTCTACTGGGACGCCATTGAATGGGCCAGAGGCCTGCCCGCCACGCCGCTTAAGATCACGCACCTCGCCCCTGAAATGGCGGACCTGCATTATCGAGGTTACTCGGTCATCGATCAGCCGAATATGTCGTCTCCGGAAGTGCCGGATTACAATCGGCTCGCGAGCAGCAAACAACGCTGGCGCGATTTGATCGGTTATTACACCCGTTATGGCGATGTGCGCGAGATCCTGGCTCGCATCGACGACCGTTACGTCCTCATGAATGCGGGCGATGAGATGTCATTGCGCTTTGCCGCGCCCGCGCCGCCTCCGTCCGGCTGGCTGCGCGATTACGTGATTGCCGGCGACGGTTGGATCAAGGATGGAGACTACAATTCCACGTTTTCCAAGACAGTGGAACCCTTGCCCTATCATGCCAAACAGCAATATGCGGACGTCCCGAGCAGTCTGGAGAGCGAGTGGGCCTATCGTCATCATCCGGAAGATTGGCAGCGCTATCACACACGCTACGTCACGCCTGAAGTGTTTCAGAAAGCGCTGAGAAGTGGGACGGAACCATGAACCGCGGGGCGAAAATCCTGGTGGTCGCCATATTCGTGGGCCTGTTGGCGAGCCTTCTCTGGCTTCGGCACGTCGAGACCAGGCGCAACCGAGGGAATACGAACGTGGACGCACAAGCAGCCCTGGCGCGTCGGGGCTTCTATCTTCAAGAAGTCTCCCGTGCCGCTGGAATCAATTTTGTCCACCAGGCGCCCACGCTCGATCACAAACTCGATCACATTATGCCGATGGTGGCTTCGATGGGCGCCGCCGTGTCCATCGTTGATTTCGACCGCGACGGATGGCCCGACATCTATGTCTGCAACAGCGGCGAGAGCACTAAGAACGCGCTGTACCGCAATCAGAGAGACGGCACTTTTAAGGATGTCGCCGCCGAACTGGGTGTGGCGGACGTAAACGAGCCGGGCACCGGCGTCTGCATGGGCGCCGTTTGGGGCGATTACGACAACGATGGATATGAAGATCTGCTGGTCTACAAGTGGGGCCGCCCGGAGTTGTTCCACAACGATCATGGGCAGTCTTTTACGCGAGTGACGGAGCGGGCCGGTCTTCCGTCGTGGGTTAACGCGAATACAGCGATCTGGTTTGATTACGACGGCGATGGACTGCTGGATCTCTTTATCGGCGGCTACTATCCGGAGCAGGTTGATCTTTGGCACCTGGCGAACACGCGCATGATGCCGGAGAGCTTTGAATACGCCAAAAACGGCGGCAGAAAATATCTGTTGCACAATCTTGGCAATGGCAGGTTCGAAGACGTAACGGAGAGAATGGGCATCAGCAGCCGGCGTTGGTCGCTGGCGGCTTCTGCGGCGGACCTTCGCGGTACCGGCCGTCCGGACCTGTTTATTGCTAATGATTATGGAGTGTCGGAACTCTACTTCAATGATGGCAAACAATTCCGCGAAGTCGGCGAACAGACGGGCGTCGGCTTTGCACCCAAGAGCGGCATGAACGTTGCTTTTGGGGACATCTTCAACCGGGGAGAATATGCCATCTACGTGACCAAC
>Ga0326726_10001137_pt1 | contig 24651 bp, 22 predicted proteins | sample MHFenrmetagenome_2_FD_207603 | JGI IMG/M metagenome (GOLD analysis project Ga0326726, IMG submission 207603) | Lab enriched peat soil microbial communities from Michigan Hollow, Ithaca, NY, United States - MHF15MN | ecosystem: Environmental > Terrestrial > Soil > Wetlands > Peat | place: USA... | reverse complement strand
ATGAAGCAGGTCGGGCAGGTGGAGATTCCGCAGGAAGCCTTTCTGGCCGTTCTCAAGGTGGGCAAGAAGTAACGCGCTGCGGCGCGTAAGACAGCTAGAATTCGCCGGCCATATGGGTAAGAGTCAAAAGAGCCAAGGGATTTCATGACACTCCTCGGGTTGCTTATTGTAGTTGGCGTGGTTTCGGGAATGGTATGGCTCGTCGACCAGTGGATCCTGGCGCCGCGGCGTCCGGCAGCTGCCCAAGAGCCTGGCGGGAGTTCCGCTGTGCAGTTTGCGGGGTTCACTTTCCTCATCGCCTGCGCCGGCGTATTCATTCTTCTCAAGCGCTCGCCGGAGTATGCGTCGAGCTTTGAGCTCTACGCGGTGGTGGTGTTCGTCGCTATCGCCAGCTCCATCATCCTGATCCTGGATGTGGCGCTATTCGCGCCGCAGCGGGCCGCGCTCGGCGGCGGGCTCGCGGCGGGGGCCGCGAAAAGAGCCGTGCCTGAAGTCATTTCCTATACGCGAGTGATCTGCCCGGCGACGCTGTGGATGCTCGTCCTGCATTACTTCGGCGCGGACGCTCAGCTCACGTTGTCGAACTGCTCGCTCCTCGGCTTCGGTCTGATTTCCCTTTATGACGATTGGCTGTCGCACCCCCGCCGGCTGGCGGCGGATCCAGGCGCTGCCAAGCCGCTCTTCCTGAGGATCGTCGATGCGCTGCTGCTCGGCTCTGCACTGTCGGCGGTCTGGGCTTTGTTCACTACCGAAGCCGTCGATTTCAGCCTGGTGCTGGCGGTGCTCGCGCTCGCGAGCGGCGTGATCTGGTTGCTGGACCGTCTCGTGATGAACCGCGCGCGGCGCACGCTCGCGCCCGGCAAGGAGCCGCTGCCCGAACCTGTCTGGGTGGAGTACGCGCGCACTTTCTTCCCGATCATCGTAATTGTGCTCGGCGTGCGTTCATTCGTATTCGAACCGTTCCGGATACCCTCCGACTCGATGATGCCGACGCTGCAGGACGGCGACTTCATCTTCGTCAACAAATATGCCTACGGGTTGCGGCTGCCGGTAATCAACACGAAGGTCACCGCGGGGCACGCGCCCGAGCGCGGTGATGTGATCGTCTTTCGACTGCCTTCGAATCCGCGTGTCAACTACATCAAGCGCCTGGTGGCCCTGCCAGGCGAGCATGTGCATATCGTGGACAATCTGGTCTACATCAACGGCAAGCTACAGCCGCAGCAGATCACCGGGAACTACTCGGGGCCCAAGGGTGACACGGAGTACTACTATCAGGTGCCGCTTGGCACGGAACAGCTCGGCAGCGTCCTGCACCCTGTGATGTACGCCCGCAAACCATCGACAAATTTCGATGCGGACGTGCCGACGGGCTATTATTTCTTCATGGGCGACAACCGCAACAACAGCATGGACAGCCGCTTTGCTCAAGAGGTCGGTTTCGTGCCCGAGCAGAATCTGGTGGGCCGGGCCGTAAGAGTGTGGTTCAACCTCGGGTATCTGAGCCGCATTGGCCAGGGGATTCACTGATGCGCCAACTGGTGCCCAATTAAGGAGCGATTCTGATGCGACATCGTCAACGCGGCGTGACATTCATCGGCTGGTTGTTTCTCCTGGTACCGATTGGAATTCTGGTGTACGCGGGAATTCGATTGACGCCGATTTATCTCGAGTACATGAACATTGCGCGCACGCTCGAGCAGGTGAAGACGGAATTCGACGGCAACGGGCCGACGCCCTCCACGATTCGCAACTCCATCGAGAAGCATTTCGACATCGAGGACGTCAAGACCATCTCGGTGAAGGATATCGTGATCCAGACGCAGGGCCATGCGATGGACGTGTCGGCGACCTACGAAGCTTCCGCCGACCTGTTCGCCAACATCGGGCTGGTCGTGAAGTTCGACAAAACCGTCGAGATCAATCAGTAGTGCGGTGGCTGATCGCCCGGCGCCCGATCCGGGCGACATGAGCGCCACGGCAGAGGCACGCGTGCGGTCTGCGACTGACTGGCTTGCCGAACGTCTCGGCTACCGTTGCCGGGATGCCGCTCTCCTCGAGGCCGCGCTGACCCATCGCAGTGCCGGCGGACAGCACAATGAGCGGCTCGAATTCCTCGGCGACGCCGTGCTTAATTGCGTCGTCGCCGACCTCCTGTATCGGCTCTATCCGCGCGCCGATGAAGGCGAGTTGAGCCGCTTGCGCGCGAGTCTCGTGAGCGGGGACAGTCTTGCGGAGACGGCCGCAGCGCTCGGCGTCGGGGACGAGCTGCGGCTGGGCGCCGGTGAGTTGCGCAGCGGCGGCTTTCGTCGCCATTCCATTCTCGCCGATGCGCTGGAAGCGCTGATCGGCGCCACGTACCTCGACGGCGGCATCGAGGGCGCGCGCGGTGTCGTCGAGCGCATGCTCGCGGGCCGCATCGCAGGGTTGCCCGATGCCGCACAGCTCAAGGATCCTAAGACACGCCTCCAGGAATATCTGCAGGCGCGCGGCCTGCCGTTGCCGGCCTACAATGTCGAGCAAGTCACCGGCGATGCGCATCAGCAGACCTTCGCCGTAAGTTGCGAGGTAGCCGCGCTGAATCTCAACGCCAGCGGCAGCGGCCTCAGCCGCCGGCGCGCCGAGCAGCAGGCGGCGGAAGAAATCCTGCGCCTCATTGACCTGCGCCCCGCCAGCCCCATTAACCAGTCCTAGTCTATTAAAGATCGCCAATGACCCCGAACGACGATACCAGCGACAACATGAGCGCGACGCCCGCGGGCACCGGCGTGCACCGCTCGGGCTACGTCGCGCTGGCGGGCCGCCCGAACGTCGGCAAATCGACGCTGGTGAATGCGCTGGTCGAGCAGAAGGTGAGCATCGTCACGGCCAAGCCCCAGACGACGCGTCATCGGATCCTCGGCATAGTGACGCGGCCCGACGCGCAGATCGTGTTGATCGATACGCCCGGCCTGCATTCGAATGCGCGGCGGGCGCTCAATCAGCACATGAACCGCACGGCGGTCAGCGCCGTTGCCGAAGCGGACCTGACACTTTTCATCGTGGCCGCGGGCCAGTGGCTGAATGAGGATCAAGCCGCGCTCGACCGCGTGCAACGCATGCAGCGGCCGATTCTCGCGGTCGTCAACAAGATCGATCGCATCAGTCCGACGGAGCGGCTCCTGCCGTTCATCGGGGAGCTTGCGCGACGCGCCAACTTCGTCGATATCGTGCCGGTCTCCGCTTTGCGCCGCGCGAACCTCGATCGGCTGCTCGAACGCATCAAGGCCCATCTGCCGGTGGCGGGCGCGATCTATCCGGCGGAGCAGATCACCGACCGCAGCCAGCGATTTCTCATTGCCGAGATCATTCGCGAGAAGCTGACGCTCGCCCTGAGCGCGGAGCTCCCATATGGACTCTCGGTGGAAATCGAGGCGTTCGAGGAGACCGCCGATGGCTGCGTGAATATCGCCGCCGTGATCTGGGTCGAACGCGAGGGTCAGAAGGCCATTGTGATTGGCGAGAACGGCGAGCGCCTGAAGCACATCGGGCGCGCCGCGCGTCTGGAAGTGAAGGCGATGCTGGGCAAGCCGGTCTATCTCGAACTCTGGGTCAAGGTCAAAGAGAACTGGGCCGACGACGCGCGCGCGCTGCGCTCGCTCGGCTATGAGTCCACATGAGAAACGCGCGCCGCGTCGGGCCGACCGCGGCCTACGTGCTGCACCAGTCCCCGTATCGCGATTCCGGCCGCATAGTCGAGGTGCTGGCCCGCGAACACGGACGCTTGAGTCTCTTCGCCCACGGCGTGAGGCGCCCGAAGTCGGGTCTGGCGGCGGCGTTGCAGCCGTTTCAGCGCTTGCTCGTCTCCTGGTCGGGCCGCGGCGAGGCGGCGACGCTCACGGCCGCTGAAATCGACGCTGTGCCGCGAGTGCTGCCGTCGCGCCACTTCATGAGCGCCTGCTATCTCAATGAGCTTCTCCTGAAACTCACCCACCGTCACGACGCTCACCCTGAACTTTTCGATCTCTACGAATCGGCGCTCGATGACCTGGCGGTCGACGGTCAGGCGACGCGCGCGCTCCGCGTCTTCGAGAAGCGGCTCCTCGATGCGCTGGGCTTCGGGCTCGGCCTCGCGGCCACCGCCCTGGATCAACAGCCGATCAAGGAGCGTGGGTACTACCATTTTCGTCCGCAGGCGGGCGCCTTCGAGGCCGCGCCGGAATCGGCCGGACGGGTATACTCCGGTGCGGCCCTGCTCGCGCTCGCGGACGAGACGATCGCCGATGCCGCGCAGCTTGATGAAGTGAGGCCGCTGTTGCGGGCTGCGCTCGATGAGTGTCTCGACGGACGAGCACTGCGCACGCGGGACGTTGCCGCCGCGGTGCGCAAGAGGCGGCGCGCGGTTGCGCAGCGATGAGTCAGGCAGGGACATGAGTTCAGTCGGCCATTGAGATCGGAGTAGAGGGAGAACGGGTGAGCGGCTCATTCATTGCGCTCGGCGTCAACATCGACCATGTCGCGACCTTGCGGCAGGCGCGCGGCACGCGCTATCCGGATCCAGTGTATGCGGCGCTCATGGCCGAACAGGCAGGGGCGGACAGCATCACGCTGCATCTGCGTGAGGACCGCCGCCATATCCAGGATCACGATCTCACCGCGATCAAGGCGGTCATCCAGACACGCATGAATCTCGAGATGGCCGCGACGGACGACATGCTCGAGATCGCGACCCGGGTGCGGCCAGAAGACATCTGTCTCGTGCCGGAGCGCCGCAACGAAGTCACGACGGAAGGCGGTCTTGATGTCGCGGGACAGCTGCAGCGCATCCGTGAAGTCTGCGCGATCGCACGCGCCCAGGGCATGCGCGCATCGCTCTTCATCGATCCCGATGCGCGGCAGATCGAAGCCGCGCATCAGGCTGGGGCGCCGGTGATCGAGTTGCACACCGGGCGCTACGCCGAGGCGACTGGAGCCGAGCGGGCGACGGAGCTGCATCGCCTGCGCGACGCGTCACACCACGCCGCGAGTCTCGGCCTCACCGTGCACGCCGGCCATGGGCTGCACTATCACAACGTGCAGCCGGTCGCGGCGATTCCCGAGATCGTCGAGCTCAACATCGGACACGCGATCATCGCGCGCGCCGTCTTCCATGGGCTCGCCCAGGCCGTGACCGAAATGAAGCACCTGATGCTTGCCGCACGTGGCGGTTAGCAGCAGTCAGCGCCGGACGGTCTCGCCCGCAGGCACCGGCAGGGCGGCATCTTGATTTTTGGCATCGGCACTGACGTACTGGAACTCGCGCGGGTTGAGCGCGTGTACCGCAAATACGGCGATCATTTCGTCGAGCGGCTGCTGTTACCGGCGGAGCGTGCGCAACTCGCGTACACGAAACGGCCAGTGCGGTTCCTGGCCATGCGCTTTGCGGCGAAAGAGGCGATCGTCAAGGCGATGGGAACCGGTTTCTCGCATGGCATGTGGATTCGCGACTGCGGCATTGTGCAGAATTCCTGGGGCAAACCTGAGGTTGTCTATTCCGAGCGTGGCGCCCGCATGTGCGAGAAGCTCGGTGTCGGCGAAGGCCATGTCACGCTCACCGACGAAGCCGGCCTCGTCGTTGCGGTGGCCGTGCTGATGCGACGGCCGGACAGTCGGAGAGCCTGATGCACGTCTTCGTCTTTGATATTGAGACCGTGCCGGACGTCGCTTACGGCCGGCGCCTGCATGATCTCAAGGACCTGTCGGATGACGAGGTGGCGCGGATCATGTTCGCACGCAGGCGCGCGGAAACGGGCAGCGAGTTTCTGCCGCTCGAGCAGCATCGGATCGTCGCCATTTCGGTCGCGTTCCGCACGCGCGACTCGCTGAAGGTGTGGAGTCTTGGCGACCGGGACGCGCCTGAACATGAGCTCATCACGCGCTTCTACGAGGGGCTCGAGCGGCACACGCCGGATCTCGTGACCTGGAACGGCACCGGCTTTGACCTGCCGGTGTTGCACTATCGTTCGCTTCTGCATGCGGTGCCGGCTGCGCGCTATTGGGAGACGGGCGATGAGGACACCGCATTTCGCTACAACAATTATCTCAGCCGCTTCCACTGGCGGCACATCGATCTGATGGACGTGCTCGCGGGCTATCAGAACCGGGGCAGGGCGAGTCTCGATCATGTCGCAATGCTCCTTGGCTTTCCGGGCAAGCTCGGCATGCGTGGCGCCGACGTCTGGGACGCTTACCGCCGCGGCGAGATCGTCCGCATTCGCGACTACTGCGAGACCGACGTGCTCAATACCTATCTCATCTACCTGCGCTTTCAATTGATTCGCGGCCGCCTGTCCGTCGCGGAGCACGCCGCGGAGATCAAGCGGGTACGAGCGCTCCTCGAGGAAGCCGGCAAGGCGCACTTCGCCGAGTTCCTCGCCGCCTGGCCGGAATCCCGGTGAGCCGTGCGAGCAGGCGGCCCTGAGGAAATCTTCGAGATCGAATCGCTGACGCAGGACGGCCGCGGAGTCGCGCGTCCCGGCGGCAAAGCCGTGTTCGTACATGGCGCGCTGCCGGGCGAGCGTGTGACGGCAAGACGCGTGCGGCGGCATCGCAACTATGACGAGGCAATAGCGCTCAGTGTCGAGCATCCGGCGGCCGAACGTGTCGTACCACGCTGTCCGCATTTTGGTCTGTGCGGAGGCTGCGCCATGCAGCATCTCGAAAGCGGCGCCCAGCTTCGCTCGAAAGAGCAGCATCTCATCGACGAGCTCACGCGGACTGGTCATGTCGCTCCGGCCGAACGGCTGGGACCGCTCGCAGCGAGTGTCTGGGGCTATCGGCGTCGCGCTCGCCTCGGTGTCAAACATGTCCCGAAGAAAGGCGGTGTGCTCGTCGGATTTCGCGAAAGCTTCTCGCCCCTGGTCGCCGAGATCGGCGAATGCGCAGTGCTGCCCGAGCGAGTCAGCGGGCTGCTGCGCCCGCTCGCGCAGCTGATAGGCGCGCTTTCGATCCGCGCCCGCGTGCCGCAGATCGAGGTCGCGGTCGCCGACAATGTGCTGGCATTGGTGCTGCGGGTTCTTGATCCGCCCACCGCCTCCGATCGCGACCTGCTGCAGTCATTTGCGCGCGCGCAGACGCTCGAGTTCTACCTGCAGCCGGGCGGACTCGAAAGTGTCGTGCCGCTGACGGACCCCGCGACGCCGCTTTACTACGAACTCCCTGAGCACAACGTTCGCATCACGTTTGCGCCGACCGATTTCATCCAGGTGAACGGCCCGGTCAACGAGCAGCTGATTGCCCGCGCAATCGAGCAGCTTGCGCCGCGCCCGGAGGACCGGGTCCTGGACCTGTTCTGTGGCCTCGGCAATTTCACATTGCCGCTCGCACGGCGGGTTGCCAGCGTGACCGGTGTCGAGGGTGACATGGGTCTCGTCGAACGTGCGCGACTCAACGCAGCAGCCAACGGCATCAGGAATGCCCACTTCCATGTGGCAAATCTTGGTGCCCAGTTGGCCGACTACGAGTGGGCATGCGGACCCTACGACCTGGTCCTCCTCGATCCACCCCGGGTCGGCGCCAAAGAGGTGGTTGCCGGGCTTGGTCGGTGGCGTCCACACCGCATCGTTTATGTTTCCTGCCACCCCTCCAGCCTCGCCCGGGACGCCGGTATTCTCGTGAACGAGCTCGGCTATGTGATCGAGCGCGCAGGCGTCATCGATATGTTCCCGCACACTGCGCACGTCGAATCGATGGCGGTATTCAGGCGCAAAGGGGCCGGCCGGAGATGAAACAGGCCACGGTAGTCGGTAGGCTGTAGCGTCAGCGTAGCGGGGCAAACGAGCCCCAGTGAAGGAATAGGTAGTGTCTCTGGGTCCACTCATGGTCGATCTGCGCGGCATCGCGCTCGATGCCGAAGAGCGCGAGATGCTGACGCACCCACTCGTCGGCAGCGTCATTCTTTTCACGCGCAACTTTGCCGATGCCGAGCAGCTGGCGCGCCTGGTCGCCGACATTCAGTCGGTCCGATCGCCCGCGCTGATCGTCGCTGTGGATCACGAGGGTGGCCGGGTGCAACGCTTTCGCAAGGGGTTCACGGTACTGCCCGCGGCGCGCCTCATCGGCCATCAGTTCGATGCCGATCACAAGGCGGGACTCGAACTCGCGCGCGCGACTGGCTGGCTGATGGCCGCCGAACTGCGCGCCTTCGGCATCGACTTGAGCTTCGCGCCGGTGACCGATCTCGATTACGGCATCAACGAAGCCATCGGCGATCGCGCCTTTCACCGCTCTCCGGATGCGGTCGCGGCGCTTGCGGGCGCCTACATGCACGGTATGCGCGATGCCGGCATGGCCTCCACAGCCAAGCACTTCCCGGGCCACGGCGCCGTGGTTGCCGACTCGCACGTGGCGCTGCCGATCGATCGCCGTCCCTACGTCGATCTCGAGGGCGATCTCGTGCCTTATCGACACCTTATCGCGAATGGCCTCGCCGCCGTGATGATGGCGCATATTGTTTACCCGGCCATCGATGCGTTGCCCGCGAGCCTGTCGCCGCGCTGGGTCGGACAAATCCTGCGGCGCGAACTCGGATTTCACGGCGCAGTGTTTACCGATGACCTCGCCATGTCGGGAGCTGCGGCGGGCGGCTCCATGCTGGAACGCGCGCGCCTTGCATTGGCCGCCGGCTGCGATGTGCTACCGGTCTGCAATGACAGGGCCGGCGTGCTGGCGCTCCTCGATGGTCTGAAGGAGCGCCCCGAGCCCGCGAGTTTTGCGCGGCTTGCGCGCTTGCGCGGCCGCGCTGCGAGCATGCCGAGCGAGCTGTTCGCCTCCGCGGAATGGCGGCGCTCGACGGATGCGGTCGCACGGCTGAGTCGACCGCCCGAACTGAGGCTCGACGCATGAGCGTGATCGATCTGGAACTCGCGCGACTGGTCCTCGAGGCGGACCCCGATGGCGTGGTGCTCGTCGATGCGCTTGGCGCTGATCAGCCGGTGCTTTACGTCAATCCGGCGTTCTCGCGCATGACGGGTTACAGCGCCGCCGATCTCGCCGGACGGAATCTGCGGCTGCTGCAGGGTGACGATCGCGACCAGGATGCGCGCCAGCGGATGAGCCAGGCGGCGAAGGCGGGGGAGACCTGTCGCGTTCTCATCCGCAATTACCGCAAGGACGGTTCACTCTTCTGGCATGAGATGACGATCCAGCCGCTCAAGAGCGCGGATGGCCGGGTCACACATTTCATCGGCTATTCTCGCCTGGCGAATGGGGAGACCGGCCGTGAAATTGGCCATGGCCAGCGCGGCGAGGGCAGAGGCAGCGCGACGCGCGAACCCGCGGGCACTGCGCCGGTTTCCGTGGTGCGCGATGATCGGCTGACGGGCCTCTATAACCGCGCCTACTTCGAAGAACTCGTGCGTCGCGATTGGGCGATAGCACAGCGCGACGGCCGCAGCGTCGCCTGGTTCATCTTCGACATCGATGCGCTCGCTCTCTACAACGAGACCTTTGGGCGCAATGCGGGCGATGCCTGCATCCGCCGCGTGGCCCGTACAATAGCCGCGCATTTCCGCCGGGCGAGCGACCTGACGGCTCGATTCGAGGGCGGCATGGTGATCGCGGCGGGCATCGGCATGACCGCCGAGCTTGCCGCCCAGCATGCGCGCATCATTCGCGACAAAGTCGCGGAACTCCACATCCATCATCCCAAATGCCCCGTGCAGAAGTACGTCACCATTAGCGCTGGCATCAGCGCGAGCGTGCCGACGAGTCACGACGCCCCGCAGACACACATCGAAAAGGTGCTGGGGGCCCTCAAGCAGGCCAAGGCGGGCGGTCGCAACCGGATTCACGAAGCGAGCTGAGCTTTAGTCGTTGCCGCCGGCCGGCGTGACCGGCGTGATGATCGCAACGACACCAAACGCCGGATGATCGAAATAGTGCCGCTCGAAGGGGCGCATGCGCCGGTCCTGGTGCATCTGAAACGCGACGGGCGCCGGCTGCGTGTTTGGCGGCAGCAGGGCGGGCAGCGGATTCGCCGTCGTGTACGTGAGATCGACTGCCAGATGCAGAAATCGACCGCGCTCGAGCGTGACAGTGCCTGTCAGCCCACTCGCTGCATCCACCATCGTCTCGATATGCACGGGTGTTCCGGCTTCCCGGTCGCCGGCTACAAGACGAAATCCAAAATGCGCCAGCGGCAGGTAGCTGGCATTGCGTCGAAGCGCGGCCTCGGTGCCCGACAGCTGGAACTGAGCCGGATTGAGCGGCCTGATGATATCCGGCTGCGCGCTGGCGTCCGCTTGGTTCGAATCCGCAGGCTGGGCCGTCAGCGCCGCTGTGCCGGGGGGTGGCGTGACATCCCAGCTCTCGGGGCTCGCCACTGCGCCGTTGTAGCGGAACACCACCAGCTCGACATTGAAAATGTTGTCGGTCGGTGAGGCGCTGCCGGCATCGCTCGTCAGGAAGCTTGCAAGAACGGTGGCCGTAGCGAGCACTGCAAGAATTGGGGCGCGCTTTGTCAGTCGCATCGCGGTCGGAACCTCCAGGGCCTTAGGACCAGGGTCGAGTGTAGCTGAAAGGGTGCGTCGGCAGAGCGGCCCTATGGGCCGAGCCGGTCGAGGATTTCCGCGATGAAGCTGAAGCGGGCCTCACCCGAGTCGAGCTTCGCCTGAAAGCGCAGCTTTAACGCGCCATCGAGCCGGTACTTGCTGCGTGGCTCCCGCACGAGGCGGATCACGCGGGCAGGATCGACCGTGTTCTTCTCCTCGAACAGCACGTAACCACCCGTCGAGCTGACATCGATCTTGCGAATTCCGAGCGCAGCCGCGCGATTTTTCAAACGCGCGACGCGCAAGAGGCACCGGGCCGATTCGGGCAAGGGCCCGAAGCGATCGGTGAGTTCCGCCATGAGGTCATCGAGCGCCGCACCGTCGCCTGCCGATGCGATCCGCTTGTACAGCACCAGCCGCAGATGCACATCTGGAACATAGATCTCCGGCAGCAACGCCGGCAGGTGCACGTCGATTTCCGTGCCGCTCGCAAGCGGCCGTTCGAGATCCGGTTCGCGGCCGGATTGCAGTGCCTTCACCGCGCGCCCCAGCAGGTCCATGTAGAGCGAGAAGCCAATCGCCTCGATCTGACCGCTCTGCTCTTCACCGAGGAGCTCGCCGGCGCCGCGGATTTCGAGGTCGTGCGTTGCCAGAGTGAAGCCAGCGCCGAGATCTTCGAGCGATTCGATCGCTTCGAGACGTTTCGCGGCGTCGCCCGTCATCGCCGCGCGCGGCGGCGCAATCAGGTACGCGTAGGCGCGATGATGCGAGCGCCCGACGCGGCCGCGCAGCTGATGGAGCTGAGCGAGCCCGAAGCGGTCGGCGCGATTGATGATCATGGTATTCGCCGTGGGCACGTCGATGCCGCTTTCGATAATGGTCGTGCATACCAGCAGGTTGAAGCGGCGGTGATAGAAATCGAGCATCAGCTGCTCGAGATCGCGTTCGCGCATCTGGCCGTGGCCGACGCCGACGACGGCTTCCGGCACGAGGGCGCGGATCTCCGCCGCCATCTTCTCGATGGTCTCGACGACGTTGTGCACGAAGTAGATCTGACCGCCGCGGCGGATTTCGCGCAGGCAAGCTTCGCGGATCAGCGGCGCGTTCCATTCGGTCACGAACGTCTTGATCGCCAGGCGCGCAGCCGGGGCGGTGGTGATGAGTGACATTTCCCGCAAGCCGCCGAGTGCCATGTTGAGCGTGCGTGGAATCGGCGTTGCGGTGAGTGTGAGGACATCGACTTCCGCCCGCAGCGCCTTCAAACGCTCCTTGTCGCGCACGCCGAACCGATGCTCCTCATCGATGATGACGAGCCCGAGATCCTTGAAGCGCGGCTGCGCGTGGAGCAGCCGGTGGGTCGCGATGACGATATCGACGCGCCCTGCGGCGAGTCCGCGCACGGTCTCGTCGGTTTCGGCGGCGTTGCGAAACCGTGACAAGACCGCGATGCGTACCGGCCAGTCGGCAAAGCGGTCGGTGAATGTCTGATAGTGCTGCTGCGCGAGCAAGGTGGTCGGCACGAGCACGGCTACCTGCTTGCCGGCGTTGACGGCGACAAACGCAGCTCGCAATGCGACCTCAGTCTTGCCAAAGCCAACGTCGCCGCAAATGACCCGATCCATGGGTTTCGCGGAGCGCAGGTCGCCAAGCACCTGATCGATCGCCTGCGCCTGATCGGGCGTTTCCTCGAACGGAAAGGCCGCCGCGAACGCCCGATACTCGGCTTCACGTACTTCGAGGCTCACGCCTTGGCGCGCGGCGCGGCGCGAGTAGAGATCTAGCAGTTCCGCGGCGACGTCGCGAATGCGCTCGGCCGCTTTCTTGCGGATCTTCGCCCAGTCGCCGCTGCCGAGCTTGTGGAGCGGCGCCGTCTCCGCGGGCGCGCCGCTGTAACGGCTCACGAGACTCAGGGCCTGCACCGGCACGTAGATCTTGTCGCCGTCGGCGTATTCCAGCAGCAGAAATTCCCCGGTCTCGCCGCCGATCTCCATGGTCGTGAGTCCGCGGTAACGCCCGACCCCGTACGCTTCGTGGACCACGGGCGAGCCGATGTTCAGATCGGTAAGCTCCCTGAGGATCGTCTCCGGGTCGCGCTCGCTCCGTCGGCGCCGGCGCTCCTGGCGGGCGCGTTCGCCGAACAATTGCTCTTCGGTGAAGACCGCAAGGCCGGCGTCGGCGAGCAGCAGTGAACCGACATCCGGCGCAACCGTGAGCGCGAAGCGGCTCGGCACGGCGAGGAACTCTTGCCAGCCTGCAACCGGTTGCGGACGCAAGCCATGGCCGGCCATGAGCTCCGACAGTACTTCACGACGGCCCGCGGAATCGGCGACCAGAAGCGTGCGTCCCGTATAGGTGCTCAGAAAGTTCTTGAGAGGGGCAGCGGGTTCCGCGGAACGTGCCTCGAGCCGTACATCGGGTAGTGCCGCGCTCGCAAGATTGAAGGCGCGCTCAGCCGTCGCCTCCTCAACGACCTTGACCCGGCTCAGACGCACGCCGCCGAGACGCCCGAGGCGCTCGGCGAGTTCCGCGGCGCTCAGATAAAGATCGGCCGGTGGGAGGATCGGGTATTCACGGTCGTGGGCGTACTGTTCGTAGCGCGCCTCGATGTCGGCGTAGGCGCTGGCAGCGGCGGCTGCAGCTTCGGCCATGTCGATGACGATCGTGTTCGCCGGAAGGTAGTCGAACAAGGACGCCGTGGATTCGAAGAAGAGGGGCAGGAAGTACTCGACACCGCCCGGCGCGAGACCATTGCTGACGTCACGGTAGACGGGACTCTTGCCGGGATCGCCTTCGAAGCGAGTGCGATAGCGCTGGCGAAAACCCTTGATCGACGCCGGATCGAGCGGTACTTCGCGGGCCGGCAGCAGGCGCACCTGTTCGAGCTTCTCACCGGATCTCTGTGTCTCGGGATCGAAAGCGCGAATGGTCTCGACCTCGTCGTCGAAGAGGTCGATGCGCAGGGGCTCGCTCGCGCCCATCGGAAATACATCGATCAGCGAGCCGCGCACGGCGCATTCGCCGGGACTCATCACCTGTGTCACCTGGGCGTAGCCGGCCTGCGCGAGTCGTGCGCGAAAGGCATCGCGCGGCAGGCGATCGCCTTTGGCTAGCAACAACGTATGCGCGTCGACGTAGCTCGGCGGCGCCAGGCGTTGCAGCAAGGTCGCGAGCGAGACGACGATGACCCCGCGCGTGAAGCGGGGCAATTCATAGAGAGCAGCCAGGCGCTGGGAAATGATGTCGGGGTGCGGTGAGAAGCGATCGTAGGGCAGCGTTTCCCAGTCAGGGAAGGGGAGCACGGCACGCGCTCCGCCGAGAAAGAAATGCAGCTCCGCCTGCATGCGGTCGAGGGCGCGCGCGGATTCCGTGATCAGCAGGAGCGGCCCGGCGGCGCGGCTCATGGCGTCGGCGACGGCGAGGGCCGGCGCGCTTCCATAGAGCTGACCCCAGCGGATCCATTCCCCCGGTGAGCTCGGCAGTGGCGCAGTCAACGGCATCGCGATTCCCGGTGGCAGACGCAAAAGCAATACACGGCCCGACACGGACTCGCGTCCGTGGGGCCGAATGTGTATCCAAATCGGGAACGAGCTTAGCAGACCGCCCGGCGCGGTCGTGCGGTCAGCCTGCCGGATGAACCGGCGATCTATCCTGCAATGATCACCGCGTGGATGACGCGGTCATTCTCAAAGAACACGCTGAACGCCGGATAGTCCCAGCGCGTGATCGCAGGCTTCCCTACCGCGGCATGCTTGTTGGTCGGCGCGCCGAAATGGGATTCCACAGCCTGCATCGTCGAACCGGGAGCGGGATGATCGATGGCCGAATCGCGCACGGCCATATTGCCATCCACTGCAATGATCTCCGCGGACACCAGCGGAGGGGCGAGAACGACGAGTGCAGCCACAACGAACGAGGGGATTTTCATGAGGCAGCCTCCACAGGGAACGGCGTGCAATATAGCATCGCCCGAGACACGCGAACAATGAGGTATAAGCCCATGAAACGATAGAGCAATAGTTCACATTCCCGATGCGCTCTAGCGATTCGGCGAATATGCTCTAATCGCGCTCCATGTTTCACCCCCTGCCGCTCGCCATCGGGCTGCGCTATGTACGCAGCCGCAAACGATCCTACTTCGTGTCGTTCATCACCTGGGCGTCGCTCGCGGGCCTGTGCCTGGGGGTTGCCGCGCTCATCACGATTCTGTCGATCATGAACGGCTTTGAGCTGGAATTACGTGCCCGTCTGGTGAGTGTGGCTGCCCACGCCACGCTGACCGGCGACCCGGCGGCGCTTGCCGACTGGCGATCCGTGGTTGATCGGACGCGCAGGCTCCCCGAGGTGGAAGGAGCAGCGCCTTACGTGGAAGTTGAAGCCATGCTGGGGAATGACTCGGACCTGCAGCCTGGCGTCCTGCGCGGCATCGACCCGGGCGTCGAGGTCACGGTGTCGACCATAGCCGCCGACATGATCGACGGCTCGCTCGCAGCACTCACCCCAGGCTCCGATCAGATCATTCTCGGGCGCGGACTGGCGGGGCAGCTCGGCGTGATGGTGGGCGAGCCCGTCACCGTCATGATTCCCACGGCCAGCGCGGCCGGGGACGTCACACCGCGCATTCGCCAGTTCACCGTGGGCGGTATCTTCGAAGCGGGCGTGCAGGATCACGACAGCGTCCTCGCCCTCGCACATATCGACGACGTCAAGGCGCTGCGCGGCCGGAGCGACATCACCGGCATCCGCGTGCGATACACCGACTTGATGCGCGCACCGCTGTTGAGCCCGCGCATTGCCCAGGCGCTCGGTGGCCGCTTCAAGGTGACGGATTGGACCGAACAGAACGCCGCGTATTTTCGCGCCGTGCGCATCGAGAAACTGATGATGGGGCTGATGATGCTGCTGATCGTGGCGGTGGCCGCTTTCAACATCGTGGCCTCGCTCGTCATGGTCGTCACCGACAAGCGCATGGACATCGCGATGCTGCGCACGCTTGGGCTCACTCCACGCGAGGTGCTCGGCGTATTCGTCACCCAGGGAACAGTGATCGGCTGGATGGGAACCGGACTCGGCGTCGCGCTGGGCACGCTTCTCGCCTATAACGTGGGCGACGTCGCGGCGTGGCTGCAGCGGACGTTCGGCTTTCAGATCATGGATGCCGACGTTTTCTACATCACGCGCATTCCAACCGACCCGCATGTGACGGACATCGTGGGGATTGCGCTCGCCGCTTTCGCGCTGGCGCTGCTGGCGACGATCTATCCCGCCCTGCGTGCGGCCCGCACGCAGCCGGCGGAAGCCCTGAGGTACGAGTGAACGTCGCGCTCGAATGGATGATTGCGCGGCGCTATCTGAGCTCCCATCACCGCAATCGCTTCGTGTCGTTCATCAGCGGCATTTCCATGGGCGGGCTCGCGCTCGGTGTGGCCGCGCTCGTGGTCGTGCTGTCGGTGATGAATGGTTTCGAAACGGAGTTGCGCACCCGCATCCTCGACACAACCGCGCATGCAACGCTCGCGGGACCCAATGGCGCGATTGCCGATTGGCGCCACGCCGCCGAGGTCGCCGCCGCGACGCCCGGAGTCGTTGCGGTTGCCCCGTACATCGAGGACAAGGGCATGCTCGTGCGCGGCGAGGACGTCGCGGGAACGGTCGTGCGGGGGATCTTTCCGGAGCGGGAAGCCCGTGTCGATGGTCTCGCGGGGCGCATGACGAGCGGACAGCTCTCCGATCTAGTGTCGGGCGAATACCGGATCATCCTCGGAAGCGCGCTCGCCGAAACACTCAAGGTCAAAGTGGGCGACCGCGTCGTGCTGATGTCGCCGCAAGCTGTCCTGACACCCGTGGGCGCCGTGCCACGCATGCGCCGCTTTACCGTGAGCGGGATTTTCAATGCGGGCATGTACGAATACGACCGTGGACTGGCACTCGTGCACCTCGATGACGCTGCCCGCCTGGCTCGTTTCCACGATAAAGTCTCGGGTCTGCGGCTCAAGGTCGCCGATGTGTATGCGGCCCGCAAGACCGTGCGTGACGTCGCGCAAGCCCTCGATGGGCTCTACTATGCGTCCGACTGGAGCGAGACTCACCAGAATTTCTTCCGTTCGATCGCGCTTACCAAAACCATCATGTTCATCATTTTATCGCTGGTGGTCGGAGTCGCGGCATTCAACATCGTATCGACGCTCGTCATGGTCGTGCGTGAGAAGCAGGGCGATGTCGCCATCCTGCGCACCCTCGGTACGACGCCGGGCAGCGTCATGCGGGTATTCATCCTGCAAGGCGCCGCCATCGGCGTGATCGGCACCTTGCTTGGGATCGGCGTGGGTGTGCTCATCGCCATCAATACCGAATCGCTGGTGCACGGACTCGAGCGCCTGCTCGGCACGACGCTCATCGACGCGCGGGTGTATTTCATCGGCGATCTCCCGGCCCGCGTCGATTGGCGCGACCTGCTGCAAGTAGCGCTGGTGGCCTTCGGTCTTTGTTGCCTGGCAACGCTCTATCCCGCGTGGCGCGCGGCGCACAATCCGCCGGCTGAGGCCCTGCGTCATGAGTAACAGGCGATGAGCACCGGCACTGACCTCGTGCTGAGCTGCCGCGGATTGCGCAAGGAATTTCGCCAGGGCGATGTCCTGCTCGAAGTACTCGGCGGCGTCGATTTCGAAGTCCGTCGCGGCGAATGCGTCGCGATTGTCGGCGCTTCCGGCTCGGGCAAGACGACGCTGCTGCAGCTTCTCGGCGGACTCGATCTGCCGACGGCCGGATCGGTCGCCATCCTCGGTACGCCGATGCACGAGTTGAGCGATGCCGAACGCGGGCGCTTGCGTAACCGCAGCGTCGGCTTCGTCTATCAATTCCATCATCTGCTGCCGGAGTTTTCGGCGCTCGAGAACGTGGCCATGCCGCTCCTCGTGCGGCGCGAGCCGGTGGCGGACGCGGAGCGCGCCGCGCGCGAGCTGCTCGAGCGCGTGGGTCTCGGCGCGCGGCTCACGCATCGGCCGTATCAGCTCTCGGGCGGCGAAAGACAGCGCGCGGCGGTGGCGCGTGCGCTGGTGACGCGTCCCGCGCTGGTATTGGCAGACGAGCCCACCGGCAATCTCGACGGCCACAATGCCGCGCAGGTGTTTGCGCTCATGCTCGAGTTGAACCGCTCGCTCGGCACCAGCCTCGTGATTGTGACTCACGATCGTGCGCTCGCCGCGCGCATGGACCGTCAATGCGAGCTGGTGGATGGCGTGCTGCGTCACGTTCCGTCAGCGCCGCCAGCGCAAGCTTGACGCTCCGGACGCCCGACAGATGCGCGTTGGTTAGAAACTCTGTTTGGTCTCGATCAGGAATTGCACGTTCTTGATCGATGGGTCGCCGTCAAGCGGGAAGGCCACATCGACGTGAATGACGTTGCCGAGGCCGGAGCGGCTGTTGCCGAATCGCAAACCCAAGCCGACATCCTTCAGCAGCCCGAGACTGGGAGTGTTGAGCGGTGCGTTGCCCCAGGTGCGGCCGACGTCGATGAAGGCCGCTGCGCCCACGCGAAACAGCCGAAACGGATACCAGTCGCTGAAGTAGCGCTCTTCGACTGTGAGCAGCGCCCGCGCGTTTCCGCCCTGGTAGCGCAAGGGATAGCCGCGAAGTCCGTTGTCTCCGCCGAGCAGCAATTGATTGTCGATATCGAGATTGCGGCCATAGGCGGCCTCAAGCGTCGTGAAGAAGAGCATATGCTTCGAGTGCTGTACGTAGTAGCGAACGTCGCCACCAACGATGGAATTCTTGAGAGCGCCGCTCTCGACACGGCCGGTGAGGCTGAGATTCGACACCAGCGTTGTATGCTCGGACGGAGCGGCGCCGTGACCGAAGCTGCCTGAGAAAAGGAGCGCCGACTGCTGCGAGCCGAACGCGGCGCTGGCCCAGCCGAGCCTGAAGGACGCGCGCGCTCCGAGGTAGAAATCCTCGGTGCGCTCCAGCTGGTCGCGGTTCCTGAGCCTGAGGTAGTTGTCCTGAATGAGATCGAATTGCACCCACGGGTACACGTACTTTCGGTCCGGCGGCACGACACTCGTGCCCGTCCACAGGGGGCTGACGTCGAACTGGCGCTCATTGTAGGTTGCACCCACGCTCCAGCGCCGCACCCAGCCATTGCTCAAACCCCGCGACCAGCCGCCGTAGACTTCGGCGAACCGCTGATGCTCGCGGAATTGATCGACTATCTCACCGAGGTCATAGAGCGAATCGACGCGGTCATTGTCGATCACGCTGACACCGGTGGCCCAGCGCGAGTCGAGCGCAAAGAAGGGCCGTTCGATATGCAGGGCTTTCACGCCGCCGTCGCTGTTATTGGAGTAGTCCGCGGCGACCGTCCACCAGCTGCCGCGGACATTGCGGTCGCTGAAATCAAAACGGTTTTCCTCGCGATCGACTCCCGACTTGTGGGCGAGGGAAAGTTCAATGCCGGTACCGAGGAGGTTCAGCTCCTCAAGCTCGATGCCACTCGTGTTCTGGCCGCCACGGCGGCCGAAGGAGATGCCGGGATTGAGCGTCCAGACGTCGCGCGTCTTGACCGCGATATCGACCTTGCCGCCGTGCACGGCCACCGGCCACACGCGCGCATCGTAGAAATAGCGGGCGGTGCGCAGCAGCCGCTCCGATTCATCCAGCAGGCGTGCGGAAAACTTGTCTCCGGTGCGAAAGAGGAGTTGATCGCGGATGACCTGGAGTCGTGTTTCATAGTGCAGGCTGTTTGCGAGCCGAAAAAGCGGCTTGTTCTCCTTCGGATCGGTCAGATCGAAGATATCCTGATTGTCGATCGTGATATTACCGATGACGAGACCCTGCGCTTCGAGTTCCTGAGCACTGGGCAGCGGCGTGCTGTCGGTGCTCACCTCGTGACGGGACCGGTCGTGAGTCTCCTGGGAGGCAGCCGCTGCGGGCGGATCATCTCGAGCAAGGCACGGCGCGGCAGTCAGGGCGAGCGCCGCGGCCAGGCTGAAGGGTGTCCATGCGTGGCGCAGCCAGGCGCGCGGATCGGCGATTCGACCTCTCATCACTCTTTGGACCACCTTGCGCTAGAAAAACAATCGTGTGCCGGACTCGAACATTGCGCTGGCCGCTTGCGGAGGACCGTCCGGCGCAGCCAGCAACGCATAGTGGCGGCCTCTGCGCACGCCCATAGTATCCAGTACCTTCAGGCCGAGTGCGGCCGCAAACCGGTTCGCATCCTCAATATCGAGCGACGCGACGACGGCGCGCGGGCGGCGGCTTTCCGGGAGCGACAGCAGCACGCAGGCGTCCGGGTGGCTCGCGAGTTCGAGCCGCAACTTCTCGCGGGCGCGTGTCTCGATCGCATCGGCGATCGGCTTGTGCTCGCCGCTGTCGTAGTAGTCCATGAAGCCGAGCGTCGTTTCGTCGGGCTGGTACAGCACGACGGGCCGCTCGCCACTCACTGCGCGCACGTCATACGCGAGGCGCGACAGATCCTGCTGCATGTTCATGATGATGACCGCGGCCGGCGCGGCCGTGACTGCGAACAGCAGAACGGCAGCGCCGGCACGCATGTAGCTCGTGCCGAGCGTCACCCGGCGCATCTGCGCGAGACCGCGCAAGGCGAGCACCAGGGCGACGGTGCCGCCGACGCTTGCCAATGATATGAACGTTACTGACAGCGGCGCTCGCGCGAGGGGCCGCAAGATAAACCACAGCACGACGAAGCACAGGAAGCTGGTGACCGCAAACAGCAGCACGGCAGTCGCTTTGACGGCGAAGCGATCGATTGCGGCGGGCCGCCGGCGCGCACGTTGCATCCAGAGCGCGATCATCAGCGCGAATGCCGGCAGCAGGGGAGCGAAGTAGATATCGCGCGCGGTCGCCGAAACTGACAGCACGAGCGCGTTCGGCAGGATGCAGGAGAGTGCAAAACGCCACGCGCTGCGATCCTCTTGAGGATCGCGGCAGGCGTGCCACGCGGTGCGGATTGCGGCAGTGGCCAGGAAGGTCCAGGGCAGAAGATACATGGGCAATTCGGCCAGGTACTTGCCCGGCCAGTTGTGGTGACCGCTCAGATAGTTCTGTGCGGGCGCGAGGCCGGTCGGTAGAAACCGTCCGAACGAATTTGCGACGAAGACCTCGCGCAGGACTTCGCGGCCGCCCGGGTGGGCAGCGGCCAACGCAGCCCAGGAGCCGATGATCGCGAGTTGCAGCGGCAGCCCCCACCATAGCATCTGCCGCTTGAGCTCGCGGATGCGCCCTTCCCACACAAGGAACGTCAAGAACGTCAGCGCCGGAACGATGGCGCCATAGATGCCTTTGATCATGAATGCGGCCGCCATTGCCACATGCATCGCGAGATAGGCGATTGCCGCGCGGCGAGTGTCGGTCGTGGTCAGCGCCGTGAACATGGCAAGGAGCGCGAGCGTCGTCGCCGCGATCAACGCGGCATCGGTGGCGAGCCAGACCGCGGTGCCGAATGCGAGCGAAGATGTCGCTGCGACAATGGCTGCCACAAAGGTGACGCCCGGACTCGCGACCCGTCGCGCGAGGCTGCCTACGGCGAACACAACTAGCATTGCGTAGATGAGATTCGGTGCGCGCGCCGCGGCCGGGCTTGAGCCGAAAACCCGCATCGAGGCAGCGGCGGTCCAGTAGGCGAGGGGCGGCTTCTCACTGTAAGGAGCGCCGCCGAGATGCGGAATCGTCAGGTCCGTGTCGTCACGGCCGTCGACATGATCCGTGTCGTAGCGGGAGTCGAGAAAGCTGTGCGCAAGGGCAGCTTCGCGCGGTTCGTCAGGCGTCCAGTAACAGCGCGCAAACATTCCCACCAGCCACAGTGGCAGAAGGACGACAATAGCCGCGAGCCGCGGATACCGGAGCATCGTTCGAATCACGCTGCGGTCCGTCGTGGAAAGAGCGCGCGTGTGAGCGTGAGTCCGGCAATCACCGTGAGGATCGCCGGACTCCACGCGAGTAGAACGGGTGGCCCATGCAGGACGATCACCATGCTGTGGGAGACGTCCTGAGCGATCGACAGCGCGAATCCTATGGCAAGACCTACCAGCAGGCGCGCGCCCTGGCGGCTCGAGCGCAGGACGCCTATCACGACCGGAACCGCCAGCAGCACGAGGAGTGGCGCCGTCAACAGGCGCGCGAGTCGTTCATTCACTTCGTACGTGGTGTCGGCGCTGTCGAGCGCGGCACGCTCGAGTTGCTGACGCCGCGCAACGAGCTGACGGAGCGACGAGAATCTCGGTGTCCCCTGCGATAGCCGCAGGAGCGAAGTTACCGCAGTGCTCTTCTCGCTCAGTGTCGGTCGTACCAGACTGGCGTTGCCCGTATCTGCATAACGCGTCTCGCGATAGCCGAGGTAGATCACATTGCCCGTGCTATCGAGCCGGATACCCTGTGCCTCGCCGAGCGCGCTCACGTTGCCGGCCGTGTCGAGCTCGACGATCGTGACCGCGGGATAACCGGGCCTGTGATCGATGCCGATCATGCGCGGCCCATCGAAAGTCCACCAACCCGAGGCGCCGACCGACATGCGCGGCCCGAAGCGCAACTCCGCCTTCATGCGCACAGCCGCCTCAGCGAGACCGGGCGCAACGTATTCTCCAGCGAGCGTCGCCGTCACCGACAACAGCACGCCGGCGCACGCAGCGACCACGGCGATGCGTCGCACCGACCAGCCCGCTGCGCGCATGGCGGTGAGTTCGCTGTCCTGCTGCAGCCGCCCGAGGCCGGTGAGCGCGCCCAGAAACGCCGCAATAGGCGCAAAATCCGTGAGCCAGGAGGGCACGAGCATCGCGGCGTGCAATGCGGCTGCGGGCAGCTTGTAGGCGCCCACACCGACGTCGTCCAGCTGCTCGAGAAAATTGAAGACGGAAACGAGCGCCAGCAACGCGGCCAGCACCGTGAGCATGTGTACCAGCAACGTCCTGATGATGTAGCGCGCCAGCGTCATGAATCTGCTCGAACGGGATTCATGCGCGGTGACCGCCGCGTCGGCGCCAACGGAATGCCACCAGGGTCGCGACGGCTACGCCAAGTACCAGCGCGTGCACGATCCACAGCCCGGGCCACGGCGCGAGCGTGCCGCGCATGATTGCGCTGCGGGCGGCCGCGAGCAGATTGACGTAGAGAAAGAAGATGAGAAGCGCCGGAGCGACACGGGCATAGCGGCCCTGGCGCGGCCGCAGTTGCGACAAGGGCAATGCGATTGCCGCGAGACCCAGGCAAAGGAGTGGCATTGACCAGCGCCACTGCAATTCGGCCTGGTCATCGCGCCGCGCGGAGCGCAACAGGTCGAGCGATGGAACGACGTCGCGGCTCATGCGCGTGCGCTGCACGTCGAGAAGCGGGAGCGAGGCCCGATAGGTTGCGAACTGGATGGTGCGTGCGGCGCTGCTGCCTGGGTGACCCTCGAGGCGTACGCCATCCTCGGCGGTGAGCTCGATGCTGTGCGTTTGGGGGTCGAAGCGATAGCGCGCACGCTGCGCGGTGATGACCTCGAGACCGTCGGCGGTGCGCCGCGTGAGGACGGCGTGTCGCAGCGTTCCGTCGGCATCGACCCCACTGACATGGACGACGATCTGGGTGCCGGGCAACTGGGTGAAGCGCCCAGGTTCAAAGGCTGCAAGTTGTGCGCGGCTGAGCGCGTCGCTCAATGTGGACTGTTCCTGCTGCGCCATCGTCGGCGCAAGCGCGAGCGTGAGCCACGCGAGACCCAGGGCAAAGGCCAGGGCGAATACGCCGATGGCCCGCGATGAGCGCCAGACGTTCACGCCCGTGGCGCGGATCGCGGTCACTTCGCAGTCGTGCCCCAGCCGCCCGAAGGCAAGCACGATCGCCAGCATCAGCGACATCGGCCCGGTGATCGCGAGGCTCTGCACGAATGTGACGAGCGCGAGCCGCGGCACCACATCGCTCGGCAGATTCGATTCGGCGGCGCGTTCGAGCGCCCGTGTGAATTGATTGCCGAGCACCATCACTGAGAGCGTGACGAGGACAACGAACCAGTTCGTGACAAATTCCCGAAAGACGTAGCGCGAGATGATCGACATGCGTCGCTAATGCGCCGCTTGCGTCGCGAGCAGGCCCGAACGTCCGGGAACGGTGCCGAGAGTGACCTGGTGCCGGGGCAGAGTCCGCGCGTCGAGTGAGCGATGCACGTCGCGCAGCGCGACCAGCGTGAAGCCAAGCGCGCGCCAGCGGGCGAGCATGGACTCGAAGACGTTGCGCAGGGCCATGCCTTCCAGCTCCGCATGCAGTGTAAATACGTGTCCGTGCGGCAACGGAACCTGCGACAGGCGCACGACCTCGCTGGCTGCGCCTGCGGGCGTGAGGCCATCGCGGCCGATCAGTTCATCGAGGGTCGGCAGCGTCGTCGGTAGTTGCGGGCAAGCGCCTTCCACGTTGCCCCAGGACGGCAGGAAGGGTTCACGCCCGCGCGTATCGCTCGCATATTGAAAGGCCATCTGCGATTCGAGCCAGAGGGTCTCGGGGTTGAGTTGCCATCCGGCAGCGGCGTGCGCGTCGGGCGGCGCGCCGAGCGCATCGCGAAACGCGAGGTACGCGCGCGCAAGTTCGCGGCTGGTCCAGCTCCTGCCGCGGCGGGTGACGTTGTCCTGCCAGCGAACGTGATCGTAGGAGTGCAGGCCGACTTCGAAGCCGCAGTCGCGCACCTGCCGCAACACCGGCGCAGCGCGGCGGCCGATATGCGGGCCCGGCCACAGCAGGCCATACGTGAGGGTGCGCAGCCCGTAGTGCGTAAGCACCGAGGTGCGCCGTACCTTGCGCAAGAATCCACGGCGAAAGACGCGGCGCAAGGCGCGGCCGGTGTTGTCGGGGCCAACGCTGAAGAAGAACGAGGCCTGGGCGCCGCTCCGTCCGAGCACGTCCATGAGCGGCGGCACGCCTTCGCGCGTGCCGCGCAGGGTGTCGACGTCGATCTTGAGGGCGATCCTCTGCATCGTAGCGCTGCGCTTCGCCGCCGCCAGGCGTCGCGCGTTAAGTGCGCGTCTCGTCGGGGCGTCGGCGTTCGACCGGCGCGACCGATCCGCTCTCCTCCTCGTCGAGGAGGCGCCCGGCTTCAACGACGTTCGGCGCGTAGCTCTTCATGATGTCGGCGAGCGCATCGCGCAGCGTCGTCTGCGGTCGCCAG
>Ga0326726_10001136_pt1 | contig 24654 bp, 19 predicted proteins | sample MHFenrmetagenome_2_FD_207603 | JGI IMG/M metagenome (GOLD analysis project Ga0326726, IMG submission 207603) | Lab enriched peat soil microbial communities from Michigan Hollow, Ithaca, NY, United States - MHF15MN | ecosystem: Environmental > Terrestrial > Soil > Wetlands > Peat | place: USA... | reverse complement strand
AAATACAAAGAAATCGGCGCTGGGGATCAGGGCATTATATATGGATTTGCCTGCGATGAGACGCCCGAGTTGCTTCCGCTTACTTACGTATTGGCCACGAGGATGATGAGGGCCTTTGAGAATTGCGGGAATCCAATTTTTGCTCCAGACGGCAAAGGACAAATAACAGTAGAATATGATGAAAAGGGCGTTCCAAAAAGAGTGGCGACAGTTCTCATGTCAAATGCAGTCGATTATCGTCAAGTGCCGGACAATGCCAGGGCCGGTGTGGAACCTCAGGCTAAGCGCATTGCCATGGAATGCCTCAAAGGTTGGGTAGATGAAAAAACAGAATTTCTCTTCAATCCGACGGGGGAATGGCAAGCGATCAACTCATGTAGCGCAGCAGACTCAGGTGTGACGGGGCGCAAGCTCGTAGTCCAGCTCTATGGCGGATATCCGGGCGCTCAGATTGGAGGAGGCTCCATAGTTAATAAATCGCCGGAAAAGGTTGATTGTTCGGCAGTCCTGGGTGCTCGTTATGTTGCAAAGAATATTGTTGCCGCAGGTCTTGCGAAAAAATGTTCCATACAGGTAGCATATGCCATCGGCATAGCCAGGCCCATTTCCGTCTACGTAAATTCTTTTGGTACAGGAATTGTTTCTGACGACAAAATAAATATGCTGATTAAAGAGTACTTCGACCTGTCCCCCAGAGGCATGATTGAAAAATTCGGCCTTCTAGACGGCAGAATTTACCGAAAGCTTCCCAAGACATTTTTCCTGGATGACTATACCTGGGAAGTGACTGACATGGTTGACTCATTAAAACAGGCAGCGTCTGTATGAAAATAGTGCAATTAAGCCGCAAGACCAGGGGTGGAGGATCTTTATGACATATCTGAATCTTGTCAAAAACTTACCATACAAAGTATCAGACATCGGTCTTGCCGACTGGGGACGGAAAGAGATCGGGCTTGCCAAGAATGAAATGCCTGGTCTTATGGCCATACAAAAAAAATACGGCCCTCAGAAGCCTTTAAAGGGTTTAAAGGTTATGGGCAGCTTGCATATGACGATTCAAACAGCCATGCTGATTGAAACTCTAAAAGAGCTTGGCGCTGACATTAGATGGGCCTCATGCAATATATTCTCGACCCAGGATCACGCAGCTGCTGCAATTGCGAAAGCCGGATCTGCAGCTGTTTTTGCCTGGAAGGGGGAATCTCTCGAGGAATACTGGTGGTGTACAGAACAGGCGCTGACATGGCCTGATGGTTCCGGCCCTGATTTACTTGTCGATGATGGCGGTGATGCAACACTTTATGTACACAATGGCGTCAAGATCGAAAAGACCCCTTCGCTGCTTGAGAAGAAATATGACAATAGAGAGTTCCAGATTATCATAGATCGCATGAGGTACTCTCTTAAGCGGGACCCAAAACATTGGCGCAAAGTAGCTGCCAGTATTCTTGGCGTTTCAGAAGAAACAACCACGGGTGTTCATAGACTCCACCAGATGGCGCAATCCGGGGAACTTCTCTTTCCGGCAATTAATGTAAATGATTCGGTAACCAAGTCAAAATTTGATAATCTATACGGCTGTCGGGAATCCCTTGCAGATGGCATAAAGCGCGCAACTGATGTGATGGTTGCAGGCAAGATGGTTGTCATCTGTGGATACGGTGATGTTGGTAAGGGGTGTGCCCAATCAATGAGAGGTTTTGGTGCCCGTGTAATCATCACAGAGATCGATCCGATTTGTGCTCTCCAGGCAGCCATGGAAGGCTATGATGTAAAGACGCTTGAGGATGTCGTCTCAATGGGGGATATCTTTGTAACGGCCACCGGCTGTTGCAATGTAATTGCCGGTAAGCATATGGAGAAGATGAAAAATGAGGCGATCGTATGTAACATAGGTCACTTTGATAGTGAGATAGACGTACAATATTTAGAAAAGAGCAAAGATTGTAAAAAAGAGAACATTAAGCCACAGGTCGATAAGTGGACTCTTAAGTCTGGTAGGTCAATAATTGTCCTTGCGGAAGGCAGACTGGTAAACCTTGGCTGTGCGACAGGACATCCCAGCTTTGTCATGAGCAACAGCTTTACTAATCAGTGCCTGGCTCAGCTTGAACTTGCGACCAGAAAATATAAACTCGGCGTCTATACCCTGCCTAAAAAAATTGACGAAGAAGTAGCGAGATTACATCTTAATCGCCTTGGTGCAAAACTGTCAAAGTTAACAAAAGAACAAGCAGATTATCTCGGTATTCCTATTGCCGGACCTTTCAAACCGGATTATTATCGTTATTAGAAAGGCAGGGACGAGGGGTCGGAGATCGTTCAATTACCGGACCATGAATTTCAGGTTTTTACACGGAAGAACATGACAGCAGACGCCACGCCAAAAATAATGTTTGCAAGCCATGCTGATATAATAGGAGGAATTGTTCCGGAACGGCCCAGAGACATAGCAAAAGCATGTACAATCCAGTAAGAGAATCCGATGATGATGCCAACGCCGATGCTCTGCATTATACCGCCGCTTCGTTCGGTTTTCATAAGAGAAAAGGAAATGCCAATAACTACAAGTATGATACTGACAAAGGTGAAAGCGATCTTACCATACATGTCTACAAGGTATCGTGTAGCATCATATCCTTCGGCTTGAATCTTTTTAACGTATTTTCGTAATTCTAAAAACCCCATCTTTTCAGTTTCTTTTTGCACGACATTGAAGTCTGATGGTTTTTCCGGAAGGTCAATCACTTTCGATGAAACCCACTCGAGCAAGGGGAATTCTTCTCCCGTGAACCGTGTAATCAATAGATTGTAAAAGACCCACTGGTTATTTTTCCATTCGGCTTTTTCGGCGTCTATCCGCATAGTCAATTTGAAGTTTTTGTCTAAATAATTAATGGTAATCCCTTGAATTATATTTGTGTTGGGATCAAACATTTTGAAATTGTATATTCCGTTTATTCCCTTATACCAGATCTGGCTCTGTTTGAAAGTTCCCAGGGGTTCACGTTTTTGTACATCTACATACACGATATAATCCGCCCTCTGGTTGCTGTAAGGCGTGACAAGTTCACTGTTAAGGAAGGTAAAAATACAAATCAATGCGGATGCGATTAATACTGGCAACGAAGTCCTGTAAAGACTGATTCCATTTGCCTTCATGGCAGTAATTTCGGAGTTGCTTGACAGGGAACTGAATGTTAAGAGAGATGCGAGCAAAACTGTTGCGGGAATAGTCTGGGAAATCATCATCGGGATCATGTAAAAGAAATACGAAATGATCTGGTACAGAGAGGCATTATTACTTAGGAACATTCTTATTCGTTCAAAAAATTCAACAATCAGGAAAAGAGATGTAAATATTGCAAGGATGAAAACAAATAACCTTGCAAACTCTCTGGCTACATAGCGATCCAGAATAGTCATGAATCAGTTTCCTTTTTGCGTTTACATATAAGTTTCTTTATGTAGATTCCGATAGGAAGCTCTATGCTGAGGGGCCTGTCATTTGCTGCCCTAAACAAAAGGTAGAAGCCAATGATACAGAAAATAATGTTAGGGGCCCACGTGCCAATAAAAGGTGAAAGCCTGCCTGTTTCTACGAGTGCTTCGCCGCCAAGACGAATGATGTAGTAAATGAACGCCGTAAAAAGACCCACGGTGAACCCCCTTGATTTTGCAGTCCTGTGGGATCTGATGCCCAAGGGGATTCCTATAATACCAAAAACAATGCATGAAAGAGGTGTAGTGATTGTCTTATAGAATTCGATGGCCATTTCCCTGAAAACAGCTCCTTCTATGCCGGAAGTTTTAAGCTTCTTAGAGAGCTCCCAGACGGTCATCTCAGTGCTGTCTTTTGTTTTAACTTTCTTTTCTTCAGCGATTGATGATTCAATATCGAGATTTACATCATACAGACTGAAATCCATTTTTCGATAATTTTTCAGCTTTGTATCGACTATATGTGTGCTGCCGTTTTCGAGTCTCAGGGTTACCGTCATCAGTTTAGGATCTGATACTAGATAAGCTTTTTCCGCGATAATGGTGCTCGGTTCCTTACTGATCCTGGTATCCGAGATGATGACCCCTTTCATGTATTCGCCATTGACAGGCACATTATCTGCGTACAGGAGAAGACCCTTGAAGTCGTCATTGAACACTTTTTCTTTTATGCCGATACTGGCTTTTTTCTTGGCGATTGTATAAAGCAAATTTTTCGTGGCATATTTACTTTGGGGAACCAAAAAGAGGCTCGTAACAGCTGTCATAATGAAGGCTATTAACGAGGCAATGGCTACAGGAAATATAAGTTTATATAAACTGATGCCTGATGCCTTTAAAATGTTTATTTCATTGTCACCGGATAGCCTGCCTAATCCAATCAGTATCGATATCAGGAGTGATATAGGAATGGTCAATATCAGGAATGATGGTGTTAATAAGAGAAAAAGTTTAGATATGTCAATGAAGCTGACGCCTTTATTGACCATTAAGTCCATTAACTGGAGAATCTTTCCCATGAGCAGGACAAAGGTCAAAACAAAAATTATTAGGAAAAAGGGATAAGAAATTTCCCGCAAAATGTAACGATTGATAATTTTGAACATGTATGTCCGGGCTATTGTGATTATTTTGATAGGTAAGCTAACACGTTTTTAAAGAGTTTTGTCAAGGAAAAGATAGAAATTCAACCCCTGCTTAATTGAAAATCCGCAACATATGATCTCCTAGAATGAAGGTGGAATCAAGTTTGTAAAGCTTCAATCAGCGCATTAATTGTATTCGTATATTGCAAATATCTTCAGAATAATCCATATCTTTCATTGACCTTGCTCAATAAATATGCTAATTGATGTAGAATCTCAATCTAGACGCGATTGGTCATTATTGTTCAATTTCCAGATGGAGTCATATCCTGTGATTGATCTGCACACTCATTCTATATTAAGCGATGGAGAGCTGATTCCTTCGGAACTCGCGAGGAGAGCTAAGGTGGCCGGCTATCGCGTGATTGCAATAACCGATCATGGAGATCATTCCAATCTCGATTTTATCATTCCACGGCTTGTAAGAGTCTGTCAGAAATTGCAGGATGCCGGGGCTATACAGGTAATTCCGGGTATAGAGTTGACACACGTTCCTCCGGAATACATCTGCGATCTTGCCGTTGAAGCCAGACACCAGGGAGCTAAGATAGTTGTTGTCCACGGTGAGACGATTGTTGAACCCGTTATTGCCGGGACTAACATGGCCGCCCTTAAATCTCCCATTGATATTCTTGCACATCCCGGGCTCATTACAGAAGAAGAAGCAATGATGGCGGCAAAAAATTCAATATATCTGGAGGTAACAACTAGGAAGGGGCACTCTCTGACAAATGGACATGTGTTAAGGATGGCTCGCCACTTGAAAGCTCCTCTCGTTTTAAACACAGATAGTCATGCCCCCCACGATTTAGTCTCTAAAGAAATGGCCCGAAAGATCGCCCTGGGTGCGGGCATGACTGAAGAAGAAACCGAAATTATGTTTCGTAATTCCGAAGCACTGGTTAAGAAGTCACTAAGGGGAAAATAAAACTCGTCGCCATTAAATGCTTATGAGGCCTATTGAATATGTTACTTTTGACTTATCATGATAATCCGACATGCATCCACTATCCCAACCATTAGATTGGGATGCGTAAATGAACTCCGCAAAAGACCTGGCGCATGAAGTGAAAGTCACAAGGGGATCCTCATTAACGAGGATAAAGATGTAATGCCCTACGGCTCTCCTATCCAGCCAGCTCATAGAGTGTAATTCTTCCTCATCATGATAGGAACCCCTTTAAGACAAACGTTCTTAGATCTTCTATAATAATCATGGCTCTTATGGCTAATCCTCGGTCAATCTTGCATGTTGGTAGATTATGCATTAAAAATTAATAATATTGTCACTATTGTGAAAATCCAAAAGAATTGTAGAGATAAGAGACGGGATTTTTTTCAAAAAAATATCTAATTTTTATCTTGATTATATCAATATATAGTAGTACCATAACTTCCTACCCCAATATGTTGGGTATAATAATTGCCTTGAGATAAATTATTTCACTATTGAATCAAGGAGGGGGATTTTTATGCATAAGGAGATAAGAAAGAGGGATGGCCGCTTAGTAAAGTTCAATGCGGAAAAGATTACTGATGCCATCGCAAAGGCCGGGGCTGCAACGGGTGAATTTGACGGTGATGGGACTATAGCGAGGAAACTAACGATAAAAGTCCTTAACTTAGCAGAAAAGCTCTTCGACGATAAAGTAATGACGGTGGAAGAAATTCAGGACATTGTTGAAGAGGTACTATTATCCTCACCTTATCGCAGAACCGCTAGGGCTTATATTATATATAGGGATCAACACGCCAGATTAAGGGAAATTACCAATAAGATGGAGGTTGACTTAGTCGATCAGTATCTGAAGAAGAAAGACTGGAAGATTAATGAAAACAGCAATATGGACTATTCATTGCAGGGTTTGAACAACTATATATCTTCCGAAGTCAGTAAGGTATACTGGTTAAATGAGATTTACTCACCGGAAATTAGAAAAGCACATACTAATGCTGATTTCCACATACATGACCTGAGTCTTCTTTCCGTTTATTGCGTTGGCTGGGATTTGTATGATCTTCTATTGGAGGGCTTCAGGGGTGTATCCGGGAAGGTAGAAAGCAAGCCGGCCAGGCACCTTCGCAGCGCCCTGGGACAGGTCGTCAATTTCTTTTATACCCTGCAGGGAGAAGCAGCCGGTGCTCAGGCCTTCTCTAATTTTGACACCCTCCTTGCGCCTTTCATAAGATACGATGGATTGAAATATAATGAAATACGACAGGCTCTGCAGGAATTTATTTTTAATATAAATGTACCGACCAGGGTCGGTTTTCAGACCCCTTTTACCAACGTAACCTTAGATGTGACGGTGCCGAAGTACTATGCGGATCAAAATGTCATTATCGGAGGAAAACCGCAGAAGGAGACATACAGGGATTTTCAAGAGGAAATGAATCTATTCAATAAGGCGTTTCTAAGGGTAATGGCAGATGGAGATGCCAAGGGCAGGGTATTTACCTTTCCTATACCTACATATAACATTACTAAGGCATTCAATTGGGAAGATCGCAATCTTGATGATTTATGGGAAATGACAGCAAAGTATGGGGTGCCATATTTTTCCAATTTTATAAATTCAGATATGAATCCGGAAGATGCAAGGAGTATGTGCTGCAGGCTTCGCATTGATAACAGGGAATTAGAAAAAAGAGGAGGAGGGCTTTTCGGCTCAAATCCGTTAACAGGTTCTATCGGTGTGATAACGATGAATATGCCGAGAATCGGTTATCTGTCAAAGACGGAAGATGAATTTATAGAATATCTGGAAAAGCTTATGATCACTGCTAAGGAGAGTTTAGAAACCAAAAGAAAGGTACTTGAAAAATTTACAGACGCTAACCTCTATCCCTATACAAAATATTACCTGAGAGATGTAAAGAAGCGCTTTAACGAATATTGGAAGAATCACTTTTCAACAATCGGACTTGTCGGAATGAATGAAGCCTGTCTTAACTTTCTAGGCAAGAACATAGCTACTATGGAAGGACGGGAGTTTACCCTGAAAATATTGGATTTTATGAGAAAAAAACTAATAGAATTTCAAAAAGAGACAGGAAATAATTATAATCTTGAATCAACTCCTGCGGAAGGCACATCATACCGTCTTGCAAAAATTGATAAGGCAAAATATCCGGATATAATATGTGCCAATCAGGATAAATATGTTGACAGAAAAGGTGAACCTTTTTACACAAACTCTACGCAACTACCTGTGAATTTTACGGATGATATATTTGAAGCACTCGATCTGCAAGATGAAATACAGGCAAAATACACAGGGGGAACGGTTTTTCATACCTATGCAGGTGAAAGAATTCAAGACCCATCGGCAGTAAAAACATTTGTACAAAAAATATGTACAAGCTATCATTTACCTTACCTCACATTCACTCCCACCTTTAGTGTTTGTCCCTCTCATGGATATTTGAACGGTGAGGAGGCAACATGTCCAATCTGTATGGAACCCTGTGAGGTATATTCACGCGTGGTCGGTTATCTGCGTCCTGTTAAACAGTGGAATCTGGGGAAGCAGGAGGAGTTTAGAGGGAGGAGGGTTTTCAGCTTTTAAAAGATGAAGATTGGCGGGCTGCAGAAGGTATCTTTGATTGAATATCCAGGGAAAATATGTGCCATTGTATTTTCACAAGGCTGTAACTTCCGATGTCCCTATTGTTATAATCCGGAATTAGTAGATCCAGAACTCTATAAAGAATGTCTGCCTGAAGATGAAGTACTTTCTTTTTTAGCTAAACGTAAGGGGAAGCTTGATGCGGTGACGATCACGGGAGGTGAACCGACACTTCAGCCTGACTTAATTGAGTTTATCAAGCGTGTTAAAAAAATCGGTTATTTAATTAAAGTAGATACGAACGGTTCCCATCCTTATGTAATTGAAAAACTGATCAGCAGGAAACTGATTGACTATATTGCAATGGATGTAAAAGGGCCATTGAAAAAATATCGGTCGATTACACGTTCGCAGATTCATGAGGATGAAATTAAACAGTGTATTGAAATAATCATGAAATCTGGATTGCCTTATGAATTTCGCACAACTATCTTGAAAAAACTACATGAAGAAAGTGATATTTTAGAAATTGGTAAATTAATAAAGAATGCCAGCCTTTACATACTGCAGCATTTTATTCCTACAAGAACACTGGATAGAGAGTTCCTAAATTATGAAGCATATTCCCCGGAGGAAATGGAATGCTTCAAGGGAAAACTTATGAAAGATATTCCTGTCGTCTCAATAAGATAATTCACAATTAGAGATTAATCGATGAACAGGAAAATATCTTATGGATAAAGACAAAGAGTCAAGCCCGCCTTATTTTACCGACAACAATCATATTTATATTCTGCTGAGCAGGCTGTTATCCGAAGTAAAAGGATTTACTGAGAAGCAGTTAGATCAAATCAGGCGCCTAAATCAGATAGGATCGGCTCTGTCGGCTGAAAAAAACTTAAACAGGCTGTTAGAAATGATCGTAGATGAAGCAAGGGGGTTTACAAATGCAGATGGCGGCACTCTGTATATTATGTCCGATGATGAAAAGGAACTCCACTTTGCAATAATACAGAACACATCTTTAAATGTACGCATGGGTGGAACCGGCGGAGCAATTACCTGGCCACCTGTTAAATTACAAAATCCGGATGGAAGCCCAAATCATGCTAATGTTTCCGCATATGCTGCTATTACAGGCAAGGTCATTAATATTTCTGACGTCTATAATGCGGAGGGCTTTAATTTTGAGGGGACAAGAAAATTCGATGCCGAAACGGGATACCGATCTAAGTCCATGCTTGTCGTTCCCATGAGGAATCACGAAAATGACATCATCGGGGTTCTGCAATTATTGAATGCGCAAATTGATGTAACTCGAGAGGTTATTCCATTTTCATTTGAAAATCAGGGTATGACCGAATCTTTGGCATCTCAGGCAGCAGTAGCCATCACCAACAATCGCCTCATCCATGATCTTGAGGAACTGCTGGAGTCTTTTATCAAAACTATTGCCATGGCGATTGACGAGAAATCTCCCTATACCGGTGGGCATGTTCGCCGGGTTTCAGAGTTGACAATGACAATTGCTGAAAAGATAAATGAATCTACAGAGGGGCCATATGCAGGTATTCACTTTGATGAAGATAAATTAAAAGAGCTTCGCATCTCAGCATGGCTTCATGATGTGGGAAAGATAACCACACCGGAATTTATAATTGATAAAGGGAAAAAGCTTGAGACCATTTATGACAGGGTTGATACTTTAAAGGCACGTTTTGAGGTTCTCAAACGAGACCATACTATTGAAGAATTGAAAAAAGTAGAGCCTCAAAAAAAGGGAAAAAGCCGGGGAAAAGTTATTAACGACCGCGGGAAATTTACTAAGGACTTAAAAGCAGATTTGGAATTTCTAGTAGACATTAACACGGGAACCAAATTCATGGACGAAAAGATGCAGGGACGGTTGAAAAGCATAGCGACAAGACAATGGGACTTAGATGGAAACCCGCGCAGTGTTCTGAGTGACGATGAGTTTTACAATTTAAGTATTTTTCAGGGTACACTTACGAACGAAGAGAAAGAAATTATCAGGAATCATGTAAATGTTACGCACAAAATTCTTTCTCAGCTTCCCTTTCCTAAAAAGTTGAAAAATGTTACCTATTACGCTTCCGCTCATCACGAGAAGATCAATGGCGCGGGTTATCCGTTTGGATTAAAAGACAACCAGCTTCCTCTTCAGGCAAGAATTATTGCACTGGCGGATATTTTCGATGCGTTAACAGCGAAAGACAGACCATACAAGAACGAAAAAACTCTATCAGAGGCCATTGAAATAATGGGATATATGGTGAAAGAGAATCATATAGATGCGGACCTGTTTGAGCTATTTATTAAGGAGAGGGTTCATCTGGACTATGCAAGGAGGGAATTAACACCTCACCAGATTGATATGACTTAATAGAGAAGGGGAGAAGTAAAAAGACATCTATTGGTTATCGAAAAGATTACCACGGCGCTTCGTACCTCGTTCTGAGGTATCAGGGGATTTATTACGGGTTACAATTGATTTGATTTCCTGTTCTATTTCCTGGTTTTTTTCACTATATTTGGGAAAATATTTCAATGCTTCCTTGAAGTGAAAGAGGGCACTATCCATTTTATTTTTTTTCTTAAAATATATGCCGAAATTATAATGTGAATCGCCGGGATTGTTTGTTTTCCCGTATGCCATGGCGATGCTATAGTACACATCTGCATCATCTATATTTTTCTTTTCAATTTTTTTGTAAAGGTTCAAGGCTGTCATATAATCACCCTGCAACTCGTAGGATCTTCCGAGGTAAAGCACTGCATCCAGATCATCTTCAGTGATGGTTATTGCCTTACGAAGGATTTCAATTGCTTCGGATGTACGACCGACTTTGAAGTAAGTAATTCCAAGATCTCTTGAGATATCTTCATCATCAGGAGCGAGGCTTAAGGCTTTATGAAAGTTGGCTATGGATTCATCGGTTCTCCCGAGTCTATCCTGTATTACGGCAATTCCATAAAGTGCATCGACATCATTTTGGTTCTTTTGCAATTCACTTTGAAAATGCTTAAGACCTGAATCCAGATCTTTCTCCCTCAATAAAAGTGTGGTTTGTATCCTCTTTAAATTACCAATAATACTTTCTGCGCCTTTATGAGTGTATGTAGTATGCAGTAAAGCATCTATATAGGTGATTCTTTCATCAGTGCCCGGGTGGGTGAGAAAATATGAAGGAATTTTATTTGAGTAGAATTCGTACTTTCTCATTTTTTTCATGAAGTCTAACATTGCCTTACCGTCATAGCCCGCACTAACTAGATAAGACATACCACGTCTGTCAGCCTCTTCTTCATGTTCGCGGCTGTATTTAAGATTCAGGGTTGTGGCCGTTGCCAATGAAAATGTCACTGCGGCGGCAGTAAGATCCCCACCGCCTCCCAGGAATGCGCCGGCAAGTATTGCAGCGAGTGTAGCAATACCGACCTTTTGCGACTTTTCAATGATATCCGCAATATGTCTTGCATTAACGTGTCCTATTTCATGCCCAAGCACAGAGGCAAGCTCGCTTTCCTTTTCAACCATATTGATCAAGCCTCTGTTGACATAGACATAGCCTCCCGGGGTTGCAAAGGCATTGATGGCGGAACTGTCAATGACGGAAAAGCGAAAGTCAAAAGGAGCTTTATTGCTTTGAGCTAATACCTTATTTCCAACTTGATTAATATAGGTGTTGATCTTCTTATCATGGATCAGAAGATTGCTTTTTTCGAGTTGTTCGTAGAATTCTTTTCCGAGTTTTTTTTCATCTTCAATGGTAAAAGACGCATAAGCTACGCCAGCAGCTTGAAAAAATAAAAAAAGAATAATGACAAGAATAACCCATCTATTCTTTCTTTTAAAGATGACTAATTGATTCACACGGCAACCTCTTTTAAAAATCCGACTTTACTTGTAGATTTATTTATTCCGGATACATTATTTAATATATTATATTATCTCTTTTAAAAGTCATAATCAACATATCGTTTATCTCGTGCAAGCGCTATACACAGATTAGACTGCATCAAATGTCCGCTTCTCTTTAATATTGTTAAGGGTTGCCCAATGTGCTATAGCGGTCTCATCCGAAAATAGTATCAATTTTTCAGCCACTTATACTTAAAAAAAATATAAGAAAAAATTATTGCAGGAGCTAACGATGAAAAAGGGACTGGTTATTACAATCGATGGTCCTGCCGGTGCAGGTAAAAGTACGGTCAGCAAGGTCCTCGCGCAAAAATTATCCTATGTTTATTTGGATACCGGTGCACTATACAGAGCAATAGCCTATAAGATACTGGAAGAAGGGATTCCGCCGGATAATGAAAGCCTACTTTCAGACCTGTGTAATAGAACAAATATTCATCTCAAAAACATCGACGGCAATTTGAATATTTTTATTGACAGTGAGGACGTAACGGACAGGATTAGGACTGAAGAAGTGGGTCTCCTTGCGTCAACAGTTTCCGCAATGCCTGTTGTCCGAGAGGTACTGCTGTCAATTCAACGGGAAGCAGGAGAAAAGGGGGGTATAGTGGCTGAAGGTAGGGATATGGGTACAGTGGTCTTCCCGGAGGCTGATTGCAAGTTTTATCTGGATGCTGGCACTGAAGAAAGAGTCAAAAGACGTTACAAAGAATTGATCACGCGTGGTAATAAAGCCGACTATGAAGGAATCAGGAGAGACATGATTGTTAGGGACCGCCAGGATCAAGGAAGAGAGATAGCCCCGTTAAAGCCTTCTCAGGATGCAATTATCATTGATTCTACAAATATAAGCATATCAGGCGTTGTCGAGAAAATGCTGTCGATAATTAGAGGACACCGAGGAATTATTTCAACTGATTAGGAACACCCGCAGCAATATGTTTAAAATATATGAATATTTTACCTAATCCACTTCAACTAGTGTGAATGACAGAATTAATTAGTTCTGTCGTGTGATAGTGTCGTTTCATTTGAATTAGCTTGATATTTCATAATCAGTATGTTACGTGTCCTTGATTGGAAGGTGTTTTTTATAAAATAAGGGGGGTAATGGTTTAATGGTTAACAGTAACAACTTAATTTCAGAAGAACATTTTGAAGGTGAAAAGGTAGATAAAAATGCACCGGTAGAAAATGTAGGTACCAAAAAGACCACAGGCAAGGAAGAAGACATTGGCTTTAAGGAATTATATGAACAGAGCTTGCAAAGTGTGCAGCTTGGCGAAATTGTACTAGGAAAGGTTGTTCAGATAAATAGTGATGTTGTTATGGTTGATGTGGGCTGGAAAACAGAAGGTTATATTCCTGCCAGAGAATTAAAAGATGAAGAAGGCAACGTCCACATTGCAGTTGGAGATGAAGTGGAAGTCCTGGTCGATAGAAGGGATTCGGATGGCAATCTGGTTTTATCGAGAGACAAGGCTTTAAAAATTAAAGTATGGGATGATGTTAGAAATGCCTGTGAGCATAATACCCCTGTCAAAGGTACGGTTGTGGAAAGGGTCAAAGGAGGCTTATCCGTTGATATCGGAATTTTGGCCTTTCTGCCTGGTTCACAAGTTGATGTCCGTCCGGTCAGAGACCTTGATAAATATGTGGGACAGACATTGATGTTCAATGTTCTCAAGTATGACAGAAAAAGAAATAATGTTGTGTTATCCAGAAGGTCTATATTAGAGCATGAAAGAATAGCGGCTAAGAGAGAGACCCTGCAAGGGATTGAAGAAGGAAAGGTTATAGAAGGGATAATCAAAAACATTACCGATTACGGACTTTTCATTGATTTAGGTGGAATTGACGGTCTGCTTCATGTGACTGATATATCGTGGGGAAGAATTACCCGCCCATCAGATAATTTTTTCAAAGGTGACAAGATAAAGGTAAAAATTCTTTCTTTTGACAGAGACAAGGAGCGAGTATCCCTAGGCCTGAAGCAACTGACGGATAATCCGTGGGAGAATATCGCAGAGAAATATCCTGTAGGATCTGTTGTTGAAGGCAAAGTTGTAAACCTAACGGATTATGGCGTCTTTGTAGAGCTCGAACCTGGCGTGGAAGGTCTGGTTCATATAACAGAGATGTTCTGGACTAGAGAGATAAAGCATCCATCTAAGATTTTATCTATAGGTGATACTGTAAAAGTCATGGTTTTAGATGTGAATCCCGAAGCGAAACGTATTTCTCTCGGGTTAAAGCAAACAACGGAGAACCCATGGGAGGCCCTGAAGCAGAAATATCCGGAGGGGAGCATTGTTAAAGGCGTGATCAGGAATATTACGAACTTTGGGTTTTTTGTTGGTATTGAAGAGGGCATAGATGGTCTGGTTCATGTATCTGATATTTCCTGGAAACAAAATATAAAGCATCCTTCGGAATTATATAAAAAAGGCCAGGAAGTTGAAGCAATGGTTTTGAATATTGATGTGGAAAATGAAAAGTTTTCTCTGGGGATCAAGCAGGTAGATAAGAACCCATGGGACGAGAAGAATTTTAAATATGCTACCGGATCGATCATTAAAGGAAAGGTAACGAACGTTACCGACTTCGGCGTTTTTGTGGAATTAGAAGAGGGTGTGGAAGGATTGGTTCATATTTCGGAATTAAGTCAAAAAAGGGTTAAATCTGCATCAGAACTATATGCCGTCGGTGATATTGTGACAGCAATAGTTAAAAGCGTGGATTTGCAGAATAGGAGGATCAGGCTGAGCATAAAGGACTACGAAGCAGCTTCTGAGGGATATTCAGTCACACAGTACATTAACAACAAGGAAAATATCGGTTCGAATCTTGGTAAGGTCATGGCTGATGTTAAAATAGGGGATACCGAGAAAGGATAATGTCAAAATATGAGAAAACACCCCGTTGCACTCGGGATATTCCTTTTATTTCTTGTTGGCATGGTATTTTTTCTTCTAGTGTATGTCTTAGGGTCCGCTACGGAAGACAAGCATTCATTCGCACTTAAAAATAAAGTAGGCGTCGTAAAAGTCGAGGGCTTCATTGGTGATACGCATGATGTCATTGAACAGTTGAATCAATTTAGCAAGGAAGATGGCATCAAAGCGGTCATTTTGAGGATTGATTCGCCTGGAGGCGGTGTTGCTTCCTCACAAGAGATATATGAGGCAGTAATTGACCTAAAAAAGAATAAGAAAGTTGTGGCCTCAATGGGGTCTGTTGCAGCGTCAGGCGGTTATATGGTTGCGTGCGCGGCTGATAAAATTGTTGCCAACCCGGGGACAATTACCGGGAGTATATCCGCAGTTATGCATTTTGCCAATGCAGAAGAACTTTTAAAAAAGTTAGGACTCAAAGCATCAGTCGTCAAGAGCGGAAAGTTTAAAGATATAGGATCACCAGTCAGGGAAATGACGGCCGAAGAAAAAGCACTAATTCAAGGACTCGTAGATGATATATATGACCAGTTTCTTGATATGGTCGCCCGGGATAGAAATATCCCAAAAGAGAATCTGAGAAAGATCGCTGACGGAAGGGTTTTTACGGGAAGGCAGGCGCATAAACTGGGTCTGGTCGACTATTTAGGTGATATGGGGTATGCCTTAACGCTAGCAGGTGAAATGTCTGGTATAAAGGGTAAACCTGATGTTGTATATCCAAAGAAGAAAGGATCAAAATTCTGGGATTATGTTTTTCGTGAGATGTTTATTGCCCTTGATGAACAAATGCGGGGTAAGGTAGAGCAACTAAATGGTATCTTATATCTTTCACCGACAGCAACTTACTATTAAAATTTACAATTATGACGAAAAAGGAATTAATTAAAAGGGTTCAGGAAAAAATAGGGTTTTATCCATCCAAAGACATATCATACGCAGTTCATCTGGTATTCGAGGCAATGATTGGAGCTTTAAAAAGAAATGAACGGATAGAGATCAGGGGCTTCGGAAATATTACAGTCAGAAGCCGAGGACCGATACTAGGGAGAAATCCAAAGACATCTGATATTGTTCATGTCCCAGAGAGAAAAATACCTTTTTTTAAGATGGGTAAGGAACTTAAAGAAATGATAAATGGGCGTACGTAAAGTGTAAGTTTACGTAATGTCCCATTCATTATCGGGTGAAGCAAAATCTTTTAACTGTTCCCTTCTTTTCTTATGCTGTAGTTTCTTCAATGCCTTAGCTTCTATTTGTCTTATTCTTTCACGAGTTACACCCATCATTTCACCAACTTCTTCAAGAGTAAACGGTCCATAATTACAGGCAACCCATGTGCAATTTAAAAATGCTTCATTTTTAAGACGCCATTCGCAGGTGGTATCCTGGCAAGCCTCGGCTATCAAATAGCCCTTTTTTTTACATTTGTAAGTGTTGATCAATTCACTCAACCTCTCTCCCATCAAGTTATTGTAGTTTAAGCTTGCTGCAATGACAAAATGGGCATTAAAAAAATACTCATAGTATAAATTTACGATAGTATCATAAGCATTTTTTGTTATTTGTCAATAAACTATGATTAAATAATCTGCGGGATTTCCTGAGCTTATTGCTTTATTCAGTTTGAATGTGAGCTGCACGACCTTTCAATCGTTGAACACGATGATCCAGGGCTTCCTTTTCTGCTGTTGTTTTGAAGTATGGGAGACTGAGAGCTTTGCTTACTATATCGCTAGCTTTTTTAAAATCATGGCACTTGTGTTCAAACCACTTAGCCAGCTCTTCTACGGCAAAAAAATTGCCCGGATCATCTGCAAGTATCAACTCCCATATCCGGACAGCGTCGCTCCAGCGGCCAGAACGCTTGTATATCAGGGAAAGCATCCTTCTGGCCTCAAAAGCAGCAGCTGAATTTTCTAAGTCTATCAACGACTCCAAGATTTTTCCGGCGCCTGATGGATCTCCCCGGTCAAGAAAGAGCCGTGACGCAGCCAAAAGGTCAAAATGTTTGGCAGTTATAATGTCATAATCAAATTTCAACATTTCTGCAAGGTGAAGCGTGAGGATTGCCATCGATACCACATCAAGACGGTTGTGTTCAAAGACATCTGCCATAAAGCGGGCATCGCGATATCTCAGCCAGTCGAAATAACGCTGGGGAATTTCACTGCCAGGTATATCACCGTCACGATAAATGCCGAGAATTTCCCTCTCAAGGGTCATCAATCGGTTGTTATCCAGGCGATGCCCCAGAAGACGGCGTGATGGGTGGAGTAGATCGAGATGAGGCATGCCAGCCAGATGATCAGGAAGACGGTTAAGGACAAAGCGCGTCGATAGCAGGCCGACGTCGAATGCCTTACCGTTAAAGGTTACGATAAAGACTTTATCTCTGGCCATTTCCAGCAAAAAACCCAAAGAGGCGCGTTCCTCCGAGAAGTCACGTGCGAATATTTGTCTCGTAACGAATGTTTCATTTTCAAACCAGCCCAGACCGATAAGAAAGGCGAGTGTGCCGGTACCGCCGGCTAAACCGGTGGTTTCCGTATCCAGAAATAAAGCATCAGTACAATTTAATGAGGCCAGTTCCGGGATATTGGCGAGCAGCGCCGCGGCATTCATATCAAGGTCGGAAATTTCTCCAATACGGCGGCGGCCGTAGTTTGATGAAGCGGGGTGGAATCCGTGGGCAATGAAAAATTTTCCGTGATCATTCTCAACTTCTTCACCTTCAATTACATCCCTCAATGCGAGAGGGCTACCATAAGGTGTTAATGGCTGCGTGACAGTCGCAACCCGCCGCCGAGACATGATGGATTCAATACGCGTGCGCAGTTTGCTGATTTCATCGGCATGAGGTGATGCCTTTTGTTTAGAAGAACGATCACCGGTCAAGCGTTGCAGACGGTTAATTGTGCTCATGTTTTATCAGTAATTATGTCAATAATATCCAGGGCTGTTTTCTTTGCAGCGGGACCGACTTCAAGGGTTGGTCCCACGCAGCTCGGGCATCCCATGTTACACGGGCAGCTCTGTATCAATTTACGGGCCGCGGTTAAGAGGCGGTCGTGCTCCTCGTACAAAAGATCCGAGAAACCGATTCCGCCTGGATAAGTATCAAAAATGAATACGGTGGGATCGAAGGCGTCTACCATGATAAGGGCCGGCTTCGCATCTTCTTTTGAAGAAGACGTCATGGATCGCTTTCCCGCTCCATGACGTACAAACCATTCACCGCTCTTGTCTCCAATACAACGATCTACGTCACGAACATCGGCCATCAGTAACATTGCAGCAAGATGGTGCAGGCTGTATGCCAAGCCTGACAATCCGTCGATAAGCTCTTCCTGCGTATGCGGCAGTTGATAGAGCAAATCTCTGGGTATTGTAAACCAGTAGCTGGTCGTGTGCATATCTTTCTCCGGTAGAGTTACATCACCGTAACCAAGATTTTCCGACGTATAGAATTTTATTTTCTTATATCCCACTACCTTCCGTACCACCTGCACGTCACCATGTTCAATAATAATATTTTTTTGTTTCCTGGCAAAGCTGTCGATTACACGTACGTTCGTGTAAGTCATGGCATCGGTGTAATAATCTGCGTCAACCTTATGCACATAGGCTGTTTTACGTTCCAGATCAAGCTTGTCCACGTGGTACTGCTGGGACTCGACCATGTAAATGGCGTCGTCATGGACAGTGGTGAAGGCGCTGTCCCAATCCACCTCGGCGATGACTTCATGTGATCCTGTTTTTGTAGTATCCACAACTACGATATTTTCGGGATTTATAGACCGCAGACTAACCTCATCAGCGGGATAGCTTTCCGCTGTCCAGTGCCATCGTTCGTCAACTCTGTGAAGCACTCCTTTTTCTTCAAGATAGTCAAGCAGCTCCTCCAGATTCTCGCCTCCAAAGCTCTCTCCTCTTTCAAAGGGGAGCTCGAAGGCGGCACTCTTCAAATGGTGAAGGAGTATGAGAAGGTTATCGGGATTGACCCTGCAATGTTCAGGCGAACGGGAAAAAAAATAATCCGGGTTCTCTACGATGAACTGGTCCATGGGATTGCTGCGGGCGATGAGGATGGCGAGACTGTGCCCCGTACGCCTCCCGGCCCTCCCGGCCTGCTGCCACGTGCTGGCAATGGATCCAGGATATCCGACCATTATGCATGATTCCAGGTCGCCTATGTCTATTCCCAGTTCGAGGGCGTTGGTACTTACAACACCCATTATGTTACGATCACGTAACCCCCGCTCTATCTGACGGCGCAGATTCGGGAGGTAGCCTCCGCGGTAACCGGTAACGAAATGATTATCAGTTGGCTTCCCTCTAGTGAACTCATCCTTGAGATACTTCGTGAGAACCTCGACATTCAAGCGGCTGGTAGTGAATACGATAGTCTGGATTTGGTTTGTTATAAGTTCGGCTGCCAGTTTCCTCGCCGGTGTCATTGCAGATTGGCGAATACCGAGTTCACGATTGACGATGGGCGGGTTGTAGAGAATGAACGTTTTTGATGCTGTCGGAGCGCCGCTCCGGTCGATCAGTTCTACGGGCCTCTCAAGCAGGCATTCCGCATGTTCCTTCGGATTGGCTACGGTTGCAGAACAGCATACGAAGACGGGTTCCTGGCCATAAAAGCGGCATATTCTCACAAGTCGCCGCATTACGTTCGTAAAATGTGATCCGAACACTCCGCGGTAAACATGCAGCTCATCGATCACGACGTACTTGAGATTGGCAAATAGTTTTTGCCATTTGGTATGGTGGGGTAATATTCCCGCATGAAGCATATCAGGGTTGGTAACGACGACATGACCCTGCTTACGGATTGCCTGCCGCGCATCATCGGGAGTATCGCCGTCATATGTATATGTCTTGATATCTGCCTTCAAATCAGAAATGAGGCTGTGCACCTCATGCATTTGATCCTGTGCGAGGGCCTTTGTAGGAAATATATAGAGTGCGCGCGTTTCCGGATCTTCGAGAATCCGGTTCAGGACAGGCAAATTATAGCAGAGTGTCTTTCCGCTCGCCGTCGGTGTAACCAAAACCACGTTACGGTTGTTCCGTACCATCTCCACAGCCTGAGCCTGGTGGCTGTATAGTTGACCCATACCTTTTTTCGCGAGGACGGATCGAAGCCGGGGGTGAACCCAATCAGGAAAGGCGGCGAATTGGCCTTCGGAGGCGGGTAGCTGTTTCATAGCCCGGACATTCTCCATGAAACGCCGGTCGTTTTCCTTTCGGGATAACAACTCCTTAATTGTCAATGTGGACATAGGGGCTACCGGGATTTGCAGTACAATTTATCACGCTGGTGTAAAGTTATTGTATATTTACCCCCTTTCGTATTCTTCCACAAGCTTTTTATACTTTTCGTGGATCATGTTCTTATCAAAGTCCCAGAATTCCTTCAACATGGCATTCTGTTCTTTCGCAGTGAAATAATCAAGTATCGGGAAGAAAAAATGTTTGTCTTCTTTTTCAATGTGCTTGGGATAAAGATCAATAATCATTTGCAGAGATAGAATTACATCCGCTGAGCTGTTGCTGTCGCCTTCCAGATATTTTTTATTGGCTTCCAGCAGCCTGCCGACGGTTTTCCGCGCAAAGACATGTTCTTCAATCAGATCTTTCATGATCCTTTCATGTTCCTGTGACAGGTTCTTCGTCGCAAGGTCTCTGAACAGGATATCCTCTTCTTTACCGTGATGGGTTTGATCTGCGTAGGTCCTGAAGAAATCGATGGCAGAGGCGATGAAAACCGTATTTACCCTGTTCTGTTCTCTGATCCTTGTGATTTCAGCATTAAAGAGACGCGCCATTTTTTCAATTAGCCTGTGCTCCCACATTAAGGGGCCGATCGGTTTCATTACTTATTCCCCTTTATTCCAAGTCATAATGTTCGTTTTGTTTCATATATGTAGGACAGGTGTGATACCTGTCCCACGGTGGATTTTCATTAACCTAAAATTGCTTTTAAGTCTTCCTCTGGAGTAGTGATTGGCTTGATGTTATATGTCTTAACCAGAACATCCAGAACATTGGGCGATGTGAATGCCGGAAGAGTCGGGCCGAGGCGAATATTTTTTATCCCAAGGGCAAGCAGTGTAAGAAGAATAGCGACTGCCTTCTGTTCGTACCAGGAAAGGACCATGGATAACGGGAGTTCATTTACACCCACACCGAATGCCTTGGACAGGGCTATGGCAACCTGAATGGCGGAATATGCGTCATTGCACTGTCCCACATCGAGTAATCTCGGGATTCCGCCAATATCACCCAGGTCTTTGTCGAAAAAGCGGAACTTTCCACAGGCAAGGGTGAGGACGACACAGTCCTTGGGAACCTGTTCCACGAATCTTGTGTAATAGTTCCGGCCGGGCTTGGCTCCGTCACAGCCTGCAACGAGAAAGAAGTGACGGATATTTTTGTTTTTCACTGCTTCGATAACCTTGTCGGCTACACCAAGGATCGCGTTCCTGCCAAATCCAACAGTAACAGAACGGCCGTTTGTATCAGCGGGGAATCCGGGCATTACAATAGCTCTTTTAATGACAGGTGTAAAATCGCGGTTTGTAATGTGAGTAACATCCGGCCAGCCTACTTCACCGGCAGTAAAAATATTGACTTTGTAAGAGTCTTGCGGTCTCTGAATGCAGTTAGTCGTCATTAGAATTGCCCCGGGAAAGGCGGCAAACTCCTTGTGCTGATTCTGCCAGGCAGTGCCATAATGGCCATAGAAATGTCCGTACTTCTTGAGTCCGGGATAACCATGGCCGGGAAGCATCTCGCCGTGCGTATAGACGTAAATACCTTTGCCCGCTGTTTGCTTAAGTAATTCTTCAAGGTCTTTGAGATCATGGCCCGATATGAGAACAGCCTTTCCCCCCTTTGTGCCGAGAGGGACTTTTGTTGGTACCGGATGGCCATAAGTTTCTGTGTGTGCCGCATCCAGAAGCTCCATGGTCTTTAGATTTATTTCACCGCATTTAAGAACCAGATTTAGCCCTTCCTCGAGAGTCATCTTTTCATCGGCAAGGGCGGCAAGACTTTCATGCATAAAGGCATATACGTCGTCATCCTCTTTGCCTAATATCTGGGCGTGATCCATATAGGCTGCTACTCCCCGTATGCCGAATAGGAGGATATGCTTAAGTGATAAAATGTCTGAATTCGCGGCAGGATAGGTCTGCAAGCCGACTTTCTCACCCTGGGCGATCATTGCGCCAAGAGTACCGGCAGGTTTGAACAAGACATAATCTTGTGAGAAATTGACTTTTCCGCTTGCACCTTTTACCTCTTCAATCAAGTTATCTCTGTATGTCACACATTCCTTAAGCAGAGTGATGAATCGTAAGGGGTCAAAATTAACATTTGTAAGTGTGGAAAAAAGAGCCTTGGATGTAAAGATATCGATATTCCGGTCATTGATACCGACCTTTCGCCCAGAGACAGCAACAAGGGAAAGTCCGATCAAGGCATGGGTTAATAAATCCTGGAGAGTTGCAACATCCGGCTGTTTTCCGCAAACACCGGATTTGACACATCCTTCTCCTTTAGCGGCTTGTTCACATTGGTAGCAAAACATTTTGGTCCTCCTTTTTTAAGTTTTGGTTTCAGGTTCAGAAAAAGAACTTGAATATAGTCTCCTGATGCCAGATATATGCGCATGCGTCTTTGACTTATGTCAAAAGACCTCAAAAAATTTGGTTATTATCCATTTTATTTGCGAAAATGCCTTAACTTGGCATCGATATATCCTTTTTGATCATGAAAAATTTAGTGCTTACTTATAAAAAGAAATGATTTTCCCAGAAAGAAGTACTTTAGTTGTCCGGTGCAGACAATAGGGATTAAATAGAAGAACAATGGCAGGTTAAAGCTACCTCTACCCTATTAATAAACTGACCTTCCTATTAAAGAGGAGGTAGGGTGTTCTTTATATTTTATACTGAATTGATGTTATTTAAAAAGGTCATCCAGTTTCTTGCGGGCAGTCTCGCTGCCTTGTTTATTTTTATCTTCTGTGGTGCTGTCCTTGAAATTGAAATAATCGCAAAAATTACTTCGATCCTTGTCAAGTACCCCGTCCGCCTGGGGCTCACGGCACTGGTTATATGAGCGAGGATCATAAAATCGGCAATTCAGGCAGCAGCGGAGGTCCGACTGGCAGAAAGAACAGGTGTCTTTCCTGCCGATAATTTTATCTACTTTAACTTCTTTTTTGCACTTGTAGCATATCTTCATAATCAGCCATACGTCCCATCATCATTTTTTTCCGATGGTAAACCTCCATCGGCAGAATGTATGGTCGGGATGGGGATCGGGAGGGGCAAAGATGCATTCCACCTGTATGTGGTCGTCAATGACCCTTGCAAAATTTTCAAATTCACCGCGGTGCATCTCTTTGCATAGGAATTCCGGCAGACCCTTATTGACTCTTGCCACCTGAGGTGCGCAGCTTGGTACGGAAATGATCACCTCATCACCCTTTTCCTCAATGTCATATCCGATGATCATAGTCCACGGGAAAAGCCTCTGGGCTTTTGCAAAACCTTTCAATCCCTTTTCTTCAATACGGAAACGTTTCAGGATATCCTTGGCAGCCATTCCCGCGGCCTTCGCCCAGACCCTTTCATTGATTCGCTCTGCCGTTTGCAGATCAATTTCATCTGATACGAGTAGAAACCAGAAACCGTCAATCACCCTGTAATGCCAGAGCAAAAACTCAAGATAGTCCTTGATTTTGGCAGGCCCCATATTTTCTAACGGGGAAAGATCCATAGGCGCTATACGTTTCATGTTATCGATAATCCTCTCTCACGGGAAAAAAAACGTCAATGAGCTGGCAGTCAGTTATTGATTTGCCTTGATGTTTCGCATTTGGTGGAATAATAACAGTGAAACCCGGTTCAATAATTTGTGTTTCGCCATCGATAGTAAATTGAAATGTGCCTCTTGTCACTGTTGTGATCTGCTCATTAGCATGTGAATGGTGAGGAAGCGAGGAGCCCGCTTTGACATCCCAGAAGACAACAGTCATGTTTTCAGAATGTAGGATCTTTGCCCTGAATCCAGGCACCATTTCTCTTTCTTTAATGTTGGCCAGATTGATGAATGGCATGACTGCGCCTCCCTTTTTAGTATCACGTCAGAGAAGATTTTTATTGATAATGAAGTGTGTTAATGGTATTAGAAAACGTCCGTGCCATAAACCGTTAACAATCATGTAACACAAAATACTGGGGGATCGTTCAATGGTAGGACAACGGACTCTGACTCCGTGAATAGAGGTTCGACTCCTCTTCTCCCAGCCATTTGAACCAAGGTGGGTTTAGCTCAATTGAGCCAAACCCATTTTTGATTTATGAACGCTTTAGATCATCCCCCAGGCAGTTCGCCTTCTTTTTGTTATTTCCCTGAAATCTTAGCCCAGGAATCCCGCAATGTCACGGTCCGGTTAAATACCGGGGCTTTTTCGAAAGAATCAACAGAATCCACACAGAAATAGCCGGACCTTTCAA
>Ga0326726_10001135_pt1 | contig 24658 bp, 25 predicted proteins | sample MHFenrmetagenome_2_FD_207603 | JGI IMG/M metagenome (GOLD analysis project Ga0326726, IMG submission 207603) | Lab enriched peat soil microbial communities from Michigan Hollow, Ithaca, NY, United States - MHF15MN | ecosystem: Environmental > Terrestrial > Soil > Wetlands > Peat | place: USA... | reverse complement strand
TGGTCGGTTGAGCTCGAGTGGGCTGGCCGCTTCTGCCGAGGCACGAAAGTTGAGCGTGCAGTCGACCTTGCCACGCCGGACGACTGCAGCAATCGTCTGCCGGAATTCACCTTCCGCCGCGCGCAGTTCCTCGGGTAGGCGGCAGCTCACTTCGAGATAACGATGATTGACGGTGCGCAGCTCCCAGGTGAGCGTTCCCCAGGGGCCCGACTGCTCGCGCCGGGCAAAGCCCGTCATGCTGCGGATCATGTTGAATTGGTGCTATAAAGCCGCGCCGAAGTCTAGCAGACCGGGGTGTGCGTTGCGGGTCGAGTACGCGGAGCTGAGTCTCGTCGGCCATCGCGAAGACAATCAGGATCGCGTCTCGGTCGCTGTGGGGGAGCACGCTGCGTTACTGCTCGTGGTCGATGGCATGGGTGGGCACGCCGAGGGTGCGCGCGCTGCCGAAACGGCACTCAAGTCGATGCTCGAAAGCTTCTGGCACACGCCACATCCGATCTTCGATCCCCTCGGATTCCTACACCTCAGCGTCGGCAAGGCACATGAGGACGTGGTCGCTCTAGGAACCAGTTTGAGCATGGACGCGCGTCCGCGGGCCACCTGCGCCACATGCCTGGTGCAGCAGGGCGCTTCGTACTGGGCGCACGTGGGTGACAGTCGCGTCTATCAGATTCGCGCTGGCCACGTTTGCGATCGCACGCGTGATCACAGTCATGTCGAGCAACTCCTGCGCGATGGTGTGATTACCGAGGACGAGGTCATCGGTCATCCGATGCGCAATTTCGTCGAGTGCTGCCTGGGCGGAGATGCAGCGCTGCCAGAGATGACGATCAGCAGCCGCAAGCCGCTGGCACAGGAAGATATCCTGCTGCTGTGCACGGACGGTGTCTGGGCCAATCTCAAGGACGCGGACATCGCCGCGTTCTACCCGCCCGACGACGGCGATCTGCGCGCAGCGCTGCAGGCGCTCGGCGATCGAGCTGTGCAGGCATCTGCGCCTTACAGCGACAACACGACCGCCGCCGCGCTGCGCTGGCTCGGACAGTAAGCATGCGCCCGAGCGGACGCGCGCCCGACGAACTGCGCCCTGTGCGGATTACACGCCGCTTCACCCGTCATGCGGAGGGGTCGGTGCTCATCGAGTGCGGCGATACGCGCGTGCTGTGTACTGCGAGTGTCGAAGACTCGGTGCCGCCGTTCCTGCGCGGCGCAGGGCAAGGTTGGATCACCGCGGAGTACGGCATGCTGCCGCGCTCCACGCACACGCGCACGGCGCGCGAGGCGGCCAAGGGAAAGCAGAGCGGGCGCACGCAGGAGATCCAGAGGCTCATCGGCCGATCGCTGCGCGCGGTTGCGGATCTGCGCGCGCTCGGGGAACGCACCGTTACCATCGATTGTGACGTGCTGCAGGCCGACGGCGGCACGCGTACTGCATCCATTACCGGCGGATATGTCGCGCTTGCCGACGCCGTGGACGCACTCGTCCGACGCAGGGTGCTGGGCGCAAGTCCCTTGCACGGGCAGGTAGCCGCGGTCTCGGTCGGAATCTGTGGAGGCATGGCGGTGCTCGACCTCGATTACACCGAAGATTCAGAGGCCGAGACCGACATGAATGTGGTGATGAACAACGGCGGTGCCTTCATAGAGTTACAGGGTACCGCCGAGGGTCACGCCTTCCGCCGCAATGAGCTCGACGCGTTGCTGAACCTGGCGGCGCAGGGTATCGGCCAGCTGCTCACCTGCCAGCTCCAGGCGCTGTCAGACTGAGGGGCGTGCGATGCGGGTGGTACTAGCGAGCGGCAACCCCGGAAAGCTGCGCGAGCTGCAGACATTGCTTGCAGGCACCGACATGGAGTTAGTGGCGCAGTCGGAACTGGGGATCGGCGCCGTCAAAGAGACTGGGCTGACGCTCGTCGAGAACGCGCTCATCAAGGCGCGGCACGCGGCGTCGCGCTCAGGGCTGGTGGCGATTGCAGATGATTCCGGCCTCGAGGTAGACGCGCTTGGCGGGCAACCCGGGGTGCATTCGGCTCGCTACGCCGGACCCGATGCCAGCGATGAGGATAACAATGCGCGACTGCTCGCCGAGATCGCTGGCGTCGCTTCCGAGAGGCGCACGGCACGTTACCGCTGCGTGTTGGTGCTGGTGCGATCCGCGACCGATCCCACGCCGCTCGTTTGTGAAGGTGTGTGGGAAGGGCACATCGCCGAATCTTCCGCCGGCGCCCACGGATTCGGTTACGACCCGCTATTCCTCGTCGGCGATCTGGGCCTGACGGCGGCGCAGCTGACACCGTCCCTCAAGAATCAATTGAGTCATAGAGGCCAGGCCCTGCGTCAACTCCTCGCAGCGATCGGCACCCGGGGCACGGCCAGCACTTGAGCCAGGAGCTGCCAGCGGTGACGTCACGACGCTCGGCCTTTACCGGGGTTGACCGTCAGACAGGGACTAGAATGCCGTCCGTGTCGCTGCTGCAGACCCCACCGCTCTCGGTCTACATCCACCTGCCCTGGTGTGTTCGCAAGTGTCCGTACTGCGATTTCAACTCCTATGCGATGGACGGTGCGCTGCCCGAAAAGCGCTATGTCGCGGCCCTCGATCGCGACCTGGAAATGCAGGCAGAGCGTGTGCGCGGCCGGTCCGTGCAGAGTGTCTTTTTCGGCGGCGGCACGCCCAGCCTCTTCTCTCCCGCGGCCATCGGCGAGATCCTCGGATCGATCGGGCGGCGGCTGACACTTGACGCGCATATCGAGGTGACACTGGAAGCCAATCCGGGAACCGTGGAGCGTGGTCGCTTTGCCGAATACCAGTCGGCCGGCATCAATCGAGTCTCACTCGGCGCGCAGAGCTTCAATGACCGGCATCTCGGGCTGCTGGGACGCATACATTCGACTGCCGAAACCTGCGCCGCCGCCGAAGAGCTGCACGCATCCCGCCTTACGAACTTCAATGTCGATCTGATGTACGGTCTGCCGCAACAGACGGTAAGCGCGGCGCGCGACGACGTCGCCGCCGCAATCGCGCTTCGTCCCCAACATGTTTCGCACTACCAGCTCACGTTGGAACCCGGCACGGTTTTCTACCACCGACCACCGCCGCTGCCGCATGAAGATGACATCTGGCAGATGCAGGTCGAGTGCCAGCAAGCGCTCGCCGCGAGCGGCTACGAACAGTATGAGATTTCGGCCTATGCGCAGGCGGGCGCGCGCTGCACCCACAACCTTAATTACTGGCAGTTCGGCGACTACCTCGGTATCGGCGCTGGTGCTCATGGGAAGCTGACCGACGCGAGTGCCAATGCCATCGGGCGAACCGCGCATGTGCGCCAGCCGCGCCAATACCTCGAAGCGATCGAAGCGGGCGGCGCAGGTCTCGAACGCCGGACGATTTCACCCGACGACGTGCCATTCGAATTCATGCTCAACGCGCTGCGTCTGCTCGATGGCTTCGATGCGTTGCAGTTCCAGGCACGGACCGGATTGCCTCTGGAATCGCTCCAGCCGATCCTGGCGACGGCGCGCAGCCGCGGAATGATCGAACCCGATGGGGCATTGGGGACCTGTCGACCGACTGAATTCGGACGTCGTTTCCTCAACGATCTGCAAGTATTGTTCTTGCCGAAGTCATCCCGTGTGACGGCCCGGCAAGCCGGCCACAAGTTGTAAAACTTCTGTGATCAGACACTTACTGTTATGCACAGCGGTGCCGTGCCCGCATTTCAGGGCTGGATCAAGCCTTTCCCGGATGACACCAGTAACAAGATATGACGCGTAACCGACTGACCAAAGAAGCAAAAACCCGCTGCTTATTTTTTAGCCAACTCAACGCTGTATTGCTGTTTTGGCTTCGACTCCGCGGGGCTCCGCCATTCCTCCACAGAGTTGTCCACAGTTTTTGTGGATAATGGACAAAACTCAAACGCTTGCATGACTTAACAAAAGGTAGCTGAAGCTGCCAGTGATGCGAGATGGCCAAATCCTTGGGTTTAGTAGAGATTTTTGGGCTTGCGGCCGGTGGCAGGACATCCGCATCGCTCTTGTACGCTTGAGCCGGCGTCGCTACACTGCGCGCCCTCTTTTTTCCGCCATACCCGGGCGCATAAAGGCGCCCTCCGGAAGCTGGCTGGTGCATCGAGGCCAATACCATGAAACCGTCGATTCATCCTGATTACAAAGACATAACCGTGACGTGCAGTTGCGGGAACACGTTCGCCACGCGTTCGACCCTTGGCCATGATTTACAGATCGAGGTGTGCTCGAACTGTCATCCCTTCTACACCGGCAAGCAGAAGATCGTCGACACCGGCGGCCGGGTCGATAAGTTCCGCAAGAAGTACGGCCTGGGCGCGCGCTGAAGCGACGTCTTTTCGAGCCAAAAAATCAGAGGGCGCCCTTGGTTGGCGCCCTCTGTGTTTCTGGCCTAAGCGCGATGGTGAGTCAGCGTTGGAACTCCTTGTCCACAGGCTGAATCGTAGCTATAAGGCGCATTCCCACAACGCCCCTCCCCCGAGGTGGACATGACCAGGTCAACCGCGCTACTGAGCACCGCACTGACGGCGTGCGCCTTGCTGATCGGAAGCTGCGCGCGCAACCCGGTCACGGGCAACACCGATATCACGATGACGTCGGAGAAAGGAGAGATCGAGCAGGGGCGCAAGGCGCACGAGCAAGTCCTCAAGGTCTACGGCGTCTACCAGGACCAGGCGCTGCAGGACTACATCAACGAAATTGGCCAGAAGCTGGCGCACGCCAGCCAGCGCCCGGAACTGGAATGGCACTTCACCATCGTCGACAGCGAAGAGATCAATGCGTTCGCGCTGCCCGGGGGGTACATCTACATTACGCGCGGCATACTTGCTTACCTGAATAACGAAGCCGAGCTGGCGGCGGTGCTGGGTCACGAAATCGGGCACGTCTGCGCCCGCCATCAAGTTCGCCAGCAGACACAGCAGACCCTCGCCGGGATCCTCGGTGCGGGCGCTGCGATATTTACCGGCAGCGCGGCGGTTGCGGATCTGGCGAACATCGGTGGTCAGGCTCTGCTGCGCGGTTACGGCCGTGACATGGAACTCGAGGCGGATCACCTGGGCGCGCAATACATCGCCAAGACCGGCTACGACCCACAGGCGATGATCGGCGTTATCGGCGTGCTCAAGAATCAGGAGGTGTACGAAATCGATCGCGCGCGCCAGGAAGGGCGCGAGCCGCGCATCTACCACGGTGTGTTCTCAACCCATCCCTCGGCCGATGCGCGCCTGCAGCAGGCGGTTGGAGACGTCAAGACAACGGCGAATACAGTCGCGAATCCACGCGTGGGCGCGGAGGACTACCTCCACCACGTCGAGGGCCTGCCGTTCGGAACCAGCAAGCAGCAGGGCATCGTCCGCGATAACCGCTTTTATCACGCCGGCCTCGGCATCACGATCGCCTTTCCCAAGGACTGGGTGGTCGAGAACCAGCACAGCCGCCTGCTGATACACAGCCGGACGAATGACGCGCTGATGCAGATGACCGCCGACCGTAGACCGGACAAGCTGGGACCGCGCGAGTATCTGGAGAAGAACCTCGGATCGCGCGCGCTCACCGGCGGCGAGGAGGTCAACTTCAACGGCATGGAAGGCTACGCGATGATCGCCAAGTCGGGTTCACCCCTCGACGGCGGCAGCGGACCGGTGCGGTACATCGCCGTCTACAAGGACAAGTTGGTTTACATCTTTGCTTGCGCCAGTCGCTCCAGCCAGAACTCGATTCCACAGCACGATCGGATCTTCATTTCGACTGTGCAAACACTGCGCTCACTGAAGCCGAGCGAATTTCCGCTCGCTGAGCCGTACCGGATTCACGTCGTGTCCGCGCCGCAGGGCGCGACGATGACACAGATGGCCCAGGGCTCACCCATTCAGAAGGACCCCGTGCAGGTTTTGCGCCTGCTTAACGATCTGTATCCGAGCAAAGACCCCGCGCCAGGCAAGCCGGTCAAGATCGTCGACTGATCCCGCGTCGCACTGCTAACACGGGACTGTTGCGCCAGGGCTACGGCGAGCCCAATGCCTTGATTGACCGCACTGTCCGTGTCAGTCTGCACGTCCCGCCGCACGTCCCCTTGAGCGTCAATGAGTGGCAAGAAGTTTGAGCTGACCAACCTCGCCAACGGGCACAGATCCGAACTCGACGCCATCTCGGGCACACTGGGACCGGACGTGCTCAATATCGCCACGCTCGCCCGCGACCATGGGGTTTTCACGTTCGATCCCGGATTCATGGTGACGGCGAGCTGCGAGAGCCGCATCACCTACATCGACGGCGACGAGGGAGTGCTGCTGTATCGCGGTTATCCGGTGGAGCAGCTGGCGGAGAAGAGCAGCTTCCTGGAAGTCGCTTACCTGTTATTGCTGGGCGAACTGCCCACGCAGAAGCAGCTCAGCGAGTTCATGCATTCCATCTGCTATCACACCATGATCAACGAGGCGCTGCTGCGCTTCTTCAACGGTTTTCATTACAACGCTCATCCCATGGCGATGGTATCGGCCGTGGTGGCATCGATGTCCGCCTTCTACCACGACTCCATGGACATCAATAACGCGCGCCACCGTGAGATTTTCGCCCACCGCATCATTGCCAAGATTCCGACCATCGCGGCGGCAGCCTACAAGCATTCGCTCGGCCAGCCCTTCGTCTACCCGCGCAATGATCTGGACTATTGCAGCAACCTATTGCACATGTTCTTCGCCGTGCCCTGCGAGGCGTACCAGATCGACCAGGTCGCTGCGCAGGCACTCGACCTGCTCTTCATCCTGCATGCCGATCATGAGCAGAACGCGAGCACGTCCACCGTGCGGCTGGCGGGCAGCACCGGCGCCAATCCATATGCGGCCATCTCGGCTGGGATCTCGGCGCTTTGGGGTCCCGCGCACGGTGGTGCAAACGAGGCGGTGCTCGCGATGCTGGAACAGATCGGCACTGTGGACAACATTCCCAAGTTCGTCGCTTTGGCGAAGGACAAGAACAGTAATTTCCGCCTGATGGGTTTCGGCCACCGCGTGTACAAGAACTTCGATCCGCGCGCCAAGATCATTCGCGAGATGTGCCACCGGGTGCTGGCGCGCATGGGCCGGCCGGACAATCCGTTGTTCGAGCTGGCACTCAGGCTGGAGGAGGTTGCGCTGAAGGATGAATATTTCATCGCGCGCAAGCTCTACCCTAACGTCGATTTCTACTCGGGCATCATCTACAGTGCGCTGGGCATCCCGCGCTCGATGTTTACGGTGATGTTCGCGATTGCACGCACCGTCGGTTGGGTGGCGCACTGGCAGGAGATGATTTCAGATCCCGCCATGCGCATCGGCCGGCCGCGCCAGCTCTACTCGGGTCCCAAGCGACGCGACTACCTCGACATCGCCAGGCGTTAGGCCGGGTCTCGCGGCGGATTCTATGCGCGGCGCGCGCCGTAAGTTCCAGCGAACTATTCTTCGATAAGTGCCCGCAGCTCGGCGTGATTCGCGCGGCGCATCGGGCGTCCGTCAACCGGGCTGAACGGTGCCTGGCGGATGCCGTCACGCGGAAACACCGTTGCATCGATGGTGTGGGCGCCCGCCTCGAAGCGCACGGCAGGAAAGTTCACGCTGCGGTCGACGAACATCTTTACGCGACGCTCGAGCAGCTCATGCGGAATGCCCTGGTCCATGAGCTTGAGTGTGACCGCCTCAGTGCAGTCCGCAAACAGATGCAGGTCCACGTCGGCGTGCGCGGTCGCCGTGCCCGCCAGAACGGGCCCGACCAGTCGCGGCTCAAATTCGAGCAGCAGCTGCATGGCCATGAGCGCCGCACGTCGCTGATCACGCAGCGACTGCGAGTGCGTATCGGCGGCGAACAGACGTTGGTATTCGACCAGCGCCGCTTCGATCTCGGTGTTTTTCGGCAGGGTTGCGCCCTCGGTGGCGCCGAGGCGCTCGGCCGCTTTGCGCTTGGCAAGCAGGTAGTCGTCGATGCCATGCTCGCTCATGATGCGAGCAGCCTCCTGGGCGATCGCGCGACGCAGTTGTTCGGCACGGGTCGAGGCTCTGCTCATGTCTGTTCCCGCTGCGGGTCAGAACAGGGGCTCATCGGTATCGGTGGAGTGGTCGCGGCTGGCTGACTGGCCCCGGGCGAACGGATCGGACGCCTCGGGCAGATGGCCCTCCATGTAGGTCTCGAAGATGGCGTTAGGATCGTCGGCACTCGCCAGCAAGCCGGTCTCGGGAGAAATCTTCACGGTCACGAGTCCATCCGGGGCCGGAATCCGCGCTTCAGGCGTATCACGCAGCGCCTGGCGCATGAAGTGTACCCACACCGGCACCGCCGTGCGCCCGCCTTCCTCTCCCGCTCCCAGCGAAGCCTCCTGATCGAAACCCACCCATACCGCGGCGACCAGCCTGGGATTGAAGCCGCAGAACCACGCATCGTGGTGATCGTTGGTCGTGCCCGTCTTGCCCGCGAGATCATCACGCCCGAGAGCAAGGGCTCGTCGTCCCGTGCCGCGGCGGATCACGTCGCGCATCATGTCAGTGATCAGGTAGGCGTTCTGGCTGCTGATGGCACGCGGTGCGACCTGTGCGGCAGGCAGGGCACCTCGGCCACCACGAATCGCGTCGGCGGCATCGACCGCACCGGTGGATCCCCCGGCCGGGAGCCGCAACTGCGACGCGTCGATCTCGCAATCGGCACAGGCGATCGTCGGTGCCGCGCTGTACAGCCCTTTGCCGGAGGCATCCTCGATTCTCTCCAGGTAGTACGGCTGCACCCTGAAGCCGCCGTTGGCGAAGGTGGCGAATCCGGCGGCGAGCTCTGCTGGGGTGAGTTGCAGACTGCCCAGGGCCAGCGTCAGATCGTCGGGCAGGTCGGCGCGCTCGAAGCCGAAACGCTGCAGGTAATCGATCGTGTAGCCGATACCCATGGCGCGCATCACTCGCACCGAGACCAGATTCCGCGAGCGGACCAGTGCTTCGCGCAAGCGCGTTGGGCCGTAGAACTCGCCGGTGCTGTTCTCCGGTCGCCATGTGTCCTCAGCCGCCTCGTCCTCGAACACTACTGGTGCATCCATGACGATCGACGAGGGCGTGAAGCCGTTCTCCAGCGCCGCTGAATAGATGAAGGGCTTGAAGGCCGATCCCGGCTGCCGGCGCGCCTGGACGACGCGGTTGAACTTGCTGACGAAGAAATCGAACCCGCCGTTTAGCGCGACAATCGCACCGTCGCGTGGATCCTCCGCTACGAGCGCGCCCTGGGCAGCGGGCAGCTGTGCGAGCTGCGCGCCGTTGCCGGTGCGGATGACATAAACGATGTCGCCGGCTGCGAGCACGTCGCTCGCGCGTTTCGGTTCGGGCCCGACGCTGTTGTCTCCGGCGGCACGGGCCCAGGCGATGCCCGGCCAATCGATCTGAGCTGAGCGTCCATCTTTGAGCACGACGCGCGCCGCCCGCTCCGCCACATCAACAACCAGAGCCGGCTGCAGCACGTTGATCGCAGCGTGTTCTTCCAGCGTCGCGAGCAACTCTGCCGGCGGCTCACCTGGTCGGATTGGCACCCGTGCGATCGGTCCCCGGTAACCATGGCGGCGGTCGTATTCGATCAGCCCGAGGCGCAGCGCGGAATTCGCGGCTTCCTGCAGGCGGCTGTCGATAGTCGTGAAGACACGAAAACCCGCAGTGTAGGTGTCATCGCCGAACCGGCTGAATGCGTCCGCGCGGGCCATCTCGGCCACGTACGGCGCCTCGACTTCCGCGATCGGGCCATGAAGTTGCGACTCCATGGGAGCGATACCGGCCGCGTCAAACTCACTGCGATCGATCTGACCGATCTCGAGCATGCGCCGCAGCACGTAGGCGCGACGCAGCTTGGCTCGCTCGACGCTAGCCACCGGATTGTCGCGCGAAGGCGCGCGGGGCAGACCCGCGATCGTTGCGGTCTCCGCCAGGGTGAGCTGGTCGAGTGACTTGCCAAAATAGACCTCCGCCGCCGCTGCCGCACCGTAGGCGCGCTGTCCAAGAAAGATCTTGTTGAGGTAAAGCGTCAGGATCTCGGGCTTGGTGAACTCGTGCTCGATCCGGAACGACAGGAAGATCTCCTTGAGCTTGCGATCGAAACGCCGTTCAGGTGTCAGGAACATGTTGCGCGCGAGCTGCATCGTGATCGTTCCGCCGCCCTGGCTCGGCTGCCCTGAGATCAGGTTGACCAAGGTCGCCCGGAGCAGACCGGCGTAATCGACGCCGTGATGCTTGAAGAAGCGATCGTCCTCGGCGGCCAAGAACGCTTGCTGCACGCGCAACGGTATGTCCCCGTACGACACCGGGATGCGCCGGTACTCGCCGATCTGCGCTATCAACCGTCCGTCGCGGCTGAAGACCCTCAGGGGCACCTGAAGCCGCATGTCGCGCAGAGTTCCGACGTCCGGAATTGCCGGCGCCAGGTAAACGTAGCTGCACAGGGCGGTGTAGCCGATGGCGCCCGCGGCCAGTAGCGCCAGGGCGAAAATGGAGTAAGCGGCGCGCAGGTAACGTTGATTCACAGGAAGGAACTCTAAGTTCTTGCTTTAGCGAAGGCGCTTATGCATATTACCCCGGGATCAGGGGGGTTGACTCACCGACTCGACAGCGAACCAAGAGCCACGGTTGACGGGATCTGACTGACGATAGCAGGACTGCCGGACGAGAAACTAACGGATTTCCTTAGTAGACGCATTCGTTCCGGCTCGTTTCATGTGTGCCGCCAGGAACTCTCCCGCTATCTTCGGCTCCGCGTCCTGCCGACGCCAATAAGTTATGTTGCGTTCGCTCCTGACAGTGCACGGTTGGCAGTGACGCGACTCGATATCGCGGAAACGAATTCGCGCGATCATTGTGTGAATGTAGTCACGCTTGATTTAACAGTTCGCTGCTATAACTTTGCCCGCTTTTTTGCTCCCGGGTCTGCGTTTAGGCACTTAATGCGCTGAATCAACAAGGGAAAATGCTGTGCTGTTTGGTCCGAAATATCGCCCGCTTCTGGGGCTCGACATAACGACCTCCTCGGTGAAGCTCATCGAGCTCAGCATGGGCGGGGGTCAGTATCGCGTCGAGTCGTACGCTGCCGAGCCGACACCGCACAATGCGATCAACGAAAAAGCGATCGTCGATGCGGAAGCCGTCGGCGAAGCCATTCGTCGCGCCGTGAAGCGCTCGGGCGCCAAGAGTCGTGAAGCCGCGATCGCCATCAGTGGCGATGCGGCGATCACCAAAGTCATCCAGATGCCGAAGACGCTCGGCGAGAACGAGCTGGAAGGCCAAGTCGAGATGCAGGCCGACCAGTACATCCCGTTCCCAATGGAAGAAGTGAGCTACGACTTCCAGCGCGTCGGACCCTCCGAAAAGGATCCGGAGATGCTGGACGTGCTGCTGGTAGCCACGCGCACCGAGAACGTCGAGCAGCGGGTGGCCGCGGTTCAGGCCGCGGGTCTGACTGCGCGCATCGTGGATGTCGAGGCCTTCGCGCTGGAGAACGCCTGCAAGCTGCTGGTGCATCAGATGCCCGATGGCGGCATTGATCGCGCCATCGCGGTCATCGATTTCGGCGCCAGCAGCACCACATTCAGCGTGCTCAAGGATCTGAAGGTCGTCTACACGCGTGACTTCGCGTTCGGCGGGCAGCAGCTCACCGAGGAAATCATGCGCACCTACGGGCTTTCCATGGAGGAGGCGGGGCGTGCCAAGAAGGAAGGCGGCCTGCCGAGCAACTACCAGCCTGAAGTCCTCGATCCGTTCATCGACGACATGACACAGCAGGTGAGTCGCTCGCTGCAGTTCTATCTCGCCTCCGGCAGCGGTCGCGAACAGCCTGAAAAGATTCTCGTGTGCGGCGGCTGTGCCAACATCGCTGGCGTCGATGATGTAATCGCCAGCCGGGTCGGCATTCCCGCGGAGCGCGGCGATCCGCTCGGCCAGATGAAGTTGTCCTCCCGCGCCAAGGCGCAGGCGGTCAAGAAGGATGCCACCGCGTTGCTCACGGCCTGTGGGCTCGCACTGCGGAGCTTCGACTGATGCCAAGAATCAACCTACTGCCCTGGCGTGCAGAGCAACGCAAGAAGCGCCAGCGCGAATTTGCATTCGCTGCGATCGGAGCGGTCGCCGTCGGCGGCCTCGTTACCCTGCTGCTGTCGCTGGTCGTCTCCGGCCGCATCGATCAGCAGAATGGGAAGAACCAGCTGCTGAGGGATGAGATCGCCAAGCTGGACAAGCAGATCACTGAAATTCTCGGCCTCGAAAACCAGAAGCAGCGCCTCATCGCGCGCATGGAGATCATTCAGAAACTGCAGCGCTCGCGGCCCGAGGTCGTGCACCTGTTCGACCAGCTGGTGCGCACCCTGCCGGATGGTGTCTACCTGACCTCCGTCAAGCAGGTCGAAAAGCGCCTCGAGCTCAAGGGCATGGCGCAGTCGAGCACGCGCGTGTCGGCGTTCATGCGTAACATCGATGATTCGGAGTGGCTCAAGAATCCGGAGCTTGAGGTGGTCGAGACCAAGAAGGATGTGGCGCTCGGCAGCGAGTTCACCTTGTTTGCCAACCAGGTCGGCGTGCAGTTGCCGGGTGAGGAATAGCCATGGCCTTACTCGACGACCTTCGTAATCTGGATCGCCGCGACATCGGGCGCTGGCCCGCGGTATTTCGCTGGGGCCTTATAGGCCTTGTCTTCCTGGTAGTGGCGTTGTTCGCCTCCTATTATTTCGTGTGGCAGAACCAGCGCCCCGAGCTGTTGCGCGCGCAGCAGGAAGAGCAGGAGCTGCGCCAGACCTTCGAGCAGAAGCAGCGCAAGGCCGCGAATTTCCAGGCCTATAAGGAGCAGCTGAAGGACATGGAGCGTTCCTTCGGCGCCATGCTGCGACAGCTGCCCGGCAAGACTGAAGTGCCGAGCCTGCTGGTCGATATCTCGCAGACCGGCCTCGCTGCCGGGCTGGAGGAGAAACTGTTCCAGCCGTCCAGCGAAGTGCGCCGGGATTTCTACGCGGAGCTCCCGATCAAGATCCGGTTGACGGGCAGCTACCACCAGCTCGGCACCTTTGTGAGCGGCATCGCGGCGCTGCCGCGCATCGTGACCTTGCACGACATCGAGATTCGGCCCGAGAGCAAAGACTCCATCGATCAGCTGGTGCTCGATGTCACCGCCAAGACGTATCGCTACCTCGAGGAAGACGAGGACAAGGGCGATGCGGGCAAGGCCGCGAAACCGGCGGCGAGCAAGAAGACATGAGTGCGGCAGGACGCGTGAGAGAGAACCGCATGCGCGAGCTCGGTAGAAAAGTGACGTTGGTCGCTCTGGCCGTGGCCGGGGCGGCGCTCCTTGCTGGTTGTGCTAGTGGCCAGGATGAGCTGCAACAGTGGATCGCGGAGGTCAAGCAGCGCCCGGGCGGCCGCATCGAGCCGCTGCCCGAGGTCAAGCCGTACGAAACCTTCGCGTACAGCGATGCGGACATGCGCTCGCCGTTCACGCCGGCTGCGCCAGCTTCGGCGAACAATGGTGTGCGTCCGGATACCAAGCGCAACCGCGAATTCCTCGAACAGTTTTCGCTCGATACGCTGAAGATGGTGGGTACATTGAAGCTCGAAGGCCGACAGTTCGGCCTGGTGCAGACCAAGGACGGCCTAGTGCACCGCGTTTTGCCGGGCCAGTATGTCGGTCAGAACGACGGCAAGATTGTTTCCATATCCGACGCCAAGATTTCGTTAGTCGAGATCGTTCCGGACGGCATGGGCGGCTACATGGAGCGGCCGGCTGCCCTGGGCCTGAAAGACTGATCTGTAAGGGAGCGTTCAAAATGAGTGGGATGAATCGGCTTTGGCTCGCTCTGGGAGCAGGTGTCCGCAGCGGACTCGGTGTCGCGTTGCTGGCCGTGCTCGCGACTGCGCTGCCCGGTCTCGCAGGGGCTCAGCCTGCGGAGGGACTGAAGTTGCAGGCGATCGACGTGCAGACGCTGCCTGGCCACCAGCTGCAGCTGCGGCTGCGTCTGAGCGGACCGGCACCGGAACCGCTCAGCTTCACCATCGATCGGCCGGCCCGCATCGCACTGGATCTGCCGAATACCAGTCTGGCGCTGCAAAACCGTCGCATCGATGTCAAGTCCGGCGGTCTCGACACGATTCTGGCCGCCGAAGCGGGCGGACGTACGCGCCTGGTACTCAACCTCGACTCGCTCATGCCATACCAGACGCGCGTCGACGGTAACAGCATCCTGGTCACGATCGGCGGTTCGCAGCAGGCCGCTGCCGAACCGGCCGCCACTCCCAGTGGTGGTGGGGCGGCACCGAGCCGCAGCGCCGCAGCCGGTGGTCCGCGCAGCATCCGTAACATCGATTTCCGACGCGCGCCCGATGGTGCCGGACGGGTGATCGTGGAACTGAGCGACCCGCGCACACCGGTGAATCTGCGCCAGCAAGGCACGCAGATCGTAGTCGATTTCGCGGGCGCCTCACTCCCGGCGGAACTGATGCGCCGCTTCGATGTGACCGACTTCGCCACCCCGGTGCAGAACGTCGATGCACTCAAGGTCAACGACAGCTCGCGGCTGGTGATCTCGGCCACTGGCGATTTCGAACAACTCGCCTACCAGACCGACAACCAGTACACCGTCGAAATCAAGCCGGCGATGAGATCGTCGGCGGCTGCGGAGGAGAAGAAGGAGTACGTCGGTGACCGGCTGACGCTGAACTTCCAGGACATCGAAACGCGTGCGGTACTGCAGCTGCTGGCGGATACGAGCGGACAGAACATCGTGGTGAGCGACTCGGTGCAGGGCAACGTCACATTGCGCCTGCAGAACGTCCCCTGGGACCAGGCGCTCGACATCGTTCTGCGCACCAAGGGCCTCGACAAGCGGCGCGAAGGCAACGTCATCATCGTCGCTCCCACCGAGGAGCTGGCGGCGCGCGAGAAGGCCGAGCTGGCAGCACGCAAGGACCTGCAGGAGCTCTCGCCACTGCGCACCGAGTACGTACAGGTCAATTACGCCAAGGCCGGGGATCTCGCCGGACTGATCAAGTCCTCCGGCACCAATTCACTGCTTTCGGCGCGCGGCAGCGTGACCATTGATGAGCGCACCAATACGCTCTTGGTCCAGGACACGGCGGATCGGCTGCAGGACATTCGCCGGCTGGTCTCGACGCTGGACATTCCGATCCGGCAGGTGTTGATCGAAGCACGCATCGTCATCGCCAATGACGACTTCTCACGCAACCTTGGCGTGCGTTTCGGCGCGACCGCGATTGCGGACCAGAGCGGGTTGGGATTCGGCGGCACCAATTCCGCTGGCGTGGTCTCCAGTAGCGGCGTCGGCCGGGAAGACGATCAGGTCGTCCTGCAGCCGAACAACAACAACGCGCCTGCGGGCACACCGCCGGCCGTGAGCCTGCCGGCCGTAAATGACCGCTACATGGTGAATCTGCCGGTCGCCAACCCGGCGGGCCGGTTCGCCCTCACGCTGCTCGATTCGGATTTCATCGTCGATCTCGAGCTGTCAGCTGCACAGGCTGAGGGTCGTGGTGAGATCGTCTCTGCGCCACGTGTGGTGACGGCCAACCAGCGTGAGGCCATCATCGAGCAGGGCACGGAAATTCCCTACCAGGAAGCGTCCTCCAGCGGCGCTACGACGATTCAGTTCAAGAAGGCCGTGCTGGCGCTGCGTGTCACGCCGCAGATCACGCCGGACAATCGCATCATCATGGACGTTACGGTGAGCAAGGACAGCGTGGGCCAGGTGATTGTGACCTCGGCCGGTGTGAACGTGCCGTCGATCGACACGCGCGAGATCGTCACGCAGGTGCTGGTGAATGACGGCCAGACAGTGGTGCTCGGCGGCATCATGGAGACCGAGCACCGCGAGACCGAGACCAAGGTGCCCTGGCTCGGCGACATCCCGGGCTTGGGTTGGCTGTTCAAGAACACGAGCAAGACCAACAACAAGGATGAGTTGTTGATCTTCATTACGCCGCGGATCCTGCGCGAGGGCGCGAATCTCTACTGACCCGCCGCGCGCGTAACGAGCGCAGTGGATACGCGGCCGCTGACAAGCGGCCGCGTGCTTTTGATGCTCACGAAACGCAACATCTTCCTGATCGGACCGATGGGTTCGGGCAAGACAGCCGTCGGACGGCATCTGGCGCGTGCGCTCAAGTTCCCATTCCACGACAGCGACGCCGAAATCGAGAGCCGCACCGGAGTCGACATCGCTTTCATCTTCGACAAGGAGGGTGAAAGCGGCTTCCGGGTGCGGGAGCACGAGGTCATCGAGCTCCTGACGCGTCTGGAACCGATCGTACTGGCCACGGGTGGCGGGGCGGTGCTGCGAGCCGACAACCGGCAGGCGCTCGCCACGCGCGGCTGCGTCGTGTACCTGCAGACCTCGGTGCGCCAGCAGCTCGAGCGAACCAGGCACGGCCGGCATCGCCCGTTGCTGCTCACCGGCGATCCACGGGCGCGCCTCGACGAGCTCATGCTGGAGCGGGCGCCACTGTACGCGGAGATCGCTGACATCACGGTGTCAACGGACGGCCGTCGGGTCCAGTCGGTCGCCGAGGACGTGCAGCGGCTGCTCCAAGAACGCCCGATACCTGCTGCCTTGTAGCCGGCCCTGCTGACGACGACTGCACTCCGCTCGCAACGCCTTTATACTGCGCGCCGCAAAAGCCGGCCGGCCAGGTGGCCAGCCCGTCTCACCCGGGTTTCAAGTGCAGCCACTCAGCATTGATCTTGGGACTCGCAGCTACCCGATCGTTATCGGCGAGAACCTCTTGTCGGATCGGCAGGTCCTGGATGGGCTGTTGCCGCAGCGAAGCGTCCTGATCGTCACCAATGACACGCTTTCACGTCTGCACCTGCCGGCCCTGATGCGAGGCTTGGGGGAGCGCAGCATCGCCACCCACAGCCTACCCGATGGCGAGCAGTTCAAGAATCTCGCGACGCTCGGCACGATCTTCGACGCCCTCGCCGCCGCCAATCTGCACCGTGACGGCGCGATCGTGGCGCTGGGTGGCGGCGTCGTCGGCGACATGGCTGGATTCGCCGCCGCATGCTATCAGCGCGGCATCGCGTACCTGCAGGTACCTACAACCCTGCTGGCGCAGGTCGATTCGGCCGTGGGCGGGAAGACCGGAGTGAATCATCCGGCCGGCAAGAACCTGATCGGCGCCTTCCATCATCCGGCCGGCGTGCTGTCCGATATCGCGACACTGCGTACGCTGCCGCCGCGCGAGCTGCGCGCCGGGCTTGCGGAAGTGATCAAGTACGGGCTGATCTGCGACGTCGCGTTTCTCGAGTGGATCGAGGGCGCGCTCGATGAGCTGCTGGCCTGCAGCGGCGAGGCGCTCGCACACGCGGTCCGGCGCTCGTGCGAGATCAAGGCGAGGATCGTCGCCGCTGATGAGCGTGAGCAGGGTATCCGTGCGGTGTTGAACCTTGGTCACACGTTCGGGCACGCACTCGAGGCAGCCACGGGCTACCGCGAATGGCTGCACGGCGAGGCAGTCGCGATCGGCTTGCTGATGGCTGCCGATCTTTCCGTGCGGCTCGGCTGGCTCGGCCATCCCGACGTGCAAAGGGTGAGGACCCTGTTGCGGCGGGCGGGTCTCCCGACATCGGTGCCGCCGTTGGGCGCGGCGCGCACGTTGCAATTCATGCACCTCGACAAGAAAGTGAAGGACGGCCGGCTGCGGCTGGTGCTGTTGCCCGCGCTCGGCGCCGCGCGTGTCAGCAGCGACTTTGACCCCAGCCAACTGCGCGCTACACTGCAGGAGTTCCTCGGCCAGTGAGCGTCGCTGTCAACCACGATGCCGACGGCGACCTGGCGCCATACGCGGCGCATGCTTCGCGGTCGCGCGGGCGCCGCTACGAGGAGCCGCCGCCGCGATTTCGCAGCGAGTACCAGCGCGACCGCGACCGGATCATTCATTCCACCGCATTCCGCCGCCTGGTCTACAAGACGCAGGTGTTCGTCAATCACGAAGGTGACCTGTATCGCACGCGCGTGACGCACTCGCTCGAAGTGGCCCAGATAGGCCGCACCATCGCGCGCGTGCTCAAGCTCAACGAGACGCTCACGGAGGCGATCTGCCTGGCGCACGATCTCGGGCACACGCCGTTCGGCCACGCCGGCCAGGATGCGCTCAACGAGTGCATGCGCGAGTACGGGGGCTTCGAGCACAACCTGCAATCGTTGCGGGTGGTCGACGAGCTGGAGGATCACTACGCGGCATTCCCAGGGCTCAACCTCACCTTCGAGTGCCGGGAGGGCATTCTCAAGCATTGCTCGCAGGCGAATGCGCGCCAGCTCGGTGAAATTGGAGAGCGGTTCCTGCGCCGCGAACAGCCGGGGCTGGAGGCGCAGCTCGCCAATCTGGCGGACGAAGTCGCTTACAACAATCACGATGTCGATGACGGCGTGCGCGCGGGGCTCATCAACGTCGAGCAGTTGCTGCAGACCGAGCTGTTCGGTGGGCAGTATCGCCAGGTGACGTCGCAATATCCGCAGCTCGGTGGCAGGCGACTGGTCTACGAAGTCGTGCGGCGCATGATCGATTACGTGGTCAGCGACGTGATCACCACCAGCCGGGCCGCCCTCGAAGCCTTGGCGCCGGCGAACATCGACGAGGCCCGGCGGGCCGGCCGGCCTCTCATTGGCTTCAGCACCGAGGCGCGCAGTCGCCAGGTGGAACTCAAGAGCTTCCTGCGCGAGCATGTCTACCGGCACTACAAGGTGCTACGCATGACTTCCAAGGCGCGGCGCGTGGTGCGCGAGTTGTTTACGGCATTCGTCGAGGATGTGCGCCTGATGCCGCCAGAACATTGCGCGAGTGCCCTGAAGGCTGAAGAGGTAACGGGGGCAGCCGGCAAGGCGCGAGCCGTCGCGGACTACATCGCCGGCATGACCGATCGCTATGCAATCCTCGAGCACGAGCGGCTCTTCAATCCAGCGGAGCGAACATGACCTCGAGCAAGAACATCCCCCTACGCGAGCGCCTGATCTTCGCTCTCGACGTGCCCGATGCGGGCAGCGCGCGCCGGCTCGTCGACCGGCTGGGCCCGGCGGTGGGCTTCTACAAGCTGGGGCTCGAGCTCTTCATGGCGGGTGAATACTTCGAGCTGCTCGATTGGATGGTGGGCAAGGGCAACCGAATTTTCGTCGACCTGAAGTTCTTCGATATTCCAGCCACGGTCGCGGCGGCGGTGCGACGCCTGACGAATCGCGGGGTCACGTTCGCCACGGTGCACGGCAACCAGTCGATCATGGAGGCTGCGGCCGCGTCCAAGGGCGATGTGAAGATCCTCGCCGTCACGGTGCTGACGAGCCTCGATCGCGGCGATCTGGACGATCTGGGCTTCAACTGCGATATCGAGCAGCTGGTCCTTTCACGGGCCCGGCGTGCGCTCGAAGCAGGTTGTGACGGCGTCATATCCTCAGGCCTGGAGGCGCGACTCCTGCGCCAGTACCTCGACCAACGTCTGCTGGTGGTCGTGCCTGGCATCCGCCCGGTGGAGAATCGCGCGACGGATGACCAGAAGCGCGCTGTAAGTGTCGAGGAAGCGTTTGCAAACGGTGCCGACTACATCGTGGTCGGGCGGCCCATTCGCGATGCTGACGATCCGCGCGCCGCGGCGGAAGCCATCCAGGCCAACATCGCGCGTGTTTTCTCCTGAAGGCGTAACGCTGCCATCTGGTGCCGGCACCCGGAGCTATTCGGCCTAGAACGATTCGGTCTCGAAGCGCCAGGCTTCCAGATCGGGCTCCCACCCCTCGGCTGACCAGCCCGCCTTTTCGCGCAAGTGACGCACGAAACTCTCGGCGTCGGGGACGCTGCCCCAGACATGGGGAATGAAGGTTACGCGTTCCACGCCGCGCCCGAGCACCAGCCCATGACGTTGCGGCACGAGTGCAGCCAGCAGCTCTGGGGTGCTCTGGACATCGAGTTTTTCCGGCGGTGACAGCACCGAGATCTCGATCTGCAGTTCCCGCCACTCGTGAGCGCGCAGTGCTTCAAAGCGCGGGTCGCGAAATCCTGAAGCGAAGGCGTTCTCCCACACGTCCTCGACCAGTGTCCGATCGGCCTCGAGCCGCCCGCAGCAGCCGCGCAAGCGGCCCGCGCTCGACAGAGTGACGAATGTGCTGCGTCGAGCGAGCAGCGTGGCCGGATACTCGCGCCAGGGAAATGAGGCCAGGGCTCCAAGCTCGAGCCCGGCGCGCAACGACTCGCGCGCCAGTGTCAGCAACATCTGGCGTGCGGTGGAATCAAGCATCGAATACGGCCCAGGCGCCGTAGCCGACGACGCGAGCGCAGTCACCCGCGGTATCGCCGGAATTGCGCAGGTCCTTGAGCTCGATCCTGAGCGCGCGCGCGCGCGCGCAACGCAGAAAGCCGTTCAGGCCGATGCAACCGCACGCCTGTTCGCCGCTGAGTCGTTGGGTGAACCCCACGATCGCTTCGTTGGTGGCGCGGTCGAGAATTCGCGCCGTTTCAGAGTCGTGGTAATGACTGAGGTCCGTGCTCACCACGAGGAGCGTTTCTGGGCCGCCCCACACTGCGTCCAGCACCTCGGCTACCTCGCCGGCGCTCGCGCTGCCGGCCGCAATGGGCAGCAGCTCGAACGTGCCAAGTAGACGCTGCAGGAACGGTAGCTGGACCTCGAGGCTGTGTTCCTCGGCGTGAGGCATATCGGTCGCGTGCACCTGCGCCAGTCCCAGCAGAGTGTTGCGCGCGTTGGCATCGATGGGTACCTCGCCCAGCGGAGTCGCGAAGGCACCTGCGGTGGGCACTGCCAGGCCGCGAAATGGCACGCGGTGACTCGGTCCGAGCACCACCACGCGGCGTACGCGAGTCGCCTCGGCGCGCAGCAGGCGAAAGCCAGATGCGGCGATCGGGCCCGAGTACACGTACCCGGCATGCGGCACGATGAGCGCTTTCAGCGCGGGCTGCGCTGTGGTATCGCCCCGCAACAGGAAGTCCAGGAACCCGCCGAGCTCCGCGGGGTCATCTGGATAGAACAGCCCGGCGACGGCGGGCGGCCGAACGCGTAAGCTTGCTTTCCCAGGCACCATAGCGGCGGCAGTATCGGACTGGCAATTGCCGTCGGGCAAGCCGTATGAACACCGCCGACCCTAGCTTCGTACACGACACGCGCTACTGGCACTGGTTAGACCAGGAACGGATTCAGTGCGACGTATGCCCGCGGGCTTGCAAGCTGCGCGCCGGTCAGCGTGGCCTGTGCTTCGTGCGCGGCCACGAAGATGCGAGCATCAAGCTGCTGAGCTACGGTCGCTCGAGCGGTTTTTGTGTCGACCCCATCGAGAAGAAGCCTCTCAACCACTTCCTGCCCGGCAGCTCGGTGCTTTCCTTCGGTACGGCCGGCTGCAATCTCGCCTGCAAGTTCTGTCAGAACTGGGACATCAGCAAGTCGCGCGAAGTGGATACGCTGGCGGACCGCGCCAGTCCTGTAGAACTGGCGGCGGCGGCCCGGCGGTTGGGCTGTGAGGGCGTTGCCTTCACCTACAACGATCCAGTCGTATTCATGGAGTACGCGATCGATGTCGCGCAAGCCTGCCACGAACTCGATATCCGGTCGGTGGCCGTGACCGCGGGCTACATGTGTGCCGAGCCGCGCGCCGAGTTCTACCGCTACATGGACGCTGCGAATGTCGATCTGAAAGGCTTTACGGAGCGCTTCTATTACAAGGTGTGTGGCGGGGAGCTCAAGCCGGTTCTGGAGACGCTCGAGTTTCTGCGCCACGAAACGCGTGTCTGGTTCGAGATTACAACGCTCCTGATTCCGGGGGAGAACGATTCGGATGCGGAACTCGATCAGCTGTCCGCGTGGATCATGGATCGCCTTGGCCCGGACGTGCCGCTGCACTTCACCGCATTTCATCCGGACTGGAAGATGATGGATAAGGGGCCGACTCCGCCTGCAACGTTGCGGCGCGCACGCGAGATCGCGCGCCGCAACGGCCTGCGTTACGTCTATACGGGCAATGTGCATGATGCCCAGGGAGGCAGCACCTGGTGTCACCACTGCGGGGCATTGCTCATTGAGCGGGATTGGTATGAGCTCGGGCGCTGGACCCTGGATCCAGACGGCCGCTGTTCATCCTGCGGAACGGTACTGCCTGGCGTTTTTCAGTCGCGGCATGGTGACTGGGGCCGGCGACGGCAGCCCGTACGCCTCTCGTTGCGTTGATCAGGATGCCGCTGCGCATCTGCAGCGCAATAGCCCTGGTGCTCCTGCTCGCAGGTTGCGTGACATCCGTGCGACGTCCGGAACTGCCGCCGCCCGCGCCGGCCGCGGGGACTACAGGTCTGCCCGCACCAGGAGCCAGAATCGCGTCACTCGCCGAGACGTTGGTCGGCTCACCCTATCGATACGGCGGTGCAGATCCGGCGGGATTCGATTGCAGCGGACTCGTGTTCTTCGTTCATCGCCAACTGGGCATCAGCGTCCCGCGCACTGTGGCTAGCCAATCCCTGTCCGCCATGCCGGTCGACCCGGCCCATCTTCAGCCGGGGGACCTGGTCTTCTTTCGCGAATCAGGCGTCGACGCGACGCATGTCGGCGTCTATACGGGTGGTCACCGGTTCATCCACGCTCCTCAGAGCGGGCGGCCGGTTAGCTACGGATCGCTCGAGGACGACTACTATCGCGCCACGTTCGTGGGCGCCGGGCGATTTTACCGCGCCGAATAACGGGCGATCGTACTCGTCGTAAGGAGGCTGACGTCATTGCCCAGCTGCACGAAGTCGGCTATTCGGGTCGCGTAGTTCGGTGGTTCGCGTCCGCGTTCATCAGCGCCGCCGCGCGCAGGATCGCCTTGCGGATGCGCGGGTAGGTGCCGCAGCGGCACAGATTGGTAATCGTATCGACGTCAGCGCGCGTGGGCTGCGGCTTGCGCTTGAGCAGATCGACAGCGGCCATGATCTGCCCCGGCTGGCAATAGCCGCACTGCGGGACATCTTCCTCGATCCAGGCCTGCTGCACCGGATGCAGGCCCTGGTCCGAAGCCAGTCCCTCTATGGTGGTGACGTGTTTCCCGGCGATCGCAGCCATTGGCACAAGGCAAGAGCGTGTCGCCTGCCCGTCGACGTGAACCGTACAGGCGCCGCAGGAGCCGATGCCGCATCCGAACTTCGTGCCGGTGAGCTGCGCCTGATCGCGCAGGTACCAGAGTAACGGCATTTCCTGTGCGCCAGCGAATTCGGCTGTTCTGCCATTGAGCGTGAAGGCGATCGCCATGCCGATCTCCCGTGCAAACCGCTTCTGTCTGATCGCGCCCTGTGCGGCAAGTTCGCTGCTTTGACGGTGTTTAGCAAGTGCTGCCAGTGCGTGGCAGTGAACGCGGCCGCAATCTGCGGCGGCGTCAGTGGCGATTAGTAACTGCGGGGCACACGTCCGCATCGATTGCACAGCGCTTCGTCCCTGACGAGTAATGGCAGCGGTCACAAGCGCGATCGCCACCTTGCGGCAGGCGGCAACGGCCCGTGCGTTAACATGTGGCGTCCGGAGAGGGCGGTTGTGCGGAGCAGATCATGGCCGAGCAGCAGACGATTCGCGGCGCCTGCTTGTGCGGGGCGGTGCAGTTCGAAGTCAAGCCCCCGACGAAGTGGTGTGCGCACTGTCATTGCACGATGTGCCGGCGCGCCCATGGTGCAGGAGCCGTGACCTGGTTTGGCGCGCACAGCGACAGCTTCCGCCTGACCGCCGGCGCGGACCACCTCACGTGGTACCAGTCATCACCGAGCGCGCGGCGTGCGTTCTGTGCCCGGTGCGGCAGCACGCTCTTCTTCGAGGGGCAGCGCTGGCCGGGGGAAATTCACATCGCGCGCGCGAGCGTCCCCGGTCCGATCGATCGGGAACCGCAGGCGCACGTGTTCTACGACGTGCGCGTCGACTGGTTGACACTCCACGACGAGCTGCCGAAGCTCGGCGGTCCGCAGGGCAATGAGCCGCTGTCGCCGACGCGGAGTGAACGATGAGCCTAAGTGAGTTGATGTTCCTGTTCGGTGCCGCGGTGTTCGCGGTGACGGGCGTATTGGCCGCTGCGCGTCAGAACATGGACGTGCTGAGCTTCATCGTCATTGGCGTGGTGACTGCGACCGGCGGCGGCACCTTGCGCGACCTGATGCTGGATCAGCCGCTGTTCTGGCTGAGTAAGCCGCAGTTCCTCTACGTCAGTGCGGGTGCTGCGGTGGCGACTTTCTTCTTCGAGCGGCGCTTCCGGGCAACGCTGCGCGGGTTCCTGTATCTCGATGCAATCGCGACTGCGGTGTACACGGTGCTTTCCACCGAGAATACCCTGCGGCTCGGGTTCAAGCCCGGCATCGCGGTCGTCATGGGCGTGATTACGGGCATCGGGGGCGGAATCATCCGCGACCTGATGACCGGGCAGGAGACCATTCTGATGCGTCGCGAGCTGTACATGACACCGATTCTGCTCGGCGGGATGCTTTATATCGCGCTTCGCGGCGCAGGCATCCTCGAGCCCGCCGCTGCAGCGTGGCTCGCCATGATTGCGATCGCCGCCATTCGGCTCGCTGCCATCCGCTGGGGTTGGGCGTTCCCTGAGTGGCTCACGTACCGGCCGTTGCGCTGATCGCGACGCTTGCATCGGGACCGAATA
>Ga0326726_10001134_pt1 | contig 24673 bp, 17 predicted proteins | sample MHFenrmetagenome_2_FD_207603 | JGI IMG/M metagenome (GOLD analysis project Ga0326726, IMG submission 207603) | Lab enriched peat soil microbial communities from Michigan Hollow, Ithaca, NY, United States - MHF15MN | ecosystem: Environmental > Terrestrial > Soil > Wetlands > Peat | place: USA... | reverse complement strand
GCAGCGCGCTGATGGATTCGTTGCCCAAGGTCGGCCATGGATTCTCAGTGCCGAAGAACTGGATGCCGCAATTCACAAAGTCCTTCAAGCATCTCGAAGAGCATTCACAAATCGACACCGTGTCCCATGTCATCGAATTGCATGACCTGCCGCTGGTCGAAGTGCCCGCATCGGGCCCCGAGGGAGATATGATGGCGGTCATGATCTCCGGCGACGGTGGCTGGGCATCCGTCGATCGCCAGTTGTCGAAACAACTGGCGGATCACGGTATTCCCGCGGTGGGACTGAACGCGCTCAAGTACTTTTGGACACGGCGAACTCCGGATGAGGCGTCCGGGGACTTGGAGCGCATCATCCAGTACTACATGCCCCGATGGAAGAAGAAGCAGGTGCTCCTGATCGGCTATTCGCGCGGCGCCGACGTCCTCCCGTTCATGGCGAATCGGCTGCCTGACAGCCTGCTTTCCAATGTGCAGCTCATCTGCCTGATCGGTGCGGAACGATCGGTGGATTTTCAGTTTCACCTGAGCGATTTCCTAGGGAGCCCCACACACCCTTCCGATCTGCCGACGAAACCGGAGGTCGACAAATTGCGCGGCCGCAAGGTCCTGTGTATCCGCGGCGATGAAGAGAATGCGAGCCTCTGCGAGGACCTGGATACCGCTGCCGTTGACATCGTGGTAATGAAAGGCGGGCACCACATGGGCGGGTCGTACTCGGCCATGGCCGACATCATCATGCACGAGGTGGGCTGGCAGCAGTAGGCGGGCGAGGGATCATTTCAAGAGCCCCTCTCCCCCTCGTCGGCCTGCGGCCTCCGAGGGACCTCTCCCGTTGGGAGACGATTAAGGGCACGCGCGGTACTATTCGGGCTTGGGCGGTGACGCGGGTAACATGCAGCGTGACGGCTCGTCGTGGCGCAGGCCGAGGGCGTAGTCGGCCTGCATGAGTTTCTGGATTTCGCGCGTCCCTTCATAGATCGAAGAGCCCTTGGCGTTGCGATAGAAGCGCTCGACCGGGTACTCGTCGGAGTAGCCGTAGGCGCCGTGCACCTGGACAGCGTCCGCGGCGGCGGCTTCCGCGGCCTCGGCCGCGATCCACTTGGCCAACGCCGTCTCGCGTGTGTTCGGCTGCCCGGAGTTCTTTAGCCACGCGGCGCGCAGCCAAAGGAGCCGACCGATCTCGGCGTTGGCCGCCATCCGGGCGATCATCTCCTTGACCAACTGGTGATCATGGATCGGGCGACCGAAAGCGTGGCGCGTCTCTGAGTATGACACGCAGGCATCGAGGCAGGCGCGCACCAGCCCGGTTGCCCCGGCGGCCACGGTGAAGCGCCCCTGATCGAGGGCGAACATCGCGATCTTGAATCCTTCGCTGGGGAAACCAAGCATGCTCTCCTTCGGAACCTTGACATCCTGCAACGCGATGGAGCCGGTGTTGCCGGCACGCACGCCCAACTTGCCATGGATCGACGAGGTCGTGAGGCCGGGCATGCCGCGCTCGAGCATGAAGGCGCTCATCCCGGAATGATCGCGCGCGGTCATCTTCTTGCGGTCGGTCCAAGCGAAGACCAGAAAAGTGTCGGCGACATCAGCCAGGGAGATCCAGGTCTTCTCGCCGTTGAGACGATAGCCGGTCCCATCGGCGTCCGCGGTGGTCTGCAACCCAACGACGTCGGACCCGACATTGGGCTCGGTCAGTCCGAAGGCGCCGATCCGCTTGGCACTGACCAAATCCGGGAGATATCTCTGTTTCTGCGTATCGGAACCCCACGTGAGTATCGTCAGCAAGACCAGCCCGACATGGACCGAGAGGATGACACGGACGGATGTGTCCGCGTATTCGGCTTCCTCGCAGGCCAGGCCGAGGGCGACATAATCCATCCCGACGCCACCGTAGGTCGTGGGGAGACACAGGCCGAGGATGTCGGCTGCGGCGAGCTTGGGCATGAGCATGGGATCGTGACGGCTTTCCCGATCGCGCTCACGGATGGTCGGGAGCACTTCGCGGGCACAGAATTCGCGAACCAGTGATTGCACGGCCTTGTGCCCGTCGGATAACGAGAAGTCGATCATAGCGAACTCACCGTACACGATCACGAGAGTGGGATCAAGACAGAATCGTCGCCGGCGGGCATGCGAGCCTAGCAAGAGGCTCTGCCGACAGGCCGAGAACCTGTCGGGAGCAGCCATTTAGCCGGGGCGGTCGCATGGCCGCCCGTGGGATGGTGCGGACTATCCGCTGATCTGCGCCGGCTCGTGATGCGCGGTGGGGCCTGAATCCCCTTCGGTCGTACCTGTCGCCGTTGCCGGGACCTGCGGAACGCCACGGGCCAAGAGCGAGTACACGACCGGGACGATGATCAGAGTCAGGAACGTGGAGAAGAACAGGCCGCCGACAACGGCCAAACCCAACGGGCGGCGTGATTCTCCGCCGGCCCCGACGCCGATGGCGATGGGCAAGATTCCGAAGATGGTCGCAAACGAGGTCATGAGGATCGGCCGCAAGCGAATGGCCGCCGCCTGCATGACGGCGTCGGCCGCCTTCAGCCCCTGATTGCGAAGCTGGTTGGAGAACTCCACAATCAAAATCGCATTCTTCGTGACCAAGCCGACGAGCATGATCAGTCCGATCTGCGAGTAGATGTTCAGGCTCTCGCGGAAGACGAACAGAGTCAGAAGTGCGCCGAACACCGCCAGCGGCACCGACAAGAGAATCGTCATCGGGTGGATGAAGCTCTCGAATTGGGCCGCCAAGACGAGATAGATGAACACGACTGCGAGCACGAACATGAAGTACAAGCTCGAACTCGAGCTTTTGTATTCCAACGACTGTCCCGCGAATTCGCGTTTGACGCCACTGGGGAGTTTGGTCGAGGCGATCTGATCGAGGCCATCGAGGGCCTGCCCCAACGTCACGCCGGGCGGCAAGTTGGCGGTGATGTGGGCCGCACGCAACCGATTGTAATGGTTCAGTTCCTTCGGCGCGACGGTCTCTTCGACCTTGACGACGCTGGCCAGTTGCAGCAAGCCACCGCTGCCGCGAATGTAGAGGTCGGGGATGCTGCTGGGCGTGGCTCGTTCCTGCGGTTTCATCTGCAGAATCACATCGTATTGCTTGGTTCCGCGTTTGAAGTTCGTGACCTGCCGCCCGCCCAAGAGCGTCTCAAGGGTGGTGCCGACGTCGGACACGGAGACACCAAGACTGGCCGCGCGCTCGCGGTCGATACGAATGTCCAACTGCGGTTTGTTCAGGCGCAAATCGCTGTCGAGGTTGATGAGCATCCCCATCTTCGATGCGTCGCCCATCATGATGCCGACCGCCTGGCTCAAGTCGTCGTAGGTGTCCGCTTCGAGAACGTAATCGATCTGGCTCGAGGCGAAGCTGCCGCCGAGACTGGGGGGATTGATGACGAAGGCGAGGACGCCGGGAATGGCCATCAACTGAGGGAATAATTCGCGGACGATTTCCTGCTGCGTCTTCTTGCGTTGATCGCGCGGCTTAAGCGCCATGAACATGAAACCGTTGGTGACCTCTCCCGGACCGCTGAAGCCGAGCCCAATCGCCGAAAAGAGCGATCTCACTTCGGGAACGGCCAGAAGCTTGCTCTCAATCTGCTTCAAGTACTTGTCCGTGTAGTCGAGCGTCGAGCCTTCCGGCGCGATCACGACACCGAATCCGATGCCCCGGTCTTCGGTCGGGACGAGTTCGCTCGGCAAGAGCCGGAAAAGCCCCACGGCGAGAACGACAGCGACGACACCCAACGCGAGCAAGATCACGCGCCGTCGCAGCGACCAGGTCAACAGCCGTTTATAAATCCGATCCAACGCCTCGAAGAACGCGTCGAAGGAACGAGACGCCCACCCTTTTCCACCGCCGTGAAGGGGCCGCAAGACCTTCGACCCAAGCATCGGTGTCAGCGTAAGCGCCACGAAGCCGGAGATGAGTACGGAGACAGCGACCGTGATCCCAAACTCGTTGAAGAGTCTTCCCACCGAGCCAGTCAGGAAGGCGAGCGGCACGAACACTGCGACGAGCGCGATGGTCGTGGCAATGACGGCGAAGCCGATCTCGTTGCTGCCGTCGAGCGCCGCTTGCTTGCGGTCTTTCCCCATCTCCATATGGCGGTAGATGTTTTCGAGCACGACGATGGCATCGTCGACCACCAGACCGATCGCCAAGACCAGTGCCAGGAGCGTGAGGATGTTGATCGTAAAGCCGGCAAAGTAGGCCACGGCAAGCGCACCGACAATCGAGATCGGGATCGCGACCGTCGGGATCATGGTGGCGCGGAAACTCTTTAAGAATGCGAGAACGACCAGGACCACCAGGCACATCGCGATCAATAGCGTCTGCGCAACTTCGGAAATGGAATCTTTGATAAAGAGGGATGAATCGTACGCGACATCCAGGGTCACGCCCTCGGGCAATAGCTTGGTCAGCTCCGGCAGGGCGGCGCGCACTTCGGCGGCCACGTCAACCGTGCTGGCCTTCGACTGTTTGACGATCCCAAGTCCGACGGCCGGCTTGCCATTGTACCGGGCCAGCGTGCGCTCGTCTTCAGCGCCCAGCGTGACTTCCGCGACGTCACTCAGACGAATCAGGCCATCGTGGTCGTCCGAGACGATGATGGCGCCGAATTCCCCGGGCTGCGACAGTTCCCCGCGGGTTCGAACCGCGAACTCGCGGCCGGTCCCCTCGACGCGTCCGCCGGGGATCTCCGCATTCTCGCGACGAATCGCCGCTTCCACATCCTGGGCGGTCAGCCCATGGGCGGCCATCTTTAGCGGATCTAGCCAGACGCGCATGGCGTAGCGCCGCTCGCCGCCGATGATCACCGAACCCACGCCGGGAAGCCGCTGGAGGCGCTCCTTCATGACGCGGTCACCAATGTCGGTCAATTCCAACCCGGAGTAGTTCTCGCTATACAATGCCAGCCAGACTATCGCCTGCGCGTTGGCGTCGACCTTGGAGATGACCGGATCGTCGACCTCCTGCGGCAACTGGCCACGGATGCGCGAGACGCGGTCGCGAACGTCGTTGGCGGCCTCGTCGACGACGCGATTGAGCTCGAATTCGATCGTGATGACCGATCCGCCATCGCGGCTCGACGAACTCATCGTCTTAACGCCTTCCAGCGTGGCGAATTGCTCTTCAAGCACGTTGGTGATTTCGGTCTCGACGACGCTGGCGCTGGCGCCGCGATAGAGCGTCACGACCGAGACGACCGGCGGATCGATGTCGGGGTACTCGCGGACCGGCAGGCGCGTGTAGGCAATGATGCCGAAGAGCACGATGGCCAGGCTCATGACGGTGGCAAACACCGGCCGCCGTATCGAAATCTGACTGAGCTTCATAGGATCATGCCCTCATCCGGGCCATTGCCCGTCAAGATGCTCCTTGGGACTTTTGGGACGTGATGGGCAGAACGTGCGCGCCATCGAAGAGTTTTTGATGGCCGGCGCGCACCACCTGGGCGCCGGAGTCAAGCCCCTTGAGAATTTCGACCACGTCTGTCAACCGAGTCCCCAGAGCCACGGCCACTCGCGCGACACTGCTATCAGGCTTCACGATGTAGACGAACGATTGATTACCGTTAGCGAAGACGGCCTCGCTGGGTACGGTGAGCGCATTGGCCCGCTCGCTCAAAACGACCGAGACATCGGCGGACATGCCGGGACGGAACTTACGATCCGGATTGAGCACATGGGCGATCACGCGGGCATTGCGCGTGGCCGGGTCAAGCATCGGCTCGATGGCGAAAATCGTGCCCTTGACCTCGTACCCCGGGTAGACCGAGGTCGACACCATGACTTCGGCGCCGGGCATCAACTGTACGAGAAAGCGCTCGGGAACCGAGAAGCTGATGCGGATCTCATCGATGTTTGCCAAGTCCGTGACCGTCTGTCCGATGCGGAGAAAAGTCCCAACGCTGACTCGGCGGGCACCGATCATGCCGCTGAACGGCGCGACGATCCGGGTCTTGGCCAACCGCGCTTTCGCCAGCGCAAGGCTGGCTTCGGCGACTTTCAGGGATGCGGCCGCATCATCCAGATCCTGAGGCGCCCCGGCGCCCTGCTCGACGATGGACTTGATCCGTTGGTACGAAGATTGGCTCTGCGCGAGGACCGCCTCGGCGCGACCGACTTCGGCCGACAATTGCGAATCATCAAGCTGCGCGATGAGGTCGCCCTTCTTGATGGCCCCACCTTCCGTGAAGGGCAACGCAACGACCGACGCGTCGATCTCAGAAACGACGCTGATGGCTTCAATCGCCTCGACGTTTCCAACCGCGTCGAACCGATCGGCCACCGTCTGAACGGCCACCTGCGCCACTTCGACCGGCATCGGCGGCATCGTGAACCCGCCATGCGCCGACTGCTGTTGGGAGCACCCTGCCAGGGCCAGGAATGCAAACCCGATGACCGGGGAAATGATGGTCCGAGTGCGTTTCATCCTATTTGTTCTCCGCATAACCATGTCATGCCATCCTCATTCGGCCGCGGCCAGGCCGCTGCCGTCTGCCATCAATCCGCGAATTGTCGCGGACGCCTTGGCGGTCCGCACCAGTGCGGCGGAATACCGTTGCTGCGCCGCCGCCAAGTCGGCGGCCAAACGTACCAGCTCGAACGCCGTCGATCGTCCATTCTGAAATTGTATCATGCCGATCCGCACCTGTTCCTGCGCTGCCGTCACGCCGTCGGACGCGGCGGACAAACGGCCGCTTCCGTGTGCGAGTTCTCGATAGGCGTCGCGCACTCGATCGGACAAGGCGCGTTCAAAAGAGCTGTAGCGGACTTGTGCCCGTTGCGCTTCCGCATCGAGCCGGTTCTTCTCCCCCAGGCCGCTGCGCAATCCAATGGGGATGGTGACTTGAACGCCGACGCTCCAACTGGGGAAATCACGATTGCTGACCTGGCTCAAGGCGTCGCTGATACTCCCGTTGGTCGTCGTGCGCAGCGTGTCGCCGCCGAAGATGACATCTTGGGGCGATCCACCGAGCCCATTGCCGCCGTAGGAACCAACCAGATCGACCTGAGGCAGCGATTCCCAGTGCGCGGCGCGCGCGTAGGTCTGCGCCGCGGCGATGTCCTTCGCGGCCGCTTTCAGATCGAGGTTACTCTTAGAGACCTTCGCCAAAATTGTGTCTAATGGCTCAACCGCGAATTCGTGGGGAGGCTCGTCGGACGCGATGAACCGACCCGCCGACTCCACCGGTCTCTTGCCGATGAGTGAGGCCAACCGGTCTGATTGCCGGCCCAGTTGCTCGTCTTGTTCCAGAAGGCCGAGAGTCTGTTCGGCCAGGAATGTCTGCGCGGTTGCGACTTGATCGGGTCCAACCAATCCCGACTGGGCCCGGAGTTGCGTCTCTTTCAGGAAGGCGTCGGCTTGGTCGCGCGTCAATTGTTGCACGGCGTAATCGCGTTCCGCGGCATAGAGATCCCAGTAGGTTCGCTCGGTCTCCGCCGCGATCTCCGAGACGGCCTGCTCATATCGCGCCTTGGCCGCTTCGGCTGCCTGATGCGCGGCAACAACGCGCTTGCGGGCCGAGGAAGCAAAGCCGGTGAGCAACGGCTGACGAACGCTGAGGCTGCCGAACGCATCATACTCGGGATTGAGAAAGGCGAGTGTCGAATTGGTCTCGGTCCGGGTGGTGTTTAATGCCAATTCGAGGCTCGTGCCGATCGGAGAGAAGACGCGCAACCCACCTTCAGTCGTCGTCTGCTTGGTGATCAACGGGTTTGCGCCAGAAAAGAACGATGATGTTGGCTGCTGATTGTCGCTGTGATTCCAATTGAAGAAGAGTTCCGGATCAAAGGCCCCGGCCTCGCTGCGGAGAGCGCCGCGCGCCGCGTGATACGCTGCCTTGGCGTCTTGAACGGACGTGCTGCTGTCCAGCGCCGCGCGCATCGCATCGTGCAACGAGAGCGGCGTGCCCGTCATAGATCGCAGCACCGATTGCAGCGCGCTGTCCGGGCTTGCCGCGGCATCTGCGGACGCAATGCCGAGCCCGGGCGCTGCAGCGACGACGAGGAATAGAATGACTGCAGCCGCCACGAGCCGCGAGTAGTCCGTCCTACGCATGGTTTTGTCCGGCTGTGTTGATCGGGCCTCCAAGGCCACCAAAATACTCCTCTTTACGGGACAAGAGTGCGGAAATTGATGTGGAAAGCGAAGGCTCAACCGTGGCTCGTATCACCAAATCCTCCATTACCACTTGCCAAACGCGCCGGCTGTGGTTACGTTCCCGATGCGAGTTACTCTCAGGAACTGGCTCTATTATAGTAACTCCAGGGTGCACGCGCAAGGAGATCCTCAACTGCTGAACTGCCACAAAAAAGCCCACAAGCCGGAATGCCCGGTCCGGGAGATTCTCCATCGCGTCGGGGACAAATGGAGCATCCAGGTCGTCGCCTTTTTGTGCGATGGCCCCAAACGATTTACGGAGCTGCGGCGGTCGATTGAGGGTATTTCGCAACGCATGCTGACTTTGACCCTGCGGGAATTGGAACGCGATGGGCTGGTCACGCGGACGGTCTACCCGACCATTCCTCCCCGGGTCGATTACGAGCTTACCTCACTGGGCCGCAAGTTGCTTCAGCCGATCACCGCTCTGGCCCGTTGGGCCGAGAAGCACCGCGCCTCAATCCAGACTGCGCGCGACCAGTACGACAGCCGCGCGGGGCAAAGACGCCGCATCGTCCGCGCCTGAGCGATCACCTCGCGTGTCAGGCTGGACAGACGCCGTGGACGACCTCGGTCTCGCTGTTTGATTCGAAAGCAAGAAGGCCCGGTGCGACGCACCGGGCCTTGTTCTATCCCCCAACTTGATCCGTCGGTTGCCGATTAGACCTTGGGGCCCGCGGCGACAATCTCCGCGGGGCAGCCGTCCGTGAATTGCTTGAAATTGTCGATGAAGCGCATGGCCAGATCGCGGTATTTCTGCTGGTAGGCGGACTTGTCGTGCCAGGAACTCTCTGGTCGCAGAACCGGATCCGGGACTTCGGGACAGGTTTTCGGCACGGAGAATCCGAAGATCGGGTCTTTGTAATACTCCACGTTGTCGAGCTTTCCATCAAGCGCAGCGTCCAGAAGCGCACGGGTGTAGCGAATGCTGATGCGTTTGCCGACTCCGTATGGCCCGCCGGTCCAGCCCGTATTCACCAACCAGCAGGTGACATTGTAATGCGTCATCTTGCGCTTGAGAATGTCAGCGTAGAAGTACGGATGATGCACCATGAAGGGCGCGCCGAAGCAGGCGCTAAAAGTAATTTCGGGCTCCTTCCCCATTTCGATTTCCGTCCCGCTCACCTTGGCGGTGTAACCGGACATGAAATGGTACAAGGCCTGGTCGGGGCTCAGACGGGCGATCGGGGGCATGACACCGGACGCGTCGCAGGTGAGCATGATGATGTTCTTCGGATGCCCAGCCATCTTCTCCGGAACCGCATTCTCGATGTAGTCGAGCGGGTAGGACGCGCGTGTGTTCTCAGTCCGCCGATCATCGTCCAAATCCGGCAGCCGGCTGATGGGATCGTAGATCACGTTCTCGAGAATAGTCCCGTACTTGCGGGTGCAGGCGAAGATCTCCGGCTCGGCCGTGGGTGACAGCGCGATCACCTTGGCATAGCAGCCGTTCTCGAAATTAAAGACTCCCTCATCGCTCCAGCCATGCTCGTCATCGCCGATGAGCCGGCGACGGGGATCGGCGGACAAAGTGGTCTTGCCGGTGCCGGACAACCCAAAGAACAGGGCACTGACGCCATCCTTACCGACATTCGCCGAGCAATGCATGGAGAGGATGCCCTGCAGCGGCAGCAGGTAGTTGAGAATCGTAAATGCCGATTTCTTGATCTCGCCGCCGTATCCGGTCCCGCCGATCAGCACCAACTTCTGTTCGAAGCTCAAGAGGATGAACGTCGGGGACATCGTGCCATCAATTTCCGGGGCGCCTTGGAAGGATGGAATGCTAATAATCGTGAACTCAGGGACGTGACGGCGCTGATCTTCCAGCGTGTCAACGGGAATGAACATGTTTCGGGCAAACATGCTGTGCCAGGCGTATTCGGTCACCACGCGAATGGGAAGCCGGTAGTTCGGATCGGCTCCGACATGACAGTCCTGGACGAAGACATCCCGGTCTTGCAGGTAGGCCTGCAAACGACTCATGACGGCGCTGAATTTCTCGGCGCTGAATGGCCGGTTGTATTTCCCCCACCAGATGTGCGGGTCGGTCGACGCTTCGCGCACGATGAACTTGTCGTTGGCGGCACGGGCGGTGTGCTTGCCGGTGTTGACGATGAACGCGCCGTGGTGAGCGATTTGGCCCTCGCGACGGAAGATCGCCTCTTCGTACGTGGCCGCGGTGCTCAAATTCCAGTACACCCGATTCAGTTTGGAGAGACCCTGGTCCTTCAGACGGAAGTCCGAAGCCCGCTCCATGGCGATGTCTTGGGCGGGGGTCTTGATATCGAGGTAGAACTTCATAGCCAGTCCCTCACGAGCTTTCTGTCGCCGATGAAGATTTCGTTGGGAGCGTTGGGATCTAATGCCCACTTGATACGAGCAACGCCCTCGGTGATGTCTTTAACCGTCCCACAGTAGCTAAGCCTCAGGTACCCTTCCATGCCGAATTCCTTACCGGGTACCGTCACGACGCGGACCTTATTGAGCAGGAAGTGGCAGAGTTCCACCGAACTCTTGTTGAAGGCGCGGAAATCGGGCAGGCAGTAGAATGTCCCACCCGGTTTGGTGATATGAACTCCATCGATAGACTTGAGTTCTTGCACCATGATGTCGCGGTTGTTCTGGAGTGTGTAGCGCAAGCTTTCCACCCCACTCTGGACACCATTCAGCGCTCCGACCGAAGCCACTTGGGAGATTGTCGAAGGGCACGAGGTGGTCTGAGCCTGAACGTTAATCATGACTTCGACGATCTTCTTCGGAGCTACGGTCCAGCCGATGCGAAAGCCGGTCATCGCGTAGAGCTTGGAGACGCCATTGATGACGATGATCTTCGAGTCCTCGAGATCCTTCTTCACGAACCGGTAAGCCGGGCAGAAGGTCTTCCCATCAAAGATCAGTTTGTGGTAGATGTCGTCGGTGATGAGATAGATCCCCTTGGCTTCGCAGAACTCCACAATTTCGGCGATGAAATCTTCTGAGAACACCGCGCCGGAGGGGTTGTTCGGGCTGTTGAGAATGATCGCCTTCGTGTAGGAACTGACCGAAGCCTTGATATCCTGGATGCGTGGTTGGAAGCGGCCATCCTCCGATGGGACGATGACTGGGACACCGTAGACCATCTTCACCATCTCCGGGTAGCTCACCCAGTAGGGGGTGGTGATGATCACTTCATCCTGCGGATTGACCAGGACGGTCAAGAGCACCGAGAGCGCCTGCTTGGCGCCACCGGAGACGATCACATTCTCGGGGCTAACAAACTTGCCGTAGTTCTCTTCCATGTACCGGATGATCGCCTTCTTGAGTTCCGGGATGCCGTCGGTCGGCGTGTAGCGCACCTCGCCGGTGGTGACTTGTGCAGCGGCGCTGCGGATGGCGTCCATCGGGACCTTGCTTTTCGGTTCACCCGCGCCGAGGTGGATGACCGGCTCGCCCTTTTCTCTGAGCACTCGCGCCTGCTCGTTGAGTCTCAGAGTCGGGGAATCAGCGATGGACCGTGCCAGTTGACTGATGCTCATTGCTCGGGAATCCTCCTCATCGAACTGCTGCGCGGGGTTGAACCAAACACCCGATCACAGAATCGAGCACGAAACCGCGCAATCCTAATGTCCCGCAAAGGGGACCGAGTACATCCATGCAGGTCTTGGGGATTTCTGTCAACCAATTAAACCACAAGGGATTGGATTTTGACAGTGGGCTTTGTCATGACGCGAACCAGCGGAGGTTGAGGCACTTCCACTGGGACAGAGTGAGGGGATGAAGGACGCACGGGGCTACCCGCGGCCGGGACGACGGATGCGATTCATCGCTTTGTGCACAACGGCAGCGGTCGAATCCAGGCTAACCAGAAGTTGGTCCTCACAGAGGTTCACCGCTCGACTGAAGAAGCAGCGGTGGCAATGCCTGAGGCAATGGTCTCCAGCGCGTTGGTCAATCGCCACCCGGTCAACGTGGTCAGCGTGCTCTGATAGAGAATTCCCATTGACGGCGCGCGGAACAAGGCCGCTCCTACACCGAGGCTATCTCCCAAGCTCGAGACCCAGCTAAGTAGAACAAGACCTTGATGGGCCGAATCAGGAAGGCAGGCCAAGATCGGCGACAGCGAATCAATACTCGTAGTGGCCAGGACTTGCTGCACGCACGTGATCGTCTGAGAGGATGGAACGACGATACGAACGCAGTTCTTCCGTTGTAATCGATCGAAGAGGTTGCTCTGGATCCATTGCCCATAGTTGCCGAGCCCGCGCTGCGAACCCACGGCGAGAGTGGGGATCGCAAACAGGGCCGGGGCCGATTCCGGCAAAGCCGGTTGGTCGTGTCCTGCGGTGATTGGGTTGATCGGTTGATTCAGTGCTTGGACGATCTCCGGCAGTAGGCTCAGGATCATGACAGAGAAATCTGCTTCGATCTGAGTGCTCGCGTCGACCGTCGATGAAGTCGAGTTCGAAGTCTGCGAACGAACTTCGCGCGTGAGAGTCCGTTGAAACACCGGCGCTCCCTCGAGATTCTCCTGCAGCAAGAGGTCGTACGTGACCTGGTACGCGGGTGGATCGTTGTCCGAGACGAGGTGGACTTGCGAGACAGACACGAGGAACGACAGGTCCGTCGAGTCGGGGTGGGGCGCATCCGCAAACGTCCTCACATTGGAGAACTGCCCGGACTTGAACAGAAGCTCGCCGAGCCGATCCTGCATCCGCGCCAAGCGAAGCGGGAGGGCGTCAGTCGACAGGGAAAAGTCGAAGTTGAACAATATCGGCGGAATGCCGATCGAGAATCCGCAGGGGATGCAGACGGGTTGGCTCCCCTGCTCCGGGGGCTGCTGTGCCCGCGGCGACGAGTAAGGCCGCGTCAGCACGCTACAGACGATGAAAATCGGGACAACGATTCTGTGGCGAATCATCGCGGGTTACCTCCGCCACGGACCGGGGCCGTGGCCAATCGTGCGACGAAGAGTCGGCGCAAACGCCCTGGGCCACTGAGTATTCTACATCAACCGGCCGACCCAGATCCGCTCGAATCGAGCTTCTGTCGACGTTCACGGGCGAAGCCAAATCCCACCAACTGCCGTGACTCCTCATCCCACAACTTGAAGCGCACGCAACGCAAACTGTCCACCAGCGTCAGACGAGTCACATCCTGAAGGTCGGGGTTTTCCTGAAGGCACTTGTGCAGCCGATAGTTCGGGATGCGGCTGCAGAGATGGTGGACGTGATGGACACCGATATTCCCCGTAAACCAATTGATGATCGCCGGCAGATCATAGTAGGAGCTTCCCTTGACGCTGGCCTCACGGTAATCCCAAGACGGCTGGCGCCTCCAGTACGTGTCCTCGAACTGATGCTGAATATAGAACAGCCATACACCCAGCGTCCCCGCGAGCAGCGTGATTGGGAGTTGGACCTTCAGAAACGCGCTGACCCCAATGGTCCACGACGTGAACACGACCAACCCGGCGATGCCCAGATTTGTCATCAGGACACTCTGCCATTCACGCTTCCATGATCGGGGCAGATCCGTCGGAAAGCGATGCCGGATGAGGAACAAGTACGCGGGTCCGAGGCCAAACAGAACCAGGGGGCTGCGGTAGAGGCGGTACAGGAGACGGCGATAGCGTGACCGTGTGAGGTATTCATCGACGGTCAACGTCGTGATATCTCCCAAGTCGCGGCGGTCGAGGTCCCCCGATGTTGCGTGATGGATGGCGTGCGTGCGTCGCCAATAACCGTAAGGGGTCAGCGTGAGGATGCCGATGACAAAGCCGAGCGCATTGTTGAGTCTCTGCCGCGCGAAAAAGGACCCGTGGCCGCAGTCATGTTGAATGATGAACAGCCGCACCAGCAGTCCTGCGGCGGGAATCGCCAGAGCCAGCGTGATCCAATACGAATACTCCAGGCTGCGGTACATCGCGTACCAGACCAGCGCAAAGGGAATTGCCGTGTTCAGCAGTTGAAACACGCTGCGGCGCACGTCCGGACGGGTGTAGGGTTGCAGCGACGGGTGCGTCGGGGTGGCAATAGACGTCATCGACAAAGATTCCTCTCCGGGTAACAAATCGTCTCGGTGTCAGGAGCGTCGCCGGCTCGACCGATGCCGGGTTCCTTTGGTCGGACCGCGTCGACCATAACCGCCCCCTGATCGATCGGAACGGGAGGGGGCCGACGGCGTGGTGGTCTTTGGCAGAGTTTCCGTTTTGGTCGAGGCGACGGGCTTCCGCGCAACGCGGGTCTTTCCTTTGGCGCGCTGCGCCCGCACCACCGCCAGTCGTTCCGCGATGGGGATTTCCAGCTTTTCCGCCGGTGCGGTGTAATTGAATCCCTCCAACGTCACACGCGGCAAACGCATCCCCAACGACTTCTCGATCGCGCGAAGATCCCCTTCCTCGTCGGGAGCAACCAGCGTGATGGCCTGGCCGGTGGCTGAGGCGCGCGCCGTCCGCCCCACGCGATGGATGTAAGAATCCGCCAATTCCGGGACGTCGAAATTCACAACGTGAGAAATGGCCTCCACATCAATCCCTCGAGCGGCGATATCGGTGGCAACCAGAATGGGAAAGCGCCCGCTCTTGAAGCCGTCGAGAGCCTCGGTGCGTTGATTCTGGCTGCGGTTCCCGTGGATCCGCTCCGATTCGATCCCATGCCGCCGCAAGAATTCGTTGAGGCGATTGGCGCGGTGTTTGGTGCGCGTGAATACCAAGGCGCTGTCGATGGAGCCGCGTCGCAATAACTCAACCAGAAGTGAGGACTTGAGTTCTTTCCTCACCGGATAAACCGCGTGGGTGATCCCAGTGGCAGGAGTCGAGCGGCGATCGACATTAATAGCGATTGGGTTCTTGAGCATCTCTCTCGACAGCCCGACGATCTCCGCCGGCAAAGTCGCGGAGAACATCATCGTCTGCCGCTCCACCGGCAGATGGGCGAGGATACGCCGGATGTCCGGAAGGAACCCCATATCAAGCATGCGGTCGGCCTCATCGAGGACTAGGATCTCCACCCCGGCCAATTTCGCGTAAGGGTACTGAAAGTGGTCGAGAAGCCGTCCCGGCGTCGCCGCGATCACATCGACGCCACGACGGAAGGCGTGCTCCTGCGGTCCCATTCCGACTCCACCGAAGATGGCTGCCCCGGATAGTGGGGTGTGGATGGCCAACGCCTCGAGGTGTTCGGCGATCTGTGCGGCCAGTTCGCGGGTCGGGGTCAGGATCAAGGCGCGGGTCTTGCCACGCCTCTTACTCAAGAGTTGCTGGAGAATGGGGAGCACGAACGCCGCTGTCTTGCCGGAGCCGGTCATGGCGCAGGCTAAGACATCGCGTCCCGCCAGCGCGGGTGGAATTGCATCTTTTTGAATCGGTGTCGGACGAGTGAATCCCATCTCTGCCAGCCCGCGGAGCAAGTCGGGGTGCAGCGCAAACGAAGCAAACCCGTCGGCGGTGGGATCAATTCGCGTCTCGATCTTGTCTGAGGGCAAAGCCATCTTTGGCGAAACAGTCAAACCTAAGACCTCTCTTTCAAATTGGAACACTTGGTGAAGCAAACGACGTGAGCCAGTATGCAACCGATCGGCGAATACATCACCTAAAATCGGAGCGGCTCACAACAATTCTGTGCGGCGCCCTGCGTGGGACGCCGACGATACCTCTTCTGAGGGGAATGCCGTGGGCGGACGTGCCGGGTTCCGCGTGTCATTGATGACAAACCGGACAGCGGCAAATGACGCTGCGCGGCCGGATGGGGTGCATCCGGCTGTGGCGCGGCGAGTACGCATGATAGAGTTGGCACTCGTACTCAAACGCCTCGCGTGCGGATTCTGAGTAACCGAATCGAAAGTGGGTGTAGGCACCCACATGCTCCTTGAGGCTGGCGTTGAGATCGGAATCCGATCGGCCCACGAAGCTGGCGCGAAAATCATCGCTTGCGCCGCTGCCCAGAACATATGCCCCCGGGCACTTTTCCTGGATCTCGGCGTCGATCTGCCCCGTGACCAGCGGGAAGGGTCCGACGAGATTGTGCGAGAACGCTGCTTCATTCCGGTGCGACGGGTCGGCTCGAAGGAGGAGCGATTGCGACATTGGTTTCATTCGGTAGGCCATTTCTGCGACCTGGTCGCGCCCTAGGGTACGGAACAAATGCCGAAACGAGATGGGCATTGACCCATCTTTGCCGTAGCTCACGGAAAGAGGGAGATTGCTACGAGCGAAGATCCCGCTCTCGTGGTACATTATCTTATACGTGCCAAATCTCGGGGTGTTTCACTGCCAGAACAAATACTCGCCCGGCATGAGCTGTCGCACCCCGTTGGAGTCCAGCCCTTACTCGAAGCGAGTGCCGTAGATTTTAGGACAGCGAAGGTCATTCGACACGTCCATGCTCGGATCGAAGCAAGATCCGCGAACTCGATGATGGATAGTTGTCATGAGACGATTTCGAGGGTAGGTTTTCGTGTTCGCGATGCTGTCAGGTCTTCCCCCTTCTTCCCCGCATGCGCAACCTGATTCCCCGGTACTGGACAAGCTCGGCGAGCGGATGTGGGCACGCACATCAAATGATGGTAGAGATCGACGTCGGATCATCCGATTACTCTCGCCGCTGGATTCATTCTCCAGTTGGCACAACGCGGCGGCGAAGACCAAGGGCTCCATGCTGTTGATTACCATCGACGCAGATTGGGCGTCGGTGGGTGGCCCGAGGCCGAACCGGACCAAGAGAGTTGCAATTCGCGAACTGTCTCGCCAGGGTGTCTTGTTGGCTGTTAATACCGTCGCACATAGCAACCACGACTATTCTACTCCTAATTGGCGCAGACACGCGCGGATCGCGTACGCATTGACAGCGGTTCACTGTTTTGTATCTTTCCACGAGAGTCTCGCCTCCTTCCTGCAACGAGTCGTGCATCGGCGATTCCAGCAAGCGGAGGGGGTCCGAATTCAGACACTGTGCCGCTGGACCCAGCGGAGGTCGCGCAAAAAACATCATAGTGGGAGGTGGCCTATGCAAGCGAGGAGGAGTGGGTGGCAATGGCGCTTGGCCGTGGTCTTCGGGCTGGTGATGGCGGCCGGTCTTTGCATCGCCGTGGCACAAGCGGACACGGAGGTGTGCTCCTGTCCGAATGTCGGGGAGGTCAACGGGTATCAGCCGATTGACATCGCCGATATGGCCAAACTCATCACGATTGCGTTCAATGGCGCACCCCGTGAGACCGATCCCAATTGCCCCAATCCGCGCGCTGATTTCAATGCCGATGGCAGTATCGATGTCCGTGATGTCGTCGCGATCAATGACTTCCTCTTCACGGGACTGCCCCTACCGGTTAACCCGTGCGATTGTGCGGCGCACCCGTCTTGGTGCACACCAATGGTCGATCCGAATCCCGGTGCACCGGGCAATTCCGTCGTCGTTGAGTCCAAGACCGTGATTCAAGGGCAGCAGGATGTACCCATCCATGTGAAGCTGACCAATGATGTCTCGCTGCGGACAATCGTGCTGCCGCTCGTGGTCCGCTCCATTACTCCTGGAGCGTTCATTACGTCCGTGCAATGCACCAGGTCCGAGCGGCTAAATTCAGAAACTCTCGCGGACTTCAAGTCATTCAATTGCTACGCCGAACCGGGTGGAACGTGTGGCGCCGGCGGATTCGGGATGCCGACTTCGACGTATGCTGGCCTGGGTCCATCCCCGGTGCGAGCCGTGGCCTCTTCCCCGGAAGGGCTCCTTTTCGTGGCCGGTCAGACCACGATGCCCGGCATGGTGCCGGGAGCCGACGTGGGTGGGTCGATTGTCCTAACGGTCGACGTGACGGGTGCCCCGGGCGAGCTCGAGATTGACACGGCGTGTGTCGACCCGAGCAACCATCTGATATTCATCCAAGACGATCTCCCGACAAGCACACCGATCGTGCCGGCGTTTACCAAGGGCATCATTTCCATCGTAGCAAACTCGGCGCCGCTGGCTCAGTGCCAGGATCTGATCCTCGACGCCGGTGCCAATTGCATGGCGAACGGATCGGTAGACAACGGATCGTATGACCCCAACGGTGGCTCGGTGACTGTAACCGAGACGCCTTCGGGCCCATACTCTCTGGGTGTCACACCCGTGACGCTCGTCGTTACGGACAACGGCGGCGCCGCGGATACGTGCGTGGCCACTGTCACGGTCGTTGATCGCACACCTCCGGTTCTAAGTTGCCCAACGTCGATGCCGACAGGAATCAGCCCGTCCGACACCGGTACCAACGTAAACTACAACGTAACGGCCACGGACAACTGTCCCGGCACAACCATTGTGTGCACGCCGCCCTCCGGTTCATACTTTGCGCCGGGTGTCACTCCGGTCGTCTGCGTGGCCACCGATGCCGCGGGTTTGGCGGACACGTGCTCGTTCTCGGTCATCGTCTTTAGCCAGTGCTTTGACCGGCTCTCGGACGCGAATTGCGACGGCATCACCGACTTGGTGGACGTGGTCACGGTGATCAATATCGCCTTCCGCGGCGGGCATCAGGTCCCTCCTTGCGCCGGCATTGCCAAGTAGACTCAATTACCCAAATTCGGGACAAAAGCCCGTGCGACCGAGAGGTCCACGGGCTTTTGCTTGGATGGTTGCAGACATCGATTGCCCCCCACGCGCCACAATCGTATAGTACGCCACGGATTTAGTCCTAATTGATACGACGAACCTATGATTGGTCAGACGATCAACCAATACAAGATTGTCGAGCACCTCGGCGCCGGAGGGATGGGTGAGGTGTATCTGGCGGTGGACTCGAAGCTGGATCGCAAGGTGGCTCTGAAATTCCTGCCACCGGCGATGTCGGCACAGCCCGACGCCAAGGCGCGGTTCCTCCAAGAGGCCCGGGCGGCTTCGGCGTTGAATCACCCCAACATTTGCACGATCCACGACATTCAGGAGCACGACGGCCAGCTCTTCATCGTGATGGAGTATGTCGACGGACAGACTCTGCGCCAGAAGCGGGCAACCCTCTCACTGAAGCAGATCTTGGAGGTCGGCGCGCAGATTGCCGACGGCTTGGCCGCAGCCCATGAACAGGGAATCGTTCACCGTGACATCAAGTCCGAGAACATCATGATCCGCAAGGACGGGATCGTGCAGATCATGGACTTCGGATTGGCCAAACTGCACGGCACGACGCGGCTCACGAAAGAGGGCAGCACCATCGGGACGGTCGGATACATGTCGCCGGAACAGGTGCAGGGGCTGGATCTCGATCACCGCTCCGACATCTTCTCCCTCGGCGTCGTCTTGTACGAGCTTTTGACCGATCAACTGCCGTTCAAGGGAATGCATGATACGGCGATCATGTACGAGATCGTCAACGTCGATGCGGCTCCCCCCTCGGCACTGCGTCCGGAGATTGAGCCGGAATTGGATCGGATCATCCTCGAGTGCCTCGACAAAGACCGCGACGAGCGCTACCAATCCGCCAAGGAGCTGGGAAAGGACCTGCGTCGCCACCGGCGGGAATCTGATCGCTCGCGCGTCAGTCGGGTCAGCACGATTCGTCCGCTCCCGGCCACCACGGGAACCAAGACCACGGCGCCACCGCGGATCGAGGCACAACCGAAACGATTGGCGTCGCTCATCCCCTGGGGGATCACGGCGGCATTTGCCGTTGCAGTTCTGGGATTTTCATGGGTGTTGTTCACCAGGCATCCCGCTCCGACGAGCGCGATCCGGTTCTCAGTTCCCTCACCGACGGGCATGAGCCTGAATGCCGAAGGCTCAGGCACTCTGGCGTTCTCGCCCGATGGAACCCGTCTCGCATTTGTCGCACAGGACACGGTCGGAGCCTATTCGCTGTGGGTGCGTCCGGTTAACTCCTTCACCAGCGAGCGCCTCGCTGGCACAGAGGATGCGCATTACCCCTTTTGGTCTCCGGATAGTCGGCAAGTTGCGTTTTTCGCCGAGGGCAAGTTAAAGAAGATCGATGTCACCGGCGGACCGCCTCTCACACTTTGCGATGCGCCTCAGGGTCGTGGGGGCAGTTGGAATCGTGATGGGATTATCGTCTTCGCCCCGCGTCTGGGTTCCGCACTGAGCCGCGTCCCCGCCGCCGGGGGTGTGCCCTCTCCAGTAACAGTCCTGGACACAGTCGAGCACCAAACATCTCATCGCTGGCCTTGGTTCCTCCCGGACGGAAATCAGTTTCTGTATTTCGCGCGCATCGGCCCGGGATCGGGGACGGCGGCGGATGATTCCATTTGGGTCGGCTCCTTGAACGGAAAAGTGAGTCGACCGCTCATGATGAGCGGGGCCAACGCCTACTACGCCAATGGGTACCTCTTCTACCTTCGGGACCGCACCCTGATGGCGCAGCCGTTTAACGCGAATTCCGCCGCTCTTTCGGGGGAGCCTGTGCCGATGGCCGAGGATGTCTACTTCGATGCCGGCTACCAGTCGATGGCTCTGGGGTTGTCCGAAAACGGCGGCCTGGCCTATCAGACGGGCGCGTTCTCGTCGGGATCGCGGCTGATCTGGTACGATCGGACGGGCAAGCCTGTGGATACTCTGGGCGAGCGGGGAGCATACTTCAACTGCGCGCTTTCCCCTGATGGCCGCTCCTTGGCGGTCGATCTCATCGATCCACTCTCGAACCAGTCCGACGTCTGGATCTATGATCTGTCTCGGCGAATCCGGACCCGCCTCACATTCACCAATTCACCGGATCAATTTCCCGTGTGGACGGCGGACGGTCGGACGGTGCTGTACGCGAGCGCCCGAGAGACGGTGACCAATTTGTTTCGCAAGCCGGCGACCGGAGCGGGTACTGAGGATTCGCTTTTGATCACCTCTCAGAACAAATCGCCGATGGACTGCTCGCTGGACGGGAAATTCCTCGTCTACCTCGAGGACGGATCGAAGGGGATCGGAGATGACCTGTGGATTTTGCCGTTGGCCGCGGATGGGTCGGCGGCCGGGGCGCCATATGGATTCCAGCAAACCGAATTCGATGAGGATGACGCACGATTCTCGCCGGACGGCCGTTGGCTGGCCTATGCAAGCACCGAATCGGGGCAATCCGAGGTGTATGTGCGGCCCTTCCCTGGCCCTGGGGGAAAGTGGCAGATCTCGCCTCACGGCGGTGATTTCCCCAGTTGGCGCCGTGACGGCAAGGAGTTGTACTACATCTCAAGCGATAATCAGATGACAGCGGTGGACGTGGACGGTCGGGGGAATTCGTTTGTCGCCGGGCAAGCCAAACCGCTGTTCGCGGTGCACCCGCCGGTCACGAACAAACCGTATGATGTCACCGCCGATGGCCAGCGCTTCGTGGTAGTCACCTCGGACCAAGGCGTGGCGTCCTCGTCGATCAGCGTCGTCGTTCACTGGGACGCCGAACGCAAAGAGAAATGACCGCGGCCTCTGCCCTTCGAGCTTGTGGCCACGCCAATTGAGTCAAACCACATCACAGATCGAGTTGTAGCCGCCGTACTCGTTCAGCACCTTGCGCGGGTTGACTGGATCTTCACGCCACTCGGTGTCGAGCAGAAACTTGTATTGGTACGTACCCGGCGCCAGCTTCAGGGTGATACGGAAGATACCGTCCTCACCCTTCGTCATTCCCTTCGGTTCCCACTTGTTAAAACTCCCGGCGATCGACACATCGAATCCTGACGGCGCGTCGATGGCAAAGGTGACGGGCTTTTTGGGTACGGCCGCGGCGCGCGGCTTGGCCGCTGCGTGAGCCTTGGCCTTGGCACGGGCCAGGGTCTTGGTCACGACCCGCTTTGGGGATTTCTTCGGCTTAGAAGCGGGGCTGGGCTTGGCTGTCTTCTTGGCACCGCTTTTCGGGCGCGACTTCGAAACACTCTTGGATTTGGTGGCCGGACGGCCTTTTGCACTGGACTTGGCGGACTTCTTTGAAGCGCCGCCGCGTACCTTCGTCTTGCCTGCCATGTGTCACTTCCTTGTGAGAGGAATTGCCCTTGGCTCTGGGTTTCGATTCAACCGGCAAGAAGCTAATCCGGATCAACCCGCTTGCCAACTCCAAAAAGTGGAGCCGAGACTATCACAGGCGAGCAAGATACCCGGCACGTCAAATCATCGTTAGCGCCAGGTAGAATGGCAAGCCAAGGCAACAGACCGTCGTCATCGCCCGGACAGCGGTCCAATCGGCCGTTTGGTCGGCGGACAGACGGCTCCCCATGAGGGATTCCGAGTAGCGGTGGATGGCTACAAGCACGACCGTGAGAAGGGTGCCCAGGATTTGACCTTCCAGTGCCAGGATCACGGCGCCGGCAATACCAATCACGACCGGCGGAATCCCAGAAATCGCCGTCCAGAGTTTCGAATTCGATTTCTTCATCTGTCCCTCCTATAGAGGAGAGATCGACAGGCGGCTACTGGGGCTTGAGTGGTCGACGGGCGGCTCAATTCTCGCTGGCGGCATTCAGGATCTCCAGGGACGGCTGATCCAGCACGAGCTTGGTTGCTTCAATGAGATCATCGAGCTGCTCAAGACTTGTCGCGCTGGCGATCGGGGCCGTGACGCTGGGTTGGGCCAATAGCCAGGCGAGCGCGACGCGCGCGGGACTTGAGCGGAGCCGCTCCGCCACGCGGTCGAGCGCCGCCAGGATCCGCAATCCCCGGTCATCCATCCACTTCGGCATGCGCGGGCCGCGCGGGCTTTTCCCCAGGTCGTTCTCAGATCGGTACTTGCCGGTGAGAAAGCCGCTTCTGAGAGAGGAGTACGTGATCACCCCAATGTTTTCACTCAGGCAGAGCGGGGCCAATTGGGCTTCGAAGTCAAAGCGATCGTATAGGTTGTAAAGCGGCTGGAGCGAGGTGTAGCCGGGCAGGACACGGTCATGACTGATATGCAACGCCTCGCTCAGGCGTTCGGCGGTGAAATTGGAGGCGCCGATGGCGCGCACTTTCCCTTGCCGGACCAATTGGTCATAGGCCGAGAGAGTCTCCTCAATGGGCGTCTCCGGATCGTCGACATGCGACTGATACAAATCGATGTAGTCAGTTTGCAGCCGTCGTAGCGAATCCTCAACGGCGCGCAGGATATACGCCTTTGATAGACCCTTCTTATCAGGCGCGAGCTTCATTCCAACCTTCGTCGCGACCACGACCCGGCCGCGTTGCCCCCTCGACTTGAGCCATTTGCCAATAATGGTCTCCGACTCACCGCCAGTGTTACCGGGCGCCCATGAGGAATAGACATCGGCCGTGTCGATCAGGTTGCCGCCAGCGGCCACATACGCATCCAACAGCGTGAACGACATGGGTTCGTCGACCGTCCAACCGAATACGTTGCCCCCAAACGCCAGCCGCGACACGATTAGGCCCGAGTTGCCGAGTGGTTTTCTGTCCATCGATCCTTCGCCCTGCCTTCCCCAAGAGAGACTCTACCGCATCAACAGAATTGAGTGCTAGGACGCTACGACATATCCGATAAAGAGAGTATGAATTCAAGAGCCTTCATCTGGATTGGCATGACGATCGGATCGACAGTCGGTGGGCTCATCCCCATGCTCTGGGGTGCTGATTTCATATCGATTTCGGGGCTTGTCTTCAGCGGTTTGGGCGGGCTGGCCGGGATTTGGTTGGGCAGCAGAGTCCATCAACTCATCTGAACGCCGGTCTGCTGATCGGCATAATCGGGCTCGGATCAGCGCCGCACGGCAATGATCTCGACGACGGCGGGCGTGATCATGAGCGCATTCGGAGTGGCTTCGACTTTCGCGAATGCCTCGCGCACATCTCTGGCATGCTTGGGGGTCATGAGGTTCAAATCGAGCAGGCGACGCAGACCGACATCGATGAAGGCCTTGGGCCATTGCCAGACGTAGCTTGAGGGCGGCACAATCTCGAGGATAGGCCTAATCTCAGTGAGATCGAACCCCAATTCCCCCAGCCAAGACGGCAGCCGTAGGCCGATATCGGGTTCCCCCCCGTCGGCACGCCAGCTCTTCATCACCACTTCGACGAACTCTTTGATTTCCGGACAGGGCGGTGCGGTACCCCACGTGGAGTAGTCGATGTATTCATGAACAACCAGCTTCCCGCCCGACCTTAACCTCATCCGGATACGTTCCAGCAATCGCCGCGGGTCGCGTACGAAGGCAAAAACCCAGCGACACCACGCACCGTCGGCATCGATTTCCGGCAAGTCCGCCTTGTCGAGATCCTGCTCGTGAACCCGGACATTGTCGAGACCGCGAGTCCGGCACGTTGCTTCAAGCGTGGCGAGGAAACGTGCGGACCGGTCGACGGCGATGATCTGCCCAGTGGGCCCGACGATTTCCGCCAGGTCGAGCGTGGCATATCCCGGGCCGCACCCGACATCGATCAGCGTTTGCCCGATGCTAAATCCAGCCCGGCGCCACGCGTCGAGCACCCGTGGCCGCCAGACCCTATGCTGAAGACCAAGGCGTTCGATTTCGTCGTCGTGCGTGCCGAGAATGTAGTCTTTGTCCTGCGCCATCGAGACCTTTCCCTATGACAACGAGGCCGACGCCAGGTCAGGTGCGCGT
>Ga0326726_10001133_pt1 | contig 24681 bp, 23 predicted proteins | sample MHFenrmetagenome_2_FD_207603 | JGI IMG/M metagenome (GOLD analysis project Ga0326726, IMG submission 207603) | Lab enriched peat soil microbial communities from Michigan Hollow, Ithaca, NY, United States - MHF15MN | ecosystem: Environmental > Terrestrial > Soil > Wetlands > Peat | place: USA... | reverse complement strand
TTGGAGATCTCCGCCGACTGCGCGATGTGCTCGATCATGTCCGCCTTGTTCACCGCGCCCCCGCCGCTCAGTGCTTCACCGCGGCCGGCGTGCCGGCCTTGTCCTCCGCCGGCGGCAGCGGCGCGCCCTCCGCCGACTCGTGCAGCGGCTCGGGCTGGCGCTCGAGCGCGATCTCGAGGACCTTGTCGATCCACTTCACCGGGATGATCTCGAGCCTGTTCTTGACGTTGTCCGGGATCTCGGCGAGGTCCTTCACGTTCTCGTCCGGGATCAGCACCGTCTTGATGCCGCCGCGGTGCGCCGCCAGTAGCTTCTCTTTCAGCCCGCCGATCGGCAGTACCTCGCCGCGCAATGTGATCTCGCCCGTCATCGCCACGTCGGCGCGCACCGGGATGCCGGAGAGCACCGAGACCATCGCCGTGGCGATGCCGATGCCCGCGCTCGGCCCGTCCTTGGGCGTCGCGCCCTCGGGCAGGTGGATGTGGATGTCGTTCTTCTGGTAGAAGTCCTCCTTGACCCCGAGCTTGCGCGAGCGGTTGCGCACCACCGACAGCGCCGCCTGGATGGACTCCTGCATGACTTCGCCCAGCTTACCGGTGGTGATGGTCTTGCCCTTGCCGGGCATGGTCACCGTTTCGATGGTCAGCAGCTCGCCGCCCACCTCGGTCCACGCGAGTCCGGTCACCTGGCCCACCTGGTTCTTCTTCTCCGCCATGCCGAAGCTGTACTTGCGCACGCCGAGGAACTTGTCCAGGTTCTTCGGCGTCACCGTGATGCGATGCACCTTGCCCTCGGTCGCCTTCCTGTCGGTCAGCAACTGCTTCACCGCCTTGCGGCAGATCTTGGAAATCTCGCGCTCGAGGCTCCGCACGCCGGCCTCGCGCGTGAAGTAGCGCACGATGTCGCGCACCGCAGGCTCGCTCACCGCCAGCTCGCCTTCCTTCAGCCCGTTGTTCTTCATCTGCCGGGGCAAGAGGTACTTCACCGCGATGTTCACCTTCTCGTCCTCGGTGTAGCCGGAGAGCCGGATCACTTCCATGCGGTCGAGCAGCGGCGCCGGAATGTTGAGCGTGTTGGCCGTGGCGACGAACATCACGTCCGACAGGTCGTACTCCACCTCGATGTAGTGGTCGGTGAAGGTGTGGTTCTGCTCGGGGTCGAGCACCTCGAGCAGCGCCGACGACGGGTCGCCGCGCCAGTCCTGCCCGAGCTTGTCCACTTCGTCGAGCAGGAACAGCGGGTTCTTCACCCCGACCTTGCTCATGTTCTGCAGGATCTTGCCCGGCATCGAGCCGATGTAGGTGCGGCGGTGGCCGCGGATCTCGGCCTCGTCGCGCACGCCGCCGAGCGACATGCGCACGAACTTGCGGTTAGTGGCGCGGGCGATGGATTGGCCAAGCGAGGTCTTGCCCACGCCGGGCGCGCCTACCAGGCACAGGATCGGCGCCTTCATCTTTTCCACGCGCGTCTGCACGGCGAGGTACTCGACGATGCGCTCCTTCACCTTCTCCAGCCCGTAGTGGTCCTTGTCCAGGACTTCCTGCGCCTGCTTGATGTCCTTGGAGATCTTCGACTTCTTCTTCCAGGGCAGGTTGACCAGCGTCTCGATGTAGTTGCGCACGACGGTGGCCTCGGCCGACATCGGCGACATCAGCTTGAGCTTCTTCAGCTCGGATTCGGCCTTCTTGCGCGCGTCCTTGGGCATGTGCGCGCGCTTGACGCGCTTTTCCATCTCCTCGAGGTCCGCGCCTTCCTCGCCCTCGCCGAGCTCCTTCTGGATCGCCTTGACCTGCTCGTTCAGGTAGTACTCGCGCTGGCTCTTCTCCATCTGGCGCTTGACGCGCCCGCGGATGCGCTTTTCCACCTGCAGGATGTCGATCTCGGTCTCGAGCTGCGACAACAGGTGCTCGAGGCGCGCCTTGACGTCGAACATCTCGAGCACCTGCTGCTTCTGCTCCAGCTTGAGCGGCAGGTGCGCGGCGACCGTGTCGGCGAGGCGCCCTGCCTCGTCGATGCCGGAGAGCGAGGTCAGGATCTCAGGCGGAATCTTCTTGTTCAGCTTCACGTACTGATCGAAGGCCGAGAGCAGCGCGCGGCGCATGGCCTCGATCTCGGCGGGCACGGCGGCTTCCGCCGGCACCGGCGCGGCTTCCGCGATCCAGTGCGTGCGCAGGTCCGTGATGCCACGCAGGCGCGCACGGCTGCCGCCCTCCACCAGCACCTTCACGGTGCCGTCGGGCAGCTTGAGCATCTGCAGGATGCTCGAGACGCAGCCGATTTCGTACATGTCCTCCGGGCCGGGATCGTCCTTGGCCGCGGATTTCTGCGCCACGAGCAAGATGTTCTTGCCCGCCTCCATCGCCGTTTCCATCGCCTTGATGGACTTCGGCCTCCCGACGAAGAGGGGGATCACCATGTGGGGAAACACCACCACGTCGCGCAGCGGCAGCAGTGGGTATTGGGTGACGCTTGGGGCGGTCTCGGTCATCTCGGCCATGTGCGGGTTCCCGCAGCCAAATCAATGGGGTGAGCGTACACGCAACGCGCGTGCACCGCAACGCGGAAAAAGCAGTGGAATCCGGCGCTTACGCCGAAGAGCCGGCAACTTTTTGCTGGTCGGAGTAAATCAGCAGCGGTTTGCCGTCGGCCGAGATCATCTGCTCGTCCACCACTACTTTGCTGACATTCTCCAGCGCCGGAAGTTCGTACATCGTGTCGAGCAGCACGTTCTCGAGGATCGAGCGCAGCCCGCGCGCGCCGGTCTTGCGCGCGAGCGCGCGCTTGGCCACCGCGCCGAGCGCGGCGGTGCGCACTTCCAGCTCCACGCCCTCCATCAGGAACAGGCGCTGGTACTGCTTGATGAGCGCGTTCTTCGGCTCGGTGAGGATCTGGATCAAGGCGTGCTCGTCGAGCTCCTCGAGCGCGGCAACCACCGGCAGGCGCCCGACGAACTCGGGGATCAGGCCGTACTTGATCAGGTCCTCGGGCTCGACGATCTTGAGCAGGTCGAAGATCGCCTTGGAGTCGTTCGGGCTCTTCACTTCCGCGCCGAAGCCGATGCCGGTCTTCTCGGTGCGGTTGCGCACGATCTTCTCCAGCCCGTCGAAGGCGCCGCCGCAGACGAACAGGATGTTGGTGGTGTCCACCTGCACGAAGTCCTGGTTGGGGTGCTTGCGGCCCCCCTGCGGCGGTACCGAGGCGATGGTGCCCTCGATGAGCTTGAGCAGCGCCTGCTGCACGCCCTCGCCGGATACGTCGCGCGTGATCGAGGGGTTGTCCGACTTGCGCGAGATCTTGTCGATCTCGTCGATGTAGACGATGCCGCGCTTGGCCTTGTCCACGTCGTAATCGCAATTCTGCAGCAGCTTCTGGATAATGTTCTCGACGTCCTCGCCGACGTAGCCCGCCTCCGTGAGCGTGGTGGCGTCCGCGATGACGAAAGGCACGTTGAGCAGCCGGGCGAGGGTCTGCGCGAGCAGCGTCTTGCCCGAGCCGGTGGGCCCGATGAGCAGGATGTTCGACTTGGCCAGCTCCACCTCGTCGTTCTTGGAGAGGTGCTTGAGCCGCTTGTAGTGGTTATAGACCGCGACCGAGAGGATCTTCTTTGCCTGGTCCTGGCCGATCACGTACTGGTCGAGGATGCCGCGGATCTCGCGCGGCGACGGCAGGTCCGACTTGGCGCCCTTGCCGCCTTTGTCGCTGGCGGTCTCTTCGCGGATGATGTCGTTGCACAGCTCGATGCACTCGTCGCAAATGAACACCGACGGGCCGGCAATCAGCTTCCTGACCTCGTGCTGGCTCTTGCCGCAGAACGAGCAGTACAGCAGCTTCTCGCCGGAGCTGGGCTTGTCCGACATCTACGCGGGCTCCCTGGAGGTGAGAACCTTGTCCACGAGGCCGTACTTTACAGCTTCTTCGCCCGACAGGAAGTTGTCGCGGTCGGTGTCCCGGGCGATCTTCTCCACCGTCTGGCCGCAGTGCTTGGCCAGGATCTCGTTCAGGCGCTGGCGCAGGTAGAGGATCTCCTTGGCGTGGATCTCCACGTCGGAGGCCTGTCCCTGGAAGCCGCCCATCGGCTGGTGGATCATGATGCGCGAGTTGGGCAGCGCGAAGCGCTTGTCCTTGTCCCCCGCCGCCAGCAGCAGCGCGCCCATGCTCGCCGCCTGCCCGACGCACAGCGTGCTGACATCGGGCTTGATGAACTGCATGGTGTCGTAGATGGCGAGGCCCGCGGAAACCGATCCGCCCGGCGAGTTGATGTAGAAGAAGATGTCCTTGTCCGGGTTCTCGGACTCGAGGAACAGCAGCTGCGCCACGATCAGGTTGGCCGTCACCTCGGTGACCGGCCCGACCAGGAACACCACGCGCTCCTTGAGCAGCCGGGAATAGATGTCGTAGGCGCGCTCGCCACGCCCCGACTGCTCGATGACCATCGGGATCAGGCCCAAGCCGCGTGTGGGTTCCATCCCGGACTCGAGCTCCGCCGCTTTGCGCTGCCAGTTCACTTGTCGCTTCCCATCAGTTCGTCGAAGGGCAGCGCCTTGTCCACCACCTTCGCCTTCGAGAGCACCCAGCTCACCACGTTGCTCTCGAGCGCCAGGCTCTCCATTTCGGACAGGCGCTGCGGCTGCATATAAAACCATTTTACAACTTCGGCAGGACTCTCGTAGGAAGCCGCTTCCTGCTCGATCAGGGCCCGCACCTCGGCGGGCTTGGGCTGGAGTTTCTCCACCCGCGCCAGCTCGGCGATGATCAGCCCCAGCGCCACGCGCCGCCGGGCCGCCGACTCGAAGGCCTGCGGCTCGAGCGGCAGCTTCTCGATCTTCACGCCGCGCGACTGCAGGTCGGCGGCCGCGCGTTCCACCAGCGCCCGCGCCTCCTCGGCCACCAGCGACTTGGGGAGCTCGATCGGGGTCGCCGCGAGCAGCGCGTCGAGCACCTGGTTCTTGATGCGCGCCTCGATGCGCTTCTTCACCTCGCGCTCGACGTTCTGCTTGACTTCCACGCGCATGCGGCCAAGGTCCCCGTCAGCCACGCCGAGTGCCTTGGCGAAGTCCCCGTCGAGCGCGGGCAAGCGGGGTTCCTCGACCTGATGGAGCTTCAGCTCGAAGGACGCGCTTTTGCCCGCCACGTCCTTGCCGTGGTAGTCCGCCGGAAAGGTCAGCTCGAAGGTCTTGGCGTCGCCGGCTTTCATGCCGCGCGCCGCGGTCTCGAACTCGGGCAGCATGCGCCCCTCACCCAGCGCGAAGGCAAAGCCTGCCGCCTTGCCGCCGGCGAAGGGCTCGCCGGCGATCTTGCCCTCGAAATCCACTGTCAGGCGATCGTCGTCCTGCGCCGCGCGATCGACGCCGGCGTAAGTGCGGCGCTGGTTGCGCAGGATCTCGATGGTCTTGTCCACGGCCGCGTCGCCCACGTCCACTTGCGGCCGCTCGACGCTCGCGCCCGCGAGTTCGCCAATCTTGAATTCCGGGTACACCTCGAAGGTGGCGCTGAACTCGAGCGCGCCGGCGGCTGGGGCATCCTGCCTGGGCTCGATGCGCGGGTAGCCGGCGACCTTCAGATTCGCCTCCTTGACGGCGTTGGTGAAGGTCTTCTGCACCGCGTCGCCCAGCACCTCGTTGCGCACCTGGCTGCCGTAGGTCTGCGCCACCAGTTTCAGCGGCACCTTTCCCGGGCGAAAGCCCGGCAATTTCGCGTTGCGCGCAAGCTTCTTCAGGCGCTCGTCGATTTCGCGCTCGATGCCCTCCACGGGCACCGACATTCGCAGCCTGCGCTCCAGGGTGCTCAGCGTTTCCACGTTCACTGCCATTCGTTTGTCGTCCTCGAAAGTTTTCCGCTGGTGCGAAGGGAGGGACTCGAACCCACATGCCTCGCGGCGCTGGAACCTAAATCCAGTGCGTCTGCCAATTCCGCCACCTTCGCGAAAAAGCGGGTGAAAAACAACGTATTATACCTTTGCGTGTCGGTCGGCCATTACGAGAACTTCCCCGTCGCTTCGCTCCTCTTGCCGGCCACGCTGCGCGCCCCGGTGGGCGTGATCTACCGCTTCGCGCGCAGCGCCGACGACATCGCCGACGAAGGTAACGATGCGCCCGCCGCGCGCTTGGGCAAGCTGCAGGAGTATCGAGATGGCCTGCGGCACCTCGACCGGGTGGAAATGCCGCTGTTTGCGGACGTCGCGCGCATTGTTCGGGAGCACGATTTGCCACTTTCATTGTTCCACGACCTCCTCGACGCCTTCGCGCAGGACGTGGTCAAGAAGCGTTATCCGGACTTCGCCGTCGTGCTCGACTATTGCCGGCGCTCGGCCAACCCGGTCGGGCGGCTGCTGCTGCACCTGTTCAAACGAACGTCTGAAACGGATCTTGCGCAGTCCGACGCGATCTGCACGGCCTTGCAGCTCATCAATTTCTGGCAGGACGTGGCCATCGACTACGCCAAGGACCGGATCTACCTGCCGCAGGACGAGATGGCGGCTCACGGCGTGAGCGAGGCGCAAATCGGCGCCCAGCGCTGCGACGGCCCCTTCCGCGCCCTCATGGCCTTACAGGTGCGGCGCTCGCGCGAATTGATGCTGCGCGGCGCGCCGCTCGGCGCCGGGCTGCCGGGGCGCATCGGCCTCGAGATTCGCGCCACCGTGCAGGGCGGCCTGCGCATCCTGGAAAAAATCGAACGCGCCGGCTACGACGTCTTTCGCCGCCGGCCCACCCTGCGCTGGTACGACTGGCCGCTGTTGCTGGCGCGAGCGCTGTGAACACCGGGGTCAGACCCCAATCGAGGAAAATCGGGGTCTGACCCCAATTTCCCGATGACGCCCGACGAGTACTGCCAGCAAAAGGCCGCGGGGAGCGGGTCGAGCTTCTATTACGCGTTCCTGTTCCTGCCGCCGGAGCGCCGCCGCGCGATCACGGCGCTGTACGCGTTCTGCCGCGAGGTGGACGACGTCGTCGACGAAGCCACCGACCCGCAGCTCGCGGGCGCAAAGCTCGCCTGGTGGCGGCAGGAAGTGGGCGGAATGTTCGCCGGAAATCCGCAGCATCCCGTGACCCGGGCCCTGCAGCCGGCGCTTGCGCCTTTCGGCATTGGCGAGCAAAGGCTGAACGAGATCATCGACGGCATGGAGATGGACCTGACGCAGACGCGCTACCTCGACTTCGCGGCGCTGGAGCGCTACTGCTACCACGTGGCGGGCGTGGTCGGCCTGCTTGCTTCCGGGATCTTCGGCTACTCCGATCCTGGCACGCTCGAATACGCGAAAAACCTCGGCACGGCGTTTCAGCTCACCAACATCATCCGCGACGTCGGCGAAGACGCGCGCAAGAACCGCGTCTACCTGCCGCTGGAGGATCTGCAGCGCTTCAACGTCACCGCAGCGGACCTCACCCACGCGCGGCAAAGCCCCGGTTTCACCGCACTGATGCAGTTTCAGGCCGCGCGCGCGCGCTCCTTCTACGGCAAGGCGATGGCGGCGTTGCCAGCCGCGGACCGGCGCGCGCAGCGCCCGGGACTCATCATGGCCGCCATCTACTCCGCGCTGCTCGAGGAAATCGAGCGCGACGGCTTTCAGGTTCTCACGCAGCGCACGTCGCTTACGCCGCTACGCAAGCTCTGGATCGCCTGGAAGACATGGGTCGCCGCGTAGCCGCACCGGACGCGGCGCGACGCGTCGCAGTGGTCGGCGCCGGCTACGCCGGCATGGCGGCTGCAGTGACGCTCGTGCAACGCGGCACGCCCGTGACGGTGTTCGAATCCGGCCCGGTACCGGGCGGGCGCGCACGCCGCGTGACCACCCAGGGCCACACGTTCGACAACGGCCAGCACATCCTGGTGGGCGCGTACGCGACGCTGTTTTCGCTCATGCGCGCAGTCGGCGTGCCTGCCAATGCGGTGATGCGCATCCCGCTCGAGTTGCGCTACGCCGACGGCTTTCATTTCCGGGCCTTCTACTTCCCCGCCCCTTTCGGGCTGCTCGCCGGCCTGCTCGCTGCACGAGGCCTTCCCTGGCGCGAGCGGCTCGACGCGGTGCGCTTCATGCATGCGATGCGCAAGCACGCGTTCAAGCTCGGGCAGGACTGCACCGTGAGCGAGTTGCTCGAGCGGCACGCGCAGAACGGGCGCATCGGACATTACCTGTGGCGGCCGCTTTGCGTTTCCGCGCTCAATACGCCGCCGGAGCACGCATCGGCGAGCGTCTTCCTCACGGTGCTTCGCGATACGCTGGGCGGCGACGCGGAGGCGAGCGACCTCATTCTCCCCTGTGTCGACTTGTCGAAGCTCTTTCCGGAGCCCGCCGCCGATTGGCTGCGCGCGCAGGGCGCCGAAGTGCGCTGCGCGACGCCGGTGCGCGACCTGGGCGCGTTGCGCGCGCAATTCGAGCGCGTGATTCTCGCGGTGGGACCGCACCAGATGAAGGCCATTGCGCCGCAGTTCGCCGTCGAGTTCGATTACCAGCCGATCTATACCTGCTACCTGCAGTACGAGGCGCGCACGCGCCTGCCCTTCCCCATGCTCGGGCTCGCGCAGGGGCTGGTGCAGTGGGTCTTCGACCGCGGCAGGCTCACCGGCGAGAAAGGCCTGCTCGCGGCGGTGATCAGCGCCCAGGGCGACCACCAGCAGATGACGCAGGAGGAGCTCGCCGCAGCCTGCCACCGCGAGATCGCTGCGGCGGTGCCCGGCATTTCCGCGCCGCACTGGACACGCGTGATCGCCGAGAAGCGCGCGACCATCGCTGCGCGCGAGAACCTGCCGCGACCGGCCGTCGAAACGGCGCTGCCAGGCGTCTTCCTCGCAGGAGACTACATGGATCCGGAATATCCGCCGACGCTGGAGGCGGCCGTGCGCAGCGGCGTACGCGCAGCGCAGCGGGCAGTGGCAAGCAACACGTGACCTTCGCCGGGCGCAACCCGCCACCGGCCTGATTCACTCCTCGTAGATCATCTTGACGGTCATGCCGCCGTCGAGGGTCACGTTCTGGCCAGTCATGAAACCGGCCTGCTCGACGAGGTAGAAACAGGCGTCGGCGATGTCCTCGGGCCTGCCGACGCGGCCGACCGGGTGCTGCAGCCGGTCGCGCTCGGTATGGACGGGCGCGGTTGCGCGCGGCGTGTACTGCCAGTCGCGTGTCTCGATCCACCCCGGGCTGATGCAGTTCACGCGGATGCCCGAGGGCCCGAGGCTCACCGCCATGCCGTGGGTGAGCGCGACGATGCCGCCCTTCGACGCCGTGTAGGCCTCGGTGCCGGGCTCGGACATGAAGGCGCGCGTCGATGCGATGTTGATGATCGCACCGCCCTTGCCGCGCTCCACCATGCGACGGGCCACCGCTTGCGAGCAAAGAAAAGTGCCGCGCAAGTTCACCGCGATGACGCGGTCGAAATCCCCTGCCTTGAGCTCGAGAAACGGCGCGCGCCGCCCGATGCCGGCGTTGTTGACGAGCGCATCCGGACATCCCAGCCGCTGCACGGTGCCATCGACCCAGCGCGCGACCTGCGCGGCGTCGGCCACGTCGGTACGCACGAACAGGCTTGTCGCGCCCGCCTTCTCGATCATGCCGGCCGCCTCGCGGCCGGCGTCCTCGTCCGCATCCGCGATCGACACCGCGTAGCCGGCGTGCGCGAAGCGCAGCGCGATCGCCCGCCCGATCCCCTGCGCGCCGCCGGTAACCGCCGCGACTTTCACAGGTTGCGCAGCAGTTGCACCGCCTGGTCCACGCGCTCGACCGGGATCACCTCGAGGTCGGCGATGCGCGCCTTGGGCGCATTCGCTTTCGGCACGATCGCCTTCTCGAAGCCGAGCTTCGCCGCCTCCTTGAGACGCTCCTGGCCGCGCGGCGCCGGCCGCACCTCGCCGGCAAGGCCGATCTCGCCGAAGGCGACAACCTTCCCCGGGATCGGCCGGTCGGTGAGCGAAGAGACGATGGCGAGCGCGACCGCGAGGTCCGCCGCCGGCTCGCCGATGCGCACGCCGCCGACTGCGTTGACGAACACGTCCTGGTCCATGGTGGCGATGCCCGCGTGGCGGTGGAGCACCGCGAGCAGCATCGCGAGGCGGTTCTGCTCCAGGCCCACCGACAACCGCCGCGGGTTGGGTGCGTGCGCGGCATCGACCAACGCCTGGATCTCGACGAGCAGCGGCCGCGTGCCCTCCAACGTCGCGAGCACGCACGAGCCCGGCACGTCCTTCTCGTGCCGCTGCAGGAACAGCGCCGACGGGTTGCTCACGGCGCGCAGCCCCTTGTCGGTCATGGCGAACACGCCGAGCTCGTTTACCGCGCCGAAGCGGTTCTTGATCGCGCGCACCAGGCGGAACGCGGAGTTCGGGTCGCCCTCGAAATACAGCACCGTGTCCACGATGTGCTCGAGAACGCGCGGGCCGGCGATGGCGCCTTCCTTGGTGACATGGCCGATGATGAATAGCGCCGTTCCCGAGCGCTTGGCAAAGCGCGTGAGTTGCGCGGCGCACTCGCGCACCTGCGCGACCGACCCGGGCGCCGACTCGAGCGCCTCCGACCACAGCGTCTGGATCGAATCCACCACGGCCACTTCGGGCCGCGCGGCTTCGAGCGCGGCGAGTATACGCTCGAGCTGGATCTCGGCGAGCAGGCCCACGCCCGTCGCATCCAGCCCGAGCCGCCGCGCGCGCAGCGCCACCTGCTCGGCCGATTCCTCGCCCGAGACGTACACCACCTTGCGCATCGCGCCCAGCGCCGCCACCGACTGCAGAAGGAGCGTGGACTTGCCGATGCCCGGATCGCCGCCGATCAGCGTCACCTGCCCGACCACCAGACCGCCGCCCAGCACGCGGTCCAGTTCCGGCAGGCCGCTGGAGAGCCGCTCGGTTTCGCGCGCCGGCACGCGCGAGAGCGCGACCGGGCTCGCCGCCGGGCCCGCGGCGCGCGCGCCGCGCTCGGCTGCCTGCTCGGACAGCGTCCCCGCCTCGCCGCAGGACGGGCACATGCCCATCCACTTGAGCGCCGTGGCGCCGCATTGCGTGCAGACGAAGACCGACTTGGGCTTGGCCACTATTCTTCCTCGGACACTGGCACGCGCGGCGCGAGCGCGCACAGCAACTCGTAGCTCACCGTGCCCGCCGCCGCCGCCACCTCGTCCGCGGGCAGCCCTTCACCCCACAGCGTCACCGGGGTACCGATGTAGGCCTCCTCGAGGTTGCTGATGTCGACGCAGATCATGTCCATGGAGACGCGTCCGACCGTGGAAGTGCGCCGGCCGCCGACCAGCACCGGCGTGCCGCTCGGCGCATGGCGCGGATAGCCGTCGGCATAGCCGCAGGCGACGATGCCGATCGTCATGTCCTGCTTCGCCTCGTACGCGAAGCCATAGCCGACCCTCTCGCCCTGCACCAGGTTCTGCACCGCGATCAGCTCGGAGCGGAGCGTCATTGCCGGCTGCAGGCCGATGTCCGCGGCGCTCCAGTCGGCAAACGGCGAGCAGCCGTAGAGCATGAGGCCGGGGCGCGCCCAGCCTTCGCGCGTCTCCTTGAAGCGCAGCAGCGCCGCCGAGTTGGCGATCGAGCGCGGTGCCTCGAACGGCTGCACGAGCTCGTTGAACCAGTGCAGCTGATCGTGCACGCCGCTCGGCCCGTCGGCGTCGGCGAAGTGCGTCATCAGCGTGATCCTGCCGACCCCGGGGTGCAAGCGCAGCGTGTTGTAGGCCGGGCGCAGCGTTTCCACGCCGAAGCCCAGGCGATTCATGCCGCTGTTGACCTTGAGGTAGAGATCGAGCGGCTGCGGCATGTCCATGTGCTGGATCAGCTCGACCTGGTCGGCGTTGTGGATCACCGGCGTCAGGCCGTACTTGAACAGCAGGTTGACGTCGAGCGGCTTGAAGAAGCCCTCGAGCATCAGGATCGGCTTCTTCACTCCGGCCAGGCGCAGCCGCGCCGCTTCCTGGAAGTCGAGCACCGCGAAGCCGTCGGCCTCCGCCAGCGCGCGCGCGGCGCGCTCCAGGCCGTGCCCGTAGGCATTGGCCTTGACCACCGCCCAGATCTTCGCCTCGCCCGCGGCCTCGCGCGCGACCTGCAGGTTGTGGCGCAGGGCGCCGGCCTTGATCACGGCGCGGATGGGACGCGGCATGCCGCTAGGATAACGTAGGCTGGACCCTGCCAATCCTTGACAGGCCTGCCCTCGGGAAGTGCCCCGCAACCATGCTATAAGTCCGCCGCGATGAACCTCGGTTTCTACATCATCATGGCGGCGCAGTTCTTCTCGTCGCTCGCCGACAACGCGCTGCTCGTGGCGGCAATCGCGCTGCTCATCCAGAGCGACTCGCCGTCGTGGCTCACGCCGTACCTGAAGTTCTTCTTCGTCGTGTCGTATGTGCTGCTCGCGCCCTGGGTCGGCGCCTTTGCCGACCGGCTGCCCAAGGGCCAGGTAATGCTCGTGTCGAACACCATCAAGATCGCCGGGTGCCTGCTGCTACTCTTCGACGTCAACCCGCTCGCCGCCTACGCCCTGGTGGGCCTGGGCGCGGCCGCCTACTCGCCGGCCAAGTACGGCATCCTTACCGAGTACCTGCCGCCTACCAAGCTGGTCATCGCCAACGGCTGGATCGAGGGGCTCACCGTCGGCTCGATCATCCTCGGCACGGTGCTGGGCGGCGTGCTTATCAGCGCGAAGGTGTCCGGCCTCCTGCTCGCGTTCGACCTGCCGCGCTTCGATACCAGCATCGACACGCCGGCGGAGGCCGCGATCGCGGTGATCGTCTTCGTGTACGCCCTGGCGGCGATCTTCAACCTGTACGTGCCGCACACCGGCGTCGCGCTCAAGCCGCTGCCCGCCAATCCGCTGGACACCGTGCGCGACTTCGCGCAGTGCTGCAAGCGCCTGTGGACCGACAAGCTGGGACAGATTTCGCTTGCCGTCACGACGCTATTCTGGGGTGCGGGCGCCACGCTGCAGTTCATCGTCATCGAGTGGGCGCGCGCCGCGCTCGACTACAACCTGTCCAAGGCGTCCATCCTGCAAGGCGTGGTGGCGATGGGCATCGCGATCGGCGCTCTGATTGCCTCTGCGCGCATCACCCTCGATCGTACCGTGAACGTGATTCCGATGGGCATCGGCATGGGCATCTTCGTCATCTCCATGATCTTCGTGCGCGATGTGAGGGTCGCCATGCCGTTGATGGTCCTGATCGGCGGCCTTGCCGGTTTCTTCGTCGTGCCGATGAACGCCCTGCTGCAGCACCGCGGCCACAACCTGATGGGCGCGGGGCGTTCGATCGCCGTGCAGAACTTCAACGAGAACATCTCGATCCTGGTGATGATCGCGGGCTACTCGGCGCTCCTCGCCCTGGGACTGTCGATCTACATCGTCATCACGCTATACGGCCTGTTCGTCGCGGGCACCATGTCGCTGGTCCTCGTGTGGTACCACCGCAATCGGCACAAGCACCGCAGCGAAATCGAGGCGCTGCTCGAGATCGCGCGCTCGGAGCGACACTAGGAGGGTTCGCAGCCGAGCTTCCCTAGGCGTTGGCGATCGTCTTCTTCGCGAACACCAGGTCCGCCCACGCCTTCGCCTTGTCCGGCAGGTTGCGCAGCAGGTAGGCGGGGTGGTACGTGACGATGAGCGGCACGTCGCGGTAGCGATGCACGGTTCCGCGCAGGCTGCCGATGGTGGCGTCCGTGTTGAGCAGCGTCTGCGCCGCAAAGCGCCCCATGGCGACGATCAGTTTCGGCCGGATCAGCTCGACCTGGCGCGCGAGGTAGGGCGAGCACTTCACCACTTCGTCGGGCTCCGGATTGCGGTTGCCCGGCGGCCGGCACTTCAGCACGTTGGCGATGTAGACCTCCTTGCCGCGCGCAAGCCCGATTGCCGCAAGCATGTTGTCGAGCAGCTTGCCGGCCTGGCCGACGAAAGGCTCCCCCAGGCGGTCTTCCTCGGCGCCCGGGGCTTCACCCACCAGCAGCCAGCGCGCCGACTCGTCGCCCACGCCGAACACCGTCTGCGTGCATCCCGCTCGCAGGCCGCACGCCGTGCAGCCCTTGACGGCCGCCTTGAGCGTCGGCCAATCCATGCGCGCGATGGCCTCTTCGCGCGACCCACCGGCTTGCGCCGCCCCGGCGGAAACCGGCGCAGCCGCGGCCTGCGGCCGACGCTTCAGGCGCCAGATCGGCGCGAGGCCCATCTCCGCCAGGATTTCCGATCGGCGGCTCACAGCGGCCGGCTGAGCACCAGGGCGTCTTCGCGCCCGGACTTCGCGGGGTAGTAGCCGCGGCGCACGGCAATGCGCTTGAAGCCGAAGCGCTCGTACAAGGCCTGGCCCGCCACGTTGCTCGGACGCACTTCCAGAAAGATGTGGCGCGCGCCGAGCTCGCGCCCGATGCGCATCGCCTCCCCGAGCAGCGCCGCGCCGTGGCCGCGGCGTTGCGCGGCCGGGGCGATGGAGAGATTGAGCAGGTGCGCCTCGCCCGCCGCGACCATCAGCACGAAGTAGCCGAGCACCTCCGCCTCCACGCGCCAGGTGCAGCAGCGGTAGCTCGCGCGCAGCGAATCGGCGAAGTTGCCGCGCGTCCAAGGATGCGTGTAGATCGCGTTCTCGATAGCGAGCACCGCGTCGAGGTCGGGCTCCGCCATCGGCGCCAGCTGCGCCTCGTGCTTGAGGACTGCGCTCATCGGTGTCTGCGCTCCTCCGTGGTCAGCGCGACCTTGTCGCGCAGGTAGCGCGGCGCAGCCTGCGCCGCGTCCGCGCCCTCGCCCGCCGCCAGGCGCGGTGCCGCGAGCCGCGCCACCGCCACCGCTCCAGGATGCACGGCGGGATACACGGCGTCCAGCCAGGGCACGACTTGCTGCGCGAATCCGCTGCCGCAGCCGACCCAGCCCGCCCCCGGCGGCCGCGGCGCCCGATCCAGCGCAATGCACTGCGCCGCGATCGTCTCGTGCCAGCGGCCGGCACGCCGCTCGAGCGCCGAATAATATACCTCGCCCATGCGCGCATCGAGGCAGGCAACGACGCGCGGCGCGCCGCACTCTTCGGCGAGCGCCTCGAGCGTCGAGACGCCGATTACCGGCAGGCCGCGTGCGTAGGCGAGCCCCTGCGCCACCCCGCAGGCGATGCGCAGCCCCGTGAAGGCGCCCGGCCCCGCGCCGAAGGCGACCGCCTCGAGGTCCGCAATCTTCAGGCGTAATTGCGCAAGCAGCCGCTCGAGCATCGGCAGCGCGAGCTCGCCGTGGCGGTGGTCGGCGCGCTGCTCGGCGCAGGCGAGCTCGCCGTCCACCCACACAGCGAGCGAGCACCACTCGGTCGAAGTCTCGATCGCGGCGAAGCGCATCGGCGGATTCTAGCTATACTCGCCGCCATGACCGACTACCGCATTGCCGTGATCGCCGGCGACGGCATCGGCCGCGAAGTGATGCCCGAAGGCGTGCGCGTGATGGAAGCCGCCGGCGCGAAGCACGGCATCCGCTTCCAGTGGCAGGAATTCCCCTGGAGCTGCGACTGGTACAAGGCGCACGGCAAGATGTGCCCCGACGACGCGCCGCAGATTCTCCGGCGCTTCGACGCGATCTATTTCGGCGCGGTCGGCAACCCGGCGATCGTCGCCGACCACATCTCGGCCTGGGGCCTGCTGATCAACTTCCGGCGCTGGTTCGACCTTTACGTCAACCTGCGCCCGGTGCGTCTGTTCGAGGGTCTGCCCTGCCCGCTCGCGGGACGCAAGCCCGGCGACATCGACTACCTGGTGATCCGCGAGAACACCGAGGGCGAGTACGGCAACGTCGGCGGGCGCATGTTCGAAGGCACCGAGCGCGAGGTGGTCACGCAGCAGGCGGTGTTCTCGCGCAAAGGCGTGGACCGCATCATGAGGTACGCGTTCGAGCTGGCGAAGACCCGGAAAAAGCACGTGACCTCCTGCACCAAGTCGAACGGCATCTCGATCACCATGCCCTACTGGGACGAGCGCTTCGCCGAGATGAAGAAGCAGTACCCGGAGATCCGCACCGACCAGTACCACGTCGACGGCCTCTCGATCCAGATGGTGCTCAATCCGGACCGCTTCGACGTGATCGTGGCCTCGAATCTCTTCGGCGACATCCTCTCCGACCTTGGTCCCGCAACCGCAGGCACGATCGGCATTGCGCCCTCGGGCAACATCAATCCCGAGCGAACGGCGCCCTCGATCTTCGAGCCGGTGCACGGCTCCGCGCCCGACATCGCCGGGAGAAAGATTGCCAACCCGATCGGCCAGATCTGGTCCGGCGCGCTGATGCTCGAGCACCTCGGGCATCCGCAGGCCGCGGCCGACGTGGTGCATGCGATCGAACGTGTGATCGTCGAGGGCCCGCACACGCCCGACATGAAGGGCAAAGCCTCAACCATGGAGGTTGGCGCCGCGGTGGCGGACGCGGTGCGTAGCACCTCGCGCAAAGCCGCCTAGTTCAAGGGGGCGTGCCGCACAGGGCGCCAGCGGCGAAGGGGTTGCCGGCCGGAATGCCGTAGGGCGATCCCTGGTTCACGTCAATGCGCAGCATCTTGCCGAGCAAGGTCGTCATGCGCTGCCCATTGCCGATCGGTCCATGCAGAGGACCCAGATCGTTGGCGCCGCCGCCATCGCCCATGCCAATGTAGAGATAGCCGTCTGGGCCGAAGGCAAGGTGCCCGCCGTTGTGGTTCGCTTCAGGCTGATTGATGACAAGCAGGATGCGCTCCGAGGCCGGGTCGAGCGTATCCCCGTTGTTGCTCGACCTGAATTCCGAGATGCGCGAGACGAGTCCCGAATCCATGTTGGTGTAGTTCACGAATACGCGCGGATCTGCCGGAAAGTTCGGGTGGAACGCCATACCGAGAAGTCCCATCTCCCCGCCGCCGTCCACGCGGTCGACGATGGTGAGGAACGCCGTGCTCGTCATTGCCATTGGATCGTTGTCAAACACGCGCACGATTCCGCCCTGCTCGACCACGAACCAGCGCGAGGGGTCGCCCGGCGCCTGCAGCATGGCGACTGGTTGCGTGAAGCTGAGATTCTGAAACACGCGCTCCACGCCGAGTGTGGCGAGCGGGCCGTTCAGTTGATACAGCGGGCCCGCATAGTCCACGACGTAGAGTTCGCCGTCGTTGCCTTCGGCAAAGGAAACAATACTGAGTCCTGAGTCGAAGCCGCCGCTGATCTGCGCGGTAGGCGCGGTATTGCTGTCGATATGCCAGATATGCTGCGAGCCGAAATCTCCGAACACGTAGTGCCCCGCAAGACCGGCAATCGTCGAGCCGCGATAGACATAGCCGCCAGTTACCGTCGTGCCCACGTTGCGCCCATACTCGGCGACAGGCGGCAGGCGGTTTGGCTCCGTGCCGCATTCAAATCCGGTGGCGAGAGTACCCTCGAAGCAGCGCCAGCCGTAGTTGCCGCCGAGCACGACCCGATCAATCTCTTCACGCGCGCTTTGGCCCACGTCCCCCAGCCACAGGTCTCCTGTCGTGCGATCGAAGCTCCAGCGCCAGGGATTGCGAAAGCCCGATGCGAAGATCTCGGGGCAGTTCTCCGTGCGCATTTCCGGCGGCGGCGCATCGTCCGATCCGCCGCAGGCGTATAACGACAGCGCACACGCCGCCGCGAGGCCGGCGAACGCCAGTCGCGCACGCGAACTGCGGTACCATCCCCGGGGCATCGCACCCAGCCTTTTCATCCATGCAATCCTATCGAATCGCATCCATCCCCGGCGACGGCATCGGCAATGAAGTCATTCCTGCTGGCATTGAAATCCTTCAGGCCCTCGCGGCGAAGGAAGCTTTCCACATCGCGTTCGAGAACTTCGACTGGGGCTCTGAGAGATACAAGCGAACCGGTGCTTATATTCCCGACGGCGGCCTCGAGAAGCTGAAATCGTTCGACGCCATCTTCTTCGGCGCCGTGGGCGCGCCGGACGTGCCGGATCACGTCTCGCTCTGGGGGTTGCGGCTGCCCATCTGCCAGGGCTTCGACCAGTACGCCAACGTGCGGCCCTCGCGCGTGCTCCCGGGCGTGAAGAGCCCGCTCCTGGGAGCACAAGGTACCCGCGCTCACGACATCGATTGGGTCATCATCCGCGAGAACTCCGAGGGCGAGTACTCGGGCTCGGGCGGCCGTGTACACAAGGGATTGCCGGAGGAGATCGCCACCGAAACGTCCGTCTTCACGCGCGCGGGCGTGGAACGCATCCACCGCTTCGCCTTCGAGCTGGCGAGGGAGCGCCCGCGCAAGCTGCTGACGCTGGTCACCAAGTCGAACGCGCAGCGCCACGGCATGGTGCTGTGGGACGAGATCTTCTACGAAGTGGCGAAGCGCTACCCCGACGTCAAGACCGATCGCATCCTGGTCGATGCGATGACCACGCGCATGGTGCTCAAGCCCGCGTCGCTCGACACCATCGTCGCCTCGAACCTGCACGCCGACATCCTCTCCGATCTCGCCGCGGCACTCTCGGGCTCGCTTGGCATCGCGCCCACGGCGAACCTCAACCCGGAGCGCAAGTTTCCCTCGATGTTCGAGCCGATTCACGGCTCGGCTTTCGACATCACCGGCAAGGGCGTGGCCAACCCGATCGCCACGTTCTGGACTGCGGCGATGATGCTCGAGCACCTGGGCGAACCGAAGGCCGCGGCGCGCCTGATGACCGCGATCGAGCGCACCACCGCCGAGCAGGTGTTCACGCCCGACCTTGGCGGCGTGCACGACACGCGCGCGGTGACCAACGCCGTCAAGCGCGCGCTATAAGAGAACAGCCCGGACGTGCTGCACGCCGACAGCGCGAGGAACCGGCTTACCGGCATCGGCCTCATCTCGCTCACCTACGTCCTCTTCACGCTGCTGGACGGCAGCGCGAAGTGGCTGGTGCAGTCCGTGCCGGTGCTGGTGGTGGTGTGGCTGCGGTTCCTCACGCACACGCTGATCGCCTCGGCGCTGCTCTTTCCGATGCGCGGGCGCGCGCTCGTGCGCACGCAGCACCTGCGCTGGCACCTGATTCGCGGCTTGATGTTCGTGGCCATGACCGGCATGAACTTCTGGGCGCTGCAGTACCTGCAGCTCACCGTCACTGCCTCGATCTTCTTCCTGGTTCCGATCCTGGTCGCGTTGCTCTCCGCGCCACTGCTGGGCGAGAAGCTGGATGCGCGCCGCTGGGCCGCGATCGTCGCGGGCTTCGTGGGCGTGCTGGTCGTCGTGCGCCCGGGCTCCGAGGCCTTCCACCCGGCGATCCTGCTCTCGCTCGCCAATGCCGTCCTCTATGCGTTCTTCAACATGATGACGCGCAAGCTCGCCGCCTACGATCCGCCGGAGACCATCCAGTTCCTGCCGGCACTGGTCGCGACCGTCGTGCTCGCGCCCTTCGCGCTCGCAGCCTGGCAGTCGCCGGCCGGCGGTTTCGAGTGGCTTCTGCTCTGCCTGATGGGCATCTTCGGCGGCACCGGGCATTACCTGCTCGCTCTGGCGCACCGCTACGCGCCCGCGAGCACGCTCGCGCCGTTCCTGTACCAGCAGATCCTCTACATGGCGCTCTTCGGTTACCTGGTGTTCGGCAACGTGCCGGACAAGGAAACGTGGATCGGCGCCGCAATCGTGGTGGCGAGCGGGCTGTACCTCTTTACGCGCGAGCGCCGCGGCGTGGGAAGGCACTGAGCGACTTGGCCGGGCTTCACCTGGGCTAGACTCCCCGCCGGGAGGGGGAATGTCGGAACCGGTTGCGATTCCACTGTGGCTGGCGCTGGCCGGCGCGCTGCTCGCCGTGTGGGCGTTCTACGAGCATGTCCTCATGCCCGCGCTGCGCTGGATGGTGATGCATCCGGCGAACCAGGTGATCGATGAAGTCGGCAAAAGGCTGCGCATCGGCATCCGGCCTTTCCAGCGCACGCGCCGCCAGGCGCTCATCCACCGCCTGGTCACCGATCCCAAGGTGCAGCAGTCGGCCGAGCAGTATGCCAAGCAGAACAACGTGCCGCTGCTCACGGCGATGCAGATCGTCGAGCGCTATGCGCGCGAGACGGTACCGGCATTCAACGCCTACCTCTACTTCCGCATCGGCTACTGGATCGGCAAGCGCGTGGCGCAGATGCTCTACCGAGTGCGCCTGGGCTACGTGGACGCGGAGAACCTCGCGCGGGTCGAGCCCGACGCGACAGTGGTGTTCGTGATGAACCACCGCTCCAACATGGACTACGTGCTCGCCGGCTACCTCGCCGCCGACCAGACGGCGCTGTCCTACGCGGTGGGCGAGTGGGCGCGCATCTGGCCGCTCTCGGCGCTGATCCGCTGGATGGGCGCGTACTTCGTGCGCAGGAACTCCAAGGACGAGCTCTACCGGCGCGTCCTCGAGCGCTACATCGTCATGGCGACCGAGGCCGGCGTGCCGCAGGCGGTGTTCCCGGAGGGCGGCCTCACGCGCGATGGCCGCCTGCGCGAGCCCAGGCTGGGCGCGATCGACTACATGATGCGCGGCTTCCACCTTGACGGCGAGCGCGACCTCGTCTTCGTGCCTTTGGGCATCAATTACGACCGCGTGCTCGAGGACCGCACGCTCCTGCGCGCGCTCGATCCGGAGGCCAAGCGCCGCGGCAGGCTGGCAGCGCTGTGGACCACGCTCAAGTTCGCCGCGCACAACTCCTGGCTCGCCATGCGCAGCGAATGGCACCGCTTCGGCTATGCCTGCGTGAACTTCGGCGCCCCGGTTTCGATGCGCGCCTACTGCGGCGAGCGCAACGTCGACTTCCAACGCCTGTCGAGCGATGCACGCCGGCAAGCCATCGCCCTGCTCGGCAATCACCTGATGGACGCGGTGGGCAAGATCGTGCCCGTGCTACCGGTGCCGCTCATCGCCACCGTATTCGTGCGCGAGGGCGATAAGGCGATCTCGGAGCTGGAACTGAAGTCCAAGGTGGAGCGGCTGGTGGAGCACTTGCAGGCGCGCGGTGCGCACGTCTACGTGCCGCGCAAGGACTTCGATTACGCCATCAACGTGGGGCTGAGGATGCTGCGCCTGCGCCGGCTGGTGGGCGAACGAGATGGCCTTTTCTACGCGCAGTCGGAGGAGACGGCCATCCTGCGCTATTACGCCAACTCGATCGCCCACCTGCTTTGACAATCGGGGTCAGGGCCGAATATTTCTCGCAGCCGGAAATTCGGCCCTGACCCCGGTTTTCTACCGCCCGCCCTTCATGTCGCGGTTGGCGTCGATCAGGTCCTGGCGCAGCTTGTCGCGCTCCTCGCGCGAGAAACGCTCGCGACGCTCCATGGAATCTCCACGGTCCATGCGCTCGCGCCGATATTCGTAGCGCCCGTTGGCTGCCTTTTGCGGCTGCATGCCTTGCTGCGGCAGCCGCCCCTGCGGACGGCCCTGCGGCGGCTGCGCGTGCGCGGGCCACGCGGCGGCGAGCGCAGCGGCAAACGTCAGTGCGAGGAAGCCCTTCATACGTCATTAATACTACGGAGCTTTCACCTTGCAGGGTGTGTCAGGTCCACGGTTTTTTGTGACAATCCGTTACCCTCCTGACATGGCTGAACTGAAGACCCGCATTCTCGTCGTCGACGACGACCAGCGCCTGCGCGAGCTGCTCACGCGCTACCTCGGCGAGCAGAATTTCGAGGTACGCGCGGTGCGCGACGCGCCCGAGATGGACAAGTACCTCGCGCGCGAGCGCTACGACCTGATGGTGCTCGACCTGATGCTGCCCGGCGAGGACGGCCTCGCCATCTGCCGGCGGCTCCGCGCCGCCGGGGGCTCGCCGGCGATCATCATGCTGACCGCGAAAGGCGACGAGGTGGACCGCATCGTCGGCCTCGAGATGGGGGCCGACGACTACCTGCCCAAGCCCTTCAACCCCCGCGAGCTGGTGGCGCGCATCCAGGCGGTGCTGCGCAGGAAGCCGCGCGCGGGGCTCCCCGGCGCGCCCGATGCTGAGGACGGCACGCATCGCTTCGGCACCTTCGAGTTCAGCCCGGCGACGCGCGAGCTGCTGAAGGACGGCAAGCCCGTGCCGCTCACCACGGGCGAGTACTCGGTGCTCAAGGTGCTGGTGCAGCATCCGCGCCAGCCCCTCTCGCGCGACAAGCTGATGGAGCTTGCGCGCGGCCGCGAGTACGAAGTGTTCGACCGCTCGATCGACGTGCAGATCTCGCGCCTGCGCAAGCTCGTCGAGGCCGACCCCGCCAAGCCGCGCTACATCCAGACCGTGTGGGGCCACGGCTACGTGTTCGTGCCCGACGGAACGCCGAAGTGACGCTGTTCTGGCGGTCGTTCCTGCTGATCGCCGCGCTGATCGTGGTTTCGGTGCTGGCCTCCTTCCAGATCCAGCGCGTCTACGAGCGCGAGCCGCGCGCGCGCGAGCTGGCGCAGCAGGCGGTGAGCGTGGTCAACCTCACGCGCGCCGCGCTGGTGAACGCCGACCCCGTGCTGCGCCGCGAGCTGCTGCTCGAGCTGAACGAGCGCGAGGGCATCCGCATCTACCCGGTGACCAACGAGGAGAAGCTCGCCCCGCTGCACCCGGAGGGACGCCTCGAACGCGTGGCCGCGCGCGTACGCGCGCAGCTCGGCGCGGAGACGCGCTTCGCCGCCGCGCGCGACGGCATGCGCGGCTTCTGGGTGAGCTTCTTCATCGACGAGGACGAGTTCTGGGTGATGCTGCCGCGCGAGCGCTTCGAGCCGGAATTGGGCCTGGGCTGGCTCGGCTGGGGCGCGGCGCTCCTTGCGCTCGCCTTGCTGGGCGCTTGGCTCATCGCTTCGCGCATCGCGAGGCCGCTCGCGCGCCTCGCCGACGCTGCGCGCCGCATCGGGCGAGGCGAGGCCCCCCCACCGCTTCCCGAGGGGGGCGAGCGCGAGCTGCGCACGGTGCAATCGGCGTTCAACCGCATGGCCGGCGACCTCGCCTCGATGGAACGCGAGCGCGCCATGGTGCTCGCGGGCATCTCGCACGACCTGCGCACGCCGCTCTCGCGCCTGCGCCTCGCAGTGGAGATGAGCGGTGCGGATGCCGCCGCCGCGCAAGGCATGAATGCCGACATCGAGGAGATGGACCAGGTGATCGGGCAATTCCTCGACTTCGCGCGCGGGGATGCGGAGGCGCTCGAGCCGGTGGCGCTGGACGCGCTCGCCGACGAGGTCGCCGCGCATTTCGCCAAGCTCGGCAAGCCGGTGCGGCGCACGGGCTCTTGCGGCGTCACGCTGCCGGCCGCGCGCATGGCGTTGCACCGCGCGCTCATGAACCTGGTGGACAACGCCCAGCGCCACGGCGGCGGCGACATCGAGCTCGCCAGCTCGCGCCGCGACGGCAATGCCATTCTTGAAGTCCTCGACCGGGGACCCGGGATTCCGGCCAGCGAAGTCGAGCGCCTGAAGCGCCCGTTCACGCGCCTGGACGAGGCGCGCAGCGGCCAGGGCGGCTCCGGTCTCGGCCTCGCCATCGTTGAGCGCGTCGCGCACGCCCACGGCGGGCGCTTCGAGCTCGCGCCGCGCGAAGGCGGCGGGCTCGCCGCCCGGCTCGTGCTGGGAGCCGGGACGTGAGCCGGCGGCAGCACGGCCTCGCTGCTGCCGTGCTCGCCGCCATCAGCCTGGTGTGGGGCTTCAATTGGGTCGTGCTCAAGATCGGAGTGCGCCACGCCGATCCGTTCGAGTTTCTCGCCTGGCGCTTCGCGCTCGCCGCGGCGTGCCTGTTCGGCGCTGCCGCACTTCTCCGCCGGCCTATGCGGTTGGTGCATGCGCGCGAGGTGCTGGTAGTCGGGCTCTTGCAAACCACTGCGACCTTTGCGCTCGCCACGTGGGCGCTGAAAAGCGGCGCCGTTGGCAAGACCGCAGTGCTCAACTACACCATGCCCTTCTGGGTGACGCTGCTCGCCTGGCCGGTCCTAGGCGAGCGCCCCTCGCCCGCGCAGGGCGTCGCACTCGCCGTCGGCGCCGCGGGGCTCCTGTTGCTGCTGCAGCCGATCGGCACGCCGGGAATCCCGGAGCTGCTCGCGATCGCTTCGGGCTTTGCGTGGGGGCTCGGCGTCGTGGTGACCAAGCGCCTTCAGTCGCGCACGCGCATCGATACGCTGTCGCTCATTGCCTGGCAGGTGCTGTTCGGCGGCGCAGCGCTCGCGCTGCTCGCGCTCGCCTTCCCGGGCCCGGCAGCGGACTGGAACCGCGAGCTCGTCTTCGCCCTGGTCTATAACGGGGTGTTGGTGAGCGCGCTAGGGTGGTTCCTGTGGTTCTGGGCGCTTGCGCGGCTCGATGCCGGCCTCGCGAGCTTTGGGATCCTCGCCGTACCGGTGCTTGGCGCGCTCTTCAGCGCGCTACTCTTGGGCGAGCGGCCGCGTGCGACCGAGTGGAGCGGGATGGTGCTGATCGTCCTAGCCCTCGCCCTGGCGGCGCGGGCCGCCCTCCAGAGGCAGTCTTGACCAGCGTCAAGGCGTGGGGGCAATTTTTCTGGTGCAATGCAACATATGCAATATGGCTATGCCGAGTAAGTAGCTCGTAATCATGATATTGTGATTTCTATCTTATGTGACGCATTAATTTTGCATTGCGTCATTCGGCAATGGAACCACATGCATCAGGAGAACCAGAAATGAAACGCACCCCCACCAATCCCGGCCTCTCGGCGATCTACGCCCGCATCGACAAAGTGCGCATGAGCCCGGCAGACCGCCTGAACGCCAAGTCGGCGCTCGCGCAGGCGGATGCGCTGGCGGACGCCCTGCTTGCCGCCACCGACTTCATCAAGC
>Ga0326726_10001132_pt1 | contig 24685 bp, 22 predicted proteins | sample MHFenrmetagenome_2_FD_207603 | JGI IMG/M metagenome (GOLD analysis project Ga0326726, IMG submission 207603) | Lab enriched peat soil microbial communities from Michigan Hollow, Ithaca, NY, United States - MHF15MN | ecosystem: Environmental > Terrestrial > Soil > Wetlands > Peat | place: USA... | reverse complement strand
GGGTCGGGCAAGCGCGGGAGCGAGCTTGCCGTGATCAAGGGGCAGGTGCCGCCGCTCACCGCGGAGTTCCGGCGCTGCCGCTTCACCGAGCGCTGCGACTTCGCCTTCGACCGCTGCTCGGCTGAGGCGCCGGGCTGGACGCGGATCGCCGCCGGGCACGAGGTCCGCTGCCATCTCAGGGAGCGCGAGCGGGCCGGCGCGGCCCATAGGGCCGATGCCGGCCCGCTCGCTGCTGCTTCCGCGCCGGCACCGGTGGCGCCGCTGCTTTCGGTGCGCGATCTGAAGGTGCATTTCCCGATACGCAAGGGCCTATTCAAGCACACCGTCGGCTTCGTCAAGGCTGTGGACGGCGTGTCGCTCGAGATCGGCGCCGGGCGCACGCTCGGCCTAGTCGGCGAATCGGGCTGCGGCAAGACCACGGTCGGCAAGGCGATCCTGCAGCTTATCCGGCCCGAGGGCGAGGTTGCATTCGGCGGCGTCGAGCTCACGACGCTCCGCCGGGCGGCGCTGCGCGCGCACCGGCGCGATTTCCAAATCATCTTCCAGGATCCGTACGCATCGCTGAACCCGCGCATGCGGGTGGCCGACATCCTCGCCGAAGGCATGGCCTCGCTCGGCGTCGAGGCGAACGCGGCGGCGCGCTCTAAGCGCGTTGCGGAAATCCTCGACCAGGTGGGCCTCGCACGGGACTCGGTCGAGCGCTACCCTCACGAGTTCTCGGGTGGCCAGCGCCAGCGCATCGCGATCGCGCGCGCTCTGGCGGTCCGGCCGAAGCTCATCGTCTGCGACGAGCCGACCAGCGCCCTGGATGTCTCGGTGCAGGCCCAGATCCTGAACCTCCTCAAATCGCTGCAGCGCGACCTGGGGCTGTCCTACCTCTTCATCACCCACAACATCGCCGTGGTCGAGTATCTGGCGCACGAGGTGGCGGTGATGTATCTCGGACGCATCGTCGAGCGCGGCACCATGGACGAAGTGCTGCGCTCGCCGAAGCACCCGTATACGCAGGCGCTGCTCGCGGCGGTGCCGAAGATCGAAGGCACAGGAACGCGCGAGGTCATCCGCCTGGAAGGCGAGCTGCCGTCTCCGGTCAAGCCGCCTGCGGGCTGCCACTTCAATCCGCGCTGCCCGAAGGTGATGCCGGAGTGCCGCGAGCGCTATCCGGAAAATTTCAGCCTGTCGGGCACGCGCAGCGTGGCGTGCTGGCTGTACAAGAAACCGTGACCCGCCGGCAGCCTACGCCACCGCGGGCTCAGTGAGAAAGCTCGCGATCAGTTCGGACATCTCCGGGGTTCTCAGGTAGCCATAGATCTTGTGGGGGTTGGGCTTGCCGGAGCGGGTGACGTAACCGTTGATCACCAGATGGTCGGTGATGGTGACGCCAGTGCTGTTCGCCCGATAGTCGTTGGAAAGACGGGTGTCCCAGCGAGCGGCATAGTCCCTGGGGTCGGAGAAGTTGCTCCAGCGCGCAATGCACTCCGGAACGCGCAGAGGGGCCGCGACGATCTCCATGACCCCGGTAAGGCCCAAAGGGGATCCCAGCGTGACGAAGTGCGAGATTCGCAGGCCCGGCAGGGTGCGACCGACGGCCCTGAGCACGTCGTACGCAACGATCGAGCCCATGGAGTGCGCGATCAGCATGATCTGCCTGCCCGTTTCGTGCGCGGTGCGCAGTGCCGCTTTCAGCCGCGCCCGTATGGCGTCCCGCGCCGCGCGGTGGTGCTGGTAGCGATGCAGATCTGGCATTTTGGCTTCCAGAGCATCCCTGACTACGTCCTCCGCGACCGGTGCCCCAAAGACTTTCTCCAGAACCTTGCCGACGCCCTCCTTGATACGTGTCTCAGCGATGCTTTTGATTGACATTCCCGCTCTTGGCAACGGCCCGCTGCCCCCGGCTGCCACATAAGGTTCCGCCACTTCAGCGAGAGCCACGGGCGCGGGATACATCAGGTCGGCCCAGTAAGCCAGCACGAAATCAATGTCCCCACTTTGGCCTTGGCAATTGCGCGAAATGCCCTCGGCCATGGCGGTCGTCCACCAGTTGCGCAGGACGTCCGGCTCCGGCTTGTTGTTGAGGCCGTGAATGCCAATGATGAGCTTCGCGTTCATGTCCTGCTAGGTCCGATCGGAGCCGCTCGTCGTGCTCCGCCACAGGCGTGATGTCGCGGCGCCGACGATTGCGAGGACCAGGGGAAGCAGGTGGTCAATAGCGAACAGAGTCGCGGTTAGAGAATCAAGGCCGCCGTGGAAAATCTGCGGCGTGAAGATTGCGTGAATGGACATCGCAGCCACGGCAGCCAGGAGCGCCCACGCTGCTCCAGCGCGCGGCCCCAGCATGCGCCCGAGCAGCAGCCCAACCAGAAAGAAGTAGACCAGGGTCGGCGCGGTACGCTCCAATTCTCCCGCGATGAGTCCGATTGGACTGACGGCTCGCTCGCCCGCCGTACTGACAGCCCACCAGCTCAGGAGCGTAAAGAAGATCACGGTCCAGCCCACGATCGCCAGAAGGGCACCGATCAGAGCCTTGGTATGGCGCATGGCCTGCCCCGAGCTAAGGTCCGCTCTCGAGCGCGATGGATCCCATATCGGAGAGTCGCCGATCTAGCGGGCGCCGGGAACCCTTCGCGTCTTCAGAAATTCTTCCAGCGTTTCGCCGCGAAACCCGGCGACGATCTCCGGGTTGGACACGCCCTTCACGCGCGCGAGTTTCTCCAGGCAGAAGAAGCTCGCCCCGTAGCGCATGAGTGCCGCCCAGTCGAGCTCGCGGACCATTCTGCGCTCTTCGGCGCTCAGATGCGCTCTGTCGAAGGCAGCATCGGGGGATTCCTTGAAGAATGCGCGATTGCCGGGTACGGTGAATCCGTGGAGGAAGCGGTTGAGACGAAGCGCCTTGGCGCTCGTCTTGAGATCGAAAAGGTAGGTGCCTTCCAGTTTCTCGACCCCTTTCAGCTGCGGGTTCATGCGGCGGCGCGCGCCCGCACGCGCTTTCCCTTCTTCGCCGGCTTCGCCCCTTGCTCCTCGAAAACCGCCACTGCCATCGCGGTGGTCATCGGCAGGTAGTAACTCTGGTGGATTTTCCTGACCCGCGGCGAGAGCGCGCCGCGCATCGCGAGCCACATGATCTCCTCGGCGCCTTCGGTGCCGCCCAGTCGGATGTAGTCGGCGTGGCGCATGGCAGTCAGCTTCTTCGGGTCGTCCGTGATCAGGTCGAGGAATTTCAGATCCCATTTCTCGTTGTTGAAGCCGCCGCGCTCGCCGTTCATCTGGTGCGACAGGCCGCCGGTGCCGACGATGACGACATCCAGGTCCTCGGGGTAGGAGAGCACCGCGCGGCGCACCGCCTGCCCGAGCTTCCAGCAGCGCATCGGGGTCGGGATCGGATGCTGCAGCACATTGACCTCGATCGGCACGATTCTCCCGGGCCAGTCGGGTGAGGGCGGCCAGAACATGGTGAGCGGCGAGTGCACGCCATGGTCGATCGGCAGGTCCTGGAAGACGGAAATATCGAACTCGTCGTTCACCAGGGAATCCGCCATGTGGCGCGCGAGGCCCGCATGGCCCTTGAGCGGAGGTACCGGGCGCTGCCCGAGACCCTCGTCGGCGATCGGATACTCCTCGCTCACGCCCAACGCGAAGGTCGGATAGTGGTCGAAGAAGAACGTGCTCGCGTGATCGTTGTAGAAGAAGACGAGCACGTCCGGTTTCTTCGCTTCGAGCCATGCACGGACCGGTTCGTAGCCCTTGAACAAGGGTATCCAGTCAGGGTCGTTCTGCTTCTTGCGGTCGTAGGCGACCGCGATGGTGGGCACGTGCGAGGTTCCGATGCCGCCGACGATGTTGGCCATGATTAAAACGATTTTAACGCCTGGCCGTCCCGAGCGCGACGATGGCCCCGATCACCACCAGCGCCCCCACGATCTGGCGGGGCTCCAGGCTCTGGCCGAGTATCGCCCAGCCGAGGACGAGCACGGCGATCGGCTCGAAGTTGAGCGCCGCGATATCGGTGGCCGAACCGAGGCGCGGTTGCAGAACGAAGAGCGCGGTGATCGCCGTGCCGTAGAAGAGCGTGAGCAACGCCAGCCCGGTCCAGCCGGCCGAGTCCGCCGGAAGGGCGAGCAGTCCGGCCGGCGCGCCCACGGCAAGGACGAGCACTGCAACGACCGCGTTGATCACGCCGCTGCGCACGCGCCCGTCCACGCCGTGGAGCCAGCGGGCGCTGACGAAGAGCACCGTCGCGAAGCACAGCGATGCCGCGACGGAAAAGGCGGCGCCTGAGCCGATCTCGCCCCAGCGCGAGGCGAGCTTGTCGGCGCCGCCGACCACATCGAGCGCCAAAGCGAGACCGAAGAGCGCGGAGGGCATCGCGAAGAGGGCGCGTCTCGACAGTCGCTCCATGCCCGTCGCTGCCGACATCAAGGCGTAGAGCAGGGGATAGGTGTTGAACGCGAGGAGGGCGAGGGCGGCGGGTATGCGCGCGACCGCTGAGTAGAGGCAATAGCTCTGCACCGCGAGAATGGCTCCGACTGCGGCAATGCGCGCGAGCGACGCCGCGGGCATGCGCAAGGGAATGCGCAGGACGAGGAGCGCCGCGGCGAGCGCGACCGCCGTGCCGGCCGCCCGGAACGCGACCGCAGTGGCGACGCTTGCGCCGTGATCGAAAGCGACGCGGGCGGCGACGTGGTTACTGCCGAAGGTCGCCGCGATAACGAGCAGGATCGTGATCCCGATCCAGCGGGGAATCGGGGTCAAAGTGCGATCTCGAACAGCCGCTTGAACATGGTGCGCTTGGTGTTGCGGAAATGCGGGCGCACGCGGTCGCTCCAGGCGGTGTGACGCACCGCAAGCCAGGGAGGGCTGCCGAAGGTTTCGGTGCGCGCGAGGTCGTAGCAGGCGTGGTAGCGCGGCGAGGCGTCGGGGTTCCTGAAGCGGCGCGCGCGCACGCTGCCCGGGCACGCGGCGAGGCCCGGCATGTGCTCCTGGTCGTACCAGGCGTTGAGATCGGCCTCGTGCTCGGGGACGACGTCGGTCTCGACCACGTAGTGAAACCGCGGCGGCTCCCCGGACGATGCGCCGGCGGCGTCGAAGACCGGCCGGAGCCGCGCGGCGCGGATCTGTATGCCTTTGAAGACGGCTTCGGCGCGGGCGTGTTCGGTGACCCGCGCGAGCACTGCGGGGGTGATGGCCCCCGGCTCGCGCGAGAAGAGATAGATATAGCTCTCATCGCCTTCCAGTGCCGCGTGCATGGCGGCGCTCTCGCCGAGAGGCAGGCAGTCCGCCGCGAGCTCTTTCAGAACGCGCCGCCATTCCGCCTCGGATGCTCCGAGGCGGCCGCTGCACTTGAGCAGAATCGCTCCGGTGTGACTGGGGCTCATCCCTGCCTACGCGGAGGCAACGGGGATGCGGAGCTCCCTGATGCGCTTCTCCCATTCGGCGGGCCCGCTCTGGTGCACCGAGTCGCCCTTCGCGTCGACGGCGACGGTGACGGGCATGTCCTTCACCTCGAACTCATAGATCGCTTCCATGCCGAGATCGGCGAAGGCGAGCACGCGGGACTTGCGGATCGCCTTGGCGACCAGGTATGCGGCGCCGCCCACGGCGATGAGCGAGGCGGCCTTGTGCCTGCGGATCGCCTCGATCGCCGCCGGGCCGCGCTCGCCCTTGCCGATCATCGCGACGAGGCCGGTCTTCGAAAGCATCGTCTCGGTGAACTTGTCCATGCGCGTCGCGGTGGTCGGCCCCGCCGGGCCGACGACCTCGCCCTTCACCGGATCGACCGGGCCGACGTAATAGATGACGCGGTTCGTGAAATCGACAGGCAGCTTCTCACCCTTCGCCAGCATGTCCTCGATGCGCTTGTGCGCGGCGTCGCGCCCGGTGAGCATCTTTCCCGAGAGCAGCAGCGTCTCCCCGGACTTCCACTGGATCACTTCCTCGCGCGTGAGCGCGTCGAGGTTGACGCGCCGCGACTGGGCGCTCGGAGTCCAGGTGACCTTGGGCCAGTCCTCCAGGCTCGGCGCTTCGAACTCGGCCGGCCCCGAGCCGTCGAGGACGAAGTGCACGTGGCGCGTCGCCGCGCAGTTGGGGATCATCGCCACCGGCTTGTTCGCCGCGTGGGTCGGAAAGTATCGGATCTTGATATCGAGCACGGTCGAAAGGCCACCCAGGCCCTGCGCGCCGATGCCGAGGCGGTTGACCTTGTCGTAGAGCTCCAGGCGCAGCTCCTCGTACTTGTCGCGCGGCCCGCGCGCGAGCAGATCCGACATGTCGATCGGCTCCATCAGGGATTCCTTGGCCATCTGCATCGCTTTTTCCGCCGTGCCGCCGATGCCGATGCCGAGCATGCCGGGTGGGCACCAGCCTGCGCCCATGGTGGGCACGGTCTTCAGCACCCAGTCGACCACCGAATCCGACGGATTGAGCATCGCGAACTTCGCTTTCGCTTCCGAGCCGCCGCCCTTGGCCGCGACGTCCACCTCGATCGTATTCCCGGGGACCAGCTCCATGCTGACCACGGCGGGGGTATTGTCCTTGGTGTTCCTGCGCGCAAACTGCGGGTCTTCGAGGATCGACGCGCGCAGCTTGTTGTCCGGATGCAGGTACGCGCGGCGCACGCCTTCGTTCACCGCGTCGGCAACGGAACCCCTGAAACCCTCGAGCTTCACGTCCATGCCGATTTTCAGGAACACGTTGACGATACCCGTGTCCTGGCAGATCGGCCGGTGACCTTCCGCGCACAGGCGCGAGTTGGTGAGAATCTGCGCGATTGCGTCCCGGGCCGCCGGCGACTGCTCGCGCTCGTAGGCCCGCGCTAGGTGCTGTACGTAGTCGCGGGGATGGTAGTAGCTGATGTACTGCAGCGCGTCGGCGACGCTTTGCGCGAGGTCTTCCTGCTTGATGATGGTCATGACGGTGTGCTGATTGGCGCCGTACTTCGGCGCGGTAAGGCGCCAAGTATACCGGTGTGCCGGACGTCGCCGCGTCGAGACAGAGCGAAGGCGAGCGAAATCAGCCCACTAGTTCGAGGAACGCCTGCGCGCGTCGCCCGAGGGCGACGTTTCCTCTCCTGCGCGCCCCGGAAGAATTGCGCTAAGGCCTTGATGCAGCATCAACAAGGTCCCGTGGCACGGGTGTTGCGGGGAAAGCATGGTCATCTCGATATAGGAGCGACGCAATGCGCAGACTCAGCTATCTCGCTTTCGGTTTCACGCCCATGCTCACCGCTGCGGCTTTTGCGCAGGCGTTGAACATGGGTATCAAGGAAGGGACATTCATGCAGGCGCAGGCCGGCGGCCAGAACGGCCAGGGCCAGGCGGGCCAGACCGGATCGGGCGGCATGGATCGCATGAACGAGCAAGGCAAGCCCAACGACCCGATGGGATCCCCGGCGGCAGCCGACAAGGACAAGGGCGGCTACCACCCGAAGAATCGCAAGGCCAAGCAGAATCCGGCCCGAGACAGCTCTTCCCAGGTACGCAAGGACAGCAAGCAGCAGCCCAAGGACAGCGGCGGTTGAGCTAACCGCTTCTCGAACACCTGGGGCCGGTGCGAAAGCCCCGGCTCCAGGCGAGGTCGTCGTTCTCCTCACCCTCCCTCCGAGGAAGACGACCGGTGCGGCCCGCAGGACATCGACCTCCTGCGGGCTTTTTTTTGCACGGCGTTCGGGTTGCCGAGCTGGCGCGGGGGCCGGTAGACTCATTACTTCAGCGAGAGGGGGATGCTCCAATGGCTTCAGCAACGATCGAGTCCGTGCTCCAGGAGGACAGGCTCTTTCCGCCGTCCGCCGATTTCGTCAAGCAAGCCAACGTCTCGGGTATGGCGGCCTATCAGGCCCTGTGCGACGAGGCCGAGCGCGACTTCGAAGGTTTCTGGGGTCGGCTCGGAAAGGAACACGTGCTATGGCACAAGCCGTTCACCAAGGTGCTCGACGAGTCGAAGGCGCCGTTCTTCAAGTGGTTCCACGACGGCGAGCTGAACGCGTCCTACAACTGCCTCGACCGGCACCTGAAGACTCAAGGCGACAAGACCGCGATCATCTTCGAGGCGGACGACAGCAAGGTGACCAAAATCACCTACAAGCAGCTGTACCACAAGGTCTGTCAGTTCGCGAACGCGCTGAAATCGCTGGGCATCAAGAAGGGCGACCGAGTCATCATCTACATGCCGATGTCGATCGAGGTGGTCGTGGCGATGCAGGCCTGCGCCCGGATCGCCGCGACGCACTCGGTGGTGTTCGGCGGCTTCTCGGCCAAGAGCCTGCAGGAGCGCATCATCGACGCGGGCGCGGTGGCGGTGATCACGGCCGACGGCCAGATGCGCGGCGGCAAGGAGATCCCGCTCAAGCCCGCGGTCGATGAGGCCTTCGGCCTGGGCGGCTGCGAGGGCGTGAAGCACGTTATCGTGTACAAGCGCACGGGTTCGAAGATCGCCATGCAGGCGCCGCGCGACAAGTGGTGGGACGACGTGACGAAGGGCGAGGCCGATACCTGCGAGCCGACCTGGGTGAACGCCGAGCACCCGCTCTTCATCCTCTATACCTCGGGCTCGACCGGCAAGCCGAAGGGCGTGCAGCACTCGACCGGCGGCTACCTGCTGATGACAATCATCACCATGAAGTGGGTGTTCGACTACAAGCCGGCCGACGTCTTCTGGTGCACGGCCGACGTGGGCTGGGTCACCGGCCACAGCTACTGTACCTACGGGCCGCTCGCCGTGGGCGCGACCGAGGTGATGTTCGAGGGCGTGCCCGTGTGGCCGGACGCCGGACGCTTCTGGAAGATGATCCAGGACCACAAGGTCACTGTGTTCTACACCGCGCCCACCGCGATCCGCTCGCTCATCAAGGCGGGCGGCGAGCTGCCGAAGAAATACAACCTCAAGTCGCTGCGCATCCTGGGGACGGTTGGCGAGCCGATCAATCCCGAAGCGTGGATGTGGTACTACAACACCGTCGGCGACAAACGCTGCCCGATCGTCGATACCTGGTGGCAGACCGAGACGAGCAGCCACCTGATCACGCCGTTGCCGGGCGTGCACGCACTGAAGCCCGGCTCCTGCACCATGCCGCTGCCCGGGATCATGGCGGCGATCGTGGACGAGACGGGCCACGACGTCGAGAAAGGCAAGGGCGGGATTCTCGTCATCAAGCGACCCTGGCCCGGAATCATTCGCACCATCTGGGGGGATCCGGACCGATTCAAGAAGAATTACTTTCCCGCCGAGTTCAATGGAAAGTATTACCTCGCCGGCGACGGGGCGAGCCGCGACCTGGACGGATATTTCCGCATCATGGGCCGGATCGACGACGTGCTCAACGTCTCGGGCCACCGCCTGGGCACGATGGAAATCGAGTCGGCGCTGGTGGCGAACGTGAAGCTCGTCGCCGAAGCGGCGGTGGTTGGCCGGCCCGACGACATGACCGGCGAAGCGGTGTGCGCCTTCGTGGTGCTGAAGGGACCGCGCCCCACGGGCGATGCCGCGAAAAAGGTCGCCGACGAGTTGCGCAACTGGGTGGCGAAGGAGATCGGCCCCATCGCCAAGCCCAAGGACATCCGCTTCGGCGACAACCTGCCGAAGACGCGCTCGGGAAAGATCATGCGGCGGCTGCTGCGCTCGATCGCCAAGGGCGAGGAGATCGCGCAGGACGTGTCGACCCTAGAGAACCCCGGCATCCTGGAACAGCTCAAGCAGTCTACCTAGCAGCCGAGTCGTGCTCTCGGGCCCGCTCGCGTGAAATTCCGGCCTCGAACGGAGAGGCGATGCTTGGAGAGCGTGTTTAGGTTGATAGCCTAACGCGGGTTCGAATTCTGCCCTCCGCCAATCAAGTAGGGGTCCCAGCAATTGGGATCGCGGCCCGGAAGCTGAGATAAGTCGCTGATATACGGACGCATCGTATCGTCGGCAAGTTCTTGCCCACGCTCATGCCCACAAAAAGGCCCCAAGGTGAGCATGGTTGACTCCTCCCGGTTCTCAGGCCGACACTATTCCGGCAGCAAGGATCGATTCATGAATGCTGAACATCAGCCGTGAATCATCTTCAGATGTATATGTAGCATGGCCTCGAGATACAGGGGAGATCGTGCCATGTCCCTGCACATGTCCGCGTCGCGTCGCACGTCGTTCCATTCCGCCACACCAACCCGAGCAACGTTTCGCGATTAACTGACTCACCAATGAGGAGGAAGCTGCCATGAGCAAGAAAGACAAGGACGGGCTGGACCGCAAAGGCCGGAGCCGCCGCAATCTGCTGAAGGCCGGCACCGCAGCCGGCGTCTCGCTGGCGTTGGCCGGTCCCGCATCCGCGGAACGCGGCAGCTACTCCGGCGGCGGCGAGTCCCACCGCCGCGGCAGGTCCAAGGACCGCGAACTCACTCTGGTCAACGGCAGGATCCATACCATGGACGACCACAACTCGGTCGTCTCGTCGGTGACGATCCGCAACGGGCGCTTCGTCGCCGTAGGGCGTGGTTCGAATTCGGAGGGCGAGGTCATCGATCTGCGCGGCCGCACGGTCGTCCCTGGCCTGATCGAGAGCCACACGCATTTCGTCAGCCTCGCGAATCGTCCCGGCTATCACGTGGCGCAGTGGGAGCGCGCGAACAACGTCGCCGAAGTGCTGGCGCTTCTCGCCGCGCGGCGCGCGCGCGGCGACGTGCCGGAGGGCCAGTTCATCACCGCGATGGGCGCCGGCACTCCGCGTATGTTCGCCGAGCTTCGCCTGCCGACGCTCGCGGAGATCGACTCGGCGGTGCCCGACCGGCCGGTGTTCCTCTACCAGGGCGGGGGCGGCCCGGCGCGCACCAACACGCTCGGCAAGCAGTTCTTCGAGAGCGCAACCGGTCCGCTCGCCGGGCCATGCGTCGTGGGCGCCGACGGCACGCTCGCCGGCGGCAACCCCAGCATGGCGAACCGCGCCCTTTACCACTTGCGCATTCGCCAGACCTTCGCGGACAAGGAGCGGAGCGCGCTCGACGCGCAGCTGTACTCGGCGAGCGTCGGCATTACCGCCGTGCTCGACCAGACGCTGGTCGCCGCGGCGACCGGGACGCTCAATCCGGCTTCGCTCGATCCGCAGCCGACGGACGCGCTCTTCACGCTCAACCATTACCGCATGTACGACGCGTGGCTCCAGCTCCACCGCGAGGAGCGAACGCTGATCCGGCTGCAGATCAACTTCCTGCACAACCAGGGGTTCATCGCGGCGCTCGGCAGCTCGATCGACAGCCAGCTGCCCGAGCTGCGCGAGCGGCTGAAGAACCAGTTCCCGTTCTTCGGCGACGGCATGGTGCGCACCGGCGGTATCGGCGAATGGGCGGCGCCTTTCGCCGCGCCGTCGAGCCCGGACAACTACGCCGTCTGGTACGAGGCGCAGCGGCTCGTCGCCAAGGCGCGCTGGCGAAACGAGAACGCTCAGGCTGGCACCCCGACGAGCAGCGCCGCCATCGAGCAGGTCGTCTCGACCTACGAGGCGATGGACGCCGAGTTCGGCATCAAGGAGCTTCGCTGGGGCTTGCAGCACTCCGCTTTCGCAACGCCCGATCAGCTGCAGCGCCTGAAGGCCCTCAACTGCGCCGTTTCGATGTCCGGCTTCTCCTGGTTGAACGGCACCCCGCGCGCCGATGGACTGCCCGTTGGGCCGCTGTATCCGCAGATCCTCGCGAGCGGAATTCCCGCCGGGATGCACGAGGACGGCGTGCACATCGCGCCGCACAACCCGTGGTTCGCGCTGCACTACGCCACGACCGGGCTCAACGTGCTCGGCCAGCAGATCAACCCGGGCCAGCAGATCAGCCGCCAGCAGGCGCTGCACGCCTACACCCGCGGCAACTCCTGGTATCTGAACCGGGAGGACGATCTCGGCTCGATCGAGAAGGGCAAGTTTGGCGATCTGGTGGTGCTCGACCGCGACTACTTTTCGGTGAGCGACGCGGACATGCGAAAGACGAGCTCGATCCTCAGCATCGTGGACGGCAAGATCGTGTACGACGCCGGGGTGCTGTACCGCGACCGGCGCCACGATGACGATGATGATTGATCCGGCGCACTTCGGCGGTTATCTGGCGTAACGACGCTGCCGGAGCCTTCAGGGTCGGTGGCGCCTGGAACGGGCGGAGGCTGGGCTCCGCCCGTTCGCATTTAAGCTCAGGGAACCTGTGCCTTTCGCCGCAATGCAGATTCGCCGACGCTCACCACGGCAACGTAGCGTGCGGGACGGCGCGCGCAAGTGGGCAAGCCGGGCGGTCTCGCAGTGGGATCGCGGCGCGGCAACGTAGTGTAATATTCCGGCGACCTGCACACGGAGAAACGATAGCCATGTATCGCGCCACCAAGGACATCAAGCTTCCGACCACCATCACCGGCTCACTGCCGCGCCCGAGCTGGTACACGGAGAATCTGGGTACGCGCTCCTTCCTCGACGCGATGGTGAGCACGTCGTTCCGCGAGCAGTACGTCGATACGGTCTCGGTCTATCTGCACGAGCAGGAGGTCGCGGGCCTCGACATCGTTACCGACGGCGACGCCCATTTCGACCAGGACGTCGGCGGTCAGAGCTGGACCTCCTATCCGACGCGGCACATGGCCGGCTTCGAGCGCGGCAACCCGCGCCCCACGCCCGCCGGCAAGGGCGGTCTGTGGTTTCCGCCGGGCCACATCCTTCACGACTACCTCGAGTCGCGCGTCATGGCGAACATCGTCGGCCCGGTCGGCCGCGGCGACCTGCAATACACTCCGATGTGGAAAACCGCCCAGCGGTTGACCCGGAGGCCGGTGAAGTTCGGCACGATAGGCCCCGAGCTGGTGGCGTTCGCGGTGGCGGACCGCCACTACAAGAACATCAAGGACCGCATCTACGCTCTGGCGGACGCCTTCAACGAGGAATTGCACGAGCTCGCCGATGCCGGTTGCGAGGTGATCCAGTTCGAGGAGCCGCAGATCCACCTCCTCGCCGTGCGCAACATCGTCGACGCCGTGATCAACCCGCAGTTCAGCGTCGAGGTGTTCAACCGCACCGTGAAGGGCCTGCGCGCGAAAACGGAAGTGTGGTGCCACAGCTGCTGGGGCAATCCCTCGCAACAGCGCATGTTCGCGACGGTACAGAGCTACAAGCCGGCGCTTGAGCTGTTCAACCAGGTCGACGCCGATGTCATCACCTTCGAATCCTGCAGCGCCGGCGGAATGGATCTCGAGGCCTTCGGCAAGACCATCGCCGGAAAGAAGATCGCGATCGGCGTGATCGACCACCATACGCTGCAGATCGAGCGGCCCGATGAGATCGCCGATCACATTCGCCGCGCGCTCAAGTACATTCCGGTCGAGCGCCTGGTCGTCAGTTCGGACTGCGGCATGGGCCGCGAAGGCATGAGCCGGCGCCATGCCTTCTACAAGATAGTGGCGCTGGTCCAGGGCACGAACATCGTGCGGCGCGAGCTCGGCCTGCCGGAGGCGCGCTGCCTGGCCGCCGACGAACGCTATTCGCTCGTGGTGCCGACGAAGTGAGGACCGATCTCCAGGACCGCCTTGCGATTCGCGAACTCATCGAGAACTGGCTGATCTGGCGCGACTCGCTCCTGTGGGACCGGTTCCGCACGGTCTGGCACCCGGAAGGGCAGATGTGGGCGACCTGGTTCCAGGGCTCGTACGAGGAGTTCATCCGGGTCACCGAGGAAGGCTACGCCAAGGGCGTGCGCATCATGCATTTTCTCGGCGGCTCGTCAATCGATCTGAAGGGCAGGCGTGCCATCGCCCAGAGCCGCGTGACGATCTGCCAGCGCGCGCCCGTCGAAGGCGTGCTGTGCGACGTGGTCTGCTCCGGCCGTTTCTACGACTTCCTCGAGAAGCGCAAGGACCGCTGGGGCCTGGTGCTGCGCCGGCTCACCTATGAGAGGGACAGGCTCGACCCGGTCGATCCGGCAGCCACGCTCAAGCTCGACCGGGCGCTGCTCGAACGGTTTCCGGTAGGGTACCGTCACCTCGCCTACCTTCAGACAAAGATAGGCTACAAGGTGAAGGAAGACCTGCCGGGCATAAGAGGGCCGGAAACCGAGGCGCTCTATGCGCGCGGTGCCGCATGGCTGAAAGGAAAGCCGCTTTGAGGGCGCCCGCGACCTGACGATGAGGGGGGAGAGACATGTCGATCGTCGATAGATTCAACCTGCTGAACGAGTTCAATATCCTGCGCATCATCTGCGGCGCGTTCTTCATTCCGCACATCTACGCCAAGTTCTTCGTCCCCGAGGCGCTCGGCTTCTTCGTCGCCGCCAAGTTCAAGCCGCCGAAGTTCTGGCTGTACGTCGCGTGCGTCGTCGAGATCGTGCTCGCGATCGGCTTGATCCTGGGTATCTACACGACCTATGTCGCCTGGGTGGCGGCCTTCCATCTCGGAGTCGCCACGATCGGGGTCTATCGCGTGACCGGTGGCAAGTGGCTCTGGAACATCGGCGGGTGCGAGTACTGCCTGTTCTGGGCGATCTGCTGCGTCGTGGTCGCGATGCACGGATGATTCGTATTCCGGAGGGGAAATGATCAACGCGGCCATTGTCGGGCTCGGGTGGTGGGGCAAGACCCTGGTGGAGTCGCTCGCAGAGGGCAGCGACGTCATGCGCTTCGCCGCCATGACGACACGGACGGTGTCGCCGGATGTCGAGGCCTTCGCCAAACAACACAAGCTTCGTCTGCTCGACAGTTACGAGGCGGTGCTCCGCGATCGGTCAATCGACGCGGTCGTGCTGGCGACGCCGCCTTCCGGACACGTCAAGCAGATCATCGCGGCAGCGGCGGCCGGCAAGCACATATTCTGCGAGAAACCGTTCTCGTACTCCAAGAAAGACGCCGAAACGGCGGTGGACGCAGTCGTCAAGGCGGGGCGTACTCTCGGACTCGGCTACAACCGCCGCTTCCATCCCGAGATGACGAAACTGAGGGAGCGGATTCGGTCCGGCGAGCTCGGCATCATCCAGCACATCGAATGCAACATGGCGCATCCCAACGCGCTGTACTTCAAGCCGGCGGCGTGGCGCGCGGCTAAAACTGAGGCGCCGGTCGGGGGCCTGGCTTCGCTCGGCGTGCATGCGGTCGATGCCTTCATCGACCTGTGCGGCGAGTACGATCGCGTCTATTGTCAGAGCTTTGCGCGCGTCGTGCAGGGCGAAATCGACGATACTTCTTCGATGCTGTTCCGAATGAAAGCCGGCATGTCGGCCTATCTCAGCACGATCACCACCACCGGCCCCGGATTCAGCTTCCACGTCTTCGGCTCGAAGGGCTGGCTGCGGCTCGAAGGCGTCACGCACGTCGCGGGCGCCTCGTCCGAAGAGCGGCGGACGCAGCTGTTCGGCACATGCAAATACCAGCCGCTCAAAGGCCCGCTGCAAGTGTGGGAGGCCGAAAAGCTGGACGTCACCCGCGCCTGTTTCGAAGCATTCGCGCGCGCGGCCGAAGGCGGCCCGCCCTTTCCGATCACGCCCGAACAGATGATCCACGGCGCATCGGCCAGCGAGGCGATCATCCGCTCGGCGGCGAGCGGCAAAGTGGAAAAAGTATCCTGAATCACTCGCAGGAAAGCAGATCATGGACCTCGGACGCGGCCTCGGCCACCTGACCTATTCAACGCTCGTTCACCCCGGCGACACCTGGGAGGAAATGTGGGCAAGCCTTACCACCTACGTTCCGAAGGTAAAGGCGCGCTTCGCCCCGCATGCGCCGTTCGGCGTATCGCTCCGTCTGTCGGCGAGATCGGCGGAAACCCTCGTCAACAATCGAGCCGAACGCGACAAGCTCAAGAAGTTCCTCGCCGACAACGACCTTTATCTCTACACGGTGAACGCCTTTCCGTACGGGCCGTTCAAGAACCAGATCGTGAAGGAGCAGGTCTACGAGCCTGACTGGCGCTCGGAGGAGCGTACGCGCTATACGATCAACGTGGCCGAGGTGCTCGCCGACGTGGTGTCCGAGGGGATCTCGCCCTCGATCCAGAGCGCGCCGCTCGGTTTCAAGCCGCGCGTGACCGGCCCCGACGTGGTTGCGAGCTACACGCAGCACGTGCTGCGCGTGGCCGCCCATCTGGTTGCGCTCGCCTCCCGCACCGGGCGCACGGTGACGCTCGCGCTCGAGCCCGAGCCGTTTTGCTTCCTCGAGACCACCGACGAGACGGTCGACTATTTCACGAACCATCTCTATTCCGGAGCCTCCGCCACGGCTCTCGCGAAGCTCGCCGGCATTCCCGTTTCCGAGGCTCACGTCGCGCTGCGCCGCCACGTGGGCGTCGTGTTCGACATCTGCCACCAGGCGGTCGCATACGAGAACATCGCCGAATCGCTGCAGAAGCTCGTGAACGCGGGCATTCCCGTCTTCAAGCTCCAGGAGGCGGCGGCAATGCGGGTTCCCGAGGTCACGCAGAAGATCGTCGACACGCTCGCGCGCTACGCGAAGACGATCTACCTCACGCAGACGGTTGAGAAGAAGGACGGCAAGCTCACGCGTTTTCTCAATCTGGAGGACGCTTTCGAGGCATGGCGCAGGAACCCCGGGCCGCGCGAATGGCGCACCCATTTTCACGTCCCTGTCTTTCTGGAGAGCCTGGGAGAGGTGGAAACGACGCGCTTCGCGATCGAGGACGCGCTCAAGTTCCACAAGGCGAATCCGCTCTCGCGCCAGCTCGAAATCGAGACCTACACCTGGGACGTGCTGCCCGAGCACCTCAAGACCGGCGACATCGTCGACTACGTCACGCGCGAGCTCGAGTGGGTTCGCGGCCAACTCGCTTGAAGGGAAATCCATGAAGGTCGGATTCATAGGCACCGGCCGGATGGGATTGGCGATGGCCCGCCGTCTCATCGAGGCGAAGCACGATCTGGGAGTCTTCAATCGCACCCCCGACAAGATCAAGGGTCTGATTGGCGCCGGCGCCAAGGCGATGTCCTCGCTCGCACAGGCGGCGCGCTACGGTGAGGCGGTCTTCACCATGCTCGCCGACGATGCAGCGCTCGATGACGTCGCCGGCCAGACGGGCGGATTGCTGGAATCGCTGCCGAAAGGCGGCATCCACATCTGCTCCGGCACGCACGGCATCGGCGTGGTCCGCAAGCTCAAGGCGGCGCACGCCGCGCGCGGCCAGGTCCTCGTCGCGGCGCCGATGCTCGGCCGGCCGGAGATGGTCGCCTCGGGCCAAGCCGGGATGGTGATCGCGGGTCCGGCCGAGGCCTTGGGGCGCTGCGCACCCCTGTTCGCCGCGATCGCCCGGCGGAGCTTCGAGGCCGGCGCGGACCCGGAAGCCGCGACCGCGATCAAGATCGCCAACAATTTCGTGCTCGGTTGCGCGATCGAGGCGATGGGCGAGGGCTTTTCGCTGGTGCGAAAGTACGGCGTCGTGCCGCAGGTGTTCAACGACGTCATGACCGACGGGCTGTTCGCCTGCCCCGCGTACAAGGCCTACGCCAAGATCATCGTGGAGGAGAGCTACGATCGCGTCGGCCAGATGGCCCTGCTGGGGCTGAAGGATGCGAATCTCGCGCTCGCCGCCGGGGAGGCGGTCGGCGTGCCGCTGCCGAGCGGCAACGTCTGGCGCGACCGCCTGGTCGGTGCAGTCGCCCACGGCGACAGCGGCAAGGACTGGGCGGTCATGGCGCTCGAACAGGCGCGCGCGAGCGGGCTCGCGTAAAATCCACCCTCGAACCGGAGAGGTGGATGAGTGGTTTAAGTCGCACGCCTGGAAAGCGTGTTTAGGTTAATAGCCTAACGCGGGTTCGAATCCCGCCCTCTCCGCCAAGTTAGTTCCCTAAGGTCCGGCTCTTCCTGAGGCTGCCGGCGGCCCGGGCCGAAAAGGCGTTGAACGCCCATTGAACGAGGCGGGCCTCAAAGACGAGGGCTTCACGGGCGTTCAAATCGGCGCGTTGAACGCCGCGGGCCCCCACTGCACGGGCCTTCAGATTGGTGTTCTCAATTTCTGCAACGACACGCGAGCCGTGCAGATCGGCGTCTTTAACGCCAGCATCGACATCCGAGGCGTCCAAATCGGCTTGGTCAATTACATTGGGAGGGAGCCGTGAAATGGCTCCCGATCGTCAACGCAGAGTTCTGAGAGCGAGAATTCCGGCGATCAGCCTGCCCTCGCGTATCTCCACTGTGCGCTGGTGGCCCCGACCGCCCACGCAAGTTAGCCAGGGCTTGCTTGCCCATTTCCGGCAGTTGGCGGTCCCTCAATTGCAGTCCGTTAAGAAAGCTAATTCTGCGCGGTATTTGATCTATCGCAATACCTAGGTGCGCGCTGGGTGTATGTTCACCAACGTTCGTTCAGTATCAATATGGTTAAGGCAGGTGAACCGTGCTCCGTCCAGACCATTCGAGTCGAGGAGGGGGAGTACGTGCCGCCATTCGGACGATCCTCGCGACCCTACTGCTCATCGGCGTAGCCGCATGTGATGGCTGGGGCGACCAAGATACACCCTACACAAGTTATCCGCTGTGGATAGGCACGTGCCCTGTGAACGAGGCCGTAATTTGCGCCCACTCTCAGGAGGCTAGCTCTTTCGCCCGCTTTTGAGCGGGGAAATATGAATTCAATTGCGAGGTGCGGGCTCTGCTTGCGGAAAGAAAGTAATCGAACACCCAATAGAGCAATCCACCGGACCCTTCAGACGTCGCGTACAAAGGCGAAACTTCATGTCAATCTTTAAACAGTCAACTCGCATCTTCATGGGCTCTCTGGTGGCCGCCTTCTTGTTAGCAGGAATGGCTGGAATCCCTGCAGTAGCACAGGAGAAAGCAAAAGCAGCTAAGGCGGAAAAAGGAAAGCCAATCGTGACGGTGCGGGCGGAAAACGACAAGGTGCGTGCTTGGGAGACTCGATACCGACCGGGCGACGAGAACGCCTCACACCCTTCTACCCGAGTTGTGCGGGTTCTGAAGGGTGGGACGCTGTTGTGGACCTACGGTGACGGCAAGACCGAGACGAAAGAATGGAAGACCGGCGATGTGATGCTCTTGGGGCCGGAGCCCCAGTACAGAGCCAAGAATGTTGGAAAATCTGACGTCTTGATTTACGTCGTCATGCTGAAGTGACGGTCCACTAGATGGCAAGTCCGCAAACTACTGGGGAAGGCCATATGGCCGATCAGACAGATTGGCAGAGATTGGCCAACTCATTGCGGGAGCTGCATCGGGCTTTGATGGAACGGGCCCGCCGCGATTACGAGCGCGAGCATCCAGGTGTGCTGAAACCTGCGGAGCTTCTGCAGTTGCTCGCAACGGCTCCGTATTTCGAATGGCTGCGGGGACTTTCCGAGCTAATGGTTGACGTTGATGCTGTGCGTGACTCAGGGCCGCAACTTATGGACGAACTGTCAACTGCAGTGCGCCCAGCGGTGGAGCACTTCATTGCAGTCCCAAAGGAATCCGGGCTAGGCAACGCATTCGCACAGCACTATTGGCCCTACGTTCAGGACGATCCGGACGTCGCAATGGCGCATGCAGGTGTCGAACGAGCGCTTGTTGCGTGGTCGCGCCCGATAAGGGAAGACGCAGCGAGTCTTCTCCACGCGCGGCATCTATTGACTGAGAAGGCTCGCCACCGCGCGCATGGAACTTGACGGGCGAACTCGGAATGTCCTGACCCGCTAGCGGGGTTAAGCTCACGCCGCCACCGAAATCAGGGCGCATCAGCCGCTCCCAAGGACTGGTAGACAGGATGACAGAACGCAAAATTCTGAGAGCGAGAATGCCGGCGATTAGCCTGCCCTCGCGTATCTTCCCTGCGCGCTGTTTCTGGTTACGTTGTTGACCATATCAAACCCCCTTTGCGCCGGTGGTCCTTGCGAGGGGCGTGCATGGCCTGGTTTGACTTGAATCAATTCGAAGGATCGTGCTGGCGCTATCTTGATTGCCGACTACTCTTCCGCGCGCGCGAGCGGGCTTGGGCGCAGGTCAAGCCGGGGTGGCGAAGCACAGTCTGATTGCGGAGACGAAAGGGAGAAATCGCTTGACTGGGTGGCTGTTTGTTCTCGCAGCGGTTCTTGCAGGTGCGCTCCCTACCGCGGGCACGGCAGTGGCGCAGCCCATCGAAGACGAGCTGGTAATCATCACGCCGGTCGGGAAGAGCCTCTCGGACCCGGCGCTTGCCGAATTCAGAAACCTGGCGAAGCAGCGCTGGAACGTCGACATGAAGACGAGCGCGCTTTCGGCCGGCACCCCGGTCGCCTACGGCCAGATCGTCGAATGGAACGGCCGGCCGCAGGCGGACCTCTTCTGGGGTGGGGAGAGCGCGCTCTTTGACCGGCTCGCCGCGCAAAACCTCCTCGCGCGGCTCGAGCTGGCGGGAGCTGTCACGGATACCATTCCTCAGACGATCGGCAGGCCGAAGGCGGTCTCGCTCAAGGACCCGCATGGCTTCTGGGTCGGCACCGTGCTCGAGTCCTGCGGCATCGCCTACCACCCGCGCTTGCTGCAGCGCCTTGGCGTGCCGCCGCCGAAGGACTGGGACGATCTTCTCGACCCGCGGCTGAAGGGCAACGTTGCGCAGGCGCCCCCCACTCGCTCGTCAAGCAGCCACGCGGCGTACGAGGTGATCCTCCAGCGCGACGGCGACGCGAGGGGCTGGGAATTTCTGAAGCGGCTCGCCGCCAACACGGGCATTTTCGCGCCGCGCAGCCGCGACGTTCCCTCCTTGGTGGCGAAAGGAGAATTTGCAGTCGGCTTCGCGGTTCCAAGCTATTTTGCCTTCGAGGATCGCCTGGCCGGCTTCGATATCAAGTACGTGGCGCCCAGGACGGCATGGATCACCTCCGGCCCCGCCGCGATCCTCAGGGGCGCCAGGCATCCGAAGGCGGCGCGCGCCTTCGTCGAGTTCCTGCTCTCCGAGCGGGGCCAGCGGATCGCGATGGAGCGGGGCCTGTTCCCGATCGTGCCGAAATACCGCATACAAGGTGCGCCCGGCTCCACCGCGGAGATGGCGGTCGCGTTCAACGGCGGCGTGCGTTCCTATTTCGACCTGGATGTCATCAGCGTCTACGACGACGACCTCGCACAGAAGCGGTACGAGCAGATCAACGCGATATTTCGCAAGGAGATCGAGTCGGTCGCGGAGGAACTGAAGAGGAGACCGTGAAATGCGCACAAGGAATGCTCTATGATGCTCTCTCTGCCAGAGCCACTATGAAAGAGATCGCAAAGCGGATTTTCGCGGCCTGCGCACTGCTCCTCCTGTCCGGCGAGCTTGCGGCGCAGACCTACAAGTGCACGGATTCGCTCGGGAAGATCACCTACTCGGGCAAGAAGTGCAGTGAGCTCGGGCTGAAAGACGCTGGCGAAGTGAAAGACCGGCTCAATGTGAACCCGGCGTACCAGCCGCCAACCCCAACCCAGGGAGAAAGGCCACGGCCCCCGTCCGCTCCCGCTCCAGCCCCGGAAGCGCGGACTCCGGACGCGCCGGCCGCCGCCGAAGAATCCGCCGCACCGGAACGGCGCTGTTTTACCGTGAAGACCGCCAAGGGCAACGTCACCCGCTGCAACGACACGCCTGTCGAATAACGCATCCGGCTCGACCGCGGGACGCCTGTCTCAGCCGCCGATTGGCGCGAGCACCATTTCGATGAGCGCGAGATTGCCCTTCGCGACGGCGTCGAGCCCGCGCAGCAGTGCAGGACGCACATCCGACGGCCGCTCAACCGTTTCTCCGTAGCCTCCGAAAGCGCGTGCGAGCGCCGGATAGTCCGGGCGCGGCGCGATCGAGAGCCCGGCAAATTGCTTGGAGCGCACCGCCCAGCCGTCGGGATACTCGCGTACCACGTCGAGTTTCTGCGAAAGATAGCCGGAGTTGTTGAACAGTAAGACGAGCAGGGGAAGCTTCAGCTCCTGCGCCGCCCCGAAGGAGGCGATGACCGGGTTGTAGAAGAAGGCGCCGTCGCCGATAGTGACCGCCACCGTCCTGTCGGGACGCGCGACTTTCGCTCCAAGCCCGGTTCCGATCCCCATGCCCAGGCCGCCGTAGCTCGCCGAGATGAAGCCGCCGGGGGCAAGGCGCTCGAGCTGTCGGAGCACGTCGAGGCGGTGGGTGATGGTCTCGTCGACCACGATCGCGCCCTCGGGCAGGACGGCGTTCAGCTCGTGGCCGATCCAGGCGGACTCGATGCGCGCCGCGGCGCCGCTCGCGCGACCTTTCTCGCGCCATTGCTCACGCGATTTCGCATTGCGCGTTGCCCATTCCTTGGCGATGGACGAGCGCGATCCCCTGGGAACCGCGCGCGCGACGCGCTCGCAAAGGAGCGCGAGCGAAGGCTCGAGCGCCCCAGCGACCGACAGGTCGTTGCGGAAACCCCAGTAGGGAAGGTGGGTGTGCAGCGGGTCCTCGCCGAGAAAGGCGACGCGCGCCCGGGACGCGGAGAGCAGCGCGGGCGGATGCGCGGGAACGACCGTCTCGACGCAGAGCAGCAGGTCGCTTTCCTCGAGCAGGGCTTTCATGTCCGGGCCCACTCCGCCATAGAGCGGATGCGCGCGCGGGAAATTCGCGTAGCCGGGCTGCCAGGCGTCGAACACCGGTGCCCCGAGGATTTCGGCAAGCTCGGCCAGGCGAGCGACCGCGCCGGTGTCCTTGCCGACCTCCTCGGTGAGGATCACCGGCCGCTTCGCGGCACACAACATCCGCGCGAGCTCGTCGAGTGCTGTGGGATCGGCCGCGGGATTGCGCACCGGTGCGCTTGCGCGCACGGCTTCTTCGGGGTGCGCATCCATCAGGAACTCGGTCGGAATCGAGACGAACGCGGGGCCGCAGGGAGCCGAGGTCGCGATCCGGCAAGCACGCTCGATCGTGGCGGGGAGAAGCGCGCTGTCGTTCAGGCCGAAGCTCCATTTCACGCAGGGCGCAACCAGGCGCGCGGGGCCGCCGACATCGGTGAGCAGGCGCAGCCACTGCGGGCCGATGCCGTATCCGGGCCGCTCGCCGAAAGTGATCGACTCCCCGGCGAGCAGCACCATCGGGATGCGTTCGTGCAACGCCGCCCGCATGCCCATGGTCGCGTGCAGCGCGCCGACGGTCGTGTGGAGGACCACAGCGGAGAGCTTGCCGGTGCTCTTCCCGTAGCCGCTCGCCATGGCGATCGCGGTTTCCTCGTGGCGCGAGGAGAGATATTCCGGGAATTCCTCGCGCGCGGTGGGCATCGCGAGCGCCTCCCACAGCGGTGCCCAGTCAGAACCCGGGGAGGCGAAGATCTTCTCCACTCCCATGCGGCGGAGGGTGCGGAGGAGGGCGTGCGCGCCGCTTATCGTTCCAGGGCCGTCCATATCAGGCGGCATATTCTCACGAAGCGGGAAAAACCAGTGACTTGATCACCACCGGGACGGCACCCGATGCCGGGATGATTTGCCCGATATCGACGAAATCGAACTCCCGCAAGGCGATCCCGTCGATCGACACTACCGGGTTCGGCAGCCGCAGCTGCTCGACGCAGTGGATGCCGATCAGTCCGCCGATGTCGCCGTCGCCGACGAGTATGAGCGGCAGACCGCGCCCGAGCAGGGCGGCGAAACCCGAAACGATGCCCCGGCAGAATCCGTCCAGGCGCGCGAAGGACGCGGATTCCCTCCAGCGATAGCACAGCGCCGCGGGGCGCTCGCCCGACTCCAGGTCCAGCCGCCGCAAGGCGGCGCTCACGGCGAGGGCGATGCGTCCGGCGTCGACCGACTCTTCGTCGAGCGGCAGCTCGGGCGCGATCACGGGCACGTTGCGCAGAGGCAGCACGCCCTGCGGCTCGACGAAAATCGTGCCGCCGCTCACCTGTATGGTGTACTGCGACGCGCCGATCACGGTGGCGCGCAGGCCCTCGTCGGAGCGCTCGATGCGCACGCCCCAGGGCCGGACGCGCGCAAGAACCGCGCGCGCCAGCGGCCCGCCGAGGTCGCCGAAAGAGCGGGTCTCGCGCCCGTAGAGGTATTCGGAAACGCCCCCGGAGAACGTGACGACATCCGGCCTGCGCTCGTTGCGCAGGGGATCCAGCCGCACCAGGGCGGCCGTCCGCGCGTCGAGCGCGGAACGGCTCATCGCCTCGAACAGGCGATCGGCCATGCGCTCGACCATCCGGTCCAGGCCCTCGGAACCGGGCTTGCTCCCGAGCTCGAGCGACACACCGGTCTCTTCGGCGAAACGGCGCGCGGCCTCCTCGATCCGGTTCACGCGCCCCCCGGCATCGAAGGAGACGATGCGGGCTCCGACGTCGAGCGCCGTGAGCTCGACGATTTCGCCGCCCTCGCACACCGCGATCTTCGACGTGCCGCCGCCGATATCGACGTTCATCACCCGGGCCGAGTCGCGGATCGAGCGCGCGACCGCGCCCGAGCCGTACGCCGCGAGCGTGGCCTCGAGCGCATCACCCGCGCTCACCGACACGAACTTGCCCGCCTGCGCCGCAAAAAGCTCGCCGATCGCCCGCGCGTTGGCGCGCCGGACGGCGACGCCAGTGAGGATCAGGGCGCCGGTGTCGATTGACTTTGGATCGACCTTGGCCAGGCGATATTGCGTGTCGATGAAATCGCCGAGCGCGGCCGCGTCGATGGTTGAATCGGCCGAGTAGGGTGTCAGCAGGACTTCGGATTCGTGCAGAACCTTGCGCTCGGCGACTACGTAGCGGTTGTCGAGCCGCTCGAGCGTAAGGCGCGAGAAGACGAGATGCGAGGTCGACGAACCGATGTCGACGCCGACGCTCGA
>Ga0326726_10001131_pt1 | contig 24701 bp, 12 predicted proteins | sample MHFenrmetagenome_2_FD_207603 | JGI IMG/M metagenome (GOLD analysis project Ga0326726, IMG submission 207603) | Lab enriched peat soil microbial communities from Michigan Hollow, Ithaca, NY, United States - MHF15MN | ecosystem: Environmental > Terrestrial > Soil > Wetlands > Peat | place: USA... | reverse complement strand
ACCGGCTGGAACAGGAACGGTGACCCAGAACCACTTCCCTCCCTCTTGTTCAATTGACGCTTTTTGTGAAATGCCGTCAACCACCGCCCTGAATTGAGGCGCATCTGTCCCTGAGACACGATCCACTGGTTCGAAGAGAAGCCCGAACGAAGCCGTAGTTCCATCCCCCGGAATACTGACAGAACCAGACACGTTCGCCTCCTGAGGAGAGACCATCCGAACTCCTCCACCCCGTGCTGTGATTTCAGTGCGAATACCCGGGAAGCGCAGTTTACTCGTTTCTGAATGACCTGAAAAGCTGAATGTGCGATTCGAACCCGGAAGCCCATATACGAGAATTGAATCGCCAGCCGTCATCATCCTGGCATCCAAAGGAGTGCCGACTGCAATATCACCCACTGGAGTTACCTCCAGCAGAACGACCTCGTAGCCCCCGAGAGCAACACGAATTGAGTCCTTGTCCCGGTAGGTTTGCCCCGATACAAGGTGATAAGGATAGCTGTGCACGGCACGCCATGGTCCCGATGACGAACGAAACCCAAGGTCTCGCTTCAGGGAAATGGAAATCTCACGAGGCCGGACTGAAGGATTCCGCAAGAGGACGAGTGCGCGATTTCCATCGGAGTGAACATACCCGTACGCCATCCGCTGCAACGGATTGCCACCGATCATTCGGGTATCCGTGAGTATGTCTTTATGGCTGCGCGCCCATTTGACACACGAAGAGATTGCGTGCCATTCATCAGTACTGAGAACGTCCGGGGAAATGTACAGCTCCCACATCATGACACCGCGTCCAAAATACATTACCGCCTCGTTGGTGAACGACTCCAGCGATTCTGACTCTCCGCCGAGCAGATTCAGACGACCCTTGATGAGTCCGTGCGTCATCATGCTCGATACCGGAAAGAGCAGCTTCTGGCGCTGGAAATTGCCCCAGAGGACCGCGTCGCGGTACGTGATGGCTTTGTCACGCGGATTCAACGACGGCACATCCTCGGCATACGCATAATCTTCCCCCTGCATCCAGACGCAGTCGGCATACCGGAGCCACCATGGGGAGAGCCATGTCCCGACCGTGATGTTGATGAAGATACTTGGATTGACCTCACGGACGGCAGCCATCACATCCGAGAACCTCCGGATCAAGGCATTCCGTGAGTATATTCCCGGCAGGTGGCCGTGCCCGGGCTCATTGCATGCGAGCAGTAAACCATCCCATTTGAAATATCCTACGCCGTACTCGCGCGTGTACTCTACCATCCTTTCCTTGAATTCTCTGCCGTACTTATCACCGGCAAAGCAGAGGAAATCACCGGTGTGTTCATATCCGTGTGCAGCTCCCCACCTGACCCGCTGGTCTCTCATGTCGTATCCGCAAAAGGGTGATGCCCACATGCCAAGCTTCGTCCCGACGGACTGCAGAGCTTTGTTCACTTGTGTGAAGCCCGTGGGCAACGTCGTGGAGTCGATCTGCCATATACTCTGCACGTTGTCCCATCCATCATCCAAAACGAATGCATCCAGAGTGATGTCGTGCGGAACCTGCATGTACTTGTGGAATGCGTCGATGCGTTCCAGGATATTCGCCTCCGTCATGCCATATGCCGCGGAGTTGACACGACTGGGATGCCGGATGTCGTACCAGGTATTGTACAGTAGAAATGGCCTCGTCCCGCGCACTTTGATCGTTTCCACGTATCGGAGAAATGTGCGCTCCAACTCTTCCGGCGAAGTCGCTGCCCCAAGGACGCCGTTCTCACTCGAAATGCCCTCCGGTTTCAATGTCTCCCCAACGATGTAACCCGAAGAGACGTGAGATCCCGACAGCGCGTTCTCCACGCCTGGATATTCAACGCCTATGAAAATGTCACCTGCAAACACCGGCTGGCCAAATGCCCCCCGATCCGGCTGTGCGCCGTAAATATTCATACTCTCCACATCCAACTTGTGGAGGAAATGCATTCCGGCTCCACTATCTGCAACGTGAATCCATTTCCGCAGGTAGGGACTTGTCGGACCGGCAGAATAAACGACCGACACGCGCAGACGTGACTGGTGCAGGTCAAGCGCGTACTGAAATTTCACCCTCCGACCGCCGTCAGAGGTCTCTTCAGGGTTCGCACCAATGAACTTGAAGTCGCTCGCAGTGAGGATCGATGGGTTTTCCCCGTTTTGCTCCTTCCCTACTGCAGGGCCAAAGCCGCCAAAAACGATCGACAGCGCGAACTCTTCAGACGACACCCTGTAACGGGATCCTGAGAGTTTGTTGACGATGGCCGATGTTCCTGCCCGCTCCCCGGAAACGGTGAACACTCTCTCAACGGATCCATTTCCGACCCGGATCGAATTTCCCGAAGCAACGACATAGGCATCATCAGCGATGCCAACCGAATGGGTTGTCAGCGTCAGGAGGAGGAATGCATGCCATTTTACTGTGAGTCTCATGATCATTGTCCCTGTCAGAAAAAATCCGAACTCCAGAACATGTACTCGCCAGGACTCATGAACTTTGTTACCAGAATCTGACTCGTGCTCTGGTCAAGCGGCAAAACCATCGTATCTGTGTCACGCTGCAACGTGTGCTCCGGAAGCGATGCAAGTCTCCGTTTTTCCCTCTCGCAAAGGAACAACCTGGCCTTCTTCCCCGGTCTCGCAGCACATACTGCGCCGAGCAGAGTCTTAAACGCGGCCGGTATGTCGCCCGGGGCCCCAAATTCGAGAATCTGGATGACACCCTTCTCTTCTGCTCCCCTGATGTATCCCGCCAGATGTCCGCCGTGTTCAAGGATAAAGAACAAGGCTGGATCCTCGCCACAGAATTGAAACTGAGCTTCCCAGTACTGTTCGTCGCGCGCTATAGGACCGGGTCCCTCGCGATTGTACCTCTCATAGAGTTCCCGGATCGAGGCATAGTCCCGGTGCCTGCTGAACAACCTGATTCCGTGGCTCAATTTACCTGCGGGTGCATTCGCGAAAAAGGCGACTTCTCTTGGCACACTCACGTATCCGAATTTCGCGTAGTAGTTATTGATACTTGTCGTCAATGTGGAGAAGAGAAAACCATCATCCTTCATGCGCCGGATCGCCTCGGTGAGAAGCTGACCCGCGTATCCCTGCTTCTGCTCAGCCGGGTCTGTCGCGACGTTGCCGATGCCCGCGAATCTCATCCTTCGACCTTCTACCCAGCAAACCCGCGGGAAAATCTGGACACTGCTGAGAATGCGACCTCCCTTTCGACCTATGAGCGTATTCTCCGGACGGAGCGTGGCATCACACAGGATATGGCGTTTGAAATACTCGAGCGGAGTATTCTGAAAGGCGCGGCCGCAGAGCTCCACCACCTGATCAAGCTCAGTGCAAGAGCTGCAGTGGCTGATCTCAAGTCGCGTCATCGCATTCCACCCTCGATTCCAGCGGACGGCAGAAGCGCTCCGAACGGCCATTCCTTATGGCTCCTCGCCCACACGAGGAATAAACCGATCCCGACGACAAGCCAGGCGAGACCGAGCCCAATGGCATCGACACCCGAACTGATGAAGATCAAAGTGAATCCCACGAATGCAATTACAGAAGGGACAGGATAGAGCCACATTTGGAACGGACGGGGCATATCCGGTCTTGCGCGTCTCAGCACGGTAAGCCCGATAATCTGTCCCATGAACTGAATCAGAATTCTGCTCGAGACCGTTGCAGCAATGATGAATTCCAGGTCAAACAGACACGCGGCGGCAGTCATTCCCCCTACCAGGAGGAGCGAATAGTGTGGAAAGTGCTGTCGCGGGTGAACAGCAGCGAGCCACCGGAAAAAGAACCCGTCGCGTGCAGCGGCAAACGGAAGGCGTGAATAACTCATCATCAGCGCATAGATCGAGCCGTACGCCGTGATGGCAACCAGAATTGTCATGATGAACGCCGGCGTATGTCCATAGAAACGCTGGACGATATCCGAAACGATGTGCTTGGACGCCGCAATCTCCTGCCAAGGCATGACGCCAAGCATGATGAAATTCATGACTGCGTAGACAAGAGTGATGACAACGACCGACCAGAGAATGGCGCGCGGAAAGACATATCCGGGATTCCGCACCTCTTCTTCCAGATAGCAAATGTTGTAGTACCCCATCAGATCATACATCGCGATCATCGACGCGCCCCCAAGCCCGAGGATGAACCCCCAGGAGAAGGTGAACCACCCCTGCGGGAATGCCAACGCATACTCGATGTGGAAATTCGAAATCCCTGCCACGATGGTGCACACTACAGTGACCATCATGACGACCCAGAGCACAACGGTGACAGCTCCGACGAACCGTATTCTTTTGTAGTGAAGGACAATCGTAAGCACCCCGACAGCAAAGGCCAGAAGGCGAAAGTGCGTTTCTGTCCAGGCAGGGGCAAGGAAAGCGAGATAGTTCACCATCCCGACGATACCCGATGCGATCTCAAGGGGTCCGCAGAACAGAAATGTCCAGATGAAAAGGAATGCGATGAGTTTTCCGAAGTACTTGCTGTATGTTTCGCGAAGGTAGACATACGATCCGCCTTCACCCGGGAGAGCGGTGCTGAGTTCAGCCCACACCTGCCCGTCGCAGATTGCTATCAGCGCACCGACGACCCATCCCAGCATTGCCTGGGGACCGCCCATTGCAGAGACGATCAGGGGGATCGTGATAAAAGGGCCGATCCCCACCATCGTCGCCATGTTCGTGGCAGTGGCATGGAGAAGGCCCAGACTCCGGTCAAGATGAGGTTCGGTACGATTCGCCATAGGGAATCTCTAACGGACGAGTACCAGGCGGCCCGCCATCAGGGCGTCCGCCGTCGCAACGGTGTAGATATAGACCCCGCTCGACAGGCCCCTGGCATCGACGTAAAAGTCATGTCGGCCTGCCTCCTGGAAATTGTCGCCCAGGGTCTCAATCTCCTGCCCGAGCAGGGAATAGAGACGGATAACAACATGCTCACGCCTCGGCAGGGAATACACAATTGCCGTCTGACCATTGAATGGATTTGGATAATTCCCGAGAAGCTTCGGATTGGCGAAGCCATAACCCTGCCTGTTTGCCGGAACCGACTGAGGCAGATTAAGCGGACGAAACATCAGCGTGTCCGTGAACGGATTTCCAGGTGCAGTAGGGCTTATGTACACGATGTGACGGAGGGTATTGTATCCGGTCCCGGCCTCCCAGACGCTGTCATTGGCGAGTCTGATGCAGTACTCAAGGCTCGAACGGAGAGAAGGAGACGGATCGCTTAATCTCAAGAGGAGTTCATAGGCACCAACAGGAAATCCGGATGGGACGCCGACCATCGCCGCGACGTGATTCGTGTCCCCCGGGAGCCAGAAACGGGGCTCTTCCGGCAATTGCGCGAAATAGACTGTACTGTCCGCGCGACTGCGGAGCATCACTTCCACACGCCTCGGATTGAACGGAGCAGCCCAACCCGTATTTGTGACGCTGAATCCGAGTGACAATCCGCTCCCCGGCCGAACCGAATCGCCGTAGACACCTTCGAGAAGTTCAAATCTGTACCCCAATCGTCGTTTCACTTCTTCCATGCATCCGCTGGTGATCCACGTGTTCAGGACTGTGGCGTTGTAATCACGATTGAGGAACGACCAGTGCATTCGTTCAAGCTCATGGAGTGCATTGTCACAGGAAGAAAATTCGCTGAGCGCGCATGTTTCGCCCCCCATGGCGGTGAATTTCGTGTCAAGACTCAGGTACATTTTGTCGACGACCGTGTCCTGATATGTCCCGTAATCATCGTAACTCGCCAGAAAACAATCGTTATGATGCGCAGTCCGGGAGATATTGCTGCCGGAAAATGCTTCCGCGCTCGTCAATGGTTGAGTAATGCCAAAAATATCCTTCTTGTAGTTAGGCGTGCGGATCTGCACCATCCAGTTGGCCGGAAGGACGCTGAGCACCTTTTCCAGAACAGTGCGACGATCTCCCGTATTGTTGAGTCCATTCGTGGAGTAGTACCATTCCCCCCACGCACCGATGAATCCCGCCTGAACAACTGCGATGACATCGCTGTTAGCTTCAAACACCGGTTTCAACTGATCGAGGTGCCGCAGGACAGTCGCCAAAGGTGCATCAGCCTCTGTTTCCGAAGAGCTATACGCAAATCGCAGAATGCATTTCACTCCGGCCGCTCTCATGTTGGAGAAATCCGTCGCCATCAGATTCAATTGAGTGACGCTCAGATCTGAAGCCCGGAACTTTTTCAGGTAATACATCCTCAGGATGAGTGACTGGTTTTTCGCTCTGATATTCCTCAGGTCAGTGAGGGTCAATGCCGAGCCTTCCGCCTGAACTTCGCGGTGACTGTAAAATCCCCGCTCCGGGTTCGGAAAGTCTTCACCCGAAGGCTGATAGCGGACAGTGTCTGTCTGCGCACAGGCTCCTGCGGTCCACCATGCCAGCAGCCCCATCAAAACGTACGATGTTTTCAAATGTCTCATTGTCATTGCCGATCAATAGGAATGGCTTTTAACAGCAGTGCATCAACAAATGTCACATCGATGTTCCCCACCGGGCCAAAGGTCTCCCCCACCTGCCTGTCATGCGCGTAGTCCATAACACGGTAGCGTGACTGGAGAAGCCCCCGCAGCTCGATCGAACCGGAAAAAGTCCCTTGAGCGTAGAAGGCAAAATACATGGTATCGCCACGTGCTACGACGTGGCCCTCGGGTTTGTCAAATGCAATATCATACAGGTTTAAATATTTGCCGGAGCTCAGGCGTTCCCGGTTGTAGATATCAAGCCAGTGCTTCCAGCGCTCTTCCTTGCGGGCATCGAGCATGAGACTCGAATCGGCCTGCAGGACTCCCGGGGCAGTGAACTTTGTCGCCGGGACTCCACCGACTCCGATTGTTGATGCGAAGTCCTCTTCCCCTTTGATCCCGAATCCATGGAGTGCCTCATCCCATATACGGTTTGTCAACTCCACGTGATCTCCGCAATACGGAACGGCATCCCCCAGCATTGCCTTATACGCCTTGGCGCGATGCCGTACCTGCCATGCGCTCAGGGGGTCGGCAGCGACCGGGATAGTCACATAAGGAAGATTGTACACGGAGAAGTTTGTGCCGCACGCGCAAACATAGAATACGACATCCGAATTCAACGATGTGGCTTCCCCGGTGACATCACGGAAGAATTCAGGAACTGCACGCGGTGCCTCGAGAGGCGATCGATGATGATGACCCGGGTTGTAACACGGCGGAACCGCATTCATGTTCTGCCCGTCTATCTTGAACCCGTCGAACCCCCATACTTTGACAAATCGTTTCACCAGTTGCCTGTAATGTTCGCGTACGGCGGGAACGGCCGGACAGAGAGTATAGGAATTCCACCAGGAAACTTGCGTTCGGGTGCCATCTGCGTTGAGCTGAAACCAGTCTTTGTGCAGCCGCGCAAGAGAACTCTGCACATTCATTCCAAACTCGGTCATCCGACCGGGAAAGTGCGTGGCACTGTACACTGAATCGTGTGCCTCAAGGGGGACCCACCACAACATGGCCTTGAGTCCATGGGCATGAATACTGTCAACGAGACTTCGCATGTCCCGATCCCCGCCGGGAAACTTCGCCTGATCCAGTCGCCAATCCCCGTCAGCATTCTGATACCCGTCATCGATAGTTGCCCACTCCACTCCGAGCTTGCGTGCAAGGGGGAGCGTTGCCAGTATTTGCCGGGGTACAAACGATCGTTCATACCCCCACCCGCACCATTCAGCCCCATATGCAGCAGGGGGAATTGGTCTGCCAACAAACTGATTCCCCATCAGCAAGCGATAATACGTTCGCAAAGGCGAAAAAAAGTCTCCCGAATGGAATATGACCACAAATGGCTGAAGCTTGATCCGTCCGCCAGGCGGCACGATTGATACGTTCCGTTCTTCGATTCCAAGCCGCACACCCTCGTTTTCGACTACACGAACAGGCAGCGCCAATTGTTCGGGGGAGCGGGCGAGCGAAGCGAGAGCCATACCGCCGAACCTTGTCCAAAGATCCACCACTGGAATCCCCCCGCCGTAGTCGGCGGCATTCATGCCCTGGAAATTATCCCTTGAAAAACCGGGGAAGAGGGGGAACACCCAATCGGGCCGCTCCGGATACGTCCCTCCCTGGAACGACCAAAATGAGTGCGAGCTGTCAGCGCCAAGCCAACGGGCGTCCGTAGAGATAGTAACTGTGTTCGCACCGATAATCTTTGCCGCCCTGGAACCGACGTTCAGGAGCTCCACAGAAACTGAAAGGCCCTCATCCAACCCGTCAAGGAAGCGTATGCGCCACAAGGTCGAGAGCCCCACGTTGTTATTGCCGGCGAATGCCGTGTATATCTTGAACGAAGCAGAACGCGGCGGCGTTTTCCCTTGTGTCTGTTCCATGCGTATCAAATGTGAAACAAGGCGGCGTCCGCCGGAGAAGGTGAAGGAGGGGAATCCCAGGATGGCTCGAGTGCGCGGCTTGCAGCCGGAATCGTCCCGCACGGCAACGTACAGTCCCCGAACGCTGTCGACAGAAACCTCGATTCTCCCCTGACGGCCGACCAGCTGCGCGGTCTGAGCAACGACTTCCTGCTGGCAGGCTCCCCCCCCCAGAGCGACACAGGTCAGTACCCGCATCAGCTGAGAACGCATTTCATTGGATGACAATGAACTTCCCGCGCGCCGCGCCGATGGGCGAATCAAGGTGGAAAAAGTAAAGTCCGGGCGCGACAAGCTGCTTGTTCTCGTTCATGAGATTCCAGGTCTCTATCGAGGGAGCAATGGAAGTCTGGGCGTCATGCACGATTGTCCGAACGAGTTCCCCCGCAGCATTGAAGATGCGGATTGTCCCGCTTTCCGGAAGATGGGTGAATTGAATCTGACGTTCCTTCCCCTGCTCCCAGCCGCTTCCCACGACGTAGGGATTTGGAACGACACGTACCTGCTGAAGAGAATTTGTCGCGACTGCGGACCGGGGGACTGTCTCCACGGTGTTTGTGCCGGCCTTCGGAATTGAGGCGGGCGTGCTCTCCAGGGGGCCAGTAATGCCGTTGCCGGTATCATACGCAGCGACGTAGTACCTGTACTGCATCCCGTTGATAACCTGATCATCTACAAACACCCGGACTGTGTCGCCCTCTTTAAAGATCTTCAAACGATCCCGGGCGGTCACGATTTTGGTTCTGGGCAGCCCGGTCTCTGTCCCAAGATTGAACCAGGCAAACTCCGGCAACGTTGTGTAGTGGCCGGAAATGTTGTCGGTGCGATCGTACTGCCCCAAAGGTATGTAGTGCGTCGTACCCGAGAAGTCAGTAAATTTGTCTGTTCCCCACGTCACACCTCCATCCACCGAGCGATATATCTTGTAGCCTTCAAACTTCGTCTCTCGTTCGCTTTCAAGGCTCCAGTACACGGTATCTCTCGCGTCGCCCGGAACGATCTCGACCCGTGGAGATTGTGGTGCTTTCACCGGCTTCCAGCCCGAGTGATAAAGCGTGAGCGCGCGCGTGCTGTTCTTGAACAGCTGATCTTTGGTCAGGCCGAAAACTGTGGCAAAAATGAGGGTATCAGTTTGTCCCGGTGCAAGCGTGAGAGAATCGGACCCCAGGACCTGCAGGCCGTCGGCTCCGGACCCGGTATACCGTCCATCGAGACCCTCGAGGGTATCGGCAACACCGTTCATGTCAAAGTCGTCGTCAATTCCATCTTTGTCACTGTCCCGGGGATCGTAGAGATTCGCCAGATTGTATCTGAAATACAGTTCCTTGCTCGCACCGTTTCCCTTCGATGTCGTCGCATCGACCCAAAAGTGGAATGCATCATACGTTTTCGCGCGGCGTGTGGGTCCCGGCATCCGAAGGGGCAACGTCCCTGACAAGGCAATCTGGGACGCATCAAGAGTCCCTCCGGTCCTCGGGTCTAGCTCCGAAATAACGGAAGCCGTTCCGTATGCCAGCTGCATCGCGGGTTGATAGTAATGACGATCATCATGGTAGCCGTTCTGATTGAAGGCATACGGCAGGTACCCGAAGTCGGAGTGAACACCAACCCGCAATCCGCTGATCGGGGCAGTGCCGATATTGCGGATCACGAAATGCCAGACGATGAAATCCTGGTAAAGTTCGCCGGTCCACGCCATGCCCCGCATCTCAACATGTGTTCTGAGCCAGCGCCGGTCATCCCCCGTTCCTGTCTTCCGCCCCTGCCACCCATACATCACAGAATATGTTTCCTGATCCGCCAGCCTCTGTCCACCCGGACCCAGGCCGGGCCAACCTTCCGGACCAACGACCAGAGGATCACTCGTTCCGGGAATCAATGCCGGCCAGCCGTGTTGCGGCCCCGCCGTCGGCCAGGTAGTGGTGTCGGTACTGAGTGGTGCGCCTGGACTCGAGGGGTTCACAACTTCGGGATACGGGGCATAATGCTCCGGATCCCAGAATGCCGCCGGACCTTCATCCATGGCGCCGTCGCAGTACTCCAGGAATGTGGGATTTGTCCCCCCGACAGCACCCGTGTCCTGCACTCCGGGGGCCCCCATGACAATGGCAACACACTGCCCCCAGTCCAGCCCGCTTCCGTTGGGATACTCAAAAGCGGGAGGACGTACAAGTGAAACGATCTGCTCGTTGCCGTCGCACAATTGACCCGTGTTGTTGAATTTGGTCCTGAGGCGATTGATGTCCATGATGTTCCATCGTTGATAGAGCATCGGATCCGTCCCCTGGGACCATGCGGTCATAGCCGCACACAGCAGAAATCCTGTGACAAGTGAAGTTCGACGAAGGTGCATATGTCACTCTTTTCGAAAAGTGTTACTGCTTGTTCGGCCCGGCAAGGGCAGCCTCGAGCCCCGTGCTTGTCAGCTGCATTTCTTCGAGCAGCGTGAAGGTTTTCACATCCACGATCACGACGGTAGCGCCATGTGTCGCATAGAGAACATCGCCCGATGGCACAACGGCAACGGATTTCGCCACCGCCGATACCGCAAGCGTGCCGAGCGGAATTGAACTCGCAACGTTACACTTGAAAATATTCTTCCCGGCGGCGACGTAGTACTCTCCGCTCACTGTGGGACTGAACGCCAGGGCTACCGGCTCCACACCGGCACTGAAGCTCGTGACCGTCTGAAACGCCGAGCCTGTGGCGTCGGTGCTTTTGATTTTCAGGCCCTTTGCATCACAGACGTACACCAGACCACTTGATCGATCCACCACTATATCCCCTGCAACGAGCTGGGTGAAAGCGCCGGCGAGTCGCTTGATCACCGTACCATCGCTTTCGCGGAGAAGTACCAGGTCACGTGTCACCTGATCGAGTGTGAACAACGTCGCACCGTCGTTCGACACGGCCAGTCTGGCAGGATAGAAATTCAGAGGTATTGCATCCGTAACGCTCTCGGTTCCGGCATCAATCCTGGTGAGCGTTCTGCCATTGATGCTGATAACATATACTTTTGTCCCAAACGCCGCGACTGACGACGGATACTGCGCGACAGGAAACACCTTGCTCACCGTGAACCCCTGCGTGTTGACGATCATGACGCTATCGCGGGTCGTGCTGGCAATATAGAGCCGCGACCCGTCGGGCGTTAGTGCCATTCCTTCCGGCGCTCCCAGACCTTGCACAGTAGCGACAGGGACATCAAGGTGACCGTAGATTCTGATTTTTTCCTCTTTGCGGTCCCGGATATACACGGGATAGAAACCGTTCTCGGAGTACCCACCCTCTGTATAAAACCAGGTGTTCATCAGGATCGAGCTATCTTCAAAGACCGGTTCGTTGTTGAGCTGAACCGTCATCCCTCGAGTGTTGCGGACACCGCCGCGCAAGGTCGCAGTGAACAACGTCGCGGGAGAAAGCTGTTGCTGGGGGAGAAAGAACACGGTGGTGTCAGACGATGAAAAACTTCCGGACACTTCGTTTCCGGCATGATCCCGAAGGGAAAAGTGTCCAGGAAATGTGCCCAGGTCCATCGGTTCGCTGAACGCCATCCTTATTGAAGCGGTGCGCGGGACAACCAACGCTCCGGGTGTCGGAGACATCACGCGCGGGTTCGGCCGTTCGATTGAAACAGGCGCGGTCGGCTCTCTGTCAGGGAGACATCCGCCCATCATTCCCGTAACGCAAACGGCCGCGACTGTTGTCACCAACCTCCTGCAATCCCGGCCGAGGAAGCGCTGTCTGTGTTTCACTAACCTTTGATCATCCATGGGTCTCTCGATCAGCAAGTCTCTACAACAGAATACCGAAGGTGAATTGATGAATCCCCTGGAGCTTGCCGAAATCCGTGTATGCATAGTCCACGGAGATTCTTCCGACAGACTCCAGCTCATAGCCCACGCCAAAACCTGCAGAGAACGTCTCTTCGTCGTACCCGAAGCGATATCCCCCGCGAAGTGCAACAGACACCTGTCCGGCGATATTGTTGAACATCAACGCAGAGCCCACATTGTGCCGGGCGCCAAAATCACGGGAGTCCGAAATCGTGTAACTGGCCATCCACGATGTCTGGTCCGAGCGAACGATATCCGTTGCAATACCGAATCGAAATGTCATCGGCAGCGCCCACTCGGAGGTCTCAAGAACAGCAGGAATTTGTTTATTCGTCGGGCTTTCCGGAATGGTGTTGGAAACAAGGAGCTCCCGGCCGGCGAATTGCATGGTCCCCCCGAAATTGGTGAGAGCAATTCCAATCTTCAGATCATTCAGGAACGATGTCGTGAAGACACTCCCGACGTCGAATGCAAACGCATCAGCGTTCACGGCAGCGAGTTCTTCACGAATATATTTGGCCTTCATGCCGACCGAGAGGCGATCAGTGAAGTCTCGCGCGTAGGCGAGCCCGACCGACATATCGCTCGCTGACACTACTCTTCCGGTCCCATCCTGCCGCAACAGAGTCGTTTCCTCTATGTCACCGGATCCGAAATAGCTCACATCAATCCCGAATGTCCCGATGCTGAACGGTACTGTCACGGCGAGATAGGTAACGTTTGTTTCGACGAACCACTGAACGGAGGAGAACACCGCGCTCGGACGCCCGACGTGGGTTATCGCACCCGGATTCCAGTAGAGGCTTGCGGCGTCCTCCGACTGAGTAATCGCAGATTCACCGATGCCGACCGCCTTCGCTCCCATTCCGATCTTCAGGAAATTGGCGACCGAGGTGCCGACGTACACTCCGCTGCTCTGGGACATCGCCGGAGACGTTGCCACTGCGATCGCGACAACGAGCGTGAGTAGCAGCTGAAAACGTTTCATATCGTTACTCCATGCAAACGGTCATCGTGTCACAGGGCATCAGAGCGAGACAGAAAGGCCCGCCTGGATACGTCGCCCCGGTCCCCACATCGAGGGGTTGTTGGTGTAATCGGAAGAGTACGCCGTATTGGTGGAGACCCCGGGCCTTCCTGAATCGGGATACACCCACCAGACGTTCTTCCTGTTCGGAAGATTGAAAATCTGCAGAAACAGTCGCGTTCTTATCGGCGACATGACGATATCCTTGAACGCCATGAAGTCCAGCGAGCTGATCCATGGAGACCTCTCGGCATTGGGCTGGAAAAGGGAATACGTGTAGGGAAGCCCGCTGCTCGCACTTCCGATGAGGGAAAATCCCCACTCCCCATTGAAATCGAACATCACACCGAAGGAAGCAGTGTGTGTCTGGTCCCAATCGGCAGGAAAGGTCTTCGACATGTCCGTTGGGAGGGAAAACAGAACGGAACTCGTGACCATCGACTTTGAATAAGTATAATTGAAAAAGCCCGAGAAGCCCTTGCTGAAACGGCTCGTAAACGAAAGCTCCACGCCCTTCACGGTGCCATCACTGACATTGGCGAAAGCCGGAAAGCGTTGGAGCTTTGACACTGAGCCCGAAGTGAGATACCCATCCACAATCTGGAGCCCGATCAGATTCGACATCTTTCTGTAAAATCCGGTGAAGTCCGCCGATAGTGTGGGAGAGAGCTTCAATTGAACACCCACTTCATAATTGACCGTCCGCTCCTCCTGAATGTCACCAACGGCAACGGCTCCCTGAACGGCAGCGACATCGGGTTGCGGGTAGAGGGAAAATTGCCGGTTCATCCCCTGAAATGCCTTGAAGAAATCAGGATACTGGTAGTAGTGACCCCACCCGAATCTGAACGCGGCGACATCAGATATCGGATAGCTGATGCCGAACCGGGGGCTGAAGTACCGGCGAGCCTTCACTTTGCCGACAGTACCGTCCGGCCGGGTGATATCGAGGACGAATTGCCGGTCCGGGTCGATATAATCAAATCTTCCGCCGATGTTGAGTACCAGACCCATCTCCTCAAACTCCATTTTGTCATTGATGAAGGCACCAAACTTCTTCGGCGTGAGATCGTAATCTTCAAGTGCAAAAAACCCGTCCGGGTTCAGGCGCTGCAACCCGGTTTCCATCCGGTCAAAAGTCACACCGGTGGTTATCAGGTGTTCGCTCGTAATCTGACTGGTGAGTCTCGCCTGAAGTTCGACCCGCTTGAAGAAGCTATCGAAGTACACCCAGTCCTCTCCCGAAATCGAGAATTCTGCAGTTCCGTTCTGGGGGATCACGGCATACTCTGCAGCAGAATCATATACGTGCGACTTGAATTTCCTCAGGTACTGGGAAATTGATACATCGATAAAGGTGCTCTGCGTAAGAAGCTGCGTGTACTTTCCATAGATCAGAAGATCGCTCAGGTGGCGGTGCGGGGTTCCGAACGGGTTATACTTGAAGTAATGATTGTAGATTCCCTGAAGTGACTTCGTCGTGAAGACACCACCCCGGAGTTTGGCGTTTTCCCCGATCTGCCAGATCACCTTCCCGAAAAGCATGTCGGTATCTGTATAGCTAAGCGGGATCACCCGGGGACTGCCGGATTTGTTGGACCCGCGGGAATCGACGTAGTCAGGGTAGATATATCCGAAAAGGTAACCGTCGCTGGAATACCGGCGGGCCGACCCAACGAGGCTGACGTTACTGACAAGAGGGACAGGAACGGACAGTTGTGCCTCATAGTTCAGAGTGTGCTGGCTTCCGCTCGCCTTGCCAAAGCGGTCTGTGGACGCCACCGCGTGCGCAACGACAGTGCTGGCCGGATTGTCCGGGGTCTGCATTTCAAGCACCCCCGACATTGCTTCACCGTACTGAGGGCCGAATGTCCCAAGGACAGTCTGGATCGAGCTCAACGTAAATTGACCGATTCCCCCGAGGTCGAACCCACCCCACAATCCGTCGCCTACATTTATACCATCGAAGAGGTAGAGCGTTTCATTCGTCCTGCCGCCTCGAAAATGAAGGCCGTCGTTAGGAATTGTCGCGAATTGTCCGAAGACCGGCTGCGAAGAAATCGGCGTCGTCATGATATCAGCAGAGATGCCCGCCTGTCGAACGATCAGATCCTGCAGAGAGCTCTGCACTGGCAGGCGCTGGATATCTGATGCATCAAAGCCCTGCATTTTGGAGGTCAGATCCTTCTGCACGGCTGGTCGCTCATGTTCAACGACAACTTCCTGCATCAGAACATCAGTCGAAGAGAGCTGCACGTCCACTCGCGTTGTCATCCCCTCCATCACTTTGACATTTGTCACGCGCTTGGGGGCATAGCCGACGCCGCTGACCCGCATCGAGTACGAATCGGGAGAAATGTTGATGATGAAGTACCGGCCGTCGGTGCCGCTTGATGCTCCGAGCGTCGTACCTTCGATGACAATATTTATCCCGGGAATGGGTTGATTGCTCTCGTCCGTGACGATGCCTGCAATTTTGCCCCCGTTTTGCGCAACAAGCATCGCCGGAAGGAGCACGAGAACCATGAGCAGTTTCTCTGCCACCGCCGTATCCTTCTGCAAAGTGAACTGGCTGAGGTCGTTCCATTGACTAACGCGAATTCCCCGCGCCGTCCTCACGACGGCGCGGGGAGCTTATTATATTATTTCACGAGTACCATCTTCCTGGTGTCTACATAGTTCCGCGCCTCAAGCCGGTAGAAGTACATACCGCTCGAGAGATTGGCACCATTGAAGCGCACGATTTGTTCGCCGGCATTCTGCACGCCGTTCACGAGCGTGGCGACTTCCTGTCCCAGCATGTTGTAAACACGCAGCGTCACCCGCCCTGCTGCGGGAAGAACGTATTTGATCGTCGTAGCGGGGTTGAACGGATTCGGGTAGTTTTGCTGGAGCCTGTAACCTGTAGGCAGGAATCCATGACCCGGAGGCACCGCATTCGTACCGGTGAGCGTGTAAAGAAATCCAGCCACACCAGCATTCGACGCGTAGTCCGCGCGCCAGGGAGATTCGTTCTCACCGGCGTACAGCATGATGGCGATCTGTTGAGGAGTAACAAAGTTGCTCAGGTAGTGCGGATTGAAGAGAATGGCCTTAGGGATTGCCATTTCCACTTCATTGTTCGACGCATTCCAGGCCACCCACGCCCCACGTATCGGATCGGCCGGCACGAAATTCCATCCTGTCCCTTGCTGGTTATGCTCAAACACTGCCTGCGGGAAACCGGTTGTCACCTGCGTGGCGCTGTCGGCAGGATAGGCCTGTATCAGGAAATCATACCCGCTCCCCCACCAGTCCCAGGTGAGCCCCGTCGTGTCCGCCGGGCCGGGATCGACGGAAATATACGCAGCAATTGCGGCGCCGCCATGATACGAGGTATCAGCCGGGATTCGCGAGACGTCAGCAATCGGACTCATCGCAACGCGGAGGTACAGGAAGTCCTCATCGTCCGTCGCATAGGTATGCCAGAGATCGAGGTCAGTGAAATACGTCGAATCAGTTGAACCGCGCACGGGATCCGTGTCGTCTCCCTGACCAAACGTCATCTCCGGCGTGTTCGCGCCAGCGTCCAAGCGCATTGCATCCTGCCATTCGAACGTGAGACCATCGATGGCAATCTTGCCTGGCGACTTGAGTTTGAGCATGTATCCCTTGATTCCCGCGTTGCACGCATAGTCAGCGCGCCAGGGGGAATTGTTCTCCCCCGCGTAAATCATGATTGCGATGCTGTCAGTAGACACGAAGCTCGGGAGGTATTTCGGGTGCAACAACAGAGACTTGGGAATTGCCAGTTCGACCTCATTATTATTGGCGTTCCATGCAACCTGGCAGCCAATGAGAGTGTCGCGCACCTCGTAGAGCCAGCCGTTTCCCGTTTGCGTGTGTTCATACAGGGGTTGTGGAAACAACGAGCGCCCGGCCATCACCGAATCTGCCGGGAACATTTGCACGAAATAATCGTACCCGCTCCCCCACCATCCCCACGTGAGACCTGTCGTGTCGGCCGGTCCGGGATCAACCGAGATGTAGGCAGTAATCGACGCACCTCCGTGATACGAGGTGTCGGTGGGAATTCTCGTCGCATCCGCGATAGGACTCATCTGGATGCGCAAGTACACAAAGTCCGCATCGTCAGTCCCGTACACGTGGGAGATGTCGCAGTCTGCAAAGTACGTCGAGTCTGTCAAGCCACGCTCAGGAATTGTCTCGCCTCCCTGGCCGAACGTCTTCGACACATCGTTAGGAGCGACGTCAAGCTGATACTTACTCCCCCAGTCAAAAAAGAGACCGTCAACCTTGATCTGCGCCGGGGAAACCGCCGCCGCGACCGCGATCAGGATGACCGTCAGAGTCAAATACGTAAGTCTGTTCATTGATCCTCCTCGTGATACGTGAATGATTGAATGAGCCTCCGTGTAGATCTCAAAGTATGGGAACCAACTCTTCAGATGTCCGGCGTTCACCTTGAGTTGCCGTTCACTTCAGAAGCATCATCGATCGGGTGAGGATCGAGTGTCCCGTGACAAGCCGGTAGTAGTAGACTCCGCTGGAGACGGGCACGCCTCCTCCCCTACGAGCATCAAATGCTGCCGTGTAGATTCCGGGCGATTTGTATTCATCGACGAGCGTTGCCACTTCCTGGCCCAGCAGATTATACACTATCACGGATGTCGGACCGCCTTGGGCAACGGAAAAAGTGATTTCCGTCGTTGGATTGAAAGGGTTGGGATAACTTTGCATGAGCTCCGCCCGGGCGGGACTCGACACATCTCTTCCTTTGAAGCCTGTGATGAGAAATCCATAGCGATAAAAAGCGCTGGCAAAGGAATCTGGCGCGACATCGACCAGAGAATAGGGTGTGGAGGCCATATTGTTTTGCAGCAAAATCCTCACCCCGTTTCCTGAAGCTGGTGTGACTGCAAGAGTGGTAAACGGGATTGTAAGCTCAAGCCTGCCTCCCGAGGTAGCAAGGGTCATCCCCCCGGCAGGAGTCCACGACCAGTTTGATCCTCCCGTTCCGGTGTACTTCCAGAGGTTCGCATTTTCCACCATAAACTCTGCACCCACCGCCGCACTGTCCTGATACCGGTAGCCTGTCCCCGCATTCTCATCGGTGTCGAAAAAGACATGATAGAAGTAAGAGGAATATGCAAACGTGGATTGTACTGTGTAACTCAGGCACAAATTCTCTGCGCTGTTGGTCACCCAAATGTTTGCTATATCGGCGCCACTTTCAGAAACGTCTCCCGTCGGTTCTACTGGATTCGGAGGCTGATTGAGCGAACTGATATTTGTCCAATCGGAAAAATCGCCGTTTACGGTAATGACAACGCCTGAAGTTGCCGGCGGTGTGGCGGAGAGGACGGTCATATTCTGATCCTCATTTCCGACCGCATCCCGTGCCCTGGCCACAAAATAATATGTAGTGTAGTTGGTAAGATTTCCGACCGAAAACTGCCATAAACCCGAAGTCGTATCGAATTCCGCCGACACTCCGGTATGCTTCGTGGCGCCCTCAATGGTAAAAGGCAACGCCGAACTGACGTAGACATTAAATGAGACCGGCAGAGATTGATCGGTCACCCTTGACCATGCGAGATGGACCGACTGATCGTCGGCGGCGGCGCCCACCAGACCGACGGAGGTGTTCCACGTTGGCGGATTCGCATCGACGGTGTGCCGGTGGAAGACCTCGTAGCGGATCTCATTCAGCGATGAGGACGAAATGTAGTCTGCCCAGTTGTAATTGTACACCTCCTTCATCTGAGCCGCGATTCTGGCGGTGTCTGTGGAGGTGATATAGTCCAATGCGACTACCTTGAATCCATCAGGTTTTTGTGCTTCTGTGTTGATTTTTCCGGCCCAGTACGCGCGGGAGCCATCCCCATAGTACGATTCGTACATGTCCGCGTCGATGTAGGGGCGGATATTGTTTGCGTACGCGGTTGTGTACAAGGGATCGAAGTAGAAAAGCCCGCGATTGGCGAAGAGAATCTTCCCGGGGTATTGCTGGCGCAACCAACCGATGAGGTCAGACATCCCCTTGGTGGTCCATCGGTACGGCCATGTGGAAAACGGCGATGCACTGTCAATCGTGTCAAGAAAGAGGCCATCCAGGTTAAGGGCGACGAGCGTGTGATCGGAGCCGTTGGGATTTGACTTCAGGAATTGCCACCATGCAGTGTCGGCGGCGTTGACGTAATAGCTCCCCCACGTGCTGTTCTCGTCGGCAGTGCCATCGTGATTGGCATCATCCACATACCATGACGCAAGGCCGTGGTTCTCATATACAACCGTGGAGCTGTCCCACGCCCAATAGCATGGCCCCCTTCCGTCTCCCGTTCGGCTGCCAAGGTAATCTTCCCCCACTGAAATGTATCCGATGACAAGCACGTCGTCGGAAGTTCCCTCAACGCCGTCGTGTCCATTGCGCAGTTCGGATGCCTGATCGAGAGTGATGTTCGACGGCTCGAGTATGACCAAATCGAAATCCTTCGCACGGAAAAGCTTTTCAGCATTCCACGACCCGTAGTACACCAGATAGTCGGATGTGCTGTCGAGCTTTTCTACACCAGGCTTCTGAAGTGAAGAAGGTTGGGACACCACGCCATGGATGGATCCAAGCAAAAGAAGAGCTAAGGAAGCGGCCATCGATGCAGGGCGCATGGTACGTTGATATTCATGAGGGTGTTGCTGGATAACCTGATCGTTTCCCCCGGATCGTTGACACCCTGCTGAGTTTGGGGAGCTGCGGGCTCAGCAGCTGCTTCACTCCGTTCTGACGGAGGGGGAAAACCGATCTTGAAGAGCAGAATATCTTCTGTGGCGAGTTTATATTATTTCATAATAAATGTCAAGGTGTTTTTAAAATTTCATAATAAACCGGGTTTTATCGTTTGGGAGAGTCAATGCTGTTGCACGGGAATACTTCCATTGTCGGGTGCCCTCCTCTTGACCTGTTTCATAACACTGACCGCACCCCTCTGTGCGGGCTTGAATCGCAGGACCATTTCACGTATGATTGCATTCACCGGGTGGATTAACAGCTCCTCCTTTGCCGGGCCGAGTGCGGACTCACGCCCCCCTTACGTCCTCAGTCCACATCAGGAATGATCCATGCAAGTCCCTCCTCAGGTTCATTCCCATTGCGTCTGGTGCGACATCCTCCGGTTCTCCCCTATTGGTCTGAGACCCCCTGATTGTTCCGCAGGCAGAACTGCCCTGCTCGTCCTCAGTGAAGGTTTGGTGTCACACGTTGAACTCCACGACGATCACCAAAGGCGGTGTCCGGACGAATTTCTATTGACGGTCCACACCGGAAGCGCTGGTTTCCGAAATCTCGTGTGTGGGGATGTGAGCCCAGATATCATTGTACCGACCAGAGCGATCAAAGCATAAGCATCAATGTGTGTGACCCGCAGGCATTGGGAGTCACCCTGTTCATCGATAAACAATTCGTCTCTCGAATTTATCGGAAAGAAACAAGGAGTCCGTATGGCAGGAATACTGAACACCAACGCTCTGTTGCTTGCAGGATTTGTGTTTTGGATTTCCGGCGCAACCAACTCTGCTTTTGCCTCAAACCATGGAGTGACCTGCAAAGAGTATGACGAATACCTCCTGACTCATCAGGTGACCCCATGCGGACCCATTCCCACTGCATCGGATCCCAATGGGGTTTACCCGTATATGAGCTATTGTGAAACTTCCAACAGGCCTGCTCTCCGGCTATATCACTTCGTCCGGCTGGAAAATAGCAGAATGAACGTGGCTATCTGTCCTGATCTCGGAGGTAAGGTCTTCTCCCTTATTCATAAACGCTCAAACAAAGAGATTCTGTACGTTCCTGAGGTAATTCGTCCGACTCGTATCCTGCCCCGGTTCTATTTCACCGCAGGAGGAATTGAGGTCAGCTTTCCCATTTCACATACGCCGGTGCAGAATGAAAAAGTGCTCTACAGAATTGACAGTACCAGAGACCGCATCTATGTAACGTGCGGCGAAAGGGAATTGCGTTTCGGAATGCAATGGTCTGTAGAATATTCGCTTGGACCGGACGATGATTTCCTTACTCAGCGTGTCGTTCTGCAAAACCCAGGCACGTCAACCTACCCATGGATGTCGTGGTCAAATGCCGCATTGCCTTCGGCACATGATACGAGATTCTTCTTCCCCGGGGGAAGGGTTTTGCGTCACTGTTCAATAATTGACACGATCGAATGGGAAAACGAAGGTCCAAAAACGGAGTCGGATATCAAAGAAATGACGGGCTATTTCTGGATAACAAAGGATGCAAACGCTTTTGGCGCGTTCACACCTTCCCTCGGCGTGGGACTCTATCACATAGCAGATGAAAACATGGCGCCGGGTATCAAGCTCTGGAGCTATGGAACCGGGGATGACAGCGCCTGGGCAGTGCTGAGTACGGCAAGGCGGTCGCCCTATCTTGAAATTCAAGGAGGGCCTATTGGCGACCAGTCCACAAAATTCGAGCTGAAACCAGGGGAATCGACGTGGCATATTGAATTCTGGCTTCCGACGGACAGACCGATGGACATCAATGCCCTGAGGACTCCCAGGCCTGTCCTGAGAGAGATTAACGAAATTCCTCTCTTCTCATGGGCACGTGAAACTGAGGTCGCCGTTTGGGACGCTCTTCTCAAGGCTCACAGAGGAAAAGGCGCCTTGCCTGACCCGCCTGAAGTTCATCAATATTTGTGGGCACCTTCAGGCTTCGAGAATCTGGATGACGCTTTCACGTGGGCGATCGGCCAAACAAGGGGCACGGAGTCAGATCTCTGGCGGTTCCACTATGGAAGCTGGCTTGCCGGCAGAGGGAGCACGGAAAATGCGCTCGGGATTCTTGCCACGTGTAAGACCGGAGTGGCAAAAGTGCTCATGTCAAGATTACTCCGATCGAGAGGGAAAATAAACGAGGCCGCAAATGCTCTCGAAGCTGTTGAGGAACGTTGGCTGCAAATCCACCCGCAGGTAATCATTGAACGAGACAAGGTTCTGAGACTGCTGGGCACACAGACCATCCCCTTGCGGGCATCATGGTTGTCTCAGGTTGATGCGTTAAACGATGAATGGGTCATAGAACGACAGGCTCAGCTCTTGATTGATGAGAAAGAATATCACCGAGCGAAGGAATTGCTTCTGTCAGTTCCCTTCCAGAAAATCCATCAAACATATGCCCGCACCGCCCTGTGGAAGCAGATTTGCGACAACCTGGGGATTCCAGGCACTCCTCTCCCAAAGGAATTGGGGGAAGATCGGCTGGCAAGATACGGTGCATACCGCGAGTTTGAATAGCAGGAACTGCACTCTGGATTGAGAGGCCCGGACCATGACTCGAAGTCTGGATCGGAGGGTGTTTGATACCAACACAATGACGTGAGGAAGAAGTGAAGAACCTAATCTTTACATTGCTCATCTGTTTTTCAGGGAACGAATGTGCCTTCGCACAGTTTTCCCCAGGACAGATCGATTCAGTAGCCATCCCCAAATTGAATCTGCATTCTTTCGAGGAATATGCACTTGATACTCCGCTTGATACCCTACGCTGGCTTCAACAGAAACCAGGGTTACACGCATCTTTCGGGTCGACAGACAAATCTTATTTTCGCTGTGAGGTTCCTGGCCTCTCTGCCTCAGGAGGGGAACAACTCACCATGGAAGGAATGGGATGGCGAGGTGAGCGTCTGAATTTTATGATTATCCTCTGGTCGCGTGACACGGTGAATCAGATACGCCTTGATATGAATGAATTGGTCAACGAGAAGGGTCGTGCGATAGCGCAAAATAACATTCGGATAAAAATGGTCAGATATGTGTTGTCGAACTATCCGTACGCTTCTCGCACGGCAACCTGTGAGACGGCCCCGCAAAATGCTGCCTATCTCGTGCCCGACCGGCTTGTTCCCCTTGGCGCGTATGAGCGAATTGATATACCGGCGAGAACGACCCGACCAGTATGGCTCACTGTTGACATCCCTTCTCAAGCTGAGCCCGGCTGGTATCGGGGAGTCATAGAGGTAAGGTCACCGGATCATGTCACTGCTTTGACCCTGAGAATCCATATTCATAACACGGTGCTGCCGAAGCCCCACGACTGGAATTTCAGACTTGATCTCTGGCAGAATCCCTGGGCTCCAGCACATTACTTTAACGTAACACCATGGTCACCTGCACACAAATCGATATTGAAGAATCATCTCAAACAATATGCCGATGCCGGAGGGAAGTACATAACAACGTATGCGGTCCATTCCCCCTGGGGCGATCCTACATTCACCATTGATGGGACGATGATTGAGTGGAAGAAGACCAGGTCCGGCACATGGAGCTTCGACTACAGCATTTTCGATCAATACGTCGAGCTGGCCATGGCGGTTGGTATCGACAAGGCAATATCCATTTATACACCCATTCCCTGGGGCAACAGGTTTCGCTTTCTGGACGAAGACGGAAACTACGTGTACGAATACTGGGAGCCATCATCTCAGCAGTTCAAGGCGTTCTGGCTGGCCTTTCTCGATGACCTGAAAGCACATCTGAAGAAAAAAGGCTGGTTCAAGAAAACCTACCTCGGCATCAACGAAAGTGAGCTTTCGCAGACCCTCGCGGCTATCAAAATCATAAAGGAACAGACAAAGGAGTGGAAGATAACCTATGCCGGCGATTGGCACCGGGAACTGGACAGTCTCCTTGATGATTATTCCTGTGTTTACGGTAAAGAACCTGAACCGGACAAGGTAGCCGCAAGGTCCGCGAGAGGCGCGACGTCGACGTTCTATGTATGTTGTACTCCTCCGCATCCAAATACGCTTGCCTCTTCCCCTCCCGCAGAAGCAACCTGGCTCGGATGGTACGCTGCAGCCCACGAATATGATGGATTCCTACGTTGGGCATATGATCAATGGCCTGCCGATCCGCTCAGAGATGCGAGGCATGTTTATTGGCCGGCTGGAGATTGTTTTCTTGTGTATCCGGGCGACAACAGCAGCGTCCGCTATGAAAAACTGCGTGAAGGAATAGTCGACTTCGAGAAGATCCGCATCCTGAGACGTAAGGCCGGACAATCAACGCAAAGTGACGTTAGATCACTGATGCAGCGGCTGGACCAGCATTTGCAGGCCTTTATTGGCGAGAGAGTTTTTGAAGAGGAAGAGACAAGAATATCTCTAGCACGTGGAAAAATGATCCTGGATGAACTCACTCAACGTTTGGAAAATCCAAAACACTGAAGGCTTAACCAGAGGAGAAGAGCAGTGTGAATCAAAAGGTCATTCAGATCTAACTCTTCCAAGATCAATCATCGACAGCGCCCCCGGGATGACTCTGATGGCGTTATGATGGTTCACTGTATGAGGTTAGGCCTTTCGCTGGAT
>Ga0326726_10001130_pt1 | contig 24705 bp, 23 predicted proteins | sample MHFenrmetagenome_2_FD_207603 | JGI IMG/M metagenome (GOLD analysis project Ga0326726, IMG submission 207603) | Lab enriched peat soil microbial communities from Michigan Hollow, Ithaca, NY, United States - MHF15MN | ecosystem: Environmental > Terrestrial > Soil > Wetlands > Peat | place: USA... | reverse complement strand
CCCACGTCATCGTCGTGCCCGCGCATCAATCAACGGCGGAATCGCTCGCATGGCTGAAAGAAGCATCCAAAGGCACGGATGTCACGATGTCGGTCTGCACCGGCGCCTTTCAACTCGGCAAGGCGGGATTGCTCGATGGACTCAAGGCGACGACGCATCATGACTCCTGGGACGACTTTGCGAGCACGTTTCCCAAAGTGACTCTCGAACGCGGCGTGCGTTTCGTCGATAACGGCCACATCGCGACCGCCGCAGGACTCACCTCCGGGATCGACCTGGCGCTGCATGTCGTCGCTCGCTATTACGGCGCGGACGTCGCAGCGACCACCGCGAAGTTCATGGAATATTCGAGCACGCGCTGGCAAGGCGACGGCGTCTGAAGCCTCAGCCGCTTGAGACACGCGCCGGCGAGCGCCGGGCGTAAAGCTGGCCCGCAATCACGGCCGCGAGCCGCTCCGCGTGACTGCGCAGTTCCGGAACAGCGTTCGCCTCCCAGAAGCGCGACCGCAGCCAGGGACCGAGGTAGTAGAGACGGCTGATGCATTGACCGTCGCGGCCAATCACTTGCATGTCGTCGGTAGTTTCTATTCCGAGTCCCAACGCGTCGGGCGTGATCAGCCCTTCCGTCAAGAGTGTGCGGACGAGCGGATCGCGTGAATGGGCCACTGAGTAGTCGGGGCCAGTGCAATTGATGACGCGGTCATAGACCGACACGCGTTGCTGTGCGCGCGAGCGGGTTTGCCAGAGAACCTGGACGCCTTTCTTGAGCGGCTCGGCGAACAGTAGACGCCCTGCGTTCAGCTTGAGCGCACCGCTCGCGCAAAGACTTCGCAAGCGCTCAGCGAGCGCGGACGGTAGCCGGTGACGGTGCGCGTCCCAGTACGGACGCAAGTGCCGCAGAAATCTGCGTCGATCGGGTGCCGTCAACCGCGGCCAGAGCGCTGGCAGCTGGTTGCGAACGAGAGCGATCACGCTGCGCCAGTCATCGCCCCGCTCTGCGGCTGCGAGAGCGAGTGAACGAACCGCACCCGCCAGGCTGACGAGGGAGCTTTGCGAGCGCGCAAGGACCTCCCGGTCCTCGTGACGGACCGCGCAGCGATTGAAGTCGCTCTGCGGCGTCGGCAGAAGGCCATGTCGGGAGAGCGCGTGCAATTCCGCGGGCGGTCGTTCGAGGGATGTCAGCCGCAGCGCTATGTCGACCATCGTGAGGCCAGTGCCGAGGAGCAGAACGCGATCGCTTGCGTTGGTCGCGCAGAGCGCCGGGCGGCGCGGGTTCCAGGGATCATGAACATAGGCTGCGCTGTCGGCGATCTCGCGCAATGCCGCGAGGCGCTGTGGTTCGGGATTGCCGAGCGCGAGTACGACATCGTCGGCGAGCAGATCGCGGCCGTCCGCGAGCACGACGTTCCACTGATCGAACTCGGGACGCCGACCTTGGAGCTTGTGAACGCGAATGGCTTCGCCCACAACCCGGACGAACTGTACGTTCTGCGCCGAGCTCGCAACCGACGCGGCGAGTCGCGCGCCGAGATAGTCGCCATAGAGAGAACGCTGCAGAAAGTCATGGCTCGCCGCGGCGATGTCCCTGCCCCGCGCGAACTCGAGAAAATCGAGCGGCAATTCCTCGTAGAGCGACATCTGTGCGGCCGGCACATTGAGAAGATACGGATAGTCACGGACCGCATAGGCCATCCCGCGGCCGGCTTCGCGCGCGCGATCGATGAGGAGAATCCGCGTGGGAGCTGCGAAGCGCCGCCGCAGCAGCTGGATCACGACGGCAGCGCCGGAGAAGCCGCCGCCGATCACGGCGAGGGTCCTCGTCATAGTATCGAGATGACTCGCAGGCGCTGACATGGGCGCGAGATTGTCCCGACGCCGGGTTACGGCGTCGATGGCTGCGCGGTGACAATGCGGTGGCTCGTACGCGCGTCGCCGCCAAACAGGTCACAAAGGAATTCGGTTGGTGGAGAGGGAGGGACTCGAACCCTCGACCTCGGCATTATGAGTGCCACGCTCTAACCAGCTGAGCTACCTCTCCAACCGAGCGGCAGGCCGTAAAACGGAGGCGCGATTCTCCGGACGGCCTCAAGGGGTGTCAAGAAAAGGTATCGGTGGCGCGGATCGGCCTGCCGACAGATAGCAATTGCCGCGATTTCCGGGCATGTTGCTGCCTCAAGAAGCGCAACAGCGGCAATTCAAGGCTATTCAAGTGACCACACTGACAGGCCAATCGGCGCTCGTGACGGGCGCGGGACGCGGCATAGGCAAGGCAATCGCACTGCGACTGGCGGCAGAAGGCGCGAAGGTCACGCTCGCGGCGCGTTCGCTCGACCAGATCGAGTCGGTCGCTGCGCAAATCCGCGCGGCCGGCGGCGAAGCGGCGGCGATCGCAACCGACGTGACCGATCACACCGCCGTTGCCAATGCGGTGGCGGCCGCCAACCGTTTCGGCCGCGTATCGATACTGGTGAACAACGCCGGCATTGCGGGCCCTTATGGCCCGATCGGTGTCGTCGATCCGCTCGAGTGGTGGGCGTCGCAGCAGGTCCATGCGCTTGGGCCGCTCCTCTTCATGAGCGCTGTCATCCCCGGCATGCGCGCTCGCGCCGGCGGCCGCATCATCAACATTGTGTCACGCGCGGCGCTCGAACCCGTTCCGCACCTCTCTGCCTATGCGGTCGGCAAATGCACTGCGGTGCGCCTTACCGAACACGTCGACCTCGAGCACAAGCAGCACAGCGTGCGCGCCTTCGCCCTGCACCCGGGCACGATTATCACGGACATGGCGCGTGGCACGCTCAGCTCGCTGGAGGCGCAGCGCTGGATGGCTGACGGCATCGAGTTCCTGAAAGCGCGCCGCCCCGAGGACTCCGACGCCGATCTGGCGCGCTGTACGGATGTCGTGGTGGCGCTGGCAGCCGGCCGTTACGATGCACTCGGCGGCCGTTATCTCAGCATCGACTGGGATCTCGACGCAAAGCTGCGCGAGTCCGCCTAGACGTTGAAGCGGAAGTGCATCACGTCGCCCTCGTGCACGACGTATTCCTTGCCTTCGAGGCGGAGCTTCCCCGCGTCGCGCGCGCCCGCCTCACCACGGCCGCTCACGTAATCGTCGAAGGCGATGACCTCGGCGCGAATGAAGCCGTGCTCGAAATCCGTATGGATCACGCCCGCGGCCTGCGGCGCCGTTGAACCTGCGCGCACGGTCCAGGCGCGAACTTCCTTCGGGCCGGCTGTGAAATAAGTCTGCAGCCCGAGCAGGCGATACGCGGCGCGAATGACGCGATTGAGCCCCGGCTCCTTGAGCCCCAGTTCCTGCAGAAACTCCGCGCGGTCGGCTTCGTCGAGCTGCGCGATTTCCGCTTCGATCGCCGCGCACACGGCGACGACCTCGGAGCCCTCCGCCTGCGCAAGCTTCTCGATGCCCACGAGGAGCGCGTTATTGGTGAATCCCCTCTCGTCGACATTCGCGACGTACATGATCGGCTTCATCGTCAGGAGGTGCAGGTCGCGCACGATCGGCCGCTCGGTTTCATCGAGCTTGAGCGCGCGTGCCGGCTTGGCCGCGTCGAGCTGCGTGCGCACCCGCTGCAGCACATCGCGCGCCTTGATGCCGTCCTTGTCGTTCGCCTTAGCCGCCTTCTCGGCCTTCGCGAGCGCGCGTTCCACCGAGTCGAGGTCCGCGAGTGCCAGTTCCGTGTTGATGACCTCGACATCGGAGAGCGGATCGATCTTGCCGGCGACGTGCACGATGTCGTCATTGACGAAGCAGCGTACGACATGTGCTATCGCGTCCACTTCGCGAATGTGCGCCAGAAACTTGTTGCCGAGTCCCTCGCCCTGGGATGCGCCCGCGACGAGTCCCGCGATGTCGACGAACTCCACGGTCGTCGGGAGAATCTTCTCCGGGTGCGCGATCCCGGCCAGCACATCCAGCCGCGCATCCGGCACCGGCACGACGCCGACATTCGGATCGATCGTGCAGAACGGATAGTTCTCCGCGGCGATCTGCGCGCGCGTCAGCGCGTTGAAGAGCGTCGACTTGCCGACGTTCGGAAGGCCCACGATGCCGCACTTGATACCCATTGTGACTTTCTACTTGTTGTTCGCCGGAACGTCGTTCGCTGCAGCCGGGGCCTCGACATTGGCCGCGGGACTGCGCCGGTGCAGTTGATTCATTGCTCGCTCGCCACCCTGCTCGATGAGCACCGGCACGATGTCGAGTCCCTCGGCGATCGCGGCGCGGATCGCGCGCTCGTCCTCACGGCTCGGCCGATCGAGCACATGGTCGATGACAGCGTTCTTGTTGCCGGGGTGTCCGATCCCGAGGCGCAGGCGCCAGAACCCATCACCCGCATTGGCGATCACATCGCGCATGCCGTTATGCCCGGCATGTCCGCCGCCGAACTTCAGCCGCGCGGTTCCCGGCGGCAGATCAAGTTCGTCGTAGACCACGAGGACTTCCGCCGTCGGGATCTTGAAATAGTTGACGAACGCACCGACCGCCATGCCGCTGCGATTCATATACGTCGTCGGCTTCAGCAACCACACGGAACGGCCGGCCAGCGCGCAATTCGCGACCAGCCCGTGGAACTTGCTGTCGCTGCGAAACTCCGCGCGCGTGCGATCGGCAAGCGCGTCGACGAACCAGTAGCCCGCGTTGTGGCAGGTCTTCTGATGTTCGGCGCCGGGATTGCCGAGGCCGACGATAAGTGCGATGGGCGCACCGGACATTTGCGAGAACCCCTCACCCCGCCCTCTCCCCTGACAGCAGGGGAGAGGGGGTGGGTCGGAAGCCCGGAAGCGTCAATTACTTCTTGCCGCCTTCCTTCTTGGCGGCAGGCTTGGCGGCAGGAGCCGCGGCTTTGGCGTCGCCCGCCTTCGGCGCAGCTTCGCCCTTCTTCGCCTCGCCCGCCGCAGCCGCAGCCGCAGCAGGTGCCGCGCCGGGAGCGCCAGGCGCCGCTGCCGCCGCACCCTCGGCCGGTACCGCGCCTTCGACTGGCACCGCGACCACGACCTCTTCTTCCGCACGCGGCGCATGGATCGCCACGATCGGTTCATCGCGTCCATGCAGGAGCGAGGACAGCGCCACGCCCGGCGGCAACTTGATATCCGAGAGATGCATCGACTTGTGCATCTCGAGATTCACCACGTCGAGCTCGAGGAACTCCGGTAGATCCTTCGGCAGACACTGCACTTCGGCGTCGCTCTCGAGGTGGGAAAGAATGCCGCCCTGGGTCTTCACGCCGACCGCAGTCGCTTCGTTCAGGAAGTGAATCGGAATACGGAGGCGAATCTTCTCGTCGTCGAGCACGCGCTGCAGATCGATGTGCAGGATCTGGTTGCGCGCCGGATGGCGAGAGATGTCCTTCAGGATCGCGGCCTGCGTCTGATCGCCGACCTTCAGGTTCACGATGGTCGAATAGAAGCGCTCGTTCTCGAGCAGCAGCAGCAGCTTGGTGTGCTCGACCGAGAGCGCGCGCGGCTCGCGATGGCCGCCGTACAGAATCGCAGGGACTTTGCCGCTGCGACGCAGCCGCCGGCTCGCGCCTTTGCCGTGATCGTCGCGGAACTCCGCGGCTACTTCGAATGAAATCTTCATGAGAAGGAACTCCACATTGGTTACTGAATTACGCCATGCGTCAATGGACGCATCGCATCCCATCACCCTCAATCGATATACAGCGAACTCACCGACTCCTCGTCGAGAATTCGCCGGATCGTCTCCGCCAGGAGGCCCGCCACCGAGAGCTGGCGGATCTTCTTGCACTTCCTCGCCGCTTCGCTCAGCGGGATCGTGTCGGTTACCACGATCTCATCGAGCACCGAGCCCGCAATCCGCTCGACCGCCGTGCCCGACAGCACCGCGTGCGTGATGTAGGCCACGACCTTTTGCGCGCCCTCATCCTTCAACGCCGCCGCCGCCTGGCAGAGCGTGCCCGCGGTGTCGACGAGGTCATCGACCATGACGCAGGTCTTGCCGGCGACTTCGCCGATGATGTTCATTACCTTCGATTCGTTCGGGCGCGGACGGCGTTTGTCGATGATTGCGAGTTCCGCGTCATCGAGCCGCTTCGCGAGCGCTCGCGCCCGCACCACGCCGCCGACATCCGGCGACACGACCACCATGTCCTGATACTTCTGCTTCCACGCGTCGCCGAGCAGCACGGGCGACGCATACACGTTGTCGACCGGTATGTCGAAGAAGCCCTGGATCTGCTCCGCGTGCAGATCGACCGTCAGCAATCGATTCACACCGGCCGTCGAAATCATGTTCGCCACGAGCTTCGCGGTGATTGCCGAACGCGTTGCGCGCGGGCGGCGATCCTGGCGGCCGTAGCCAAAATACGGCACCACCGCCGTGATGCGCGCGGCCGACGCGCGGCGGCAGGCATCCGCCATCACCAGCAATTCCATCACCGTGTCGTTCGCCGGCGGACACGTCGGCTGCACGATGAACACGTCCTTGCCGCGCACGCCCTCCATCAATTCGACATTCACTTCGCCGTCGCTGAAGCGGCCGACGAAAGCGCGGCCGAGCGGCGTCGTCAGATGCCGCGCGATCTCCTGTGCGAGCGCCGGATTAGCGTTGCCGGTGAAGAGCGCGAGCGACGTTTGATCCAATTAACTCATCTCCCGAATCAGATGGCTGGCGAATCAGATGGCTGGGGTGGGAGGATTCGAACCTCCGAATGGCGGGATCAAAACCCGCTGCCTTACCACTTGGCGACACCCCAACCGCAAGCGAACCGTCTTGGGGTTCTATTCTTCAGGCCCCGACCCGATCCTCGAGCGGCGAGCGGTTGCGCCCTCGGCATGCAAACCCGCGCCAGCCCTTCGGTATTGTCCGGCAGATTTCCTCGGCGCGCGCGCGCGATTCAACCGCGACGAACATGCACGCACCCGTTCCGGTCAATCGCGCTTGGCCAAACTGACCCAGCCAGTCGAGCGCGCGGGCCACTTCCGGGTAGCGCCGACGGACCACTCCTTCACAGTCGTTCCGTCCGCCGTCCCGCAAAAAGGCGCGTATTGTGATGGCGTCGGAATTTCGTGTCAATTCAGGGGCCTGAAAGATTTCTGCGGTCGCGATGCCGCAGCCCGGATGGATGATGACGTAGTCGGGTTCCGGCGGCTCGATCGGGGTCAAACGCTCCCCCACGCCCTCGCCAAAGGCGGCTTTCCCGCCGACAAAGACCGGCACGTCAGCGCCAAGCGTCAATCCGATGCGAGCGAGCGCCGGGCGCTCGAGCCCCGTATTCCATAGCTGATTCAAGGCAATGAGCGTCGTCGCCGCATCGGAACTGCCGCCACCGAGGCCGGCTTGCAGCGGAATCCGCTTCTCGACGGCGATCGAGACGCCTTGGGATACTCCGGTCGCGTCACGCAGCGCCGCGGCTGCGCGCACGACCAGGTCCGAGCCGACCGGTATTTCAGACGGGCCCCGGGTTCGCTCGATGCGGCCGTCCGCACGTAAGTCGAAATTCAGCTGGTCGCACAGGTCGACGAACTGAAAGGCCGTTTGCAGCTCGTGATAGCCATCCGGACGGCGCCCGAGGATATGTAAGAAGAGATTGAGCTTGGCGGGCGCCGGCCAGGGCCGGTGGGCATTCATGGCCGGCGCCAGTCCCAGCGGGAGATGCGCAGCTTTACCCGGACCTTGCCATGCGTCGCATCGACACGCGCGGGCAACACGTCGCCGCCGACGGACAAGTACTCGGAGAACCGCACGTCCCAGCCTTCCTGGCTTAGGCTCGCCAGGCGCTGATTCTCTCCAAGCACCTCAGAGCTCTCCGTTCCAGGCGCAGGCACACCCAGCAGCCAGTAGCGCAGCTGCGTAAACGGCATCGGCGCGCCCAGTCGCTCAGCAAGCGTCGCGCTCGCCTGCTCCCCGTCGACGCGCTCGCCGCGGCGCGTTTCGACGTGCAGCCGATCGCCGTCGAGTTCGATATGCATGGCGCCCGCGCCGAGCGCGCCAAAGACGGCAACCTCCGAATGCGCATCGGCCTGCTGCCAGCGAATGCCCGCGCTGCCGCCCGTTTCGACACCGGCGATCGCAAACCTGCCTTCGAAACGCCAGCGATTGACGGTCTGCAGCTCTGCCTTGCGCTCGGCCCAGGCAGCCGGCTGCGCGGCAGTGGGCTTCGTCAGGGGTTGGCAGGCTGCCAGTAGCAACAGGGCCAGCGGCGCGAGGCGCCGCCCGAGGATCCGCATGCGCTCACTGCCCATAGCGGCGCAGGGTTGCATTGAGATAGGGATCCGTTGGCGCGATCGCGAGGCCTTCCTGCCATACCTCGCGTGCCTTGCCGCGCTCACCGAGCTTCCACAAGGCTTCGCCCAGGTGCGCCGCGATTTCCGGGTCCTGCGCCTGGTCGTACGCTTTGCGCAGAACAACGACGGCGTCGGCGTAGCGCGCACGCCGAAAGTGCATCCAGCCCATGCTGTCCTCAACGGCGGGACTGTCGGGCGTCAGCGCGAGCGCGCGGCGAATGAGGGCCTCGCCTTCGTTCAAATTCTGGTTGTGATCGACAAGCGTGTAACCGAGGGCGTTCAGGGTCACCGGATCGTCGGGCCGCTCACGCACAAGTCCACGCAGTACCCGCACAGCCTCTGCTACCCGGCCGGCGCGATCGAGGGCGAGCGAGCGCTGCATGATGAGATCCAGGTGGTGCGGATAGCGCTCGAGGTAGCGATCGACGAGCTCCAGCGACAAGCGATGCTGCAGCTGATCGCTCAAGGCACGGGAACGGCCGATGGCAAGCTCGACTTCCGACTCCGGGTGGTCACGCACGAACGCGTTGAGTGATTCCTCGCCCTGCGGCCCCATGCCGCCTTCCTTCAACAAGCGCGCCGTCCGCAGTTGTGCGTCGACCGCATACTCTCCCGAGATGATGCGTGAATAGAATCGAATCGCGCGCTCATGATCGCCGTGACGCTCCGCGATCGCACCGAGATAGTAGAAAGCCGCCCCGACCTGCTGGCCAAGCGACAGCAGTTCCGTGAAACGGTGCGCTGCCTCGTCGTAGTGCTGTTCGCGAAAATCGAGCAAGGCGAGCTGATAAAGCGCGTCGCTGTGCGCAGCCTCGGATTCGGCCAGCGCCTGGTAGATCTTGCGCGCCTCGCCCTTGTTGCCCGAGAAGTCGTTCAGCATCGCAAGGTCGAGACGTGCTTCGATGTCGCCGTCCGCGGCGTTCGCCCGCGCCAGCTCGAGGCCGCGTTGCGAGTTGCCGGACAGCACGAGCGAGCGCGCCAGCAGGCGCTTCGCGTTCGTGAATTCGGGCTGCAGAGCGAGCGCACGTTCGGCCTTCTCCGCGCCAAAGGCATAGTTGTAGGCGGACAGCGCGAACGCGGCGGCCGCATTTTGTGCCTGCGCGGAATCCGGGCGCTTGTCCGCAATCTCACGCCCGACTACAAATACGCCATACGAGTTCGATTCGTTGGCGAGCGTGGCGAAGACTTCGAGCAATTCCTTCTCCCCGTCGGCGCCGCTTTTGGTCAACGAGCTTTCAATCAGTTCGACGGCGCGCGGCAGTTGATTGAGCCTGAGAGCCGCGAGGCCGGCAGCACGATGGGCGGCCGGATTCAGCGAATCGAGAGCAAGCCAGCGATTGGTGACTTCAGCCGCGACATCATCCTCACTCCCTTCGAGCGCGATCTCGGCCGCGCGGCTGGCGAGCGTCCGGTCGGCGCTCAGCGCTGTCGCCTGCCGATACTCTTCAACTGCTACGTCATGCTGGCCACGGGCCAGGGCCAGCTCAGCGACGATAATGTGCGCGTTGGCGCTGTCCGCGACACGCGGCGGGGTCGCGCTGCACGCGCCAGCGAGCACCGTCACCAGGAGCCAGGCCAGACGAGTCGAGGGGAGACTCATGAGTGCAATATACTGGCACGCCCTCACGACAGTCGACCATGAAGGACTCCATTCGACAAAAACTCGACCGCCTGGTGGACCGCTTCGACGAGGTGAGCCATCTGCTCGCCGACGCGGCCGGCGCGGCCAAGGCAACGCAGTATCGGGACCTCTCCATGGAGTACGCCCGGCTTGAGCCCGTGGTACAGCGTTACCGCACCTACCTCAAGTCGCTCGCGGACCTGAGCACCGCGGAGGATCTGGCGCGCGATCCGGATCCCGAAAATCGCGCGCTCGGCGAGGAAGAGAAGAAGACGCTGGCGGTCGAGCTCGACGCGCAGGAACTCGGCCTTGCGAAACTGCTGATTCCGAGGGACCCGCGCGACGAGCGCAATATTTACCTGGAGGTTCGTGCCGGCACGGGCGGCGATGAGGCCGCGATCTTCGCCGGTGACCTCTTTCGCATGTATTCACGCTATGCAGAGGTCAGGGGCTGGCGCGTGGAAGTGCTGAGCGAGAGCGCCGGCGAGCACGGCGGCTACAAGGAAATCATCAGCCGCGTGGTCGGCAAGGGCGCGTTCTCGCGCCTGAAATTCGAATCCGGCACGCATCGCGTGCAGCGCGTGCCTGCGACCGAAGCCCAGGGTCGCATCCACACATCCGCCTGCACGGTTGCCATCCTGCCGGAACTCGACGAGGTCGAAGCCGTCGACCTGAATCCGGCGGAGCTGCGCATCGACACCTATCGCTCCTCGGGCGCCGGCGGCCAGCACGTCAACAAGACGGATTCCGCCATTCGCATCACGCATCTGCCGACGGGTATTGTCGTCGAGTGCCAGGACGAACGCTCCCAGCACAAGAATCGTGCGCGCGCGATGAGTCTTCTCAAGGCGCGCCTCCTCGCTTCGGAACAGGAGAAGCGCTCCGCTGCCGAGGCACAGTCGCGCAAGCTCCAGGTGGGCAGCGGCGATCGCTCCGAACGCATTCGCACGTATAATTTCCCCCAGGGACGCGTCACCGACCATCGCATCAATCTCACGCTCTACCAGCTCGCCGACGTGATCAATGGGCAGCTCGACGCGGTGATCGACCCGCTGCTGCAGGAATTCGAAGCGGAGCAACTGGCGGAAGCTACCTTGCATTGAAGGACTTGAAGCTCGTGGCAAGCATGGAAACTGCGGACACGCCCGAGGGACTTAGGATCGAAAGCGTCACCGGCGTCGAGCTGAACCTCGCGATCGCCGGGCTCGGGGGACGCAGTCTCGCTTTCACCTCTGATTTCCTCATCCGCACCGTCGCCGCGCTCGCTTGGTATTTCGCCGCGATGTTCATGCTCGAGCATGTATTCGATACCCATCCGTCGGAAGCCGCCTACGGTTACTGGGTCGGATTGCCGTCCGCAGCCATCTATTTTCTCTATCACCCGGTCATCGAAGTGCTGATGGGCGGTCGCACGCCGGGCAAGCGCATGGCGGGCATTCGCATCGTGATGCGTGACGGAACGCCACCCGGCATCGGGCCACTGCTGATCCGCAACGTATTCCGTCTGCTCGATTCGCTCCCTATGGTCTATGTCGTCGGGATTGTCGCGTGCTTCATCACGCAGCACGAAGTGCGGATCGGCGACATGGCGGCCGGCACGCTGCTCGTCTATGACGAAGGCGTGGAGAAGGAGTCAGTGGAGCATCTCGTATCGCAGGGCGGCGCCGCGGGCCTGAGTGCCGCGCAAGCCGACCTCATCAGCGATGTGCTCGCGCGCTGGGATGCGCTCGACCCGCAAGCCCGTCTGCAGATCGCGCGGCAGGCGCTGCACCGCCTGGAACCGGGAGCCACGCTCGCAAGCACCGAGGCAATCAACGAGCACGATGCGCTGCTACGCCTGGCGGCGCTCCTCAGACCCGTCGAGAGTGTGGCCGCGCCGTGACCCAGCGCCTGCAGAACGATCCGGGCCTGCGTGCCTGGCTCAATCAACGCGCGGCACTCTGGCAGCAGATCGAAGCGCGCCTCGGCAAACTCGCTCGCGGAAAACGGCACAGCATCGAGGACGCGAACGCGGCCGTGCAAGGCTATCGCGCGCTCGCGCACGACCTGTCGATGGCGCGACGCGTTCTGCCCGGCAGCCGTATCACGCGCTACCTCGAAACAAATTATCGCCGCGCGCACATTCTGCTCACGCGGCCCGCGCATCACTTCTTCAGCGATCTGCTGACGCTGCTGCGCGATGAAATCCCGGCGATCACACGCGAGCTCAAGGGTCCGATCTATGCGGTGAGCGCGCTCTTCGTGCTCGCGATCGTGGCCGGCGCCTGGCTGGTCTCGACGCATCTCGAACTCGCCTCGCTCTTCCTGAGCGAGGAGACCATCAATCAGGTCGAGGCTGGAAAGCTCTGGACGGACGATGCGTTGAACGTCTTGCCCTCCGCGCTCATGTCGATCCAGATCTTCACCAACAACATCGTGGTCGCCTGTTTCGCCGCCGTCTTTGGCGTGCTGTTCGGCCTCGGTACGTTCTACTTCATGACGTTGAACGGCTTGATGGTCGGAGCGCTCTTCGCATTTACCGCGCACCATGGACTCGGCTGGCGGCTGCTGGCATTCACGGCGGCGCACGGCCCGGTCGAAATGACGACGATCTGTCTCGCCGGCGCTGTCGGCGTGTCGCTCGGCGAAGCGCTGGTGCGTCCGCAGCTGGCGACGCGGCTCGCCTCGTTTCAGGCGGCGGTGTTCCGTGGCGCGAAGTACATCGCGATGTGCATCGTGCTGCTCATCGTCTGCGGATTCATCGAAGGGCATGTCTCGCCGGACTCGAGCTATCCGATGTGGAGCCGCCTTGTCATCGGCTGGGGCTGGTGGCTGATCGCGATGTGTCTCGTGACCGGGCGTCTATGGCGGCCCCATTTCAGACAAGAGCCGTAGCCGCCGAGGCCGCCGCCGCTAAACCTTCCGCCGCACCTTGAGTTCCGTGTAGAGCGCGAAAACGGATTCCTCCAGGTGCTGCACGGGGGCGATCACCACCGGCGCGCCGAGCTGACGCAGCAGAAAGGCGTTCGACCGGATGCGATCGAGCTGTTCGGTGGCTGCCAGCGACAGGTACGGGTCGAGCCAGCGCGTGGCGGGCGTGCGCTCGAGATCGGTGAGTTCCGGATTCGCGATACTTGCGATCACGGGAACGTGTTTCGGCGTGAGGAGCCGCACCGCACGCGACAGCTGGCTCGCGGCGCCGGCATCGTCCAGATCCGTCAATAGAATAAGGAGTGCGCGCTGGCGACAGAGCGTCCGCACCCGCGCGGCCGCCAGCAACGGATTCGCTTCGTGCGGCACCGGGCGCAGATCGCGCAAGGCCGACCGTAGTCTCGTGACCGCCGGCGCACCGCGGCCTGGCGGCAGCGTCGCGAGCAGTTGATCCGCGAAGACGATCACGCCGATCTGATCGTCTCGGCTCACCACATGCTCCGCGAAGCGACACGCGAAATTCACGTAGTTGCCGAGCCGGTCGAGGCGGCCGGCCCCGAGGGCGCTGCTGCGGCCGGCATCGATCGCGAGCATCACTTCCAGGTGCTGGTCCTCCGTGAAATCGCGAGCGATCAGGCGCTGCGCGCGAGCGCTCGCCTTCCAGTCGATCGAACGCATGGGATCGCCGGGGCGATACTCGCGCAGCTCGAGGATTTCGGCGCCCGCGCCGCGGACCGCACGCGCGCGCGCCCCCTGCTGCGCGAGCGCCGGACTCGCGGCCGTGCGGCCGAGAAGATCCGGAACGACGTTCAGCTCCACGTCGAGCGCAATGCTGCGCGGCCACCAGCCGAGGCCGAACAAGCCGCGCACACGCGCCGCCATCGGTGGCCAGGCGTGCTTGCCGAGCACGAGCGGCGTGATCTCCAGGGGGCGCCGCAGCTCGGCGCCGCGCTCGATGCGCACAACTTCCGTGTCCCCCGCAAAGTCGACGCCCGCAGGAGCGCACTGGGCAAATTCGATGGTTACGGGACCGCTCCCGCTCGTGAAGCGCCACGAGAGCGGCGTGGCACGGCCGAGGTGTGCATGCGCGGGAAGTTCGATGGCGAGCGCGACGGGCGGCCGGCGCCGCAGAAGCCCTTCGATCGCAAGACCGAGCGCCAGCAGAATCGCCGGAATCTGCCAGAGCGGCGCGAGGTCACGGGTCTCGCTCCACATGCCGATGATCGCCAGCAGCGCCACGAGTGCGACGCCGATGAGCGCGCGGCGCGTCAGACCGAGCGCTATCGTCGTCTTTGGCATCTTTGTCCTGGGCGCGGCCATCAGCGTGGCACGGGAATCTGCTCGAGAATGCGCCGCACCAGCGCGCTCTGCGCGAGCCCCTCGAGCGCCGCTTCCGGCGTCAAGACGAGCCGGTGAGCCATGACAATGGTCGCGACCGCCTTGACGTCATCGGGCGTCGCGAAATCCGCGCCGCGCAGGCCCGCCTCGATGCGCGCCGCACGCGTGAGTGCCAGCACACCGCGCGTCGACAGGCCGAGCGCAATCTGCGCGCTCTCGCGGGTCGCGCGCGCGATGTCGAGCATGTAGCCGACGAGTTCCGGTGAGACGTGAATGGCGCGCGCTTCGGCGCGTGCCGCCTCCATGAGCTGCGCGGGCAGCTGCGCTAGCGCCGTGTCTGCGACGTTCACGTTGCCCATCACCTCCCCATAGCGCGTGATCACCGCGGCTTCGCTCTCGCGTGCCGGATAACCGAGGTCGAGCCGCAGCATGAAGCGATCGAGCTGCGACTCGGGCAGCGGATAGGTGCCCTCGAACTCGCGCGGATTCTGCGTCGCTATCACGAGAAATTTCTCACTCAGCGGGAGCCGCGTGCGTTCGACCGTGACCTGGCGCTCCTCCATCGCTTCAAGCACGGCAGACTGCGTCTTGGGGCCCGCGCGATTGATTTCATCCATCAACACGATGTCCGCGAACAGGGGCCCCGGCCGGAACACGAATTCCTGCTTGCCGCTGTCGTAGACATGCACGCCGATGATGTCGCTCGGCATGAGATCGGCCGTGCCCTGAATGCGCTGGAAGCTCCCGCCCAGCACGCGCGCGAGGGATTTCGACAGCAGCGTCTTGCCGAGGCCCGGCGCGCCCTGCACCAGAACGTGACCGCGCGCGATCATCGCGATGGTGAGCGCGTGAATGGCGGGCTCGACGCCGAGCACGACCTGACTGAGTTCGCGCTCGAGCGCGCTGCCAAGCTGCTCAATTGATGTGCTCATAGGACCTGCTTGCGAATATGGAGAATGAGATTCTGCAATCGACCGAGATCGACCTTGCGGCCGGCGGCGAGCCGCGCGTGCATCTGCTCGAGCGCGAGGACTTCCGCGGAGGGCACAACGGATAATCCGTGCAGCCAGGGCCAGACCGGTTCGCCGTTCGTCGGCCAGCCGAGGTTGCGGCGGATGTCGTTGAAGAAGTGCGCAAAGAGCCGCTCCGCCACGGTACGGGCCTCGAGTGTCCGGGCGAAGAAGTTGCCGATCGAGCGGATGAAACCAATCTCGCGTGGCGCCGTAACCCGGGGTGGCGTCGCGCGCAAACGCGTTCGCAGCATCACCCACGCAAACCAGACGCCGATGATCCACCAGAAGGTCGCGTGCAGCCGCGCGTCGTGAAAGAACGCGTCCGCGTCATAGAACGACGCGGCACCCTGATGCATGTCGTCAAAGACGACCGTGCCCCGCGGCGCGAGCCGCCAGTCGATGAGATTTGCGAACAGGCGCGCGTTGTCCGTGCTGCCGATCAGCTTGTTCGTCAAGATGCTCCCGTAACCGCTGACCACCACGGTACCGGCGCCGATCGACGCGACCCACATGACGGGTAATTTCGTGTCGACATCGTCCATGACTTCGATGACGCCGCCGTGGACTGGGCTCGGTGCCGTGAATTTGTATGACGGAAACTCCGACAGCGCGCTGACGGTCTGCACGCCGGCGGTCAGTGGATGCGCGCCGCGCACGTGCAGCAGGCTGGCTATTGGCTGCTCGAGTCGGCCGTTGCCGAGCTGCGGCACTGGGCCATCGATGGCGTCGGGTGCGAATTCTGGCGCGGTCTCCGTATCGGTGTCGGTATCAGTGTCGGCATTGCTATCGCTGTCTGTGGCGGTGGAGTCGGTCGATTCATCTTTCGACGCCTCGTCGGACCCGGCTGCCTTGGGCCGATAGATCTGGAAATCGAGCTGCGCAAGGCGCGACAGGTCGCCCAGCAGATCGTTCGAATCGACGCCCCACTCGGGCGTGTCGAAGAGGCCCGCGGCCACTATTACAGTGTTGCCGGCGCGCACCCACTCGACAAGTTTGTGCATCTCCTTGTAGCGTGCCGCGCGGTAGGACGGCAGCGAAATCACGAGCAAGTTGCCGGTGCGCGCCAGCTTGCTGTCGCCGCCGTTCAACCAGTCATAGCGGTGGCGCAACGACTCGACCGGAATCTTCTCCGCAAGCAGCCAATCGCGCAGGGCGCGGTAGCCATTGGCGCGCATCTCGGTGCTGAGCGGGCGCGAAGCTGCATTCTCGTCTTGCCGGCCGGCGTCGCCGATGAAAAATCCATAGAACAGCACGAACACGCCGATCGCGCAGAGGAGCGTAAAGAGCCGATCGTTCATCGCGCGGCGCTCCGCCCGAGGGTGAGGCGCGCCAGCAAAGCTTCACCGTCGCGCACCGCTTCATCGAGCGCGTGCGCGTCGGGCGCCGCGGCGGCATAGCGTACGGCTTCCGCCGTACGCAGCACGTGCGCGAAGGATGCGTCATCGCTCGGCGCTTCAAACCGCGCGGCCCCGGCGAGCTCACGATGCGTGAAGCTGCGCCGCTCCTGCAATCGGTCCGTCGCGACACAAGTCTCGATGAGCAGGCGAATGAGAAGCGTGGGCCGCTCAGCCAACGGCGCCCGCGCCACATCCGAGAGTGCGAGCGCCTTGGCTCGCTCCGCACTGCCGCTCTCAGCGCGCTTCTTCCGCCCGCCAGCATCGCGCGACGTCAGAAGCCCCGCCGCACGCAGCTCGATGTAGACGATCGCGAGCGCCGCAGCAATGATCAGCACCAGCATCGTGTAGTAGAAAATCTTCAGCGCCCGCTGTGAGCCTTCGAGTTTCTCGATGAGTTGCGCGAACCATCCTTCAGGTGTTCCGGCACGCGCTTGCCGCTCGAACAATCCGTCGATCCAGTTCTTCAGGCGCTGCCACAAACTGAGCTTCGGCGCCTTCTGTTCCGCCTGCACACGACTGATCGCTGCCTTCAAGGTCGCAAGGGAAAGCTCGCGTGTACCGAGGGCACGCCGACTCGCGGCGAGTGACGCGCGCAGCTCCTCGAGCCGGCCGCCGGAAATCCGGTTGTGCCAATCCTGGGGGAGGAGCTTGCCGAAGTCGCTGGCCGTGACTCGATCGACAAGTTCAGGGCAGACGCTTTCAAGCTTCGGGTCGACCTTGACCTTCTCGGGATGCTTTTTCTTGTAGGCCGGGGTCAGGAATGGCGGCGGGGGCGTCTTGTCGGCGCCGGCGACGACCGGATTCGCGAGGCAGGTCACGAACGCCTGATCGAGCATTACTGCGTCATCGCCCGCGCGAGCGGCGGTGCACGCGAGCAGCAGCGCGCCGGCCGCGAGCAGCGCGGCAGCAAATTGCTTGTGACGTAGTCCGCTCAAGCGGTGGCGGGCTGGAAGGCGCTCAGGCGTTCGAGGAGATCGTCGCCGTCCTTGCGCAACTTCAGGTCGCGATAGACCTCCAGAGTCAACGCGATCTGAAATGGGATCCACGTCGCCATGATCAGCACCGTGGACGCGAAATCGAGAATCTGGATGGTCGTGCGGTCGGGCCGCAGGTAGACGATCGAGAGGCCGAGCGTAATCGCGAGAAACATGTACAAGGCGTAGGCGAAAACGCCCGCGACGAAGATGAGCCGCGCTGTGCGCCACCAGTTGCCCCAGACGAGCTGCGAGCTGCGGCTGAGGGCGTCGAAGACGCCACGATTGTCGATCATGATCGCCGGGAGATACATCCAGAACAGCACGATGAGAAGCAAGAAAGGAATTATGAGCAGCACGAGACCTACGCCGCATGCGACCACGAAAAAGATCGAGCTCGCGAGCGCCACCGGCAGGCGCCTGAGCGCGATCCACAAAGCGGAGCCGATGCCGATCTTCCTGCCGCGCGCGACGGACTCCGCACGCACGTAGGTCGCGCAATGAATCGGGAGAGCCACGACCATGTAGGCGCATAGCATCATGACGTACTGGGGATCGCGGAAGAGGTCCATCGACTTCTTCACTCCGGCCGGAGCGCCGTGAATCAGCAGGTAGGCTCCTGGCACGAGCGCAAGCAGCGCACTTACGATCAGCAGCGGCAGCAGCGGCACGTACGCAAGCTTGAACAGGTGCACGGTCGAATCAAGCACCTGCCCCATGCTGCTCGGCTCACGTGGCATCACGTACATGGCCCGCATTGTGCGACGGGCGCCCCAGCAGGGAAAGTGTTTCCGTTCTAGACGGGTCCAGGCGTCTGCAGCCTGCGCAGCTTCAGGTCGCGGTAGATCTCGAGCATCAGGGCGATGCTGAATGGAGTCGTGACGATCGCAACGGCGGCAGCCGCCGCGATCTCTATTACCTGGACGCTGTGGCCTGCAAGCGCAAGTGCGGCAACGAGCAGATCCAGCAGCCACAAGAAGGCGCCTGCGGTCAGCAGCATGCCGCCGAAGCCGAAGGTCTGAACGATCGCCGTGTGCCACCAGTTCCCCTGCACCAGGCGAAAGCTTTCGAGGAGGCTCTCGCTCACGCCGCGGCGTTCGAGAATGATGATGGGGCCATATAGAAAGAACGAAACGGAGAGGATGACCCCCGGCACGATGAGCAGAATGAAGCCGACAAACATGCTGGCGATGAAGAGCAGCGTGCTTGCGGTCATCATGGGCAGCGCCCGAATTCCAATGCCGAGCGCACGCAATGAGTGCATGCGTTCGCCGCGCGCTGCGAAGTCGGCGAGCGCCCACAGGGCGCCCCATGCAAGGAGGTCAATGATCAGCGTAGCGAGCACGACCCCCAGGTATCTGGGATCGGGAGACAGCGGGTCCATCTGCTCCGGTGCCATGTAGAAGAGCGCGTAGACGCGCTCGATCACGGCGGCGAACGCGGCAATCAGCGCCAAAGGCAGCATCCGAGCGAACGAACTCTTGTAGAGCTGCAACGCGGATCCGAGCACCTGTTCGATGCTGCCGGGTTTGGTGGGCAAGCGGTACGTATGCGCTCCTTAGCCGGCGTCGAACGCCTGTTGGAGATCAACTATCAGATCCTCGACGTCTTCGATGCCGACCGAGAGGCGGATGAGCACGTCGCTGATGCCGAGTTCACGCCTCATCTCAGCCGGCACCGAGGCATGCGTCATGCTGGCCGGATGGTCCACGAGGCTCTCGACGCCACCGAGACTTTCCGCAATCGCAAAGAGCTCGAGCCGTTCGAGAAAACGCCGGGCCTCATCGAAGCCACCGCGCAGAAAGAAGGTCACGATGCCGCTGTAGCCGTTGCGCATCTGGCGCTTGGCGAGCGCGTGCTGCGGATGGCTCGCCAGGCCTGGATACACCACACGCTCGACCGGCGCCTGCGATTCCAGCCAGGTGGCGATTTTGAGCGCGCTCGCGCTCGATCGTTCCATCCGCAACGGCAAGGTCTTCAGGCCCCGCAACGCGAGGAAGCTGTCGAACGGCCCGCCGATCGCGCCGATGGCGTTCTGCAGAAAGCCGAGACGCTCGCCGAGCGCCGGGTCGCGCACGACGGCAACGCCGCCCACCATGTCGGAGTGCCCGTTGAGATACTTGGTCGCCGAGTGCACGACAATCTCGGCGCCGAGTTCGAGGGGCCGCTGACTCCAGGGCGTTGCGAACGTGTTATCGACGACCACGGGTATGTTCCGGCTGCGCACCGCCGCCGCGACCGCCGCGATATCCACGAGACGCAAGGTTGGATTCGTCGGCGTCTCGATCCACACCATGCGCGTCGTCGGTTTGAGCGCCGCTTCGAGGACTCCCGCGCGCGAGAGATCGGCGAACGTGGTGTCGAGATTGGCTGTGATTCGACGCACGCGCTCAAACAGGCGAAACGTGCCGCCGTAGAGATCTTCCATCGCGACGATGTGACTGCCGGCCGGGAGCAGCTCGAGCACCGTGCTCGTAGCCGCCATGCCGGATGCGAATGCGAACCCGCGCACGCCGCCTTCGAGATCCGCGATGCAGCGCTCGTAGGCCATGCGCGTCGGATTCTGGGTGCGCGAATACTCATAGCCCTTGTGAACGCCCGGACTTTCCTGAGCGTAGGTCGAGGTCGCGTAGATGGGCGGCATCACGGCGCCCGTGGTCGGATCCGGGCTCTGCCCCGCGTGAATCGCGCGCGTTGCGAATCCCAGTGGCTTGCCTTTCCTGCCACTCATGCGGGCACCTCGCGGCGCAGGTGGTTGAGCACGTCGGCGCGTGTGATGAGACCGAGAAACTGCTCGCCGTCGAGCACGACCGCATACGGCGCAACCTGTAGAATCGACACGAGACTATTCATCGCCAGATCCTTCGGCACGCTGATGAATGCCGTTTGCATCGCCTCGCGCACGGGCGCCGCGAGGCGGTTCGGGTGTCCGAACGCGAAGCGCATGATGTCCTCCTCCGTGAGCACGCCGATCAGGCGGCCTGCGTCGAGAACCGGCAGCTGCGAAATGCCGGCGTTACGCAGCCGATTGTGCGCCGTGGTCACGACATCGTTCGGGCCCACAATAATGGTCGCGCGCTCATCGTGCGGGCGGCCGATCAGATCGCGCAGGTCACCGTAGTGTTCGCGGCGGATGAAGCCCTGATCCTCCATCCAGAAATCGTTGTAGAGCTTCGAGAGATAGCGGCTGCCCGTATCGCAAGCGAAGGTTACGACACGCTTCGGGGTGACCTGATCGCGGCAATAGCGCAGCGCCGCCGCGAGCAACGTGCCGGTGGAGGAACCGGTCAACAGCCCCTCTTCCTTCAGGAGCGTGCGCGCGGTGGCAAAACTTTCGCCGTCGGCGATGCTGTAGGATTTCTTCGTCATCGAGAAATCGGCGATGCTCGGGATGAAATCCTCGCCGATGCCTTCAACGAGCCAGGAACCCTTCGCAATCAGCTCACCGGTCTCGATGTAGTGCGTGAGCACCGAGCCCTGCGGATCCGCCAGCACGATCTCAACGTGCGGCGCCACCCTGGAAAAGAAATGAGTGAGCCCGGCCTCCGTTCCCGCCGATCCAACGCCCACCACGATTGCGTCGAGGCGCCCTTCCATCTGCTCCCAGATTTCAGGACCCGTCGTGCGTTCGTGCGCGAGCGAGTTGTCGGGATTGGCGAACTGGTTGATGAAGTAGGCGCCGCGTTCGGCCGCGATACGTGCGCCCAGGTCCTGGTAGTATTCCGGATGACCTTTGGCGACATCCGAGCGCGTCAGCACGATCTCCGCGCCCATCGCGCGCAGATTGAAGATCTTCTCCTGACTCATCTTGTCAGGCAGCACGAGAACGAGCTTGTAGCCCTTCTGCGCGGCGACGAGCGCGAGACCGAGTCCGGTATTACCGGCGGTCGCTTCCACGATGGTGTCGCCTGGCTTGAGCGCGCCGCGCCTTTCCGCCTCCTCGATCATGCTGATGCCGATGCGATCCTTGATCGAGCCACCGGGATTCAGGAGCTCCAGTTTGAGGTACAGTTCGCAGGGACCCGCGTTGAATTTTTTCAGGCGCAGCATCGGGGTGCGGCCGACCATATCGAGGACGTTGTCGAAAACTTGCATAGGGACTCTCGCGTCGCTCGCGAAGACTGAAGTTGCGCGCAATTCTAGATGAGCCGCTTCCACTTGGCATGAATCATCGAATATCGAGTGTTGGCGAGATCCTCGCTGCATACAATGGCGACGCGCGCCGCGACGCCGAGTTGCTGCTCGCCCATTGTTTGCAGCGCTCCCGCGCGACACTCCTGGCGCGACCCGAGCTTTCGGTATCCGACGAAACCGCGCTCGGCTTCGTCGCGCTCATGCGGCGGCGCGTGGCGGGCGAACCGGTCGCGTATCTCATCGGCGAGAAGGAATTCTGGTCGCTGCCGCTCAAGGTGACGCGCGACGTGCTGGTACCCCGTCCCGACACCGAACTCCTGGTGGCCACAGCCCTTGAGTTCGGTGACCGCGATTCGCGACTGTCCGTCGCCGATCTTGGCACCGGCAGCGGCGCCGTCGCGCTTGCGCTCGCAAGCGAGCGTCCACGCTGGAACATTCTCGCGACCGACGCTTCCGAGCCGGCACTCGCAGTCGCGCGCGACAATGCGGCCCGGCTCGGCCTCGCCGGCATCGAATTCTGCCTCAGCGTCTGGTTTGCGGCGCTCGCGGGACGCCGCTTTGACGTCATCGTCTCGAATCCGCCGTATATCGCCGCGGACGATGCGGCGCTTGCGGCGCCGGAACTTCGTTTCGAGCCCCGCATGGCACTGGTCGCGGGTCCGACCGGCCTGGAAGCGCTTGGCCTGCTCGCCGCAAGCGCACCCAATCACCTCAATCCCAAGGGCCGGCTCGCCCTCGAACATGGATTCGATCAGGCGAAAGACCTCCGGAGCCTGCTCGCAAGCGCGGGATTCAGTACCATACGCACGCATCGGGACCTCGCCGGCCACGAACGCGTGACTTCGGCCGCGAGCCCCGAGTAACAGCAGTCAAATCAGAACGAAGGGAACCTACATCTCATGGCGACAGATTCGTCACCCAAATCGGCGTCACCCAGAATCGTATTCGACACCTCGCTCGGCTCCTTCACCATCGAGCTCTTCCCGAAGGAAGCGCCGCTCTCGACCGAGAACTTCCTGAAGTATGCCGACGACGGCCATTTCGACGGCACGATCTTCCATCGCGTCATTCCGGGATTCGTCATCCAGGGCGGCGGTCTCACGGGCGACATGCAGCAGAAGAAGACGCGCGCGCCGATCAAGAACGAAGCGAAGAACGGACTGAAGAATACCCGCGGCACGCTCTCCATGGCGCGCACCAACGATGTCGACAGCGCGACCTCGCAATTCTTCGTGAACCTCGTCGACAACAAGTTTCTCGATCACCAGCCCGGCAACTACGGCTATGCGGTGTTTGGCAAGGTCGCCGAGGGCATGGATGTGATCGACAAGATCGCCGCCGCTGAAACCGGCCGTCGCAAGGGACACGACGACGTGCCAGAAGATGACATCACCGTCAACTCCGCCAAGCGCGCCGCCGGCTGACAACGGCAGCGCGTGCGCCGTTAGCGGCATGGCTCGCCGTTCGTGGGGGCGACGGATCGGGAGGTGGCTCGTCTGGGCCGCAGGCCTGTGGCTGACTGGTACCGTCCTCGCGGTTCTCCTGATGCGCTGGGTCGATCCCGTGACGAGCGCCGTCATGCTCACGGACAGGCTTGGCGCCGCTATCGGCGGGGAGGCGCGCTACCAGTTCCGTCATGAGTGGGTCGACCTCGCGCACATTTCGCCCAACGCGGCAGTCGCCGTGATCGCGAGCGAAGATCAGAAATTCCCCTATCACTGGGGCTTCGACTTCGACGAAATCCAGAATGCGATCGATGAGCACGAGGAAGGACACCGCGCGCGCGGCGCCAGCACGATCTCGCAACAGGTCGCGAAGAACCTGTTTCTCTGGAACGGGCATAGCTTCATTCGCAAGGGCATCGAAGCCTATTTCACGCTGCTCATCGAATGGTTGTGGCCGAAAGAGCGCATCCTCGAGGTATATCTGAACAGCGCCGAGTTCGGACGCGGTGTGTTTGGCGTCGGCGCGGCGAGTTCCTATTTCTTTCACACCGCGCCGTCACGACTCACGCGGTATCAGGCGGCGCTCCTCGCCGCCGTGCTCCCCAATCCCCGCCGCTACCGAGTCGACGCGCCCGGCGTTTACGTGCTGGAGCGCCGCGACTGGATCGCCGACCAGATGGAAAGCCTCGGCGGCACGAGCTACCTCGCCGAACTGCGCAATCCCCACCCCGAACGACTCGCCGACATCAAGCGCCGCCGGCGCTGGTAGGCCTAAACCCCGCCCGGTACCGGTGTTGGGAATCCGGGGTTATTGCGCGGGGGATGGCCAACTAGGCCGCCGCGGAGTCCTGCGGTTCGTAACCAAGGCAGGGAGCGAGCCAGCGCTCCGCTTGCGCGAGCGACCAGCCCTTGCGGCGCGCGTAGTCTTCGACCTGATCGCGGCCGATCTTGCCGACCGCGAAATATCTCGCGGAGGGGTGCGAGAAATAAAAACCGGAGACGGCGGCGGTCGGATACATCGCGAACGAGTCGGTCAATCGAATGCCGCAGCGCCGTTCGGGATCGAGCAGCCGCCAGAGCGTCGCCTTTTCCGTGTGATCCGGGCACGCGGGATAGCCGGGCGCCGGGCGGATGCCGCGATACTCCTCGCGGATCAGCTGTTCGTTTGTGATCTGCTCATCTGCGGCGTAGCCCCAGAATTCGCGGCGCACTCGCTGATGCAGACACTCCGCGAAGGCCTCCGCCAATCGATCGGCCAACGCCTTCAGCAGAATCGCGCTGTAGTCATCGTGCGCGCGCTCGAATCGCTCGACGTGCGCTTCGATACCGACGCCGGCCGTGACGGCGAAGGCACCGAGGTAGTCGGGCACGCCAGTCGCGCGCGGCGCGACAAAATCGGCGAGGCAAAGATGGCTCTGGTCCTCGGATTTTTCCTTTTGCTGGCGCAGGTGATGCAGCCGCGCAAGCGAGGCACCGCGCGTGTCATCGACATAGAGCTCGATGTCGTCGTGCCCGACGCTGTTGGCGGGAAAGAGCCCGATGATGCCACGCGCCGTGAGCCAGTGACTGCGCACGATATCGCGCAGCATGCGGCGGGCATCCGCA
>Ga0326726_10001129_pt1 | contig 24717 bp, 17 predicted proteins | sample MHFenrmetagenome_2_FD_207603 | JGI IMG/M metagenome (GOLD analysis project Ga0326726, IMG submission 207603) | Lab enriched peat soil microbial communities from Michigan Hollow, Ithaca, NY, United States - MHF15MN | ecosystem: Environmental > Terrestrial > Soil > Wetlands > Peat | place: USA... | reverse complement strand
GCTGCTGTTTTTGTTTGATGGAGAATAATGGGTGTTTTCCTGAGAGATCAACACACGCTTTCAAAGGCTTTCGGCAACCTGCTGCATTGGTCTGCATGGTTTGGTTACGTGGGAGTCCGGCATCTTCAATATCATCAATGTTCCGATAAGTGAGATTGAAAATGCAGATTATTTTTCTGCCTGGTCGTGTGGCGCTGTAGTGCGATTCAATGTTTAGGGTTGCCTGTCTTGACCGGCTTTTCATTCGAACAGCTGCGTTCGCATGTCGAAATTCTCAAAATGGGATAAAGCGGACAAAATCCCGTAAGTGCGGTAAGAAGCGGTACAATCCCGACTGCTCCCCACCATGATTGGGTGATGATACCGGCAAGAATAATCCCTGCGCCGACCACTATCCGGAGTGTTCTGTCAGTTTTTCCAATATTTTCATTCATAGGTTCACTGCAATAAAAGGTGAGTGTAAGTTCAACTATAAAAAACACCTACGCTATCAATTGAAATTACAATCTGTTTACCTCATTAGCAATTCTACTCTTCTGTGTATTCTGCTCCATAACAACTTTGTTCAGGCGCAGTGGGTGGCTTAACGGCGTTCAATAAGTCAGCATCATGGGTAAAGAATTGTTAAATTCTACGTACTTCCGAGAGAAATGATTTCCTGATGAAATGCATATTGCCATTTTGAGTTAATCTTGCCGATTATGACGATTCATATTGACAATCTGTCTTCCGGTTATGACCGCCATCCTGTTGTCCATCATGTCAGCGGTTCGTTCGCTGATTCCTCGTTGACTGCGGTGGTAGGTCCGAATGGGGGCGGCAAAAGTACCTTTCTAAAAACCCTTATCGGTTTCGTTCCGCTGATGACCGGCAGTATAGATATGGACGGCATCACACCTGATGAGATTGCCTATCTTCCGCAGAAATTTGAAATTGACCGTACCTTTCCCATTAAAGTTATTGATGTTGTACAACTGGGGCACTGGCCGAGGCTCGGTGCATTGGGGCGTATTCGCAAATCGCATAAAATTGAGGCCCTAAAGGCACTGGAACAGGTTGAAATGACGACGTTTGCCGAACGGCCCATCATCTCGCTTTCTACCGGTCAGTGGCAGCGTGTTCTGTTCGCTCGCCTTATTGTGCAGCGTGCCAGATTAATTCTGCTCGATGAACCTTTTGCTGCAATCGACGGACACACGACTCATGAATTGATGCTGGATTTGAAGCGTTGGTGCAGTGAGGGCGTTACGATAATTTGCGTGATGCATGATCTTAATCTGGTGCGCGACCATTTTCCGCAAACGTTGGTTCTGGCAAGAGAATTAATTGCATGGGGTGATACAAAAGTGTCGCTCTGCAGCGAAAACATGGAGCGAGCATTGGAGCTGGCCGGAAAATGGACGGAGAGTTCAGAGGTTTGCGAAACCAATGGAGGGGAGCGGTATGCACGTTGATCTTTTGGCCGATCCAGCGATGAAGCGAGCTTTGATGGGTGCGATCCTTGTCTCTTTAAGCAGTGCTCCGCTGGGAGTTTTTCTGGTGCTTCGCCGTATGAGTCTGTTGGGCGATATCATGGCTCACGCCATTCTGCCCGGTGTTGCTGCGGCTTTTATTCTGTACGGCATGTCGATACCGGCGATGAGCATAGGTGGGCTTGCCGCGGGCTTGACGGTTGCTCTTCTGGCCGGAATTGTTTCGCGTGTTACGGTTTTGCGGGAGGATGCCTCGTTTGCGTCACTCTATCTGATAGCTGTGGCATCAGGTGTTTTAATGATATCGCTGCACGGCAACCCGCAGGATCTGGAAGATATCCTGTTTGGTGATGCCAGATCTCTGGATGACAATGTTCTTCGACTCATGGCATGTGTAAGCAGCCTGACGCTTCTGACGCTTGCACTTATCTATCGCACACTTGTTGTCGAATCGTTTGATCCCGTTTTTCTTCGCTCAGTGGGCGGAAAGAGCGGGCTGGTTCATGCCGTATTCATCACGCTGACGGTATTGAATATGGTTGAAAGCTATCGTGCGATGGGGACTTTAATGTCGGCCGGGCTTATGCTGGTTCCTGCAATTGCAGCGCAATTCTGGACACACAGCCTGCGTGTAATGCTTGCTCTGTCTGTCGGTTTGGCCATTATCGGTTCAGTTATCGGACTGCTTCTGGCATTTACCTATAATGTGCCGTCCGGTCCGGCGATAATCCTGATTCTGGGTGGAGCGTATATTTTTTCGTTACTGTTCGGGCCTTACGGCAGCGTGAGAGCCAGGTATTTTCCTTTCCGGCATCTGTCGCGCTAAAGCTTCGTTCGTTCTGTTGTGCTGTTTTGTTGACGTTGAGCGAATTCATGCGTAGAGATCCCTCGCTTTACCCGGGATGACAAATCAGGAGATTCTAGGATAACTGCAGGGTGAATTCGGGATGAGTGACAGGTGGGGAAGAATCGGACGGCAGAAAAGAGTGCTCCATTGAATGGAAATATTTCTCATCCGCCCCCAGTTTGTCGGGGGCGGGAGACGGGCTGTGTTTATCTTGTTCTTCCCGGCTTTGCAGGCCATCTTTTCGGGGCGCTTTTTGCCGGTGGTTTTGGTCCGGGATGACCTGAATTTCCTCTTCCCATCGGTTTGGGTGTTTTTACCGGGTTATGATCCATCAAGGGAAATGGATGATTTTCGATAACCGGAATTTTTTTCGCTATGAGTTTTTCAATATCCCTCAGGTACTCTTTTTCTTCCGCATCACAAAACGAATAAGCCGTTCCTTTTGCTCCGGCTCTTCCTGTCCTTCCGATACGATGAACATAGGTTTCGGCAATGTTTGATATTTCAAAGTTGATCACATATTCCAGTTCATCAACGTCGATTCCTCGTGCGGCAATATCTGTTGCCACCAATACACGTGTAGTCTGGGCTTTGAAGTTTGACAAAGCTCTCTGGCGGGCGTTCTGAGCTTTGTTGCCGTGGATTGCCTCTGCACGGATGTGGTGATTTGCCAGGAATTTGACGACTTTATCTGCGCCATGTTTTGTGCGTGTAAATACCAGCGCGGTTTTAATGTCCTGATTTCTCAGAATATCGACCAGCAGACTGTTTTTATTTCCTTTGTCGACGAAGTAGATATACTGCTGAATTATATCGACGGTTGACGAAACCGGGGTCACCGAAACCTCTGAAGGATTATGCAGTATGGTGCCGGCAAGTTTGACGATTTCAGGCGGCAGGGTGGCTGAAAAGAAGAGTGACTGTTTCTTTTTCGGCAGCGCCGTCAATACTTTTTTGATGTCGTGAATAAAGCCCATATCGAGCATGCGATCGGCTTCATCCAGAACGAATATTTCAACATCGCGCAAGGTCAGAAATCCCTGATTCATCAAGTCGAGCAATCGTCCGGGAGTTGCAATGACGATGTCGACTCCGGTTCTCAATGAGGATATCTGGGGATTCTGATTTACACCGCCAAAAATAACCGTGTTGGTCAATCCGGTATGCCGGCCGTATGCCTTGAAACTTTCTCCGATCTGTATGGCCAGTTCTCTGGTCGGGGTCAGGATGAGACTTCTGATTTTCCTTTTTTTCTCATTAACCTTTGCTGCACTCAGCAGTTGCAGGATGGGAATGGCAAATGCTGCGGTCTTGCCTGTTCCTGTCTGAGCACAACCGAGCAGGTCGGTGCCTTGCAGGATAATGGGTATTGCTTGTGCCTGAATAGGTGTTGGCGTGGTATAACCTTCTTCCTGAAGCGATTGTAAAATTGGCTCAATAATGTCCAATGAGTGAAATTGCATATGCTGTATAATTGTTCAATTGTTAGTTATGGGGGCACTTGAGTACATGCGTGATTATTATGCACACCACACATACTCTGAGGGAGCGCATAACCGGTTAACAGCAGACGACAATCTGATTTCTACAATATTGTCGTCTGCTGAACCTTTTCAATTTTTTTATGCTGCCGGTGAAATGGTGTCTTTCAGAGAGATTTCTGAAATCACATTCACGATATTTTCAACTACATCTTTGTTGAATGCCGTCGGCATAAGGTTATCGTGCGTAGGAGTGATGGAGTAGGCGATTGAAGATGCTACAGCCATTTTGATTTCCGGTGTGACCTGTTTGATACCGGTTGTGAGCAATCCTCTGAACAAACCCGGAAACACAAGGGCATTGTTTACCTGATTGGGGAAATCAGAGCGGCCTGTGCCGACAATACTCGCGCCTGCCTTGAATGCCAGATCGGGCATGATTTCAGGAGTGGGATTGGCCATAGGAAAGATGAACGGATTTTTGTTCATACCTTCAATCATGGCCTCTGTCACGATGTTTCCTTTTGACACACCGACAAAAACATCAGCACCAACCATGGTACTTTGCAAGTCACCAATATGCTTTGCCTTGTTGCTGATTTCGGCAATGTTCTGCTTGATTGGATTCATGCCCGGCCGGCCTGCATAGATGGCGCCCTGGGTATCAACCAGAACGACCTCTTTGACATCGGCATATATCAAAAGCCTTGCAATCGCAATGCCGGCGGCTCCTGCTCCGTTGATGACAACATGCAGTTCACTGAGATCACGTCCGGTTACACGGCAGGCATTGATGATGGCGGCCAATGTTACGATTGCCGTTCCATCCTGATCATCATGAAAAACAGGGATGGAGAGCTCGTTTTCAAGGCGTTCCAGAATTTCAAAACACCTGGGAGCTGAAATATCCTCAAGGTTGATGCCCCCAAAGCTGGGCTCAATGAGTTTGCAGAATTTCACGATATCTTCGACATCGGTAGAGTTTATGCAGAGCGGAATGGCGTCAATATCGGCGAACTCCTTAAAGATAATTGCCTTGCCTTCCATGACAGGCATGGCGGCTTCCGGTCCGAGGTTGCCGAGACCCAATATCGCTGTTCCGTCAGAAACAACAGCAACCTGATTAGCTCTATTTGTCAGCGTAAAGGATTTTTCTTTATCACGGCCGATTTCCGTACAGACAGCAGCAACGCCGGGAGTATATGCCAATGATAAATCATCTTTGGTTTTCAGGCTTACTTTGGAGCGGATTTCGATTTTTCCGCGCGAACGACGGTGTAATTCAATGGACTTTTTAGAGTATTCCATATGGTTCAGGATATGTTCCTGGTCAGTATTTAAATTATAAGTTGTGGAATTTCAGTTTTTAGACTGGCTATTCCTCTGAAAGCGCTTAAGCTTTCCGAAAAATAAAGTACAGGCGGAAAGGGTGATGCAAAAGCGACTCAATATAGACTATTTTTTATTTGTTAAAGGGTTTGTGCCGGATAAATCGGCTCGATATATATTTTCAATAGTTATAATAACTTACAAGATTGTCTCATAAAACGTTCCCTCTCTGCTGGATCAGAATGATCTCTGCTGCTATACTATGTAATAATCTCCGTGCCTTGCGCGATCTGCCTGTACCGGGCTGTTGTGCAGTCTCCGAATAATTCAAAAAGAGGAAGAGATTCAGGTTCAGAAGCCGGGTGACTCTTTTTTTTGAATGCACCAGACCCTCTGCATTGACACGTCATCCGTTTGGCATTGCAGAGGGCGCAGCATCCTGCTATTGACGCGTAATTTTCGTGTTTACTGGCTTGTCGCCGCATTTTTATGGTATAAAATATGCCCTAAGTGCGGTATTTATCAGTTTCATTTTATTGGCGATTTTTGGTTGGGTATCGGCACTCATTTCTCAATCGACAAAAGCAACCATGCGGCGAAGAGTTTGCTCAGCGTCAGATATATCAGGGAAAACTGTTTATCCGAACAGCACCTTTGAAGTCCGGGTTTGATTGATCTGATCGAGGTCACTGAGCTGGTTACCGAGAAAGTGAACGAGTATGGAAATGCGCCGTTTCGGTTCATTTTTACAGACATTCAACGTAAATCATCCATTATCATGGCGAAAAGTATCGTTAAGTGGTTTGACGGCAAAAAAGGGTATGGCTTTATCGTCAATCCTGATGGGGGAGAGGATATTTTTGTTCATTACACTACCATCGATTCTGTTTACCGATTCAAGTTTCTCAATCAGGATGCCGAAGTGGATTTTGAACTTGACAAATCTAAAAAGAGATTGCAGGCCAGGTATGTCCGGGAAATCTCCATTGCCTCATGATGTTTAAGGGTACCTCTTGAACATTCCACGAAACCCGCGACATTTCTCAGCGGTGCTGTTGTACAAACGGGCATCGCTCGCTGTTTATATAACGAGCCAATGTACATGATTCACTGTTTCTGACAAATCGATTCACTGTGCTTTCGCAGACTTGCGCAATCGGAGGGTCCTGCATTTTCTTTAAATAAGTGCAGCAGCAGATGATGGCATTTTTGAAACGAACATCAATTCCACTGCAAATAAAAAAAGTCCATCATCGCCTGTGCTTTGATGGACTTTAACTGTCGCAGGGCGGCTGAACGGATGGATCAGCTTCCTACCTGATCTTTCAACGCTTTACCCGGTCGAAACTTAACTACTTTTTTCGCTGAAATGGTAATGGTTTTGCCGGTCTGCGGATTTCGCCCCTGTCTTGCAGCTCTTTCGACAGTTGTAAACGTTCCGAAACCAGCAAGGGTGACATCAGTCCCGCTTTTCAGCGATGCTTTTACTAAACCTATCAAGGAGGTGAGTGCCCGATCTGCGTCTGCTTTGGTCAGTTTGGCCTGTTCGGCAATTTTTTCGACTAATTCGGCTTTAGACATAGGGGGTATATTGTTTAGTGTTATGGGAAAAGCATTTGTTTTGTAAAAAAAAAGTGTTTCGTAAAAAGTCGTGATATGTTTTTCTGATCGGGCTCAATCAGGCTTTAATGGTCTATCTGATGAACAAAAAAAAGGGTATTCCCGTCCGCAGGATTCTGATTTCGGTTAATTCCTTTTTTTTGAATTGAAATATTGACTATGAACGGTACCGGTTATTATCGTAGTGGATATGGCATTCAGCTTTTACCGCTTACGTCCATAACTATGAATAAACCAAATTATATACAATATTTCCAAGCAGATACAGTTAATTTACGGTAAATATACCCTTGAGTTGGTATTTTTATCTGTGTTTTCTACACATTAAAGCTCTGTTGATGCGTTATTACTTTCATGAGCCAATCTTTTCAGATACAGAAATCGCATGCCGGAACCTCCCGGAGTATTGCTCCGTATTTCATGTCATAAGGGGAATGAACCTGTTTTGTAATTGTACGAGCTGAATCCTCTTATTATATAGATGCCCTGTCTTGCGTTATCGCATTAATTTGACTACCGTTCAGTGACCGGCAGCACCACGTCTGGCCGGTTATTGCACACTGATTGATATGACCTGTCTGATGTATGATATTGATGATCGGGATTCTGTTTCAATGCGTTGCATGCTGGATGATCGGAACCTGATGCAATAATAAAACCGGAGGAAATGGCTTTTGGGATATGTTGACAAAAATCTGATGCAGGGGGAGGTGCTCCATGTGCAGGCGAGACTGCATTGGACGATTTATACCAGAGCGATTCTCTGCTTTGTGGCGTCAGCCGTGTTTATGCTTTATTCCCTGAAAGCTTCGCTTGCAGGAGGAAATGATATCGCGTCTTTTGCGCGTAATGCAGGGGTATTTGTACTTGTCGGAGCATTCTGGCTTGCTATCGATGCAGCCATGCGTCGACATGGTACCGAACTTGCCGTTACCTCCAGAAGAGTGATCGCCAAATTCGGCTTTATAAAACGTACAACAATTGAACTCAATCACAGTAAAGTTGAAAGCTTTCATGTCGAACAGGGGATTCTCGGTCGTATTTTCGGATTCGGCACGCTGCATATTAACGGCACAGGGGGAGGTATAACTCCGGTTCCCGGTATTGCCGATCCGCTCGGATTTCGCCGTAAGGCAATGGAAGCAATCGATGCTTCACAGTATAACCGTTGAGTGTGAGGTATGGCGCTTAATCTATTCACGAGCAACCGGATGGAAGTTCTGGTTGATGCTTTGAGAACCGTTACCGAAAGTCGGAGGCTTCACTCTCCGTTTGATAAGGAGGTGATCGTTGTGCAGAGCCGCGGGATGCAGCGCTGGCTTTCCATGGAGCTGGCTGCAAGGTTTGGCGTGTGGGCTAACGGCCATTATCCGTTTCCTAATGCAATGGTTAGCGAGATGTTTGAGCGTATTGGACTCGACCATCCCGACACCTCGTCGTTTTCAAAGGAGGTGATGACGTGGAAGATCATTCGTCTGCTTCCGGGAATGATCGACAACAATGCCTTTACGCCGCTACGCACTTACCTGACAGATGATCCGGACGGGCTGAAACGTTTCCAGCTTGCCGCTAAAATTGCCGATACGTTCGATCAGTATACGCTCTATCGTCCTGATCTGCTTGCCGGTTGGGAGCGAAAACCGGATGCGAGCCCGATGGAGTGGCAGGCGATTCTTTGGCGGATGCTGGTTGCTGAAGCTGCCGGAAAGCACCGGGGAAGCCTGAAGGATGAGTTCTGCCTGAAACTCAGAACCGGCCAAAACTCTTTGGCCTCGTTTCCTGAACGGATATCTCTTTTCGGGGTATCCTATCTTCCTCAATTTTATCTCGATATGCTGTCGGCTGTTGCGAAAATCATCGACGTGAACCTCTTTCTTCTGAGCCCGACAAGGGAGTATTGGGGCGATATCGTGTCGAAAAAGGCACTCGTGAAAATGCCGGTATCCGAACGCTTGCTTCGCACCGAAGGCAATCCGCTTCTCGCGTCGCTTGGAACAGTTGGCCGCGATTTTTCGGAGATGGTTCTGGCGTTGAGCGAGGAGGCTGTTGTGCAGGAAGAGCCCTATTATGATCCCGGTGAGGAGACGCTCCTGCATGCGCTGCAGTCCGACATCCTCAACCTTTCGGGTACAGGGGAGTATGGTACTCTTCGTGAAATCGATCCCGGCGACCGCTCCTTGCAGGTTCACTCCTGCCACAATCCAATGCGTGAGATAGAGGTATTGCATGATAACCTTCTTTTCATGCTCGAAATGCTTCCAGAGCTGACGCCAAGGGATATTCTTGTGATGATGACGGATGTCGAAACCTATTCTCCCTATATCTCAACGGTGTTCGGCCGGGCAGGTGAGGGCATTCCGGCACTTCCATACTCTATAGCCGACCGCAAATTTATGAATGAAGGCGGGATTGCATTATCGGTAATGAAACTGCTTGATCTTCAGGGGAGCCGTATGACGGCACCGGAACTGTTCGACCTGATTTCAATGCCTCCTGTGAGCCGGCGATTCCAGCTTGATGACGAAGGGTTGAAAAGTATCAGGGGTTGGATAGAGGCAACGAGGATTCGTTGGGGAATGGACGAATCGGACAGAAGCGAAAGAGATCTTCCCTTTTACAGGCAGAACTCCTGGAGAGCCGGGCTGGACCGGCTTCTGCTCGGTTATGCCATGCAGGACGAGGGTGTTCTGTTCGACGGCATTCTGCCGTATGATGAGATGGAGGGAGGTGTGGTTGAACATCTCGGGAAGTTTGCCGAGTTTATCGAATCGGTGGATAAACTGATTAAAGAGATCGACAGGCCACGTACTCTCGCCCTCTGGCAGGAGTTCTTTCTTGCCATGCTTGACGGGTTCATTACACCGGATGATGATTCAGAACGGGAAATGACCGCTATGTATGGTGTGGTCAGCCGAATCGGCCAGATTGCCGGAGACGCACGTTTTGAGGGAGAGGTATTTCCGTCGGTGATGCTATCCTGGCTGCGCTCGAATCTCGAAGAAGAAGCACATGGCCTCGGCTTCATGACCGGCGGGATCACTTTCTGCTCCATGCTGCCGATGAGGAGCATTCCGTTCAGGGTTGTTGCCATGGCAGGCATGAACGATGGAGCGTTTCCCCGTCAGGACCGTTCTCCGGGATTCGACCTTATTGCCAGAGAACCACGCAGGGGTGATCGTTCGAAACGAAGCGAGGACAGATATCTTTTTCTCGAAACGATCCTCTCCGCCCGCGATGTGCTCTATATCAGCTATCTGGGCCAGAGCATCCGAGACAACAGTGAAAAACCTCCTTCCGTGCTGGTCAGTGAACTACTCGATGCTGTGCGGCGGGGATTTGTCATTCCTGAAAACGGCACTCCTGAGGAGCGTCTGGTGGTCAAACACCGCCTTCAGGCTTTTCACCCTGCCTATTTTACTGAAGGAGACACTCCGTTGTTCAGTTACTCCCGGGAGAACTTCAGAGCGTTATCGGGTTCCGATAATATCAAAAGCAGTTCGCGTTTCTTTATCGATGCACCGATCTCGCAGCCGCCCGAGGAGCTGAAAACCGTTTCGCTCGAGCGGTTGATGCGATTCTATGATAATCCGTCGGCATACTTTCTTACCGAGCGCCTTGGCATTCGATTCGGTGCATCGGTGATGCCGCTTGAGGATCGCGAACCGTTCGCTGTTGAAGGCCTTGACGGCTATTTCATGAAGCAGGAGATGCTCGACGTAGAACTTCAGGGAGGTGACTGCGGCATGCTTTTCCCGCTTTTTCGGAGCAGAGGCATCCTGCCGCCGTCACGACATGGAGAGAGAGTGTTTCGCATGATGCTTGATGATGTGAAGAAGTTTGCCCGGGTGGTGATGGAGAAAAGAGGTTGCGACACGCCTCTTCTTCCTCTCGATACCGACCTGCAACTTGGCGGCTTCAGGCTTACCGGGCAGCTTGACAGGCTTACGACCTCATGCCGGATGCAGGTGCGGTGTGCGACCATGAAACCGAAGGACCAGATTCGAAGCTGGATCGCCCATCTTGTTCTCAATGCGGCAGCTCCTGCGGGTTACCCGAGCGAGACTTTGCTCGTCATGCTCGACAAAGCGAAACGGTACGGTGCGCTCGATGACGCACCCTGCCATCTGGAGAGACTGCTCCGCTACTACTGGGAGGGACTTACCGAACCGCTGCCCTTTTTTCCGAAGGCATCTCTCGCCTGGGCAGGGAAGAATGGAGAGGAGGATGAGAAACGATTCAATGCGGCTCTCGGTGTCTGGCAGGATAGCTACAATACCGCCGGCGAAGGAGCGGATCCTGCAATCGAGCGATGTTTCGGAGCAGAGCCTCCATTCGATAAGCGTTTCAGAACCATTGCCGATGAGCTGCTGCTTCCCATGATCGAGCATGGAGGCAAAGCATGAGGGCACCTCTATTTATTTGTTCCGAAACCCGATTACTGCGTTGGGTGGTGCTCGAAATCCTCATCCCGACAGGTCGGGATTCCGGTTTCTGCGCTCCATCCGCCTTGTTCTCGGTCTTATCACGACAATAAATAGAAGCGCCCATGAGTATGATGACTCTTGATCTCAACAGGGTTGAGCTGGCAGGAATGAACCTGATAGAGGCGAGTGCCGGCACAGGAAAGACCTATGCCATCGCTTCGCTTTACGTGCGGCTGCTGCTGGAATGTGAGCTGCTGCCCGAGCATATTCTCGTCGTGACCTACACTGAAGCGGCAACGCAGGAACTCCGCTCAAGGGTCCGCAGCCGATTGCGTGAGGCGCTGGAGGTGATGGAGGGCGGTTCGACGGAAGACCCTTTTCTGATGGAGCTATTCCTCAAGAGAGATGAGGGTGGAAAAGCACGGGATATCGGGCTGCTCGAACAGGCTCTCGCTCTGTTCGATACCGCATCAATCTTCACGATCCACGGATTCTGTCTCCGGGCGCTGCAGGAGAATGCTTTTGAAAGCGGTGCACTCTATGACACGGAGCTTGTCACCGATCAGAGCGATATGCTGCGGGAAATTGTCGATGATTTCTGGAGGCGGCATTTTTTTTCTGAGAAGCCGGCGCTTCTCGGATATGCCCTGCAAGAGAAAAGCACTCCGGAAACTCTCATGAAGTTTCTCAAAGGAGTGCATGCCGCAGGGGGCGGGGATGTGGTGCCGCAATACAGTCCGGAAGAGATTTCCGTCATCGAGACCGGCTCAACAAAAGCGTTTAATGATATTGCCCGGCTTTGGAGAGAAGAAGGTAATGCGGTGCAGCTGCTGCTTCAGACTGACAAGGGGCTCAGCCGTGCTGCGGAAACCTACCGGCTGGACCTTCTTCCGAAACTGTTTGAAGCGATGGATGCGTTTGTCCGATCAGACAGCCCTTATGACCTGTTCGGAGGATTCGGCAAGTTCACGCTTTCCGGAATACTAGCGGGTACAAAACCGAAAAGCACTCCGCCTCAGCACGCGATTTTCCAGGCATGCGAAGACCTGAACTCCCTGGTCAGAGAGCGCTTCCTCGCATTGAAGTCGGAACTTTTAACATATTACCGGAAGCAGCTTCCGCTTCGCAAGAAGACTCGAAATGTCCGCTTTTTCGATGATCTGCTCTCTGACCTCTACCACGCTCTCGATCAGGGCGGCGAAGCGCTGGCCGCTGCCCTCCGTCAGCAATATCGGGCAGCACTGATCGATGAGTTCCAAGATACCGATCCCGTACAGTATGAAATATTCAGAAAGATCTATGGCGACTCGGATGCGCCGCTGTTTTTGATCGGAGACCCGAAACAGGCTATCTACAGTTTCCGGGGTGCCGATATTTTCGCCTACATGAGGGCGGCGGGTGAAGTGAGCGAAGTACGGCGCTTTACGCTCACCTCGAACTGGCGCTCCGAACCGGCGTTGCTCCATGCGTTCAATACCTTGTTCCATCAGGAGAGGAAGCCTTTTCTCTATGAAGGGATCGTCTATCACCCGCTCACTTCGGGAAAAGAGCGTGAGCCATTTTCCCCGGAGGAGAGCCGCTGCTCTCCTTGTGACACGCCGATGCAGATCTGTTTCATGGATCCGCAGAATGAGACCGGTACCATGAATACCGGCAGTGCGGAGATCTTTGCGGCCGAGTCCTGTGCCGATGAAATTATGAAGCTCCTGCGAGATGGCATGCACGGAAACATCTTTACCGCTGATCGGCCGCTGAAAGCAGGGGACATTGCAGTTATTGTGCGTACTCATCGCCAGGCAGGAATGGTTCAATCGACGCTCAGAGCTCGCGCTATAACCGGAATCATGCAGAGCGATGAGAGTATTTTTGCATCGAGGGAGGCTGAAGAGGTTCGCATTCTCCTTTCCGCTCTATGTGATCCCGGGAGCGAATCTCTCGTTCGGACTGCTTTGGTGACCGACATGCTCGGCCGTTCCGGCAACGATATTGACCTTCTCAACAGTGATGAAGCATCCTGGGTGGAGTGCCTTGACAGGTTCAATCACTATCATCATCTCTCGATTGATCGGGGTTTCATGGCGATGGCCAGCGAGTTCATGGTAACCGAATCGGTCCGCTGCAGGCTGCTCGGGTTTACTGACGGGGAGCGTCGCCTCACCAATCTGCTGCACTGCTTCGAACTGCTGCATCGGGAGTCGCATGAACGGGGACTCGGCCTTGAAGCTCTTTTGTCGTGGTTCAGTGAACGGATTTCGGCAGGTGAGAGTGCCGAGGAGTATCAGATTCGTCTTGAAAGCGATGAATCTGCGGTCAGAATCATAACGGTTCATGTAAGCAAGGGGCTCGAGTATCCGGTCGTTTTTTCACCGTTCCTGTTCGGCGGCATCAATGCGGGTAAGGATGTCGTGATGTTTCATGACGACAATGGGCGAATGGTCAAGGATTTCGGCTCAGGCGACATGGCTGCTCACCGGCTTTCGGCTGAAAAAGAGACGCTTGCTGAAAATCTCCGCCTCCTCTATGTCGCCCTGACACGGGCGAAGTACCGCTGCTATCTGTTTGCCGGCAGGATCATCAGCGGCCGAAACAATGAGAACACGCTGCTTTCGCCGCTCTCCTACCTGTTTCATGTTTCCGAAGAGGCAAAGGGAGCAGCTGAGCTGATAAGGGCGGCCACCGAGTCGATCAGAGGGGTGACGGCTGAAGAGATGGCCATGCAGCTGACTCAGGTTGCCGAGTGCTCCGGTGGCGCAATCGGTGTAAGGAGAGTTGACAGCCTCAATTGGGCGTCCAGCGGTGCAGCACACCTTCAGCGCAGGGCGATTTCTGAAACGTTGAAACCGGTTGAGCGATTCTTCAAGGGTTCGGTTGCGAACGAGTGGCGGGTTTCGAGTTTTACCTCCTTCAGCCGTCATGAGTGGAAACCCGCCGAACTGCCCGACCGGGATGAACCGCAGGGATTCGCCGTACCCGTTTCGGCAGCGCTGCCGCCAGAAGACAGGAGTATCTTTTCCTTCCCCCGAGGTGCGAGAGCGGGAATCATGATGCATGCGATTTTCGAAAAACTTGATTTCGCATTTTCTTCCAAAGAGTCGATCAGTGCACTCGCTGAAGAGAGTCTCATCCGGCACGGGTTTGAAGGTGAGTGGCATTCCGCTTTATGCCAAATGGTCACGGATGTGCTGTGTACACCGATCTCTTCAGCGGGCAAACCGTTCACGCTTGGCACACTCGAACCTGGAAGCTGGGTGACGGAGCTGGAATTTTTCATTCCGCTCAGAATGCTGACCTCGAATGCTCTCGGTGCAGTGCTTTCGAAGTTTGGTGTGCTTCCCTGCGGTATCGATCTCTGCAGGTTGGCTTCCGCGCTTGATTTCAGGGAGGTCAAGGGGATGCTCATGGGGTTCATGGACATGGTGTGTGAGCATGATGGGCGCTACTACCTGATCGACTGGAAATCGAACCATCTTGGTAATTCGGTTTCGGAGTACAGGACGGATGCGATGAGAAGGGCAATGGAGGAGAACCTTTATACGCTGCAGTACCTGCTCTATACGGTGGCGTTGAACCGTTATCTCTCTTTACGTTTAGACGGTTACAGCTATGCAACTCATTTCGGCGGGGTACTTTACGTTTTTCTGCGCGGAGTCAGCCCTGAAGAGGGCGAAGGTTCAGGGTTTTTCCGTGACTTGCCGCCCGGAGAGCTGATTGAGGCGCTGACAGAAATTCTTGTTGAACTTGGAGGATAAAGGGTGAGTATCGAATTTCAGGAACGACCGATCGACAGGTATGCAGCAACGTTTCTCTGCAGAGGTTCGGACGGCGGAGCACAGGAAGTGGAGAAACTGGTTGTTTCGCTGGTGAGTCAGACTGTGGGCAAGGGTAATATCTGCCTCGACCTGAAATTGCTGTCAGGAAAGACCCTGCGCGTTTCACCGGACAGGGAGGTGAGTGTTCCTCCGCTTGATCAACTCTCCAGGCTGCTGTACGCATTGCCTGCTGTGGGCAGGCCGGGTGAACACACTCCGCTGGTACTTGACCATGTCGGACGCCTCTATCTCTACCGATACTGGCGTTACGAACAGGAACTCGCAAGGATTATCCTTTGCAAAGCCGGTGCTCTTGGTATACCTGTCGACCAGTCACGCATGAAGGAATGCTTGCAGCGTCTCTTTCCCTCCGGGATCGAGGATGAAATGACCTCCCAGCAACAGGCTGCCTCCAGAGCCCTTTGCAGCCTCTTCTCTGTAATTACCGGAGGACCGGGTACAGGCAAAACCTCTACGGTCGTCAGAGTCCTTGCGCTGATTCTTGAACAGCCCGGAGGAATGCGGCACCGCATTGCCCTGGCTGCCCCGACAGGGAAGGCGGCTGCAAGACTGAATGCATCGATTACGGCGATTCGGGAGCGCCTGAGTTGTGCGGATGAGATAAAATCGGCAATCCCGACAGAGGTGGTTACCGTTCATCGTCTCCTCGGATCAAGACACGGCTCAGTGCGTTTTCGCCACTCTGCGGCAAATCCGCTCCCTTACGATACCATTATTGTCGATGAAGCTTCGATGGTTGATCTGCCGCTTATGGCGGCTCTCGTTACCGCACTGCTTCCCACGGCAAGGTTTATACTTCTGGGAGACCGGGAACAGCTTGCGTCGGTTGAGGCAGGTGCAGTACTTGGCGATATCTGCACCGCAGGAGAAGCACCCTCTTCGCTGCTTGGAAAGAATGTGGTTTTTCTTGACAGGAACTACCGTTTTCAGGCTGGCAGCGGGATTGGAGCGCTCGCCAAAGCGGTCAATGAAGGGCGGGGAAGGGATGCCGTGGAACTCCTGAGAAACGCTATGCCGGGCGGTGTTGCCTGGATGGATGTGAAGGAGCCGGGAGTTCTCAACAGGCTGCTTGAGGAACGGGTAATGAGCGGTTACCGAGCGGTTATTGAGGCGGCTTCTCCGTCTGAAGCGCTTCAGCGGTTCGAGCGGTTTCGGATTCTCTGTGCGTTTCGTGACGGCCCCGCTCTTTCGGGAGTAAACAGCGTCAACCGCGCGGTTGAAAACATTCTTGCAAAAGAGGGTCTCATTACGCCAAACACTATCTGGTACAAAGGCCGGCCTCTTTTGATAACTGCCAACGACTATCCGATGCAGCTTTTCAATGGCGATACCGGGCTTCTTTTTCCCGACCCCGATCGTGGCGGTGCGCTCAGAGCTTTTTTTCCGAATTCCGGAGGCGGAGTTCGCAGTATTGCTCCTGAACGGTTGGCGGGGCACGAAACGGCGTTTGCCATGACCGTTCATAAAAGCCAGGGCTCGGAGTTTGATCGGGTGCTTTTGATTCTTCCGTCCACAGACAGTGAGCTTCTGACAAGAGAGTTGCTCTATACTGCAATCACCAGAGCTAAGGAATCGGTTGAGATATGGGGCGATGAAGCGGTTTTCTCGGCAGCTGCCGGAAGAAAGAGCGAAAGACATTCCGGTTTGATGGATCTCTTGCTGCAGTCGTCACAGGTCAGTTGACGCTTTCGGATTGCAGATGGCAAAAGGTGGGCCGGGTACGGATGCATGAATCCCGCAAAGCGTTTTGTACGGCAAGCATGCTGCTGATTATACTGCTCAATTTGTTCACGTCAAAAGGTCTGCTTGAGAGGCAATATTTCATGTGTAATTACTTGATTTTATTGCAATACCTGCCGTTCAGGCATTGAAGCCGTAAAGGCTGCTGCATGCTTCAAAAAAGCCAGTCAGGAAAGTAATTAACAAGCTTTGTATTGTTTATTTAGAATCGTAAATTCCGGCCGGATTGAATGGTGATTCTGAACGGGTCTCATTTTTTTCAATGCTTGCAGCAGATCTCACCTTGCATTGAAAAAATTCCTCTCTGTTTCAATGCTTTTTCTTTCCATCACATTGGTAACGCCGGGTTTTGTCAACGTCCAACGCAACGGATATGGATTTTTTTTCCGTACTCTACTTCCGGTTTAAAAAGGTCTGGAAAGCAATTCGCCTCTATCTGGTTATTGCCGGTCCCGGTCTTGTGGTGATGATTGCCGATAATGATGCCGGTGGTATTACCACCTATGCGGCTACTGGGGCCAAATACGGTTATCATCTGATCTGGTTTTTGCTGCTGCTTATTCCTATTGCCTATTACGTTCAGGAGATGACCGTGCGTCTTGGTGCTGTTACCAAACGGGGTCACGCGGAGGCGATTTTTGAAAGTTTCGGAGCATTCTGGGGATGGTTTTCGCTTCTTGATCTGATGATTGTCGACTGGCTTACGCTGGTCACTGAATTTGTCGGGATGACTGCTGCGCTCGCCATTTTTGGCGTGCCTGCCTGGCTGACGGTCATTTCCGTGATTCTGCTCATGAGCGTGATTGTGCTGAACGGTCGATACTGGACCTGGGAGAAGATCGCACTGGGGTTTTGCCTGTTGAATCTGATATATATTCCCGCGGCCTTCATGGTTAATCCCTCAATTTCCGACATTGCCGGTCAGGGTTTGATTCCCAATCTTCCGGGAGGCCTCACGAACGAACTCTTTTTTCTTCTCATGGCCAATATCGGTACGACCATAGCTCCATGGATGCTCTTTTTTCAGCAAAGCTCCGTGGTTGACAAGGGGTTACTGGAAAAAGACATCAAAATGGGCAAAGTCGATACCTTTATCGGCTCGATCATTACCGTTGCCATAGCGGTGTTTATCGTCATCGTAACCGGAACGCTGCTGAACGGGGCCCCGATCGATGACGCAGCGACAGCGGCTAAAATGCTGATGAAAACAAACCACTATATCGGCGCCTTCATGGCCATCGGATTGTTCAATGCCGGTCTGCTTGGCGCTATCTGCATATCGCTAGCCAGTTCCTGGGCATTCGGCGAGATCTTCGGATGGGCGCATTCGCTCAATACCAAGGTGAAGGAAGCTCCCCCTGGTTCTATATCTCATTTTTCATTACTCTGGCAACAGCCGGAGCTGTTCCCCTGATACCGGGAGCGCCGCTCGTACTGATTACGCTTTTTGTCCAGGTTGTTGCCGTAACGCTGCTGCCTGCGGCCCTCGTATTTCTGATATTGCTGCTCAACGATAAAAAAACCATGGGGGAGTATGCCAATACTCGAATGCAGAATATTGTCAGTACCACCATTGTCGGCGGAATCATCATACTTTCGACATTGTATGGCGTCAGTGCTCTTTTCCCCAACATTTTTCAATAATTGAGGTATCAGGCAATGAGGGCAATCAATCAATTTTTCAGCAAGATCCGCGAGATAAATCAGCGTTACAGCCAGCCAAAGGTTGAAATGTCGCGTGGCGTCAAATTCTCTCTGGCGGTGCTTCGGGTTTATCTTTTTCTGCTTGTCGTGCTGATGGTATACAAATTCATTACGGTTATCAAGGTCGTATAAAACGGGAACGCCAATGGTTACAGTACTTGATCGCGAGTTTTTTCTGAGCGAAATCGTCGGTCGCCGGATCTATCTGAAATCAAAGTCAATTGGCAAGCTTAAAGATCTTGTTATACAGGAGAATGCCGGTAAAATCCCCGAAGTTACCCACCTGGTTGTTCAACGCCCCTATGGAGATCCGCATCTTCTTTTGCCATGGGATAAAATCACATTGATCTCCAACACCGAGATCGTGTCGGAAATAACTGCTACCGAAGGCTACGAACTCAATCCGCTCGACAATCATATTTTTCTTAAAGACTATATCCTCGACAAGAAAATTCTTGATATGGATGGCCATGAGGTTGAAGTGGTTTACGATGTCAAGCTACTGTTCCAGTATGAACGGCTGTTTGTGAGCGAAGTGGATTTCAACCGTTTTCGGATTCTGAGGCGAATGGGGTTTAAAAACCTGGCCAACTATCTGGCCCGCTACAAAGAGGGGGGAAGCATTTCGTGGCTCTATGTGCAGCCGCTGCCGGAGACGATCGGGAGCTTTGAAGGCAATGTCAAACTCAATGTTCTCAAGGAAAATATCAATGACATCCATCCCGTAGATCTGGCTGATATTCTTGAAGAGCTTGAGGGGAACCAGCGTATGGCGGTGTTTAACGAGCTGGAACCGGAGCTGGCTTCGGATACTCTGGAAGAGGTTGAACCGCGCGTTCAGCGGGAACTTATCCGCTCCATGCAGAAAGAGAGGGCTGCCGAACTGATCAATGAAATGAGTCCGGCCCAGGTCGCCGATATACTTTCTGTCCTGCCTGCGGCTGAAGCTGATGAAATTATCGAGTTTGTTGATGTAGAGAGCAAGCAGAGAGTGCAGCAGATCATTGATCAGAATGATGAAAACATCATGCTTTACTCTACGCAGCTGGTTATCAAACGTCCGATTGATACGGTGGTCAAGGATGTGATCAACAATTACCGGGAAGTTGCCGGTGATATGGATGTTATCATGTATGTATATGTGGTCAATGCTGACAATATTCTTCAGGGAGTTGTCGATATCCGTGAACTTATCGCTGCGGGAACAGAGCAGACGCTTGGGGAAATTATGACCGACAGCCTGATTACGCTCAGTCCGGATGATACGCTTCATGATGCTGTCGATATGTTTGCCCGTTATTATTTCCGTGCCATACCGATTACGGATGATAATGATACCCTGCTCGGTGTCGTCTCATTCCATGATATCAAGGGAATTAAACCCCGACTGTAGTAAAGTACGACATACAGCAGTATTGATTTTAGTACCGGAGGGAGTAGCCGAATTCCTAAGGGGCAGCAGCTGTTTTCATATTTCCTTTGTCTTAAATTTTGTTGAGGTTTTTTTCAGGGCAGATTGGCTTAAAAAAAGTGACTGACTGTTTATTTTTAGAGCATCATTGTCAATCATCGAATAGGTGCCTTCAGCATTCATCTGCCAAGCCTTGACATTATCGCTCAGTATCAGGTCAAGATCTGATTTGATTGCACGAATGCACTCTCTGTCAAACACAGGGAAAATCGTTTCAACCCGATCGTCCAGGTTCCTTGGCATGATATCAGCACTGCCGAGATAAAGCTCCTCTCTTCCTCCGTTATAAAAGTAATAGGCTCTGCTGTGCTCAAGAAAACGGCCGATAACGCTTATGACCCGGATATGATCACTGATTCCGGCAATTCCCGGCTTCAGGCAGCAGATACCACGAACAATAAGATCAATTTTCACCCCTTCACACGAGGCTCTGTAGAGTGCATGAATGGTTTTGGCGTCAACCAAAGAGTTCATTTTCATGACTATTCGTCCTTTGTCCGCTTTTTTATTCCATTTAATTTCCCGTTCGATCAGTTCAATAATCCTTTTTCTTGTATTGATCGGTGAGACGAGCAGCTTGTTGTATTGAGTGTATTTCGAGTAGCCTGTCAAGGCGTTGAAGAGTTCGGCCACATCGTTGGCTAATTGTTCGTTTATGGTAAACAGGGAGTAATCAGTATAGATCTTACCTGTAGCAGGGTTATAGTTTCCCGTACCAAGATGCAGATAACGCTTCAATTTCTGCTTCTCACGCCTCACAATCATGGTAAGCTTGGCATGGGTTTTCAGTCGCGGAAGACCATATACCACATGAGCTCCTACATCTTCAAGTGCCCGGGCCCAGACAATGTTGTTCTCTTCATCAAACCGTGCTTTGAGTTCCACCAGAACGGCAACCTGCTTACCCTCTTCAGCGGCTTTCATCAATGCCTTGACAATCGGAGAATTGCTGCCCACTCTGTAGAGCGTCTGTTTGATTGAAAGTACATCAGGATCGATTGCTGCCTGTTTGATAAAATCAACTACCGGCTGGAACGAATCATAGGGATGGTGGAAAAGCTGGTCTTTAGTATTTATCGCTCTGAAGATGTTGGGGCCAAACTCCTCTTCAATCCGGTTATAAGGAACAAAAGGTTCATCTTTCAGTTCTGGACGTTCTATCTTCAGAAGTTCGAGAAGAGCTCCCATGCCCAGTACGCCGTCAATTTCATAGACATTTCTTTGGGAGACCTCAAGATTTTTCGTAAGCAGCTGTCTGATCGACAAAGGCATTTCGGGAGTGATGTCAAGGCGGACAACCTTGCCGTATCGCCGCGACAGGATTCCCTGTTCGATGGTTTCAAGCAGATCACCAGCCTCATCCTCCTCGATTTCCATATCCGCATCTCGAATCAATCTGAATAGATGTGATTTGATGATCTTCATTTTTGGGAACAACTGACCAAGATTGTTTTCAATGAGATCCTCGACCCATATAAAACGAATAATGTCTTCATCTCCCTTGAATCCTTCAATATCTTTGATACTGATCAGGCGAGGTAAAATGCTTGGAACCTTTACTCTTGCAAACTTCAGGGCCCCGTTCTCCTCATCTTCCAGCTCGATGGCAAGGTTCAAAGAGAGGTTCGACATAAAGGGAAAGGGATGACCGGTATCAAAAGCCAGAGGAGTTAATACAGGAAAGATCTCCTTGCGGAAATATGTTCTGAGTGATTCCTGCTGCATTTTAGAAAGCTCGGAAAAACGGAGGAATTCAATTCCTTCCCGTTTCAAGGCAGGAAGCAGGTCATTATAAAAGCAATCATTTCTTTCCTTGAGCTGCCGGAGCACCATTTTGCGGATTTTATTGAGCTGTTCAGGAGGCGTAAATCCGTCGATTGTTCGATCCTGAATCCCCGCTTCATACTGGTTTTCAATACCGGCAACACGAATCATGAAATACTCATCGAGATTGGAACTGAAAATCGAGATGAATTTTACCCGTTCGAGCAGTGGATGCATGCCGGGTCTGAGCGCTTCTTCAAGCACTCTCTGATTGAAATATATCCAGCTCAGTTCCCTGTTGATATAATAGCCGGGATCCGATAAATCCGGGAGATCGTTTTTGGTGTAGTTGCCCTCAACCCCTTTTAGCATAAATAACAAATAGGTGAATCGGAGGTTTCCATCTTCATGAAAGACCTCTGCGTGTTGTTACAAAAACATGAGTATCACTAAAATCCCCAGCCTTTTTGACGGATAGTGTTTAAATCTGTCATGCAGATTTAAAAATTGGTGTCTGCCGCATTACTTTCATCTTCTTTTTTAGTTGTGTGATCTGGATGATTTTTTTTGCGACGTCGGTATTATCGTAAAACCCGCTGAATGTTTCAGCGCCCCTGCCAATAGCGAACACCTCTACAGGCAGTGCTGTATGGGCTTTACTTGTCCAGCCGATTCCGGCTTTCATATTCAGTATACCGGTTACGGCAGCGGTAAAGGTATCGGTCGACTCCGGTTTCATTGTTGATGTGTAGGTCTCCTGAAGTACTTTGCGATTCACCGGAGAAAGTGTAAGTGCTGAATCAGCATCAGTTCTGCCGAGGCCGTAATAGGCTCTGACACTGTCGATTGCCATGGGAAAAGTAACGTTGTGAAGCTTTTTCCATGATGATACTTTTTCGGTGAACCGTTGTTGAGATATTTTCTGGTTGCGCAGCAAACCCAGATGGGTCTCATATTCATTTGCTGCGTTGCCGAGCGACATGCCGCCACATTCGTGATCGGCAGTAACGATAATAAGTGTCTCTCTTGGGTGACGGCGGTAAAAGGCAAGTGCTTCAGATATTGCGTTATCAAAAGCTTTGACATCGTGTGCCGCAGCGGCTGCGTCGTTGGTATGACAGGCCCAGTCGATCTTTCCCCCTTCAACCATCATAAAAAACCCTTGAGGGTTTTCGAGCAGGCGGATGCCTTCCCTGGTAAATTCAGCCAGTTCCAAATCCTCTGGTCGTCGATCCATCGCATAGTCCATCGCCGCTTTGGAATCGTATCCAGTGAAAGCCCAGCATCTAGTTCCGGGTTTTACTCTCTGCAGCTCATTTCGATTGCGGGTAATGACATAGTGTGCCGATTGCATCAGATCGGTAATGTTCCCCCGAAAAGATTTTGATTTTGTCCGGTTTTCCGGGAAATCGCCTTCAGCATACCCGCCGCCAAAATAGTCAAACCCGCTTGACGTCATCTGTAAAGCTATATCGTAATAGTTGCTTCGTCCTGCATTATGGGCGTAGAAGCATGCGGGTGTTGCGTTGTCGATTCCCACACTTGAAACTATACCGATTCTCATACCTTCAGCCTTAGCCATTTCAGCAATAGTCGCCAGCCTGTCCCGGTGGTTAGATGCCATTGATATGGTACCAACGGTGGTTTTGTATCCGGTTGCAAGTGCTGTGCCAGCTGCTGCGGAGTCGGTGATATAACGGTTTTCGGCGTGAGTGGTTGCCATACCGAGAACTGGAAACGAGTTCATGGCAAGGGATTTGTGATTTTGAAGCACGGCGTCAGCGAGTTTTATCTGTGCCGGCCCCATGCCGTCTCCGATAAAGAGAAATACATAGCGTACAGCGCGATGCTTCGCTTCAGGAACATTCCGAACAGCCCCATTTGCACTGGAAAAGGCTGAAATTGAAACAATCATGACCAGCTTGAGCCATTTTGTCATTTGCTTGAACAAAACGCGTTGTGTTTCGTGCCGCGATTTCATGATATCTCCTCAGGCGTTTACCTGTTGACCTTCAAGCATGGCGTTGAAGTTCTTTGCCTTGCGGCCTTCCCAGTTGCGTTTGTGATAGGCATAACCGGCGATGAGCGGCAGGGCAATGGTTGCCTCTGCATAGACCATCTGCTCGTAAACCGTATCGACCTTGCCCCATGAGCTTGCCTCCTTGAGGGTGGAACCGGAGAGTGCTCCGTCACGCTCGTCGGCAACCGTAATCTGGACTGCGTAGGTGTGCATGGAGACATCCTCATAGCCGAGTACTTCGGCTGCAACAACGATATCCTGGGTAAAGTTTTTCGGAACGCCGCCGCCGATCATGAATATGCCGGTTTTGTCGTTTTCGATCTTGATTCTGGTGAGTTCGCGGAAATCCTTGACCGAGTCAATAGCGACATGCTTTTCGGGATTGTTCCACTGATGATGCACGAGGCCGAAGCCTGCGGAACAGTCGGAGAATGCCGGGCAGAAAATCGGCACACCCTTTTCGTAGGCCTTGTAGACGATGGAGTTTTTGTCGTGATTGTTTGCTTCGATGTACCTGGCCATCTCCACAATGAATTCGCGCGAGGAGTAGTTGCCCGGCTGCATGGAGTTGGCGATGATTGCGGTCGTATCATCACAGACACGAAGGTCGTCTTCGTCAATATAGGTGTCGTAGATACGGTCGATGTGCATTTCGCGAAGAATCGCATCATCGATAAAGGGTGTTCCCTTGTAGTGGCTGAACCCGAGGGCTTCAAAAAAGTCCTGATCGACAATATTGGCACCGGTGGAGACAATGGCGTCAACCATGTGGTTGTCGATCATGTCGATGATGACCTGCTTCAGTCCTGCGCTGATCAGCGAACCGGCAAGCGTTAAAATAACGGTGCACTCCTTGTCCTGCTGCATGAGATCGACAATCGAAGCCGCTCTGGCAAGGTTTCTTGCCTGAAAAGCCGTATCACTCATCTGGTCGATAAACGGAACAATATTAAGCTGCTTGATATCAATATGGCGGACCGGCGCGCTGAGCAAATCCTCTTTTCTGACTCCTGAT
>Ga0326726_10001127_pt1 | contig 24721 bp, 18 predicted proteins | sample MHFenrmetagenome_2_FD_207603 | JGI IMG/M metagenome (GOLD analysis project Ga0326726, IMG submission 207603) | Lab enriched peat soil microbial communities from Michigan Hollow, Ithaca, NY, United States - MHF15MN | ecosystem: Environmental > Terrestrial > Soil > Wetlands > Peat | place: USA... | reverse complement strand
GCGCGCACCGGCGTCCGGCTCGCCCGGGCGCGGGCTCGACCGGACGCCTGACCCCCTCACTGCGCGGCGGCTCCCGCATCGCGAACCTCCTCCCTCCCTTCGGTCGGGAGACTATTCGCGATGCGAGCGACAGTCACAGTGCCGCTCTTGAGGTGTGGGGGCGCTAACCCAACCGGATCGCCTCGGGCTCTTTGAGCGCCGCGCCCTGCTCCGGTCTAGAATCGCTTCATGACCTCAGGCAAGGCCAGCCATCCGGCGCTTTCTACGTTTGCCTCGAGCGCCGGGTGCGCGTGCAAGATCGGGCAGTTCGACCTGTCGGCCCTGCTCGGGAAGCTGCCTGCGCCTCAGGACCCGAACCTGATCGTCGGGAGCGCGGAGTCCGACGACGCGGCGGTATATCGCCTCGGCGGGGGCCACGCGATCGTCCAGACCGTCGATTTCTTCACGCCGGTCGTGGACGACCCGCGGATCTTCGGGCGGATCGCCGCGACCAATGCCCTGTCCGACATCTACGCCATGCGCGGGCGCCCGGTGCTCGCCCTCGCGCTCGTGGCGTTTCCGATGAAGGTCCTGCCCGGCGAGGTTCTCGAGGAGATCCTGCGCGGCGGCGCCGAGAAAGTCGCGGAGGCCGGCGCCGTGATCGGCGGGGGCCATTCGATCGACCACGACATCCCGCTCTACGGCCTCTCCGTCACGGGCGTGGTCGACGAAGCGAAAGTCACCCGCAACGCGGGCGCCCGGCCCGGCGACGCCCTCGTGCTGACCAAGCCGCTCGGGATGGGCGTGACCGTCCGCGCCGGACGCGTCGACTCGGCCGCCGCGGGAAGCGGGGGCGCGGGGCGCAAGCTGTCCGATGCCGCCCTCGAGGAAGCGGTCGCCGTCATGTGCACGTTGAACCGCGCGCCCGTCGAGGCGATGGACGGCTTCGACATCCACGCGGTCACCGACGTCACCGGCTTCGGGCTGCTCGGCCACGCCCACGAGATGATGGCCGCCTCCGGCACGACCGCGGAATTCTCGATGGCCCGCGTGCCCCTGCTCTCCCAGGCGCGGCGCCTCGTCGCGGACGGCGTCGCGCCGGGCGGATCGAAGAACAACGCGCGGAACATGCGCACGCGGGCCGAGGTCGCCGAGGGCGTCACCGAAGACGACTTTCTGCTCGTCTGCGACGCGCAGACGTCGGGCGGGCTCCTCGTGGCGCTCCCGCAGGAGCAGGCCGAGGCGTATGCCGCGCGGTGCCGGGAGAAGGGCGCGCCGGCCGCGGCGGCGGTCGGCCGCGTGCTCGAGCGGGGAGAGTCGTTGCTGCGGCTGGCGCGGTAGACGGAGGAAAGGAAAAAACGATGGTCGAGGACGACGACGCCGAGGACTGGGTCGAAGTCGCCTCCGTGGGAGACGACGAAGAAGCGGAGATCATTGCCGGCCTGCTCGAGTCCGAGGACATTCCCTGCGAGATCGAGGGGCCGTCGGCCACTCCGTGGCCCGAGAATCTCGGGGCGCTCGGCCTCTCGCGGGTGATGGTTCCGGCCGACCGCGCGGCCGAAGCGAAAGCCCTGATCGCCGAGCGCGAGAAGGACGCGGACGTCAACCTCTCGGAGGACGGGAGCGAATGAGCCTTCTGGCCCCGGGCTCGAAGCTCGGGCGATTCCAGATCGCATCGGTCCTCGGGCAGGGAGCGATGGGCGTCGTGTACCTCGCCCAGGATCCCGAGATCGGCCGCCCCGTCGCCATCAAGACCGTTCGCCCCGGGTCGATCGGCGGGCAGATCGCGCAGGAGCTCGAGGCCCGGTTTCTCCAGGAGGCCCGCCTGGCCGGGCGTCTCCAGCACCCCAACATCGTCACGGTGTACGACGTCGGGCGCTCGGACGACGTCTGCTTCATCGCGATGGAGTACGCGCCGGGCAAGCCGCTCACGTCCTACCTCGGGTCGGCCGACTCCCTCCCGCTCTCGACGAAGGTCGACATCATCCGCCAGGTCGCCGAGGCCCTCGGCCACGCGCACGAGCGCGGCGTTCTCCACCGCGACGTCAAGCCCGGAAACATCCTGGTCGCCGAGGATGGCCGGGTCAAGGTCACCGACTTCGGGATCGGCAAGTTCACCGAGGCGGCGACCTCGGAGCTGACGCGCACGGGCCACATGGTGGGAAGCCCGGCGTACATGTCGCCGGAGCAGGTCAAGGGGGAGAAGCTCGACGGCCGCTCGGATCTCTTCTCCCTCGGCATCGTGCTCTACGAGCTCCTGACGGGCGCGCGCCCGTTCCCGGGCGAGTCCATCACGACGCTCGTCTACCAGATCCTCCACACCGAGCCGCGGGACCCCCTCGCCTGGAAGTCGGACCTGCCCGTGGCGACTCGCGAGGTCATCGCCCGGATGCTCGCGAAATCCCCGGAAAAGCGGCCGTCGAACGCGAAGGAGTTCGTTCGCGAGTTGAAGCGCATCGAGAAAATCCAGCGCGAGTCGCAGAGAGTCATGCTCGCGCCGGCGGCTGCGCCGCCTCCCCCGGCGCCGCAGCCGCCGCCGGTCGCCACCGCGGCGACGACCAGTCTCGGCTCTACCGCCAGCCCGCCGCCGCCTCCTCCGCCGCGAAAGAGCCGGAGCGCGATGCCGGTCGTTCTCGCCGTCCTCGCGATCCTCGTCGCGGCCTCGCTCCTGCTTCTGCGCGGGCGGCAGAAGCAAGCCGGGCCGGCGGCACCCGGAGCGGCTCCGGCCGCGTCCCCGGCGGCGACGGCTCCGAGCGTCGCCCCGACGGCGGAGCCCGAGCCGACCGTCACGGCCGAGCCCTCGCCCGTCGCCACCGAAGCCGCGCCGGCCGAGGCGCCGACGCCTCCGCCCGCGGCGGCGCCGACGGCGCCAAAGCTCCGCGCGACGCCCCGGCGCAAGGCGACGCCGGCCCCGGCCGAACCGGTTGCGGCCGTCCCCGAGCCGATCGCGGCGCCGCCGCCGGCTTCGACGGCGTTCGTCAAGCCCGATCGGGTGGATGCCGAAGTCGAGACGCGGCGCGCGGTGCGCTTCACGTCGAGCCCCGACCAGGCGCGCCTCTACCTCGACGGACGGTACATCGGAATCGCCGACGACTGGGACAACCGCGGCGGAGGCAAGGAGCTCGAACCGGGGAAAGGGACGCACTACGTCCGCATGGAGCTGCCGGGGTACCGGCCGTTCGTCCTTCAGATCACGGTCTCGCCCGACGCGGGCCGGGACTCGCCGTCCATCGACGAGGAACTGGACCGGCGCGAGCGCGTGTCGTACGAGAAGCTCCCCGCACCGGCCGACCGGACGACGGGCGCCGTGGAGTTCGACGTCCAGCCGCCGGACGCGACCGTCAGCGAGGGCGCCAAAACGCTCGGGGTGGCGTCCGCCTACGGACCGGGCTCGCCGCTCGAGTTGAAGGGCCCGACGGTGCACGACCTCATGCTCTCGGCCCCGGGTCGCAAGGCGAGGCTCGTCCGGATTCTCGTCGCCCCGAACGCGGGAAAGGACCGGGCGAAGGTCAAGGAGACACTGAAGCCCGAGTAGTCGTCGGCGTCCTACCCGGGTCCGGCCAGCATTCTCCAGTTCGCCAGCCGCTCCGCCGTTTCCACGGACCGGCGCGCCGCGAGCCGGCACAGCAGGAGCGAGAGCTCCGCGCAGCCCTCCGGGTCTGCGGACTCGAGGGCCTCGAAGCGCTCCCGGGACAACTCGAGCACGACGGCGTCCTCGTGGGCGACCGCGTCCGCCGAGCGGCCGGAGCCGGGGTCGAGCAGCGCCATCTCTCCGAAGATCTCGCCGGGGGAGAGAATCGCGAACGCCTCCTCACCGCCGGAGATGCGGCGCGAGATGCGGACACGGCCGCGCGCGATCACCGCGATGGCGTTGCCCGGGTCGCCCTCGCGGAAGAGGACCGACTCGGCCGGGTATTGCCTTTCGGCGGCGAAGACCGCAAAGAGGAAGCGGTCGGATTCGCCGAGGCCCACCGTGGTCAGCGAGCGGGACCGGTCGGCGAGCGAGAGCTCGGGGGCTCCGTCCGGGCGGACCGGCGCGGGAACGCTCGACGGAGGCGGCGCCTCGCCGTCGGCAAAGAACTTGCGGAAGAGGTCGTTCAGGGCCCCGAGGCGGCGCGCGAGGCGCAACCGCAGGTAGCGCAGCCACACCGCACGGTCGGGCTCCGGGGAGAAGTAGTCGGCGGGAAAGCCGAGCAGGGTCGCGGCGCCGAGGGCGCGCGCGTCGCTCGTCCGAGCCGACCCGACGAGCGCCTCCTCGCCGACGAAGTCTCCGACCTGCGCTTCGCCCATCGGCTGGTCGCCGACGGGCGTCGGACGAACGAGCTCGAGCGAGCCCTGGACGACCAGCGAGATCTCGGAAGCCGGTTCGCCCGTCCGGTAGAGGGCGCTTCCGCGCGCCAGCCGCCGCAGCTCGCCGGCCGCCGCCGCCGAGAAGAGCGCACCCTCGTCGAAGCCCTGCAACGGCGGCAACTCGCCGAGGCGCCGCGCCCGCTCGAGGACGCCCTCCGAGGCCGAGCCCCCTCGCCGGATGAGCGAGCGCAGCAGCGCGGCCGACCGGTCCGGCCAGTCGACCCCGGGGGCGCGCCGCGCGGCTTCTTCCGCGAGGCGGTCGCGCGCCGCCGTGACGGCCTCCTTCCAGCCCGGGATCTGGCCGGGAGCGAGGGCGCGGGCCGCGCGCAGGAAGCGACGGTCCGTCGCGTCGGGAAGGCCGTCGGGCTTCAGGAGAGCGGCCTCGAGCAGGTCCCACACGGCTTCGCCGAACCGCTTCTCGAGAAAGCCGAGGCGGCCGCGGGCCGAGGCGATGCGCGGATCGAAGGGGTCGCGGTGCCGCGCTTCGTCGAGCAGGCGCCGCGCCTCGCGAAAGTCGTGACCCTCGAGCAGCAGGCGCGCGACGAGCACCGGATCGTTGCCGTCGAGCGCATAGGGCCGGGCCTGGTCGGTTCGCCCGGCGGCGATCAGGACGCGGGCGAGCGAGGCGGCGGCCGCGGCGCGATCCTGCGCCTCGAGGGTCTCGGCCAGGCGGTAGAGCATGTCCGCTGCGCCGGTCAGGCCGGCCGTTTCGCAATTGCGGGCCGCCGCGCGCGCCCGCTCGGCCGGGGCCTCGGTTGTCATGGACGCCTCCCGTTGCCCGGATCTTACGGGAGAGGCGCCCCTTGCGCCGCCTTCCGGTCGACCGCTGACGGCTGACAGCTGAAAGCTGACAATTCTGTTTGTGCTAACTTCCCTTTCCCGATGGCCGCCCCCGCCGCCGCACCGACCGCCCTCCGGCGCACTCCGCTTTACGACCTGCACAAGGAGCTCGGCGCCAAACTGATCGACTTCGGCGGATGGGAGATGCCGGTGCAGTACGCCGGGATTCTCGAGGAGCACCGCGCCGTGCGCGAGCGCGTCGGCCTCTTCGACGTGTCGCACATGGGCGAGTTCGACGTCACCGGACCGGATGCCCTCGCCTGCCTGCAGCGGCTGACGCCCAACGACGTCGCGAAGCTCGCCGACGGCCGCATTCACTACTCGGCCTTTCTGACGGAGAAGGGCACGTTCGTCGACGACCTCCTCGTCTACCGGAAGGCCGCGGACAGCTACCTCCTCGTGGTCAACGCGGGCAACACGCCGAAGGATTTCGCGTGGGCCACCGAGCATTCGCGGGGCAGCGTGAAGCTGGTGGACCGCAGCTCCGACTACGCGCTCATCGCCGTGCAGGGGCCGAAGGCGGCCGCGTTGCTCTCGCGCGTGTCGATACCGGACCCGTCGGACTTGCCGTACTACGGCTTCCGCGACACGGCGGTGTCCGGCGCCCCGACCCTCGTCTCGCGGACCGGGTACACGGGCGAGGATGGCTTCGAGGTCTATTGCCGGCCCGGCGACGCGGCGCGCCTCTTCCGCGCTCTCCTCGACGAGGGCCGCGCCGAGGGCGCGGTGCCGTGCGGCCTCGGCGCGCGCGACACTCTGCGGCTCGAGGCGAAGATGGCGCTTTACGGCAACGACATCGACGACACCGTGACGGCGCTCGAGGCCGACCTCGGCTGGATCGTCAAGCTCGGCAAGGGCGACTTCATCGGCCGCGACGCGCTCGTCGCCCAGAAGCAGGCCGGCGTGCCCCGCCGGCTCGTGGGCTTCGAGATGGTGGACCGGGGCATCGGCCGGCACGGCTACCCGGCGAAGACTCCGGCCGGGCCGGGGCTCGTCACCTCCGGCACCCATTCGCCGACCCTCGGCAAGCCGATCGGCCTGGCGCTCCTGCCGGCCGCGGCGACCGCGGTGGGCACCGAATTCCACGTCGACATCCGGGGCCGCGACGCCGCCGCGCGCGTCGTGGCCACGCCGTTCTACAAAAGGAGTTGACAATCGTGAACCCCGAAGACCTCCGCTACGCCGACAGCCACGAATGGGTTCGCGTCGACGGCGACGTCGGCACCATCGGCATCACCGACCACGCCCAGAAGCAACTGGGCGAGATCGTGTACCTCGAGCTGCCCGAGGTCGGCCACATGTACGACGCCGGCGACGAGTTCGGCACGGTGGAGTCGGTCAAGGCCGTTTCGGAACTGTTCACGCCGATCTCTGGCGAGGTCGTCGAGGTCAACAAGGGGGCCGTCGCCGAGCCCGGCATCATCAACGACGATCCCTTCGGCGACGGCTGGCTGATCAAGCTGAAGGTCTCGACCGACGTCGAGATCGGCAAGCTCATGTCGGCCGACGCCTACGCCGAGTACGTGCGCGAGGAAGAGCAGGAAAAGTGAAGTTTCTCCCGACGTCCGACGCGGAGCGGACCGCGATGCTGTCCGCGATCGGCGTCCGGTCGATCGACGACCTGTTCGCCGCGGTGCCGGCGGCCGTGCGCCGCGCGCCCGACCTTCCGCCGCCCATGTCCGAGATCGAGATCCGACGCTTCCTCGGCGGCATGGCGAAGAAGAACGCCAACGCGCGCGACACCGCGTTCTTCCTCGGGGCCGGCGTCTACAACCATTACGTGTCGTCGATCGCCGACCAGATGCTCTACCGGGCGGAGTGGCTGACGTCCTACACGCCCTACCAGCCGGAGGTTTCCCAGGGGACGCTGCAATCCATCTTCGAGTTCCAGACGCACATCTGCCTGCTGACCGGGCTCGAGGTCGCCAACGCGTCGCTCTACGAGGGAGCGTCGGCCCTCGTCGAGGCGCTGCTCATGGCCGAGCGCCTCTCGCGCGGCAAGACCCGCGCGGTGCTGTCGGCCGGCATCCACCCCGAATACCGCGAAACGGTGCGGACCTATTTCTCGAACCTCGGCCTCGAGCTCGTCGAGGTCCCGCTCGGGCCCGACGGGGCGACCGACGCGAAAGCCCTGGCCGCGGCCGTGGACGAGCGCACCTTCGCGGTCGCCGTTCAATCGCCCAACTTCTACGGCGTCGTCGAGGACTGGAAGGCGGGCTCCGCCGCGGCGAAGGCGAAGGGCGCACTCTCCGTTGCCGTCGTCGCCGAGGCCGTCTCGCTGGCGCTGCTCGCCCCGCCCGGCGAGGGCGGCGCCGACATCGCGTGCGGCGAGGCGCAGTCGCTCGGCGTCCCGATGCACAACGGCGGGCCGCTGCTCGGCTTTCTCGCCTGCCGGACCGAGCACCAGCGGCAGATCCCGGGGCGCCTCGTCGGTCTGACGAAGGACGCCGAGGGCCGGCGCGCCTTCTGCCTGACCCTCTCGACACGCGAGCAGCACATTCGCCGCGAGAAAGCGACGTCGAACATCTGCACGAACCAGGGGCTGATGGCCCTTGCGTCGAACATCCACATGTCGCTGCTCGGCAAGGAGGGCCTCCGCGAGGTGGCGCTGCAGAGCCACGCGAAGGCGCAATACCTGAAGGGCGTGATCGCGAAGATTCCCGGCTACCGGCTTCCGTACGCCGGGCCGACCTTCAACGAGTTCCTGGTGGAGGGACCGGAGGACGCCGCTGTGCTGCTCGAGCGCCTCTCCGCGCGGGGGATTCTCGGCGGCGTCCCGCTGTCGCGCTTCGACCCGAAGGACCGGCGGCGCTGGCTCGTCGCCGTCACCGAGATGAACGAGCGCGCAGAGCTCGACCGCCTGGTGGCGGCCCTTTCGGGGAGGCCCGCATGAGCGTCGAAGTCGAAGAGAAGGCGACCGCCGCCCGCGACCCGCGCTATCCCGAGCCGCGGCCCCTGCCCCTCGTGTTCGAGCGCTCGGGCGAGGGCAAGGTGGGCTACTCGCTGCCGCCGCTCGACGTGCCGGCCACGGTCGCGATCCCGGCGGCGCTCTGCCGCAAGGAGATCGCCGGTGGAACGCAGATCTCGGAAGTCGACGTCGCGCGCCACTTCACACGGCTCTCGAAGCTGAATTTCTCGATCGACCAGGGCCTCTACGCGCTCGGCTCGTGCACGATGAAGCACAACCCGCGGACGAACGAGGAGATGGCGCGGCTGCCCGGCTTCGCCGCGTCGCATCCGCTCGCTCCCGACGCGCTGTCGCAGGGCTCGCTCGAGCTGGCCTGGCGCCTCGAGCGGATCCTCGCGGAGCTGACGGGGCTGCCCCGCGTGACCCTGCAGCCCTCGGCGGGGGCGCAGGGCGAGCTCGCCGGCATCCTCATGGTTCGCAAGGCCCTCGAGAAGACGGGCAAGGCCCGCACGACGGTCCTCATCCCCGATTCCGCCCACGGCACCAACCCGGCGTCCGCGCACTTCGCCGGCTACACGGTCAAGGAACTCAAGTCCAACACGCGCGGGACGATCGACCTCGACGTCCTCGAGCGCGCCATGACCGAGGACGTCGCGGCCCTGATGCTGACCGTGCCCAACACCCTCGGGATCTTCGAGGACCGCATCCTCGACATCGCGAAGATCGTGCACGGCAAGGGCGGCTACCTCTACTGCGACGGCGCGAACTTCAACGCGTTCGTCGGCGTCGCCAAGCCCGGGCTCATGGGCGTCGACGTCATGCACATGAACCTCCACAAGACCTTCTCGACGCCCCACGGCGGCGGAGGGCCGGGCTCGGGGCCCGTGGCCGTGTGCGAGGCGCTCGTGCCCTACCTTCCCCGGCCGACGGTCGAGCGCCGCGCCGACGGGACGTTCTTCCTCGAGTACGACCGGCCGGACTCCATCGGCCGGCTGCGAACGTTCCTTGGAAACTTCGGCATGTTCGTGCGCGCTCTCTCGTACATCGCCGCCTATGGCAACCGGATCGGCGAGGTCGCGAAGGTCGCGGTGTTGAACGCCAACTACATCCGGGCGGGGCTGACGGGCGTCTACCACCTGAAGTACGACGGCCCGTCGATGCACGAGGTCGTTTTCTCGGACAAGAAGCAGGCCGATCTCGGCGTCTCGAACGTCGACATCGCCAAGCGGCTGATGGACTACGGCTTTCATCCGCCGACGATGTCGTTCCCGCTCATCGTGCACGGGGCTCTCATGATCGAGCCAACCGAGACCGAGGGCAAGCCCGTGCTCGACGCCTTCATCAGGGCGATGCGGGAGATCGCCCGCGAGTGCGAAGAGAATCCGGAGCTCGTCCATACGGCGCCCCACACCACTCCGGTCAAGCGGGTCGACGAAGTGGGCGCCGCGCGCAACCTCGTGCTGCGCTGGAGACCCTGAGGGCGTAGGGCGGCTCTCCGCGCGCAGAAGAGCCAGAACGAGGGGGGCCGCGGCCCGGGCCCGGAGGCCGCCCGCCGGGCTTTCGCGATATCCTTGGCCGAGCTGGCACTTATGACCGATTCCTTCCACCGGAAATGCCCGCTTTGCGGCGGGGACATGCTCCGCTCGCGGAGCAACACGTCCGGCTACACGACGTACTTCTGGAAGAAGCCCTGGAAGACGGGCCTCTTCGCGTGGGGCGCCGAGAAGGTCTACCCGTGGGCATGCATGGGCTGCGGCGTCGTCCTCTTCTACCTCGACCGCCTGCCCTCGGTCGTCGAGGAATACCGCACGGCCCGCAGCGCCGGGCGCGCGCCGGACGGGTACCCCGCGACCATCAAGCCTTGATCGCGATCAAGTACCTCGACGGCAACCGCCTGTCGCGGGCGGTCATCGCCGGCGCGCATTTCGTCGCCGAGCGGGCCGAGGCCCTCAACAAGATCAACGTCTTCCCGGTCCCCGACGGCGACACGGGGACCAACGTCGCGTCCACGCTGCAGAAAATCGCGTCGGGGATCGCGCGCATGCGGCAGCGGCACCTGCGCGAGATGTCGAAGGCCGTCGCCGACCAGGCCGTGGGGGGAGCCCGCGGGAACTCCGGGGCGATCCTGGCCCAGTTCTTCTGCGGCTTCGCCGACGGCCTGCCGGACGCCCCGCGCGTGACGACGAGCGGATTCGGCGCGGCCGTCGTGATGGCGTCCGAGTCGGCGTACTCCGCGATCGCCCGCCCGGTCGAGGGCACGATCCTCACGGTCATCCGCGACTGGGCCCGGTTCGTCGCCGACCGCGCGGGGGAAGTCCTCGACTTCGGGGTCCTGCTGCCCGAGTCGCTCAAGGCGGCCAGGGTGTCTCTCGAGAACACCCCGAAGCAGATGAAGGCGCTCCAGAAGGCGGGGGTCGTCGACGCCGGCGCGCAGGGGTTCGTCTACCTGCTCGAGGGCATCGTCACGTACTTCCGGGAGTCGGCGCGCTCGGCGCCGGCCCCCACCGCCCCGGAGGACATCCAGGCCGCGATCTTCGACAAGTCGCCGGAAGCGATCCTCTTCCGGTACTGCACCGAGGTGCTCGTCGAGGGCGACGCGATCGACCGCGCCGACCTCCGGCGCGAGGTCGCGCTGCTCGGCGACTCGCTCGTCATGGCCGGCGGGGCGTCGCGGATTCGCATCCACATCCACACCAACGAGCCGGAGAAGCTGTTCGAGACGGCCGCGCGCTACGCCGACGTCGCCCAGACGAAAGTCGAGGACATGCGGGCCCAGCACGAGTCGCGCTTCGACAGGAATCGCGCGGCGCGGGTCGGCATCGTGACCGACTCGACGTGCGACCTGCCGGCGTCGATGCTCGAGGACTTCGGCGTCGGGATCGTCCCGGTGCGCGTCTACTTCGGCTCGGAGAACTACCTCGACAAGGTCACGATCACGCCCTCCGAGTTCTACGGGCGCTTCGCGGTGACCGACGTGGCGCCCAAGACCTCCCAGCCTCCTCCGGCCGACTTCACGCAGGTGTACGAGAACGTCGCCGAGCACGCGGGCTCGATCGTATCGGTGCACCTCGGGGCGACCCTCTCGGGGACGTACCAGGCCGCGGTCGTGGGAGCGAGGTCGGTGCAGAAGACCGAGATCGTGCACGTGGACAGCGGCAGCGCCTCGGTGGGGCTCGGCCTCGTCGTCCGCGCCGCGGCCGAGGCGGCCCGCAGCGGCAGGACCGCGGCCGAGGTGGCCGCCGTGGCCCGCGAGACGGCGGCACGGGTTCGCGTCTTCGTCGCCGTTCCGACGCTGAAGCACCTCGTCCGAGGCGGCCGGGTTTCGGCGACCCGGGGGTTTCTCGCGAAGCTGCTCGGCCTGCTGCCGATCCTGACGATCACCCGCGACGGCCGGGTCGAAGCCGCGGGGAAGGCTCGGGGCTACGCCGCCTCGCGGCGCAAGATGCTGAGGCTGCTCTTCGCGGAGGCGGGGGAGCGCGTGAGCACCTCGCGCCGGTTCGGCGTGGCGCACTGCGACGCGGAGGACGCCGCCGACGAGGTTGCCCGCGAGATCCGGGCGCGCTACCCGGAGTCCGACGTCATGATCGTCGAGTGCGGGCCCGCCCTGGGCGCGCACGGGGGACCGGGGGCGCTGGCGGTGGCCGTCCTGCCGTAGGCCGCGCGGCGCGGGAGCGGGGCGAGCAGGTTGCTGAAAAAAGGATGCGGGCGTCGTGTCCGGCACTTTCGGCCGCAGGCGTTCGCTTCGCGAACGGCGGCCGAGAATTCTTGCTGCCGGGGCCCAACATCAGTCGCTTCCCTCGAGCCGAGAACCACTCTCCGCTCATGTCGGGCGCGTCGAGCGCCCGTTCAGAACACCTCGTCATCGCTCCTCGACGAGGCTCCGGCATCGCCGTCGTCGCGCTTCCTCGCATCTGACCCCGCGGCGCTCGTAACGCCGCTCCACACCCTTTTTCAGCACCCTGCTAGAGCCGCTTTGCCGCCAGCAGGAGCACGTCGCGATGGCCCGGCTCGAACCCCGTCTTCTTCCATTCCGAGACGAGGGCCGCGAAAGCGGCCGAGAGGGACTGGGTCTCGGCCGAGCGGCCGAGACGCTGGACGGCCTTCTCGGGCGAGGCAGGTTTTCCGGCCGACTGCATGGCTCCGAACCCGATCGAGCCGATGAGGAGCAGGTCGCCAGTCGAGGTCTCGAGTGAGACCTCGCGAACCGCTTCCGACTCGCGGACCTCGAAGGGGACCGGGCGTCCGAGCCGCAGCAGATGCGGCACCGGCGCCTCGTGGGCGCAGAGGGTCAGGTGATCGCCGTCCCACCGGGCCGCGGTCGAGGCGCACGAGGGCTCGGCCGCCGCGATGGAGCGGACGAGCTCGACCGGGTCGGAGGTCTCGAGCAGGCGGCGGCCTATGCCGGCCGCTCGCACGAGCGGCCCGATGGACTCCTCGATCCCCTCGGGATGCTCGAGCAGGAGGAGCGCGAGGCGCCCCGGCGCCGCCGAAACGGCGTAGACGGCGAGGTTCGCCGACTCGGCGCGCCAGCGCAGGGGAGCCGAGTCGAAGCCGGGAGTCTCGGGCCAGGCGGCCGGCAGCAGAAGGGGCGTCACCGCGCGCGCCACCGCCGCGGCGCCCTCTTCGCGCGCCTGCCGCACGGCGGCCTCGTGTTCCCGCACGCCGGCGACGGCCAGGGCCGCGTGTGTGGCGACCTCGCCCAGGAACTCCTCGTCTTCGCGCGTGAAGTCGCGCCGTCGCTTGTTCAGGATCTCGACGACGCCGACGATCTCGCCTTTCGGGGTTCGCATGGGCGCGGCCAGGATCGAGACCGTCTTGAACCCGGACGAGGCGTCGGTGCGCTTGTCGAAGCGGGGATCCTGGTAGGCGTTGGCCGAGTTGAGGACCCTGCCGGTCTCTGCCGCGGTGCCGGCGATGCCGGTTCCCACCTTCAGCCGGATGGGGTTCACCGAGCCGCCCTCGAGGATCTGGCTGACGAGCTCGTCCGAGTCCGGGTCCTTCAGGAAGATCGTGCCGCGCTCGGCGTCGGTCTCGGACGTGGCGGTCTTCAGGATGATGCGCAGGGTCTCGGTCGGATCGAAGGTGGCGGCGAGCGACTTGTTCGCCTCGAGGATCACCATCAGCTTGACCATCTTGGCCCGCGTCACCGACACCTCGGCGAGCACGCGATCGAGCACCTGGCCCTCGAAGGCGGCGATCGCGTCGGCCAGCGACGGGGCGTCCGGGAAGCGGGCCTCGGGATCGCGGGCGATCGCGCGCTCGAGGATGTCGCGCAGCTCGGGCGGCAGGTCCGGGCGCAGCGTCTCGACGCGCGGGGCCTTCTCGGTGATGACGCGGCGCACCAGGCGGGCCGTGTCGTTGTCGTCGAAGGGGACCCGGCCGGTGAACATCTCGTAGAGGAGGACGCCCATCGCATAGACGTCGGTGCGGGGGCTCGGCGCCTCGCCCTGCAGCAGCTCGGGTGCCAGGAACTGCGGTGTTCCCGGGACCGTCTCGCTCTTCTCGCCCCGGTAGAGCGAGCTCTCGATGGCGATGCCGAAGTCCATGAGCTGCGGCTTGCCGTCCTCGCCGACGATGACGTTTTCGGGCTTCAGGTCGCGATGGAGGACGCCGATCCGGTGCGCGGCCGCGAGGCCGTTGCAGATGCCCTTGGCGATGGCGAGCCCGCGGCCGAGCGGGAGAGTCTTCTCGCGCTCCTCGAGCTCCTTGAGCGTTCGCCCCGGCAGGTACTCCATCGAGACGAACTCCTCGCCTTCGATTTCGACGAGGTCGTAGACGCGGCAGACGTTCTCGTGCGTGACTTTTCGCGCCAGGATGATCTCGCGCCGCAGGGTTTCGCGGCGCTCGGGCGAGACGCGGTCGGGGCGCACGCGCTTCAAGGCGATCTGCTGGTCGAGCTTCAGGTCACTCGCGCGGTACACGACGCCCATGCCGCCGAAGCCGAGGACCCCGTCGATCCGGTACCGGCCGCCGAGGATGGTGCCGACCGAAACCGGCACCTCGCCCGGGCCGGACTTCGCGGTCGAACCGTCGCGGGTCGGCAGTTTGCTCTCGTGGGACACGCCGGCTCGATTGTATGGCGGCGAGCCGTTCTGGCGCCTTTGACTTTCCCCCGGACCGGGTCTAGGCTCGGACGCAAATCGTGCGCAAAGACTTCGTCTTTCTTTGCATCCCGTCGCGAACAACTGAGGGAGGAGAACCGTGAGCCAGCGCTTTCGCGTCCCGTTGCCACGCGTCTTTCTTGCCGTGGCGGTCCTCGGATTCCTGATTTGCAGCCCCGCCTACCCGTCCGGCTTCCAGGTCATGACCCAGGGAGCTCGCGCGACGGGCATGGGGCTCGCCTTCGCGGGCGTCGCGGACGATCCCACGGCGATCTTCTACAACCCGGCCGGCATCGCCTTCCAGGAGCACTTCTCGGCCGAAGCCGGCTTCGCCGTCCTCGGCCGGTTCCCGAGTGATTTCACCGGAGCCAACCCGTACCCGGGGGTCGGGCAGAACGGGTCGATCGACGACACGCAGCAGTTCCTCGTTCCCCACGTCTATGTGGTCGCGCCGCTGACGGCCGAGCTCAATTTCGGTCTCGGCATCGACGCGCCCTACGGCCTCGGCCTGCGCTGGAACAACCCCAACACGAGCTGGCCAGGGAGGTACATTTCGCAGAACGCGGTTATCCGGACGACCGACATCAACCCCAACTTCTCCTACAAGCTTTTTCCGGAGCTCTCGATCGCGGCCGGCGCCGACTACCGGTTCTCCGGCCTCCAGCTCGAGCGGGACCAGGCCGCGGTCAATCCCTTCACCGGCTCGGTCGTGGACGTCGCGCACGCCAAGCTCTACAGCGGCCTGACCTCCAACGGCGGCTGGGGCTGGAACGTCGCCGTCATGTGGAAGCCAACGCCGGCGATCGGGATCGGCGCGTCCTACCGGAGCAAGATCACGGTCGACTACACGGGAACGATCACGCTGACGCCGCGCCTCTCGGGCAACCCGGTGTTCGACGGCCTCGTCGCGGCGACGATCCCCTTCGGCGAGCATCCCGTGACGTCGTCGATCGCCTTCCCGGCCTCCCTGAATACGGGAGCGGGCATCAACTTCGGCGACGGCTGGCTGCTGTCGCTCGAGGCCGACTGGACGGAGTGGTCGAGCTTTGCCGCGCTCAACATCCTCTTCCCGGACGGGGTCGCTCCCGACGTCCACCGCCCGACCGCCTGGACGGACTCCTGGGCGTACCGCGGAGGAATCGAAAAGAAATTCGGCGACTGGGCCCTGCGGGTCGGCTACTACTACGACAACACGCCGCAACCGACCGTGGACGTGGGACCGATCCTCTCCGACAACGACCGGAACGTCTACAGCTTCGGCTTCGGCTACAACACGCCGCAGTGGGGGTTCGACGTCGGCGGCCTGTACATCAAATTCAAGCATCGCGACGTCCTGACCGAGTCGACGGACAACTTCTTCGGAACCTACTCCGAGGTCGGGTGGGCGGGCGTTGCCGACCTGCGGATCTCGTTCTAGGAGAGGAGAGAGCCATGAACAAGAACACTCTTCGCTTCGCCGCGCTCACCGCAGCGCTCGTCCTCTTCGCCGCGGTCCCGGCCGGCGCCCAGCAGTTTGCCCAGTACGTCGCCCTCGGCGACAGCCTGACGGCCGGATGGCAGAGCGGCTGCCTCGTCCAGCGCAACCAGGTCACGTCCTATCCGGCGCAACTGGCGCAGATCCTCTACTCCGGTCTGTTCGAGCTGCCGCTCGTCCAGGAAGGCCCGCTGACGAACAGCGGATCGCCGAAATGCCTCGGGGCCATCTTCGTGCCTCCGGCCTCGTTGTCCGTGGCGCCGATGTCCGAGATGGCGAACCCGCTCAACGCGGCCCTGCCGCAACCCTACAACGACCTCGGAATTCCCGGGGCCGAGGTCGCGGACCTGACGACGCTGACGCATGGGGACATCAACGGAACGGATCTCGAACAGCTGTCGGCGCTCATCCTGCGCAACGTGACGCATTCGCCCCTCGACGGAACCAGCGCCGTGAACCAGGCGGGCCTGCTGCTCGGGCCGGCCGGAAGCGCCGGCCTGGCGACGTTGTGGATCGGAAACAACAACGTCCTCGGTGCCTCCACCTCGGGGATCGTCGTCGACGGCCTGACGCTCGTGTCCCCGGACGACTTCCAGGCCAGCTTCAACGACATCCTCGCTGGCCTGCCCCCCGACACGCACCTGGTCGTGGCCAACATTCCAAACGTCACGGCGATCCCTTTCTCGACGACCATCCCGCCGGTCCTCGTCGACCCGACCACGCGACAGCCGGTTTTGATCGGCGGCTCCCTGGTGCCCCTGCTCGGGCAGGGCGACAGCGCCTATCCCTGCACGCCCGAGCCGCCGAACCGGGGCTGTCCCCTGCCGCCGGGCACGCTCGTCAACCTCCCCGCGTCGGCCCTTCTCGGCATTGGAGTTGGCATCCCGGTCGAGGCCGGCGGGACGGGTGCGCCCCTGCCGCACGGCCACGTCGACGCCACCGGTCCCCACGCGGGCGTGACGCTGTACCCCGACGAGGTTTCGCTGCTGCTGGAACGCACCGGGCAGTACAACGACATCATCGCCTCGTCGATCGGCTCGGCCGTGCTCGTTGACGCCAACGCGGCGTTCAACGGGATCGCGGCCCACGGCTACGAGATCGGCGGAATCACGCTGACGACCTCCTTTCTGACCGGTGGAATCTTTTCCTACGATGGCGTTCACCCGTCGACGATCGGGTACACGATCGTCGCCGACCAGTTCATCCAGGCCATCAACACCCAGACTGCCTCCGATTACCCGCGCCCCGACTTCGCCAACACGCTCTTCACACCCAACCCGCCGGATCCGGGCACGGGCGCGAGCGTCGTGGCGGGCGGCCCCTGGAACTACAGCTTCGACATGTGGAGCGACGTCCTGGGAACGACAGCCGCGACCCGGGCGCTGCGCGGCCTGGCTCTCCCCACGGTCGCGACGACCCGCATGGTCCCGCGCCTGCCCGCGCCTGCCCGCGCTCCAGCAGCCCGGGAGGGCCGGCCCGGCGGCAAACAGCCGGCGGACGACTAGAGGGCGTCCCGCGAGGCATCCTCGGCCCCGGGGAAACCCGGGGCTTTTTCTTTCGGCCGGGTTCTGCTAGATTTCGCCGTCTTTTCGGGGGACACGTCTCATGATGATTCCGGCGACACAACTACGCAGCGGGATGCTCATCATCCACAACGGGGAGCTCCACCGCGTCCACGACATGGTCCACAAGACACCCGGCAACCTGCGGGGGTTCGTCCAGGCCAAGATGCGCAACGTCCGCTCGGGCTCGATGAACGAGCACCGTTTCGGGTCGACCGACCGGGTCGAAAAAGCGTCCCTGGACGAGCGGGAGATGGAGTACCTGTACTCCGACGCGAACGGCCACCACTTCATGGACCAGACCACCTACGACCAGGTGACGCTGTCCGACGAGGTGATGGGCGAGCAGATGAAATACCTGCTGCCGAACACGGCCATCCATGTCGACTTCTACGACGGCAATCCCGTCGGCATCGAGCTTCCCAACAACGTGACGCTCAAGGTCGTCGAGACGCAGCCCGGGATGAAAGGCGCGACGGCGTCGGCCTCCTACAAGCCGGCCACGCTCGAGACGGGCCTGCAGGTGATGGTCCCGCAGTTCGTCGAAGCGGGGATCCGCATCAAGATCGACACGCGGGACAACAGCTATCTGGAACGAGCGTAGAAAGCCCTCCGCCGGTCGAATTCGGCTGTCGGCTGGATATGCTGAATCAGCATAAATATCTGCCTCGAGTGACTTTTAGACCTTGACGGCCGCACCGAAGGCTCCGGATAATCCCCTTCGTGCGTACGTCGGTCATACCGGCGGCTGTTGTGGCCGCCGTTTTCGTTTTCAGCGTGAGCCCGGCCTCCGCTTCCACGCAGACGCATCACAAGAAGGTGGTCCACGCGGGTTCCACGGGTAGCGGGTCGGGCCGAAGCGAGCCCCAGAAGACGGCGACCCACCCGACGGCGAAGAAGAAGGCCTCCGCAAAGTCAGCAACCCCGAAGAAAGCCCGCCACGTCATCCGGCAAAACGAGTCGGGGGCGGTCGTCGCGGAGCGTGTGGCCGTTCGGGTGCCGGAAGCGTACGGTCCCTTCCTGCCCCTCGAGGAATACAACTATCCCCAGCCGCCGTGCACCGAGTACGACGCCATCATCGAGGCGCACGAGCACGAGGCGGACGAGGACACGCCGGAGTCCGAGGACGTGGCCGAGTCGGTGCCCCAGCCCGACTCCAACCCCCTGACGCGGGTAGCCCGGACCCTCGGCTCGTGGCTGCGGCCGAAGTCCTCGCAGTCGACCCTGCGTCCCGAGGACGTGGACCTGTCGGACCTGATCTCGGGCGGCGTCCAGATCCCCGTCGAGGGCGTGGACGCGAGCCGCCTGAAGGACTCGTTCCTGAACTCCCGCGGCAAGCACCGCCAGCACCTGGCCATCGACATCGGCGCCCCGAAGGGGACGCCGGTCCTGGCCGCGGCCGATGGCGAGGTCGTCTCCCTGCGGCGGGAGAAGCGGGGCGGCATCTCGCTCTACCAGAAGGACGCGACCGGCCGGTACCTGCTGTTCTACTGCCACCTGACGAAATACGGCGCGGGGATGCGCCCGGGCACGAAGGTCAACAAGGGCGACGTCATCGCCTACGTCGGACGGACCGGCCACGTCATCGGCGGCCCGCACCTGCACTTCTCGATCACCCGCCTGCCCGAGGACGACGACAACTTCAAGGCCGGGATCGCAATCAATCCGTATCTGCTCTTCCTCGCGGCTGTGCCGTAGGGCCCTCGCCCTTCTTCGGCGCGGCTTTCCGGAATCTGGCGCCGGTCACTTCGAGGCTCCCGCTGTCATCCCGAGCACAGCGAAGAGGGATCCCGGCTTGATTCGCGGCATACCGTGTCGAGTACGGGATCCCTCGTCGCCGCGCTCCTCGGGATGACGGGCGCCTGGCGACAGCTCAATAACCTGTCACCGAGCGTAGCGAGGGATCCCGTACTCGAATCGCGCAACGGCCCGCGCGTCGGTCAGACCGTTCTGGGATCCTCCAGCGCGAACAGCCGGTCCATCCAGAGGTTCGTTAGCTTTTCCGAGACCGTGTTCTGGCGCAGCCGGGCGGCGAGATTTCCCCAGTCCATCCGATCCATCAGCTGGTCCTGGTTGAAGCAGGAGAAGACGATCTCCTCCTTACCGGTGTCGGGGTCCACGTGCTTCTGAAGGCACTGGGCGCAGACCTCTTTCATCATGCACTGCATGGGCGAGTTGATCGAGGCGATTCCGACGTGGTCGGGCGCGAGGTACGGCGCCAGCACGGTCTTCCGGGAACGGGCGACGGCCGCCATCATGCGGTCCGAGCCGATCACGATGACGCGCTCGGCGGCGGAGAGGGGAATCTTGACTTCGCCGAGCTTGCCGGTCGCGTAGGCGAGCATCGCCTCGACGATGTTGCCGACGAAGCTGTGGTCCGTCGGCCGCCGGGCGGGAATGGCCTCGCCCCGGTCGACCGAAAGAATGAGGGCGTCGGCCGCGGCCTCGAGCTCGTCGCGCTTGTAGAAATCCTCGGCCTTCTTGTACCCGGCGAAGTAGACGACCCGGTTGCCGAGCTCGCGGGCCTTCTTGCCGATCGAGAAGAGGACGGCGTTGCCGAGGCCGCCGCCACAAAGCACGACGGTCGAGCGCTCCGGAAGCTCCGTCGCGGTGCCGGTCGGGCCCATCGCGACGACCGGCTCGCCCGGCTTCAGGACCGAGCACAGGCGGGTCGAGCCGCCGATCTCGAGAGCGATCATCGAGAGCAGGCCCTTCTCCTTGTCGACCCAGGCCCCGGTCAGGGCGCAGGGCTCGATCAGCAGCGGCGTCTTCCCGGCCCGCGGTGCTCGCGTCTCCAGGTTCTGGAGGCGAAAGAACTGCCCGGGCTGGAAGTTGCGGGCGGCCGCGGGCGCGCGGACGACGACCTCGACGATCGTGGGCGTGAGCCGGTTGACCGCGACGACGCGCGCCGTCAGATCGTCCTCGAGGCGCCCGCGGAAGGCGTCCCACTCGGCGTCGGGGACCGTCGCGTGTCCCCGTCCGTTCACGACCTCGACGATCGCGCGGTAGCCGTTGCGGGCCGAGGCCATGGCCTTGACGACGTTGCCGTTGTAGGCCGGGTGGTTGTCGCCGAAGAACGTCACGAACTTGCCGCCGCGGGAGAAGCCGGTGAAGAACGCCCCCTCGTCCTCGGCGGGCGCCGGGACGAGCTTCCATCCCTCGCCCGCCGCGACGGCGCGGTGCGGCGCGAAGAACCGCCGCTTCTGGTCGAGCGGCAGGGAGTCGGGGAACTCCTTGGCGTAAGTGATGTTGGGGGTCGTGCCGGCGGCGACGAGCAGCATTCTCGCCGGCAGCTCGACGACGTCGCCGGAACCGCCGCGCAGGAACCGGACCGCGCGCAGCTTGCCGTTCTCGTCGGCCACCGCCTCCTCGGGCTCCAGCGTTTCGATGAAGGAGATGCCCTCCTCGAACGCTTTGATGATCTCCTCGTGGTTCAAGCGGTAGGCGGGCGACTCCTCGAGCGAGCGCCGGTAGGCGATCGACACGCCGCCCCACTCCCGGCACAGGCGGGCGAGGTCCGGCTTCTCTCCCGCCGCGCGGGCCCGCTCGCGCTCCTTGCGGACGGCCAGGCCGTGGGTGAGCAGGCGGTCGAGGATCTCGCGCTCCTCGAGATCGAAGACGGTCTCGATGGCGGCCTCGCCCTTCTCGGCGGAGAGCGTCTCGTAGCGCGCCAGCGTCTTCTCGGCCTGGAGCGGGTAGTAGGCGAGCAGCTCCGTCGCGGTGTCGATGGCCGTCAGGCCTCCGCCGATCACCACGGCCGGCAGCTCGGCCTGGAGGTTGGCGAGGGCTTCTTCCTTGAAGGCCCCGGTCAGCTGCAGCGCCATCAGGAAGTCCGAGGCCTTCCGGACGCCGCGGATGATGTTGTTCTTCAGGGGGATGATCGTCGGCCGGCCCGCCCCGGCGGCGATCGCCACGTGGTCGAACCCGGCGTCGAGGGCCTGCTCGGCGGAGATCGCGCCGCCGAAACGCACGCCGCCGAGGATCGCGAACCGACGCCGCCGCGCCAGCGTCAGATGGATGAGCGTCAGGAAGTTCTTGTCCCAGCGCACGGTGATGCCGTACTCCGAGACGCCGCCGAAGCCGGCGAGCGGGCGCTCGTCGAGCGGCCGGGCGATTTCGGCGTAGTCGCGGATCGGTTTGACGCCCTTGCCGTCGGCGCCGGTCCAGTCGCCCGGCAGCGCCTCGATCTTCAGGCCGTCCACGCCGGCCACGCCGCAGCCCTCGTTCAGGAGGTAGTGGGCCAGCGTGTATCCCGCCGGGCCGAGGCCGACCACGAGGACCTTGCGGCCCGCGTAGGGGAGGGGATACGGCCGGTGCGGGTTGAGCGGGTTCCACCGCGTGAAGAGGCCGTAGATCTCGACGCCCCAGGGCAGCGAGAGCGCGTCGGTGAGGACGCCCGTCTCGACCTGCGGGATGTTGACCGGCTCCTGCTTCTGGAAGATGCAGCCCTTCATGCAGTCGTTGCAGATGCGGTGGCCGGTGCCGGGGCACATGGGGTTGTCGATGCAGACGAGGGCGAGGGCCCCGACCGGGTCGCCCTCGCGCCGCAGCTCGTGCATCTCCGAGATCTTCTCGTCCAGGGGGCAGCCCTTGAGCGAGATGCCGAGCGGATTCTTCTGCCACGACGACGTCTTCGCGTCGTAGAAGCCCCGCGAGCAGGAGTCCTTCTCGCGCTCGTGGCAGAGCAGGCAATAGTGGGTTTCGCCGAGGACTTCCCTCGGAGTCATCCGGGGATCGGTCAGACGGAAGCCCTCGCGGCGCCGCCGGTGCCCGGAGGGGCCGACCCGCTCCTCGGGCACGGCCGGGTTGGGGCGCTCCGTCTCGACCAGACGCTGGTAGTCGAGGTTTTCGGGCAGCTTGAAGGAGATCCACCCCTGGATGCCGGGCTTCAACGCGGGATGCTCGCGGCGCAGGTGGCACCAGAGCGCGTACTGCTCGAGGGTCTTCTCGAGGAAGGCGAGCAGCGCGTCGTCGCTCTCGTCCGCCGGGCGGGCCAGCGGCGCCGTCGAGGCGGCGGCGCGCCGCGCGAGCTCCCGGGTCCGGTCGCGGGCCGGGGCGGAGACCTCGGGCTTCTTCTTCTGGCGCAGCGCGCCGATGAAGTCGGTCTCGAGGTCGAGCAGGCCGACGACCATCTGCGAGGTCGCGAGCTCCGGATCGGCATCCCAGGGCAGCTCCGGATGCACCTCGCGCTCGAGGGCCTTCGCGGCCTCCCGCGGGCCGGACAGATCGAGGGCCGCGAGGTCCTCCGGCAGCTTCGTCTTGACGGCGCGGCGCAGCAGAAAGTCCCGGCGGAAACGGAAGAGAACGGCCTCGGGGGAGGCCGCCGCCCTCAGCCGCTCCCGATCCGCTTCGATCCCGAAGAGGCGCGCGACGAAGGCCGACAGGGGCCGGGCGGCCTCGACCAGCAGCCGCGACCGCGACAGGGGGTCGAGGGACGCCGGGGCGGCGCGGTAGGCCAGCAGGCGGTCGTGGAGCGGGGGGTTCTCCCGGGCGAGCGCCTCGAGAAACGCCCGGTCGAGATCCGCCAGCCGGCCGTCGCGGTGCAGGTCCTGGTAGGTGAAGCCGGGCTCGCCGAGAGGAAAGTCCCTCCCGGCGGGCTGTGGCGTTGGGGCGGCCGTTTCCAAGCGCAGGGATTCTAGCGGATTGCCCGCGGCAACGCCTCCGGGTGATGACCCTGGCTCTTGACAGCCGCCCCCTTTTATCAATAATAGGAATCCTTACTGATATGAGCTCTCCCGCGCCCGCCGCCCCCCGCCGTTCGACCCGCCAGCGGCGCCTCGTTTTCGAGGCCGTTGCCGGCACGAAGTCCCACCCGACCGCCGAGTGGGTCTACGAGACCGTCCGCCGCGAGATGCCGCGGGTGTCGCTCGGCACGGTCTACCGAAACCTGCAGGTGCTGGTGGAGGAGGGCATGATCCGCTCGTTCGAACGCGGCGGGCGGATTCGCTACGACGCCGACGTCCAGCTGCACGACCACTTTTCCTGCGACCGGTGCGGGCTCCTCATGGACGTCCCGCGCGCGGCCGAGGCCCTGCCGGCCGAACGCCGGCTCCGGGCCCGGGGCTTCGCGGTCGCGGGCCGAACGCTCGAGTTTCACGGGCTGTGCCGGAAATGCCGGCACGGCGCGTAGTTCCAACCGACAGGAGGAGGAGATTCCCATGGCCAAGCTCGCCAACACCAAGACGCACGAAAACCTGAAGCACGCCTTCGCGGGAGAGTCCCAGGCGAACCGGCGGTACATGTATTTCGCCCGCCGCGCCGACATCGAGGGCTACCCGGAGATCGGCGGTCTGTTCCGCGACACCGCCGAGGCGGAGACCGGCCACGCCTTCGGGCACATGGACTTCCTGAAGGAAGTCGGCGACCCGGCGACCGGTTTCGCGATCGGCGCCACGGACGCGAACCTGAAGTCGGCCGTCGAGGGCGAGACCTACGAGTACACGCAGATGTACCCGGGCTTCGCCAAGTCCGCCCGCGAGGAAGGCTTCACGGAGATCGCGGAATGGTTCGAGACGCTCGCCCGCGCCGAGAAGTCCCACGCCGGGCGGTTCCAGAAGGGCCTCGACAACCTCGGCAAGTTCTAGCTGACGAGGCGGGAGGCAGGTGTGAACGGTGTTTGACCTCGCGAGTCACGATTTCTTCGACCGGGGCTCCGTCGACAAGGAGCTCCGCCGCGTGGCCGACATCTGTCACACCTGCCGCCGCTGCTACAACCTGTGCCCCTCCTTCGACGTCCTCTTCAGGGCCCTCGACCGCTCGGAGGTGGACGGCGAGGTGGACCGGCTGACGGTCCCCGACCTCGACGCGTTCTCGGATCTCTGCTTCGAGTGCAAGCTCTGCATCCCGCACTGTCCCTACTACCCGCCCCACCGATGGGAAGTGGACATTCCGCGCCTCGTGCTGCGCGACCGCGCCGCGCGGGTCAAGAACGACGGCAAGCCCGGCCTGCGCGAGCGCATCCTCGCGTCGACCGACGCGATGGGCAAGCTCGCGACGGCGGCCGCCCCGATCGTCAACGCCCTGAGCCAGACGCGGGCGGCTCGCGTCCTCATGGAGAAGACCCTCGGCGTGCACCGCGACCGGCTGCTGCCGGCCTGGTCGTCCGAGACGTTCGTGCAGTGGTGGGAGCGGCGGGGCGGGGCGACGGAACCGACGGCTCGGGCGCCGCGCGGCGATCGGGTGGCCCTCTTCGTGACGTGCGCCGTCAACGCCAACAACCCGGAGATCGGCCGCGCGGCCGTTGCGGTGCTCGAAAAGAGCGGATGCGAGGTGGTCGTCCCGCCGCAGCGCTGCTGCGGCATGCCGTTCCTCGAGAGCGGCGACGTGGACTCGACGCTCGAGTGCCGGTGGGAGAACGTGACCTCGCTGCTGCCCCTCGTGCGCGCGGGGTACACCGTCGTCGTTCCGGGACCGACCTGCAGTCTCACGCTCAAGAAGGAGTACCCGGTCCTCGGGGCCGAAGAGGAAGCGAAGGAGATTGCGGCGGCCACGCTCGACCTCTGCGAGT
>Ga0326726_10001126_pt1 | contig 24732 bp, 24 predicted proteins | sample MHFenrmetagenome_2_FD_207603 | JGI IMG/M metagenome (GOLD analysis project Ga0326726, IMG submission 207603) | Lab enriched peat soil microbial communities from Michigan Hollow, Ithaca, NY, United States - MHF15MN | ecosystem: Environmental > Terrestrial > Soil > Wetlands > Peat | place: USA... | reverse complement strand
GGAACAGCGATACGTACCACATCCATCGGGATTCTGACGATATACTCCCCCTTGAGCGAGAACATCACCATGATCGTGAAGAGTAGCGCAACGAGCGTGAGTGGGCTGATCCGGGGTATGAACGTGTGATCGTACCATTCGCGTCCTTTCAGGCGAAGCAACAGGAAGCGGGTCAGAAACCCGGCGATGAAAGGAATACCCAGGTAGATGAAAACCGATAATGCAATCTGGCCGATGGTTATATCGACATGGAACGACGTAAGGCCGAACCAGCGGGGCAGAACCGTGAGAAAGACCCAGGCGTAGAGTGAAAAGAAGAGTACCTGGAACACGGAGTTGAACGCCACAAGGCCTGCGGCATACTCCGAATCGCCTTTTGCCAGCTCGTTCCATACGATCACCATGGCGATACACCGTGCAAGACCGATCATGATAAGCCCGGCCATGTAGTGCGGCATGTCGGCGAGGAACAGCACGGCCAGCACGAACATGAGCACCGGTCCGATCACCCAGTTCTGAAGCAACGAGAGGGCCAGCACTTTCGTGTTGCGGAACACGTCGCCCAGCTCCTCGTATTTGACCTTGGCCAGCGGCGGATACATCATGACGATAAGTCCGATCGCTATGGGAATGTTCGTGGTGCCGGTCCGGAAACTGTTCCAGAAACCTGCGACACCGGGGTAGAGATACCCGGAAAGCACTCCCGCACCCATTGCCAGAAAGATCCAGAGCGTCAGATACCGGTCAAGGAACGAGAGTTGTCTTGTCGAAATGCTCATAATGCTACCCTTTGGCTACGGTTTCATTGTAAAACTGCCGGAACCCCTCACGGATCTCGTCGCGCACCCTCCTGAAGACTGCAAGCACCTCCTCGTCACTGCCTGAGGCTTCCGCAGGATCGTCGAATCCGATATGCAGCCGATGCCCCACCTTGCCCGTAAAGACCGGGCAGGACTCTTTTGCCCCGTCGCAAACCGTAACGACATAATCGAACGGGCGATGGACAAATTCGTCGACAGATTTCGGACGATGGCCGCTGATATCGATGCCCGCTTCCCGCATCACCCGGACGGCAAGCGGATGCACCGAAGAGGCAGGCACGGTGCCGGCGGAACAGACCTCCAGCTCAGCATCGAAAGAGCGGAGAAACCCTTCGGCCATCTGGCTGCGGCAGGAGTTTCCGGTACAGAGGATGAGGACGGATTGTTTCATTATACCAGGATATTTTGATGAAGGAGTCGAGTCAGAAAACGGCATTGAACACGAAACCCACCAGCATGATGCCGATGGCTACGATACCGGTGAAGATTGCGATGAGCTGAGGCTTCAGCACTTTGCGCAGAATGATCATTTCGGGCGCCGACAGCGCTATCACGCTCATCATGAACGCCAGAACGGTGCCGAGCGCAGCCCCTTTGCCGAGCAGGGCATGTACGACGGGGAGTATGCCGGCGGCGTTCGAGTACATGGGGACGCCGATCAGTACGGCGGCGGGCACCGACCACCATGCGCTTTTTCCCATCAGTGAAGCTATGAAGTTTTCAGGCACGTAGCCGTGAATGCCGGCACCTAGGCCGACCCCGAGCACGATGTAAAGCCAGACTTTGCCTGCAATCTCCCGCACATGCTTCACGCCCTCGTGCAGTCGATGCGTCCAGTTTATCGCATCACCTTCAAAGTCGGCGGACACGGCGCTGTTCTGCAGTTGTCGCACCCACTCCTCCAGGAAGCGTTCCAGGCCGAGTTTTCCGATAACCATTCCTGCAATGATGGCGACGAGCAATCCCATAGTCAAATAGAGTAAAGCGACGTTCCAGCCGAACATGCCGAAAAGCAGCGCAAGGGCGACTTCGTTGACCATCGGTGCGGAAATGAGAAAGGAGAAGGTCACGCCGAGCGGCACTCCGGCCTGCAGGAAGCCGATAAAGAGCGGCACGGCCGAACAGGAGCAGAAGGGGGTTACGATACCGAGCGATGCAGCAAGCACGTTGCCTGCCCCGATACGCCTGCCGGAAAGGATCGCTCGCGTTCTTTCGGGGGAAACAAACGTATGCACGACACCCATGACAAACACAACGGCAGTCAGCAACAACAGTACCTTCGGCACCTCATACATAAAGAAGAACAACGCCTCGCCGGCGCGGGTGGCACGGCTGATTCCTGAAACCCCGAGCAGAAAGCCCGCCAGAGGTTCAAGATTACTGTAAAGCAGCAGCCAGAGAAGGGCAGCAGCAATGAGAGTGGCGGCTGTCCTCAGGTTTATCGTGTTATTTGAAGCCATGGTATGCCGGAGTGATCGTTATGGGGTGCTCTAAATATTATCAGCAACAGCCTCCGCCGCTTTTTTCACTGTGTCCTTTCGAACCACCGCAACAACATCCGCCCTTTGCGTGCTTCAGGTTGCCTTTCACGGGCAATCCTGTTTCCGCCCAGCCGACAATGCCGTCCTGCAGGTTTACTGCCTTGTCATATCCGTGGTTCATGAGGAACCAGGTCGCCATCAGGCTGCGTTCGCCGACGTTGCATCCTATGATCACAGTCCTGTCGGCGGGAATTTCCCGGAAGTGAGCTTCGAATGTGCGGTATGGAATCAGCACGACACCAGCGATATCGAAAGTTACTTCGGCGACTTCCTCCGGTTCGCGGACATCGACCAGCAATGCCCCCTTTTCGATCAGCTCAAGGGCTTCAGCGGGAGAGACTTCTATGGCTTTATTCATGGTATGATTCGTTTTTCATCTGGTTAATAAATTTTTCAGTTCGTCACGATCCGGCACACGGCCCTTGCAGCGAACCTCTTCGTCGACCACCAGCGCAGGGAGGGAAAGGACGTTGTAAGCCATGATTTTCTGGATGTCCGTAACCTTTTCTATCGTTGCTTCGATGTTTTCGGCTGCAATGACGACGTTGACCGCCTCAGCAAGCTGATTGCACTTCGTGCATCCTGAACCGAGAATTTTTACCTGTTTCATCGCTCTCTTTTGTTTGTGTTTGTATATCGCAAATGAACGATACTTAAGTCTATGTGATCACCATCATCTCGCGATGATTTCATTGTCAGCACTTGCAGTCGCTGATGGTTTCCTGTCCGAAAAATTCACCGAACAGCGACTGTGCTTGTTTCCAGTTTGCCCGGTTGATGCAGTACTTGACTTTGGGAGGATTGATCTCTCCCTGGATGAGGCCTGCTTCGCTCAGCGCTTTCAGGTGCTGTGAAATAGTCGATTGAGCCATGGGAATGATTTCCGTCAGCTCTCCCGTGAAACAGCACGCTTCTCCAGCGAGCAGTCTGAGGATTCTGATTCTCACCGGATGGCTGAGAGCCTTGGCGACCATCGCCACCGAGACCTCTTCTTCACTGTACTTTATCGTCGATAACGATCGTTGCATCTGTCTTGTGGTTAGTTCATCGCAAATATACGATTAATAAGCTTATTCGCAAAGCCAAACATCGCAAATCGCATGGGCCGGTTTACGGTTCGGGTCGTTTTTGTAAGGAAGATTGACGAAAATAGATTTGCAGCTATTGAATCGATGAATATCCGGGACTCATTGAATGGGTTCTCCAGCTGAAGGTATCGAGAAGATGGTACCGAGCCGTGAAAACCGGATCAGGCTCGAAGGTGAATCAATGCCTATGCGAAAGATGGCACATTCAGCTTTATTTGATGAAAATACCTGCTGGTTGCGGGTTGTGTAAACAGCTCCTTTATCAGAAGCACGCTTTAACCCGAATATTCATAATAAATTCGTAAACTTTGTTTTACGCAATTGTTTTTTGGCTGTCATACTGCAAGCGGCATGAAAAAAAGTCCCTTAACCCTGTACAAAAAAAAGGTCAGTCAACAACCGACCCATTGCAGGCGACGGCTGATGCGTGGTTTCCAATCATCGGGATAGGAGCCTCGGCAGGGGGGCTTGAGGCTATCGAAACTTTTCTGAGACATATTCCTGCCGATTGCGGCATGGCCTTCGTGATCATCCAGCATCTTGACCCTGTTCACAAGGGTTTCCTGGTGGAACTTCTGCAACGCGTGACCCCGATGCCCGTCATACAGGTCACGGACCGTATGGTAATCAAGCCCGGCCATGTATACGTTATTCCGCCGAACAGGGACATGTCCATATTCAGAGGTACCCTGCATCTGGTCGATCCTGTTGAACCTCATGGACTGCGCCTGCCGGTTGATATGTTTTTCCGTTCAATGGCTGACGATCTGCAACAGCATAGTATAGGGGTCATTCTTTCCGGGATGGGTTCCGATGGTACTCTTGGTCTGAGAGCTATAAAGGAAAAAGGCGGAGGGGTATTTGTACAGGATCCCGAGACCGCCAAGTTTGATAGTATGCCTCGAAGTGCTATCGATGCGGGTCTTGCCGATATTGTAGCCCCACCGGAGGAGTTGTTTTCCCGGATTGCGGCTTATCTCAGGAATCAACCAGCGATTTCAAGGCCGAGGTTTCAACTGGAACAGAAGACACTCAGCGGGCTTGAAAAGGTGCTGATCATATTGCGAGCCCAGACAAAACAGAATTTTTCCCTCTACAAAAAGAGCACCATCTATCGACGGATAGAGCGGCGGATGGGTATACACCAGATCGATAACATAGCAGCCTACGTCCGTTTTTTGCAGGAGAATCCTCAGGAAACCGAACTGCTTTTCAAGGAGTTGCTCATTGGGGTGACCAATTTTTTCCGCGATCCCGAAACCTGGGTAGCGCTCAAGGAGAAGGTGATTCCATCCCTGCTTGCAGCCAGGCCGTCTGGCGGGACGATCCGGGCCTGGGTAGCCGGATGTTCAACGGGCGAGGAAGCATATTCCCTGGCCATCGTATTCCGCGAAGTGCTCGAAGCGTCCAAGCCTCTCGGACGATACCAGATTCAGATATTTGCCACAGACCTGGACAAGGATGCCATCGACAAGGCCCGCATAGGTCTCTATCCTTCCAATATAGTCACCGACGTTTCTTCCGGACGGCTCAATCGTTTCTTTGTGCGCGACGACCACGGATGGCGGATTTCACATGAAGTCCGCGAGATGGTGGTGTTCGCACCCCAGAACGTTATCATGGATCCTCCATTTACAAAGATTGACATTCTTGTATGCAGGAATCTGATGATTTACTGGGAGCAGGAACTGCAGAAAAAGTTGTTGCCGCTGTTCCATTTCAGCCTGAATCCTGGTGGAATTCTTTTTCTCGGCAGCGCCGAAAACGTTGGCTCATACAATACGCTGTTTGAACCGGTCTGTGGGAAAATCCGGATTTTCCGAAAAATCGACCAATTTCCACGGGCTGCGGGATTAGAGTTTCCTTCATCATTTACCACTTCTACGATGGGCCTGCCTGATTATGAAACCGGGAAAAATACCGCTAGCCCCTCAGCGCTCAACCTGAAATCGCTGACTGATCAGGTCCTTCTTCAGAACTTTACTCCATCGGCAGTTTTGACCAACGTCAAGGGTGATATCATATACATCAATGGTCGTACTGGAAAGTATCTGGAACCTGCCGCCGGCAAGGCGAACTGGAACATCTTCGCTATGGCGCGGGATGGGCTTCGTCGTGATCTTGAATCGCTTTTCAGAACGAGCCGGACTCACATTGAACCGCTCACAAAGAAATGTGTTCGATTCAGCGCCGACGGAGAACCGCTGATGATAAATCTTACGGTTCAAAGGCTTGAGAAGCCGGAATCGATGAAGAATCTCGTTCTCGTTGTGTTCAGCAATATCGAGACGTCGGAAACAATCGTGACCGCGGAGGCGAGTCCTGATGGAGAGCCGCGTATAGGAAAAGTGGACGAACTGGAAATCGAGATCAAACATGCTCGCGATGAAATTCTTACCATCCGGGAGGAGATGCAGTCTTCACAGGAGGAGTTGAAATCGGCAAATGAAGAACTGCAGTCCGCCAACGAGGAGTTGCAGAGCACCAACGAAGAGCTTACTACATCAAAGGAGGAGATGCAGTCTTTGAACGAGGAGCTGCAGACGGTGAACCACGAGCTACAGTCGAAAGTGAACGAACTGTCGCAGGCAAACAACGACATGAAAAATCTGCTGAACAGCACTGACATTGCAACGCTTTTCCTTGACGAGTCTCTCAATATTCGAAGGTTTACGCCCAGAACGGCAACCATCATCAAACTGATCGCGAGCGATGTCGGGAGGCCTGTTACCGATATCGTGACTGATCTTGACTACTCTTCGCTGGCTGATGATGCCCATGAAGTATTGCATACGCTTGTTTTCAGGGAAAAGCAGGTCGCGGCGACCGATGGCCGCTGGTTCAATGTCAGGATCATGCCGTACCGATCCCAGGAAAACAGGATCGATGGCCTGGTAATCACTTTTTCCGATATCAGCGTAGCCAAGCGTCTTGAAATCAGTCTCATGAAGGCCGATCGGCGGTTTGTGTTCGCTATCGAAAGCGCAGGTATGATCGTAGCCACCCTTGACCGGGATCTGAGATATATCTGGTCCTGTGATCCGCATCATCTTCTGATTCCAGCCGGAGCTAAAGGCAGCCGCGCTGACGAAATTACCCAGGCAGCCTTACCTGCAGATTTGATGGAGATGTCGCGTTCTGTGCTTGAATCCGGCCATGCCCTGCAAAAAGAGCTGGAAATCAAACTTTCTGACGGTATACGGCGTTTTTACCACATAAAAATAACGATGATCTTAAATACCGCTGAAGACAACTCTTGTATACTTATGGTTTTGTTACCGAAGGAAAAGTGATGCAGGTGCTTTGTCTGGCGGCATTGATCCTATAGTTCAATCGCGGGGCAGCAGGTCGTTCACCCCTCCACTTTTCCATTGGTTTGTCCATGAATGTTCTTCCTTGTATGGTCACCAGAAGACATGCTTGATAACCGGGATACCTTTACATGAGCAAGCGCAAGAAGTTTCCAACGGGGCTGGACGGTTTGCAGAAACGAGCTGAAGAGCGTTTAGGCATGGGGATCGGACCCGATCCAGATTATTCCGCCTCTCATGCGGATCTGCAACGTCTCTACCATGAGCTCGATGTCCACAGGATCGAGTTGGAGATGCAGCAGGAGGAGCTTCTCAAGTCCAGGGTGGAGCTGGAAGAGAGTCTTGAGCGATATATGGAGCTTTATGACTTCGCTCCCATAGGTTACCTCAGCATCGACCGGAACAGCAAAATTCTTCAGCTCAACCTTACTGCATCGAGATTGCTTGGCATCGAGAGATCGAATCTTATCGGACAGCGCTTCGACAGGTTCGTTTCCAACGAAGACAAGCAGACGTTCAGCACAATGCTTTGCAATCTCTTTGAACGAAAAAAGGCAGAGGTCTGTGAAGTGGTGCTTGAAAAGCAGGGCGGGGTGTTGTTTTCGACAAATCAGTCAGGCGGTGCCAAAGCTTCCTGCGACAATTTGATCTTTGTTCGTATCGATGCTGTTTTCGACGACGATAGTCTTCAATGCAGGATGGCCCTGACTGACGTCAGCGAACAGAAGAAGGTTCAACGTGAAAACGACTTGCTCCAGGCGACTATGTCCCAGGTCAGGAAGATGGAGTCTTTAGGTCGGCTTGCCGGAGGCATAGCCCATGATTACAATAATATGCTTCAGGTAATGCTCGCCAACATCGAGCTCATGATGTGCATCAACCCTGAGTTGCCGGTTGATCAGGAAAAACTTTCAGACCTCAGGCATTGCGTATTGAAAACGGCGAGCCTTACCCGTCAGTTACTGGCTTTCGCCCGCCAGCAACCTCACCGGCCGGAAATACTCGATTTCAGCAATACGGTTGACGATATGCTGAAAATTCTCAGGAGACTGGTTGGTGAAAACATCTCTATTTCTTACTCGCATACCGAAGAACGGTTCCTGGTAAAAATGGATCCGTCACAGATAGACCAGATACTTGCCAATCTTGTCGTCAACTCCCGGGATGCCATTCAGGTCACGGGGACGATACGCATCACCTTATCCGGTATTGTTGTCGATTCAGCTAATGCCGTGTTTTTTTCAGACATTCCTGCCGGCCGTTACATCAGGCTTTCCGTAAGCGATGACGGGTGTGGTATGGACACCGTTACCCTTGAAAATATTTTCGAACCATTTTTTACCACCAAATCGGTTGCGAAAGGCAACGGATTGGGGCTCGCTTCAGTGTACGGCATAGTCAAACAGAACGGCGGGTTTATCAATGTATCGAGTTTGATCGGCGAGGGAGCGACATTCGATGTGTATCTACCTAGATGCAACGCTGAAGAGCTCTTATCGCTGACTGCGGATGAATTAGCGCTGGTCCGTGGCGGGCATGAGACAATTCTGCTTGTTGAAGACGACAGTTCTGTCAGGGCGGTAACTGCAGAATTTCTCGAGCAGTGTGGGTATACCGTCATCCAGGCGGCCACATCCACAGCTGCTTTAGCTGCTTTTAAATCCATGGCCAGTCAGATCGATCTTATTGTTACTGATTTCATCATGCCTGATTTTAACGGCAAAGAGCTCATAATGGAGATATCATCAATCAAGCCAGGTACTTCGTCCCTGATCATGACCGGTTATACGTTAGACTATTTAGACCGCGATCAAGCTGCGGCAGATGAAACGCCATTTATCTGCAAGCCCTATTCTCTATCAGAGTTTGCCCGCAAAGTTCGGGAGGTTCTTGAAGCCGTTTAGATCTCTTTATCTCGAATAAAACTCTGCTGTTTCGATGGCCCATGAGCCTTTCATTGCCCGTCTTGCCCTCGTCGTTGATCGATCCTGCGGCTATGTGAAAAAGTCGTTAAAAGCCAACAAATTTGTTGATTCATCCGGCTTAAAACCTTAAACTTAGGACCATGGATCAGAAGAGATTGCGCTGCGCTTTGATCATCTACGCCTGCCTGAAATCTGAATGAAGAGAACCGTTTTTCACGGATTTTAACGCATCTTTTTCTGACCTCATCGCTACAGGGTTATCCTCCGTCAACGTTCAGCCCTCTCGGATATGGATTTTTTCTCCACGCTCTACTATAGAACGAAGAAGGTCTTGAAGTCGCTCAAGATGTATCTGGCCATAGCGGGTCCGGGGCTTGTCGTCATGATAGCGGATAACGACGCGGGAGGAATTACCACCTATGCGGCAACCGGCGCGAAGTATGGCTACCACCTGATCTGGTTTCTGCTCATCCTCATTCCTGTCGCCTATTATGTTCAGGAGATGACGGTACGTCTCGGAGCCGTGACCAAACGTGGCCATGCCGAGGCGATTTTCGAGAGCTTCGGCGCATTCTGGGGCTGGTTTTCGCTCCTCGACCTGATGGTCGTAGACTGGCTGACGCTGGTTACCGAGTTTGTGGGGATGACCTCTGCACTGAACATTTTTGGCGTTCCTCCCTGGCTGACCGTCGCCGCGGTCATTGGCCTCATGGGTATCATTGTGATGAACGGACGTTACTGGACCTGGGAAAAGATCGCTCTCGGGTTCTGCCTGCTGAACCTTGTCTATGTTCCCGCGGCCTTCATGGTTAACCCTTCAGTGAAGGAGATCATCGGAAATGGCCTGATACCGAACCTTCCCGGCGGGTTGAACAACGATCTGTTTTTTCTGCTGATGGCGAACATCGGTACCACGATCGCTCCATGGATGCTGTTTTTCCAGCAAAGTTCGGTGGTCGACAAGGGGTTGCACGAGAAAGATATCAAGATGGGCAAAGCCGATACTCTTCTCGGCGCCGTCATTACGGTTGCCGTGGCGATTTTCATCGTGGTCGTGACCGGGACCCTGTTGCACGGAGTGCCGATCGACGATGCGGCTACGGCGGCCAGGATGCTCATGCAGATAAACCATTTCACCGGCGCATTGCTCGCGATCGGCCTGTTCGATGCCGGCCTGCTCGGGGCGATCTGCATCTCGCTTGCCAGTTCCTGGGCTTTCGGTGAGATTTTCGGATGGGCCCACTCGCTCAATACCAACGTCAAGCAGGCACCATGGTTCTACGCCAGCTACTTCTTTACCCTGATCACCGCAGGTATTGTCCCTCTCATTCCGGGGGCGCCGCTGGTGCTGATCACTCTGTTTGTCCAGGTCGTGGCGGTAACCCTGCTTCCTGCCGCCCTGGTCTTTCTGATACTGCTGCTGAACGACAAAAAGACGATGGGGGAGTACGCCAATACTCCCGTGCAGAACTGGATCACCGGCGGCATCGTGGTGGCGATAATCATTTTGTCTACGATGTATGGGGTCAGCGCAATTTTCCCAAACCTGTTCAAGTAATTCGCCGGGGGCCTGAAGATGAGGATAATGAAACAGTTTTCAGAAAAGATCCGCGAGATCAACACGCGCTATGCAAAGCCGAAGGTCGAGATGTCTCCGTTGATCAAGTTTTCACTGACCGGACTGAGGCTCTATCTGTTTGTGCTGGTCGTATTGCTGCTCTACAAGTTCATCACATTAATACCGGCCGGCAAATAAGCTATCGGATAAAGGAGACAGCCCATGGTTGCAATACTTGAACAGGAATTTTTCCTCACCGAATTCATCGGCAGGCGGGTTTACCTGACTTCGCAAAAGATCGGCAAACTCAAAGATCTGGTTATCCAGGAACACGCGGGCAAAATTCCTGAAGTCACCCATCTGCTCGTTCATCGTCCTTATGGCGATTCGCCTCTCCTCTTGCCGTGGGAGAGAATTTCGCTGATTTCGAACACCGAGATCGTTTCCGACGTCACTGATCCTGACGAATACAAGCTCGATCCCGAAGGGAGTTACATTTTCCTGAAGGACTATATTCTCGACAAGAAAATTCTCGACATGGAAGACCATGAGGTCGAGGTGGTCTACGATGTCAAACTCGTCTATCAGATCGACAGGCTGTTTGCCAGTGAGGTGGATTTCAACCGGTTCCGCATCCTGCGAAGAATGGGCATGCACAAGCTCGCGGGGTTCCTTGGCCGCTATACCGAGGACTCCTCAATCTCATGGGTTTACGTCCAGCCGCTTCCGGAAACCATCAACAGCTTCAAGGGAAACGTCAAGCTCAACGTCCTCAAAGAGAGCATCAGCGATATTCATCCGGTCGATCTGGCCGATATTCTGGAGGAGCTGGACAGCAACCAGAGGATGGCGGTCTTCAACGCTCTTGATACCGAACTGGCCTCGGATACCCTCGAAGAGGTGGAGCCAAGGGTACAGCGCGAGCTTATCGGGCTCATGGAGAAAGACAAGGCTGCCGAACTGCTCAACGAGATGAGCCCGGCCAAGGCGGCTGATATCCTTTCGGTACTGCCGGCGTCCGACGCAGACGAGATTATCGAACTGGTCGACCAGGAGAGCAAGGCGAAAGTTCAGCAGATCATCGACCAGAATGACGAGAACATCATGCTTTACGTGACACAAAGCATAATCAAGCGTTCAGCGGGAACACGCGTAAAGGAGATTATCAACCATTACCATGATATCGCAGCCAACATGGATGTCATCATGTATGTGTATGTGATGGATCAGGCTGATACGCTACACGGTGTGGTCGATCTCAGGGATCTGCTCAACGCCGAACCGGATCAACCGCTTTCCGAAATCATGACAGACAGCCTGATTACGCTTGGCCCGGAAGATACGCTGCATGATGCCGTGGAATTTTTCTCGAGGTACTCTTTCAGGGCCATTCCCGTGACCGACGACGAGGAAAAACTGCTCGGGGTAGTCTCCTTCCATCATATCAAAGGCATCAAACCTCGCCTGGATTAGTTAAAACAGAAAAGCACGGTGTCGTTCCGTGCTTTTCTGTTTAGAGCCTTGTTGACGGCCTGACCGATCACCGTTTACTTGGTTTCGGTTTCCTCTGTTTTTTTAGTGCTGGTGGTTTTTTTAGTGGTTTTTTTTGCGCTCTTCTTGGCCTTTTTCTTTTTTTCCACTTTTTTCGTTTCTGGAGCTTTCGTTTCCGGAGCTTTCGTCTCAGGTGTTTTCATTTCAGGCGCAGCCTCTGTTGCAGGAGCAGCCGGTGCCGGTTTAGCAGCAGCCGGAGCGGTTGCAGCCGGTTTTGCCGCTGGCATGTCAGCAGCAAAAGACAAATTGCCGAAAGCTTCGCTCATGGCGAGCGTGACAATAAGGCCTGCGATAATTTTTCTGGTGTTCATAGCGTTCTTCATGGTTCGTTTATGTAGTCAACACAAAGGCCATCAGTGAGCCTTCCTTATTAATTACGCACCAGACGGCTATTTTGTTTCATTCTATTTCGGCCGCATCGGTTATTCAATCCTTACGAAGCCATCCCTCCTCATATAGCGACGACGAACTTTCGGTCCCGAGCGCTTCCCGTGGTCGAGCTATGCCTTTTTGGCGAACAAGTTTCCAGCGTTGTTTTAAGCTTTTTTTTAACAATCGTTAATATCGGCTTAAGAATAGATCTCTATTATTGAAGTGTCGGTTGAGTAATACGACCGCTAATTGTTGCAGAATCTGCGAGTGCAATCGTCCAAGCCGGCATTCAGGATCCGGAATCGGACATTTTGCCTGACTTTTCGCAAACATTGCGTTTCTGCTCAAAACTCTGCAATTCAACACATTTCAACAAAAGGAGAGACCCAATGAAAAACATCATGTCCGGTTATTTTTCGAAGTCGCGCATATCAGTTGCGAAAATTGCATTGCTTTGCACCATTATCACTCCTGCGGTTGCTCCTTCGGTCCATGCCTCGGAAACGGCTATTGCTTCCCCGGCACCAGGAGCTCTCAAAATAGGTGACAGCTATGGCGGCGGCAAGGTGGCTTATCTGTTTCAGTCCGGAGACGAAGGTTATGTCGCAGGCCAGACCCATGGGCTGATCGTATCAAAACAGGATCTGGGCAGCGGGGCTACCTGGGAAAATGCAGTAAAAGCATGCCAGCAGTACAAAAGCGGCGGCTTCAGCAACTGGCGTCTTCCTAACAAGGTGGAGCTGAACAAACTTTATGTGAACAGAATGGCTGTCGGCGGATTCAAGGATCGCCACTATTACTGGAGTTCGACCGAAAGCGATAAAAACGATGCCTGGGACCAGAGCTTCCGGACCGGCGTTCAGAACCTCGGGTATAAGTTGGACAACAACTATGTCAGGGCAGTCCGTACGTTTTGATGGTGCGTTGAGCTGATCGGGAGGCTTCAGGGAGGGGTGGCTTTTGGCCTGTTACCTGAAGCCTGTCGAGTCGTTCGGAAGCCGGCAAACCGTTTCCAAATCTGTTCGCCAGGGACAGGGAGTGCGGTACGATCAGGTCCGGAACACGTTTTCCAAAGTCCATGTACGCAGCAATAAGCCTTCTCTGAGCCCTGAGCGGCACATCAGGTTTCGGAATGAGCCTGATGGTTGTATGAACGACAGCAAAGTATTAAGTGAATTTTAAGTTTAAGCTAAGGCTGCTTTAAGTGTCATCCGCTTATCTTGTTTTGTGTTGATAAGGGTTCTGCAGATCAACGGGATCGCAGGATGAATCACAATGAACATGAACAATTGACAGTATATGAACGCATCACTTAAACCATGGGCAACTCCAGTTGCGAGCGGGGCATTCCTGATTTCTGCAGTTACCGGTGTCCTGATTTTTTTTGATATTGAAATGGGCGCGGTCGAACCGGTGCACAAATGGCTCAGCTGGCTTCTGCTGGGCGGCGTCGGAGTGCACATATTTTCCAATTGGAATCAGTTTTCGGGATATTTTTCGAAAAGGCCGGCATTGGGCATCATCGGGATGGCGCTCGTGGTGACCGTAGCGTCGTTGTTGCCGGTATTCGGTGAAAAGGAAGAGGGAGGTGGTCGAGGTGCTGGAATAGCTTCCAAGGCACTGGAATCCTCATCGCTGGAGACCGTTGCCCTGGTATTGAAGACCACTCCACAGGTCCTTGTTTCCCGGCTTGAAAAAAGCGGTATTGTTACCGATGCCTCGCATTCGACCATTAAGGAAATAGCCGCACGAAACGGTAAAAGCGGTAAAATGGTGCTTGGTGCCTTGTTTGCAGGGCCGGAGAAAAAAACAGATGGCGATCGCGACGACCGTTAACCCTTGAGTACATGAGACTACTTGTTATCGAAGATGAAACGGGAATTGCCCGTTTTCTCAAAGAAGGGCTCGAAGAGGAGTACTTTGCCGTGGATGTCGCTTATGAAGGAAAAAGCGGACTCGATCTTGCCATGACCAATGATTATGACCTGATTATGGTGGACTGGATGATTCCCGGCATCAGTGGAATTGAAGTCTGCAAACAGATACGTCGGTCCGGAAGCAGTGTGCCCATTCTTTTTCTGACAGCACGGGACACGCTCGAAGATGTTGTGTTCGGACTGGATTCCGGAGCCAACGATTATATAAAAAAGCCGTTCGAATTCGAGGAGCTGCTTGCCCGGATAAGGGTTCAACTGAGGAAAACCAACCAGGATGCCGATGCCCAGTCCGTCGGTTCTCTGACGATCAATGCCGTTACCCATCAGGTGTTCTGCGGATCGAAAGAGTTTACCCTGACTCCGAAGGAGTTTGCACTGCTCGATTATCTCGTTCGCAACAAGGATCGTCCCTGCTCCAGGAGCCGCATCATCGAACATGTATGGGATATGCATTTCTACTCCGATACCTCGGTTATCGATGTCTATATCAATTTCCTGCGCAAAAAACTTGAACAGGCAGGGTGCGGCAACCTCATTCAAACCATCAGGGGGGTCGGTTACATCATCCGTGAAACACGGCCCGATTCTGAATGACATTGAACGTTGACAAGGCGCCTGAACGGCATGAGAGTGGTTGGAAAAGCCTTCCATCAATGAGCCTGCGCAACCGCATAGCGTTCTATTACACTGTCGCGACTGCATTCCTGATGGCTGTTGTGTTCGCAGCCATTCTGCTCCTGGTCGATCGCATTGTTTATATGCATTTCGATGAGGAACTCAGGCATGAAGTTGCCGAAACGTTTGAAGATGCCCATGTGAAGGGGCAGGCTTTCAGTGGATTCGACAGTTTCAGGGGGATTGGAGGTACTGACGACGAGAAGGGCGAACATAAGGGGCAAGGCAAAAAGAAGGAGCTCGATTCGGAGTTCATCCAGCTTGTCGACAGTTCGGGTCGGGTGGTGACAAAATCAGCAAACCTTTCCCATAACATTCTGACCTTCAATCCGGCCTATTCCGGGGTGCGCTATTTCAACAGCGTCGCAGGCGACGCGCAGGTGAGGCAGGTGCAGGTGCCGCTTGTGAACAGCAAGGGGATAACTGAAGCTTACCTTATCGTTGCCATTCCGATGAAGAGCGCCATGCTCGTTCTTCTCGATCTGCAGAATATCATGATGGTTTCCTTCCCGGCCATCATCCTGATCCTGTTCATTCTTACCCGTGCGATCGCCGGCAGAAGCATACGTCCCGTCGAAGAGGTTATCGCTACCGCTCAAACGGTGACTCAGTCCAATCTCGACCAGCGGATTCCACTGCCGCACAACCATGATGAACTGTATCGGTTGTCGGCGACCATCAATGCGTTGTTCGATCGCATGCAGGACGCGTTCCAGCGTGAAAAGCAGTTTACCGCCGATGCGTCACATGAGCTCAAGACTCCGCTCTCCGCGGTCAAGGGCACGCTTGAGGTCCTGGTTCGCAAACCGAGGGAGACAGCCCACTATGAGGAGCGGATCCGTTATTGCCTCGATGAACTGAACCGCATGGCGCGACTGATCGACCAGCTGCTCATGCTGGCGAGGTATGAGAACGAAGCGATGAATCCGAATATCGCGAAGATAGATATTGCGGAATATCTTCAGTCCGTCATATCAAGGCTGGAGCCATTGTCCGTCGAAAAACTGATATCGATCAAGCTTGAGAACGCTCCGTCAGGAGTTGTTGCCGCCGATCCGGCGATGCTTGAAATGATGATCGGGAATATCCTTTCGAACGCGATCAAATATTCCCCGGCCGGCTCTTCGATCGAAATCGGTACGGCGCGCCGTTCTGGGCTTCTCGTGTGCAGCATTACCGATCATGGGGTCGGAATTCCGGAAGAAAAGCTGCAGAATGTTTTCGACCGGTTCTACCGGGTCGATGAATCGAGAAGTTCGAGTACCGGCGGATTCGGACTCGGGTTGTCGATCGTCAGGAAGCTTGCCGATCTCCAGCATATCGGTATCTCTGTGTCGAGCAGGGAAAATGCAGGCACAACCTTCGAACTGACATTTCCGGCAGTCTGATTTTTCAGGAAAATTTAAGGAGGCCTTCAGCTCCTTTTAAGATGAGCCGGATATCTTTTACCCTGCAAATCCTTTAAGGGTAAATAATCTCATATGTGGAATTCCGTCCTTGTCAAAAGAGCCATACCGCTTTCATTTTCCTATCTGCTGCTCATCGCCGCTGCGCTGGCACTCGATTTCATCCTGCATGCCGGCGGTCTCGATTGGACCGGCCGGTATCTGGGGATTGCCGGAACGGTGCTCGTAGCCTTTTCCTTCGGTTATTCTGCCCGTAAAAAAAAGCTCATAACAGATGGACCACTCAGTGTTTTTCTGAGGTTTCACTGTAATGCCGGCTGGATCGGCACATTGATGATCCTTGTCCATTCAGGAATCCATTTCAACGCGATCCTCCCGTGGTCGGCAACTGCCCTGATGATGGTGGTAACGGCCAGCGGCCATGTCGGACAATATCTGGTCCGTAAACTCAGGGAGGAGGTGAAAATGAAAAAAAAGAAGCTCGGTATCGAGGATGGCCAGTCAGACGGCCTCGAACAGCAGGGGTACTGGGATGACGTCACACTCAAGGCCTTCGAACAGTGGAGGCACATCCATATGCCCATAGTCTCTTTTTTATTGGTCCTGACATTTATCCATATCGTGTCCGTAACGTTTTTCCTGAACTGGAGGTGACCTGTTGAGACCCATATTTTACGCTGTTGCGTTCGCCCTCATCATGACTGCCCTGGTCATCGCATTTCCAGGCAGGCTGATCAACCCCGGCCCACTCATGGCAGGGCATCAGAAACTTGAAAACAACTGCCTGGGCTGTCATAAGCCTTTTGCCGGCGCGTCGATGCAGTGCATCGGTTGCCACAGGCCGGCAGATATCGGCGTCAGGAACGTCGCCGGTCAGGCGTTGCCGAAAAGGAGCGGCAAGACCCTTTTTCACAGTGGGTTTGCCGCGAACTCCTGCGTCGAATGCCATACGGATCACAAAGGGCTCAACCCGAAACGTGCAGTCAAAAACTTCATGCACGACTCTCTTTCTGCCTCCCTGAAGAACAATTGCAATGCGTGCCACAGGGATCAGAAACCCCAGGATAACCTGCATCGCCAGGTCGGGGAAAGCTGTGCGTCTTGCCACGATACTGTCAAATGGAAAAACGCCGCTTTCGATCACACCCGGTTGGCGACAGGACAACAGTGTATCAGCTGTCACAAGAGCGAGAAACCGGGGGATTCGCTCCATCGCCAGGCAGGGGATAACTGTACCTCATGTCATGATACCGTTAAATGGAAGAATGTCTTTTTCGACCATAGCCAGCTATCCGCATCCGGGAGGCAGTGTATTACCTGTCACACGAAGGATGTGCCCGGCGACGCACTGCATCGAAAGGCAGGGGAGAACTGCTCTTCCTGTCACGATAACAGAAAATGGAAGAACGCCGTTTTAGACCACAGCAAACTGTCTGCGTCTGGAAAGCAGTGTATCACCTGCCATGCGAAGGATGTGCCCGGGGACGCACTGCATCGGCAGTCGAAGGCAAACTGTTCGGAATGTCACCAGACCAACCGGTGGAAGCCTGCTACTTTCGATCATGACAGGTATTTCAGGCTCGACGGCGATCATCGTGCAAGCTGCGTCACCTGCCATCCCGATCCGAAAAACTACAAGGCATATACGTGCTATAACTGCCATGAGCATTCACCGTCCAGGATTGCGGGCGAACATCGTAAAGAGGGGATCCGCAACTATGACAACTGCATCAGGTGCCATAGGGACGCAAGCGGAGAACACGAAGGACGGGAAGGCGGGGAAGGCCGATATCACAGGGAAGGCCGGGAGGATGACGATTGACCGGATGTTGATGTGCCGATCGCGATAAGGACTCCGGCCGGCTTTTCAGCAGTGAAGGTCGCCGGCCTTGAATCTGTGTCGGAAGGAATTTACTCGAACTCGATGAGGGCCTGTCCGCTTTTTACCGCCTCTCCGGGAGATGTCATGATTTTCTTGACGGTTCCGGCAGCATGGGCGGTGATATTGGTCTCCATCTTCATGGCCTCCAGTACGACCAGCAGGTCGTTTACCTGGAGTTTCTGTCCGACCTGGACGTTGACTCGCTGCACGACACCCGCAATAGGGCTGCGGCAGACCTTTTCGTCAGGCAAACCGTCTGAGACAGGTGGAACTGCAACAGCCAGGGGCGGCGGTGCGGCTACCTGCTTTGACTGGATGGTAGAGGTCGGTTCCGGGAATGAGGCCGGCATCCGGACCTCTTCTCCTTCCAACACCTCCACGTCAACCACATATTTTTTCCCGTCTATGGTCAAGGTCAACTGCACGGCAAGGCTCCTTATTTAGTGATGCTGAATGTATGTGATGACTGTATCGAGACCCGTCCCTGCTGGGACCATGAGCTTGTGCCCTGGTCGCTGATGAATCGGGCCCTGCGGATCCGGAAGTTCTTTCCGAGATATGCGGCTATAGCGGCCGACATAAGGATCAGCAGTTCAGGGGTTATTTCCTGTTCAGACATGGTTGCTCTCGTTTGTTTGCGTTACAGGGGAATCAGTCCATGTTTTTTCTGGGGCCTGAATTCACGTTTGGTATGGAGGATATCGAGGGCCATGGCCAGATAACGGCGCGTTTCCGCAGGCTCGATGATGTCGTCCACCTTCAGTCGCGCGGCTGCGACGAACGGGCTGGAGAAGGTATCGCGGTACTCCGTGATCAGCTCCTGCCTGCGCGCTACCGGATCCTCTGCCTTCTTGATCTCGTTTCTGAAAACGACATCGACAGCCCCTTCGGCTCCCATGACCGCGATCTCGGCATTGGGCCAGGAGATGACGCGGTCGGCGTCGAGATCCTTGCTGCACATTGCCAGATAGGCTCCCCCATAGGCTTTGCGGAGAATCACGGTGATTTTCGGCACCGTGGCGGCGGAGTAGGCGAAGAGCATCTTTGCTCCATGCCGGATGATTCCGCCGTACTCCTGCTGAACTCCGGGCATGAAGCCGGGAACATCGACCAGGGTGACGAGCGGTATGTTGAAGGCATTGCAGAAACGGATAAAGCGGGCTGACTTGTCTGACGCGTTGATATCGAGAACGCCGGCCATGACGCAGGGCTGGTTGGCCACGACGCCTACCGAACGCCCCTGGATCCTCGCGAACCCGATGACGATGTTGGGGGCGAAGGAGTCCTGCACCTCCATGAAGTCGCCGTTATCCATGATGTGTGCTATGACCTCCCGGACGTCGTAGCTCTGTTTCGGGTCAATGGGAACGACCGTGTTCAGGCGTTTGTCGGGAAGAATGACGTCGTCGGCCTCCCACTGGGGCGGATCCTCCATGTTGTTGGAGGGCAGGAACGACAGCAGACGCTTGCAGATCGCCATGGCATCCATATCGTCTTCGGCGATGAAATGCACGACTCCCGAGTTGTTCATCTGTGCAACCGGACCTCCAAGGTCTTCCGCAGTCACCTCTTCGCCGGTGACGGCCTTGATGACCGACGGGCCGGTAATGAACATCCTTGCCGCTTTGGTCTGTATGATGAAGTCGGTCAGGGCCGGGCTGTATGCCGCGCCGCCGGCGCAGGGTCCGCAGATCAGCGAGATCTGGGGGACCACTCCGGAGAGCATGACGTTGTTGTAGAATACCTTGCCGTAACCTGACAGGCTGTCGATCCCTTCCTGGATCCGGGCGCCGCCCGAATCGTTGACGAATACGAATGGGGACCCGGTCTTCAGCGAGCCCTGCATCATCTCCACGATCTTGTCGCAGTGGACCTCGCCGGCAGCTCCGCCTGCAACGGTGAAGTCCTGGCTGGCGAGATGAACCAGCCGGCCGTTGATGCTGCCTGCACCGGTGATCACTCCATCGGCGGGCATCTTCTTTCCCGACATGCCGAAGTGTGTGCAGCGATGCTTTGCGAAGAGTCCGGACTCCTGGAAACTGTCCTGGTCGACGAGCGCATTGATCCGCTCACGGGCGGTGAGACTGCCTGACTTGTGCTGCTTGTCGATTTTGTCCTGCCCTCCTCCGAGCAGCAAATCGTCCTTTTTTTTGTTCAGCGCCTCTATTTTTTCTTCAATATTCATGGGGTGCGGATGCGTAATGATATTCGTGTTTTGATTACTGGTAAGGTGTCACCATTACCTTGTGTTGCCGTCCACTCAGGGTCACGGTGTAGGTGATCGGGCCGGTGATGGTTCCCTGGTGGCCTTCTGCAGGATGTGTCTCGGATACCCCTGTCGCCGGGTCCTTGCCCAGGTTGCGGGGGCCTTCGTGGCGTTCCGCAAAGAATTTCGGGGCCACCTGCGGGAACATGGCGTAGGTAAGCACATCCTCGTCCGTACCGTTGCATCCTGTCAGGGCAAGAGCCTCGGAACGGAGCTTGTCCCACTCCGGTTTCAGGAGGTCTGCCGGCCGGCAGGTGATCGGTTCCTTCTTCGCATGGTCATGAGCCAGCTTTATGACCTCCGGATTCTTCTCGCCGGGACCTGCGCCGTAATAACCGAGCATGAGGTCGGCAAACTCTCCGGTGAGCACCTTGTATCTTCCCATCAGGACGTTAAGCACAGCCTGGGTACCGACGATCTGGCTGCTGGGAGTGACCAGAGGCACATACCCGGTATCCTTGCGCACCAGCGGGATCTCCTCCAAGACCTCTGTCATCCTGTCGCCGGCGCCCTGCTGCCTGAGCTGGCTTTCCATGTTCGAAAGCATACCGCCGGGAATCTGGCTCTTGAAAATCTCGGTGTCCACTCCAGTCACCTTCGACTGGAACTCGCTGTAGCGGCCCAGAACCGACACGAAATGGGATTTGACCTTCTGGATCTTCTCCAGATCGACTTTTGTCGTGAAACCTGTGCCTTCAAGCATCTCGATGAAGCTCTCGGTCGGGTTGTGCCCGGGCCCGAGGCTCAGGGTGCTGATTGCTGTATCAACGCAATCCGCTCCCGCTTCTACGGCCTTCATCAGACTGACCAGCGTGACGCCGGTGGTCGCATGGACATGGATATGGACCCGCATGTGCGGCCCGCAAGCTTCTTTTATCCCTTTGACCATGTCGAATGCGGCCTGGGGCTTTATGAGGGCGGCCATATCCTTGATGCAGATGGAGTCGACCCCCATATCCTGGAGTCTTCTTGCCTGATCGACAAAGAGTTCTGTGGTATGGATCGGGCTGACGGTGTAGGAGATCGTTCCCTGGGCGTGCCCTCCGGCCTTTTTGACTGCCCTTACCGAGGTCTCGATGTTCCTGAGGTCGTTGAGGGCATCGAAAATGCGGAAAACGCCGACGCCGTTTTCTGCTGATTTGTAGCAGAAACGCTCCACCACTTCGTCCTGATAGTGGCGATAACCCAAAAGGTTCTGGCCGCGCAGCAGCATCTGAAGCGGGGTTTTCGGCATCAGGCTCTTGAACGTACGAAGCCGTTCCCACGGGTCCTCGTTAAGATAGCGGATGCAGGCGTCATAGGTAGCGCCGCCCCAGCACTCGATCGACCAGTATCCTGCTTCGTCAAGTTCTTTGCATGCGCCTGTCATGTCATCTATGCCAAGCCTGGTGGCTATAAGGCTCTGATGGGCGTCGCGCAGGGCAAGCTCGGTTATATCGATGATTCGGTTGATAATAGCTCCACAGTCTGATTATAAGGAAGTGCGGTATTTTTGGGGGTTTCCCCGGCCCGGAATTACAGGCCTCCGCTTATCTGTTTATTGCGTAACTCATTGCTGAAATTTCTGAACATAATGTGTAATATATTTGCCGTGAAAGCAAATCAAGGCATCAGGTTTATATACGGTTTTCAGAAAAATTCTGTTTTTTTTACATGAACGTCATATTCAGCGAAGCGGTATCTGATTTGCCGGGATGAGCATGCACAGCGCGGCAATACCCATGATGATGGTGGCTATCCAGCCGAGAATGACAATCGGCCTGCTTGAAGTGAAGTCGCCCATGACCGATTTTTTATTGGCCAGCAGCAGTATGATGGCCATGAGCGGCACGGCGATGACACCATTGATGACGGCGCTCCAGAAAAGCGCTTTCATCGGGCTTATCGGAGAGTACTGTATGATCAGCCCGACAAGCACGCTCAGGGAGATGATCCCGTAGAATCCCCGCGCATCGTTCGCTTTATACTCCAGTCCCGAATTCCACCCCATAGCCTCGGAAAGGGCATAAGCCCCGGAACCGGCGAGTACCGGTACGCCGATCAGGCCGACGCCGAGAATGCCGACGGCGAACAGAAAGAAAGCGAACTCTCCCGCCAGAGGCTTGAGTGCACTCGCGGCCTCGGCTGCCGTGTTGATATCGCGGATCCCTGACACGTTGAGGGTGACGGCCGTGGCCAGAATGATGAAATAGGCGGTGATGTCCGAATAGAACATTCCGCTCCATGTGTCCCACCGGATGCGCCGAAGCTCCCCTTGGGCTTTGCCTGGATCGTTCAGCAGAGGTACTGCGTCTTCGTTTTTACGCATCTCCTCGACCTCCTCTGATGCCTGCCAGAAAAAAAGGTATGGGCTGATCGTGGTGCCGAAGACGCCGACGACCACGGCTGCCGTGTCGGCATCGAAATTGATCCTGGGTCGGACAGTCCGCTGCACCACCTCACCCCAGGGCACATGCACTGTGAAAAGGACGGCTGCGTAGGCGAGCAATGAAAGGGTCAGCCATTTCAGGAATGAGACGTAGCGATGATAGGGGATGAACACCTGCATCAGCAACGTCCCGAACACAAACAGGGCTGTCATGCCATGGCGGTCGAGACCCGTAATGAGTTCGGCGACTTCACCCATGGCGGCAACATCGGCGGCGATGTTGAGGGTATTGGCTATCAGGAGGAGCGTTACGACGCTTTTGAGAACGACGGGCGGGAAGGCAGTCTTGATGTTGGCGGCGAGCCCTTTGCCGGTCACCCGGCCTACGCGTGCGCACACGGATTGGATCGCCGCCATCAACGGGAATGCCAGCGGCATCGTCCAGAGCATGTCCAGGCCGAAGCGGGCTCCCGCCTGGGAATAGGTGGCTATGCCGCTCGGATCGTCGTCGGCCACGCCGGTGATGAGGCCGGGACCAACGCGGGACAGAGGATGCTCCTTGAGCCGGTCCCGGAAGAATTGGATGGTATTCAATATATGGGCTCCATCGATGATACGTTCGGCAGTTCTGTCAATATTCATACATAGATAAATGCACAAAAGTTGTCGGTTCTGACCTCCCTGGTAGAAAAATTGTTGATTTTTCCTGACCTGGGCACTCTTGCGCTCGATACGGCACCGATTCCGTTGATCACATCGATCATTCGCCCCGGTTATACTGAACGCACTGACCCCGGGTGACTCTTTGGTCTCCGTCTTTGCCGGGGAGGGGGAGCATCGGCGCTATGGCTTCTGTTTCAGAATTCTGCACGTTTGTTTGCCATAACGCCTGCTCAGGCCCAGATGTGGTTCAATCATTTGCTGCAGCGGAAATTCCATGACGATTCATGTCGGAGCGCATACGGGATTTTACTAACTTTCTTTGAAAAACAAAGGACGGCGGCGCATGACACCTGACAGTGGCGATGTTGCTATCAGCATGGAAAAACTGACACGTAAGTTCGGGCAGGTCGTTGCGGTAAGATCGCTGAGCCTCATTGTGCCCTACGGCTTGATCTTCGGGCTTCTTGGCGCGAACGGTGCCGGCAAAAGTACCATCATCAAGATGTTGACCACGATGCTGCCTCCCACGAGCGGAAACGCATTCGTCGCCGGTTACAGCATTCTCACCGACGCCGTCCAGATCAGGCGCCGTATGGGGTATGTGTCGCAGATGCTTTCTGCCGACGGTGCGCTTACCGGCGTCGAAAACCTGATGCTTTTCGCAAAGATTTACGGAATTCCAAGGTCGGTACGCAGGTCGCGTGTCGAGTCGGCACTGCAATTCATGGGACTGACGGATTTCGGCACCCATCCGGTCAGCAGCTATTCAGGAGGCATGATCCGTCGTCTGGAGATCGCCCAGTCGATGCTGCATCGGCCGAAGGTCCTTTTTCTCGACGAACCGACCATCGGCCTTGATCCTGTGGCGCGTCATCAGGTATGGCAGAAGCTGAAGGAGATGCGCGAATCGTTCGGCACGACGATCCTGCTGACGACGCACGATATGGAGGAGGCAGACGAGCTCTGTGACCGGATAGCCATATTACAGTCCGGGAATCTCGCAGTTGCCGGTTCTCCCCAGGAACTCAAGGCGCAGGCCGGAACCGATTCGATGGATACCGTATTCATTCATTTTTCAGGTCAAACCAGTGAAAGCGCATCGAACTATCAGGATGTCAAACAGATCAGGAGGACAGCGCGACGAATGGGCTGAGAGTTACGGTCTGAACATGTTCGTTCGCGATACTGCAGCTATTGTCGGGATCGAGCTGGTCAAACTCCGCCGGGATCCCAGCGAGATTCTCATGCGATCGGTCCAGCCGGCGCTCTGGTTGCTGGTGTTCGGCCAGATTTTCGGGCGTCTGCATGCTGTGCCGACGGGGAATCTCGATTATTTCACGTTTCTCGCACCAGGCATTCTGGCCCAGA